>Ga0180219_1000620_pt1 | contig 27339 bp, 29 predicted proteins | sample eDN3rd30CBELigMG_FD_151338 | JGI IMG/M metagenome (GOLD analysis project Ga0180219, IMG submission 151338) | Enriched Miracle-Growth compost microbial communities from Emeryville, California, USA - eDNA 3rd pass 30_C BE-Lig MG (version 2)... ... | reverse complement strand
CCTGACCAATCTGGTGCGCGAGCAGATCGTGGCGGCGGAAAGCCTGCCGATGCGCCTCACCGCGCTCACCCCCTGCTTCCGCTCCGAAGCGGGATCGGCGGGCCGCGACACGCGCGGCTTCATCCGCCAGCACCAGTTCGAGAAGGTGGAGTTGGTCGCGATCTGCAAGCCCGAAGACTCCGGCGCCGAACATGAACGCATGTGCGCGGCGGCGGAGGGCATATTGCAGGCGCTGAACCTGCCTTATCGCAAGATGCTGCTGTGCACCGGCGACATGGGCTTTTCCGCGCGCAAGACCTATGACCTTGAAGTCTGGCTGCCCAGCCAGCAGACCTATCGCGAGATCAGTTCCGTATCGAACTGCGGCGATTTCCAGGCGCGGCGCATGAACGCCCGCTTCAAGCCGGAGGGGGAGAAGCAGACTCGTTTCCTCCACACGCTGAACGGATCGGGGCTGGCGGTCGGCCGCACGCTGGTTGCCGTGCTGGAAAATTACCAGCAGGAGGACGGCAGCGTCATCGTGCCGGAAACGCTCGCGCCCTATATGGGCGGCATCACCCGGCTGCGGCCGAGATGAGGATTTGAAGCGGTAGATAGTCGATGCGTATCCTGCTCACCAACGACGATGGCGTTCATGCTCCGGGCCTCAAGGTGCTGGAGGAGATCGCGCGCACGCTGTCCGACGACATCTGGATCGTCGCCCCGCATGAGGAACAGTCGGGCGCGGGCCACAGCCTGACGCTCACCCGCCCCTTGCGCATCCGCAAGCATGGCGAGAGGCATTACAGCGTCACCGGCACGCCCACCGACGCCGTGATGCTGGCGGTCGGCCATCTGATGAAGGACTGCAAACCCGATCTGGTGCTGTCGGGCGTCAATCGCGGCGCCAACCTGGCCGAGGACGTGACCTATTCGGGCACCGTCTCCGCCGCGATGGAAGGGGCGATTTCCGGCATCCGCTCCATCGCGCTCAGTCAGGTCTATTCGCGCGAGGGCATGGGCGACGCGGTCCCCTTCGCCGCCGCGCGCGCCTGGGGGGAAAAGGTGCTGCGGCCGCTGATCGCCCTGCCCGCCTCTCCCCGGATGCTGTTCAACGTCAACTTCCCCGCAATCGGGCCGGAAGAGGTCAAGGGCATCCGCGTGGTGCGGCAGGGCTTCCACGATGTAGACCGCACAGCCATCGTCGAAGGCGTCGATCCGCGCGGCTATCGCTATTACTGGTTCGGGCTTGGCACCAGCGACGCCGTGCCCGAAGGCACCGACCTTGCGGCCATCGCGGAGGGGTATGTGACGGTGACGCCGCTGCATTACGACCTGACGCAGGACAGCGCCATGGCCGCCGCCGCCGAAGCCTTTGCGGGCTGATCGTCCGGCGGGGATGACAAGGCGGCGGCGGCACGGCTAGAAAGAAAGCGATGCCGCGCACGCCGATGCTCCTTCCCTGTGGCTTTTTCCTGGCGGCGGGCCTTGCGGCCACGGCGGCCGCGCGCGAAACAGGCGAAGCGCCCGTCCGCCTGATCGAAAGCCAGCCCGTGTGGAAAGCGCAGCAGGTGCTGCCCGACGCCGTGACGGTCGCGCCGTCCACCTATGTCGTGAAAGCGGGGGAAACGCTGCGCGGAATCGGCCATCGCAGCGGCGCGGGATCGGAAAGCATCGCGCGCGCCAATGGCCTGCGCTATCCCTATGTCATCCGCGAGGGGCAGAGGCTCGCCATTCCGGGCGGGCGCTATCATCGGGTGTCGGAAGGGGAAACCGGCATCGCCATCGCCGCCGCCTATGGCGTGGCATGGAGCCGGATCGTGGAGATGAATGCGCTGGCGGAACCCTTTATGCTGCGGAACGGACAGCGCCTGCTGCTGCCCGACGATGGCCCGCACGAGCCGCGCACGATGGAGGAACGTGCCGCCGCCTTCCGCATCGACATCGACGATGTGCTGACCGGCGGCCAGCCCGCGAGCGGCAAGGACAAGCCGCCGCCTGCGTCAAGCCAGCCGCGCCCCCTGCCCTCCAACATGCCGATCGCGGAGCCGGCGCGCTTTTCCGGCGGCTTTGCGTGGCCGGTTCGAGGGACTTTGCTGTCGCGCTTCGGACCGGGTGCGGGCGGCGCGCGCAACAACGGGATCGATATCGCCATTCCCGCCGGCACGCCGATCCGGGCGGCCGCCGATGGCGTGGTCGCCTATGCGGGGGACAAGGTGGCGGTGTTCGGCGGCCTGATGCTCGTCAACCATGGCGGCGGCTGGGTCAGCGCCTATGGCCATGCCAGCCGGGTCGACGTGGTGCGCGGGCAGAAGGTGCGCAAAGGCCAGATCATCGGCCTGACCGGCGACAGCGGCTATGCCAGCCATCCGAAACTCCATTTCGAATTGCGTAAGGACAGGATACCGGTCAATCCCGTCGATCATCTGCCGGGACAAGAGCCATGAGGATCAAGCCCCTCCCCTCGCGGTCGCCCACGGCCGGATTCCTGCGGCGGCGCTCGTCCATGCCCGTCTGGGCGGATCTGGCGTGGCGGGTGGCGCTGGTATTCGGGCTGATCGGGCTGGTGCTGCTGATCCACTGGATCGGGCGCGACGGGCTGAGGGACAGTCTGGACAATAATATCAGTTTTGTGGACGTGCTCTATTTCACCACCGTCACGATGATGACGGTGGGCTATGGCGATATCGTTCCGGTCAGTCCGGAAGCCCGGCTGTTCGAAGCGATACTGGTCACGCCGCTCCGATTGTTCGTATGGCTGATCTTCCTGGGAACAGCCTATCATCTCTTTTTCCGCAACATCCTCTACAGGTGGCGCATGGCACGCATTCAGGCCGATCTACGCAACCATATCGTCGTCGCCGGATTTGGCACATCGGGCAGCGAAGCCGTGCGCGAGCTGTTGGCGCGGGGAACCGACGCGCGCGAGATCGTGGTGATCGATCCGTCCGAACGGGCGCTGGCCGAAGCGGAGGATATGGGCTGCAACGTGATGTGCGGCGATTCCACGCGGGACAGGACCCTGAAGGACGTCGCGATCCATCGCGCGCGCAGCATGATCGTTTCGGCGGGGCGGGACGATACGTCGATCCTCATCACGCTGACGGCCCGGCATCTGGCGCCGCGCCTGCCGATCAGCATCGTGGTGCGGAACGAGGATAATGAACTGCCCGCGCGGCAGGCGGGGGCCACCACCGTCATCAATCCGGTGAGCTTTGCCGGGCTGCTGCTGGCAGGGAGCACCAGCGGGCGGCATATCGCGGATTATATGGCTGATCTGGCGGCGTCGGGCGGGCGGGTGAAGCTGAACGAGCGATTCGTGCTGCCCGAGGAGATCGGCAAGCCGCTGTCGGCGATCGCCACGGGCCTGGGCGTGCGGATTTATCGCGGGGATCGGCCCATCGGTTCCGGGGAAGAGGCCGCGCAGCAGCTCCAGACCGGCGACATGATCATCGAAATCGTCGGCAACGTCGGCGAAGAAGAAAGCCCCGATTCGACTCCATTTTAAGCAGGCCGTGACATTTGGCGCAAAAATCCCTATGTGCGCGCCGATCATGGCAACCAAAATCCCCTCGCCGCCCAAGGTCGGCATGGTTTCGCTCGGCTGTCCCAAGGCATTGGTGGACAGCGAGCGCATCCTGACGAAGCTGCGTTCCGACGGCTATCAGATGTCCGCCGACTATTCCGGCGCGGACGTCGTGCTGGTCAATACCTGCGGCTTTCTCGATTCGGCGAAGGAGGAGTCGCTGGAGGCCATCGGCGAAGCCATCGCGGAAAACGGCCGCGTCATCGTCACCGGCTGCATGGGCAATGAGGCGGACCTGATCCGCGCGAAATTCCCGCAGGTGCTGGCCGTCACCGGCGCGCATCAATATGAGGCGGTGGTGAACGCGGTCCACGACGCATCGCCGCCCGTGCCCAATGCCTTCGTAGACCTGGTGCCCGAAGGCGGGCTGAAGCTGACGCCGCGCCATTACAGCTATGTGAAGATCAGCGAGGGGTGCAATCATCGCTGCTCCTTCTGCATCATTCCGTCCCTGCGCGGCGATCTGGCGAGCCGCCGCGTGGACGCTGTGCTGCGCGAGGCGGAAAAGCTGGTTGCGGCGGGCACGAAGGAACTGCTCATCATCAGTCAGGACACGTCGGCCTATGGCGTCGACACCCGGCATGAAACGCGCCAGTGGAAGGGCCGCGAAGTGCGCGCGCACATGACCGATCTGGCCCGCGAACTGGGCCAGCTTCGCACCGGGGACGGCACGCCGCCATGGGTGCGGCTGCACTATGTCTATCCCTATCCCCATGTGGATCAGGTGATCCCGCTGATGGCCGACGGGCTGCTGACCCCCTATCTGGACATTCCGTTCCAGCACGCGTCGCCCAATGTGCTGAAAGCCATGAAGCGCCCGGCCAATGAGGCCAAGGTGCTGGACCGCATCCGCAATTGGCGCGACATCTGCCCGGATATCGCGATCCGTTCGTCCTTCGTCATCGGCTTCCCCGGCGAGACGGAGGCCGACTTCCAATATCTGCTGGACTGGCTGGACGAGGCGCAACTCGACCGCGTGGGCGCTTTCCGGTTCGAGCCTGTCGAAGGCGCGGCGGCCAATGCCCTGCCCGGCGCCGTGCCCGAAGAGGTGAAGGAAGAACGCTACCAGCGGATCATGGAGCGGACCGCCGCCATTTCCGCCCAGAAGCTGGCGGGCAAGGTCGGGCGCGCGATGCCCGTCATCATCGACGAGGTCGGCGAGCCGGACGAGGACGGCTCCATCGGCGCGACCGCGCGCAGCCAGGCGGATGCGCCGGAGATCGACGGCAATGTCTTCCTGCGCGATGTGGGCGAAGGGCGGCAGGCCGGCGATGTGCTGACCGCGCTGATCGAGGATGCGGACGAACATGACCTGTATGGCGTGCCGCGCGATTCGGCGTCTATCTGAAGTGCAGCGCGTCCAAATGCATGGGTTCAAGCCGGGATGAAGGCGTCCTGATACTCCGTCTTGATGGCCTTGCGAATCGCAGCGTCGACCGGAATCGCTACCTCATAGGTGCCCTCCGCATAGGGTCCGGCGCTGTAGGGGCCGACCACGACCGTCACGCTGTCGATCAGCTTGCCGTCTTTCGACGTCAGTGCCAGCACTTCCTTCATCGGATCGATGCATTTGGTGAAGTCGTCATCGCCCCGCACGACGGACGCGCCGCGCTTTTTCGCGCGCTGCCGGTCGAGTTCCTTGCAGAAGCCGTCATGAATCGCCGCCGCGAACGCCGTGGGAGACGTCATCATCGCGGCAAGGCTCGTTTCCCTCTTGCGGCGACGATCCCAGAACAGGGTATCGTAGCCCGTCATGCCGTGCGCGCCGCCGGTGAAGATGTAGGTCTGCGATTGCAGCGCCAGAAGCCGGGGCGTGTCGGCCGTCACCGTCCAGCGCGTTTCCAGGCTGTGCGGACGGAAGGGATAGCCCGCCTCGCGGGCCGATTTCTGATCCTCCCGCGCCATTTTGAGCGCATTGGCCTTTGCCTCCGTCATGCCCTTGCCGAGTTTCGACACCAAAGCGGGAACCGCCGCCGCCTGCCCCGGATAGGCATAGACAAATTCCAGCAGATCCGTCTTTTCCGAAAGCGCGAAGGGTTTGCCCTCCGGAACCGGCGGTTCTTCGCCCGCCATGCGGTTGACGAAGCTGGCGGCTTCCGCATCCGTCACGCGATTGGCGGCCGCGCTATTGTCGTGCGCAGAGGGTGAACAGGCGGGCACGAAAAGGGCCGCCGTCGCCAGCGACCCTATCGTCACGCAAAAGCGGGCATAACGCATCAATGGACTTTTGCCGCAGCCATGCAACGCTCGCTGATCGCCTTGCGCATGTAATCGCTCTGGAAGGCCCGTCCGGCATTGGACCAGCCTTCCGCGATCAGCGCCTGCTGAATGGCATGAGCGCCATCGAACCGGCCGCTTTCCGCCAATTTGTAGGCGCGGGCGCGAATGGCCTGAAGGCTGCTGTCGTCAGCGTGGAACATCCTTACTCTCCTTCATCGTTCCCATGGGTCGAAACCAGGCCGGCGCATCGTCGTGCCAAAGGACGAGGGGGCGCATCGAATGGAAGCAAAAAATGCGCTTTCCATCCCCGCCGCCTTTCCCCTACATCCTGCCGGATGACCGACTTTTCCGACCTGTTCAAAGCCGACAACGATCAGCCGGCCCGTTCGATCCACCTTTTAGACAGCAATGAATTTGAAGCCTGGCTGAACGGACAGCCGGAACGGATTCGAACGCTCGTCGGGGCGCAGAAATTCCGGGGCAAGGCGAATGAACATGCCGTCCTGCCCGCGCAGGGGGACGATGACTGGTCCGTGGTCGCCGGGGTCGCCGATCGGGAGAAACTGGGCACATGGTGCCTCGCGAACCTGGCGGAAGTCCTGCCCGAAGGCCATTACCGGCTGAGCGAGGGATCTCCCGGCGCGGCTGCGCTGGGCTGGATGGCGGCGCAATATCGATTCGGCCGCTATCGCAAGGAGGATAACCCGGTCGGCGCCCGCATATTGCTGACGAAGGACGTGGCGCGCATCGACGCCATGGTGCACCTGGCGCAAGCCGTGGCGCTCGTCCGCGATCTGGTCAACACGCCTGCCGCCGACATGGGACCGCCTCAACTCGAAAACGCGGCGAGCGAGGTCGCCGAGCGCTTCGGCGCCGCCTTTACGGTCACGAAGGGCGACGAACTGGAACAGGGCTATCCGATGATCCACGCGGTCGGGAAGGCGGCTGACAAGAGCTTCGCCCCGCGCCTGATCGAACTGCACTGGGGCGATCCAAAAAATCCCCGCATCGCCATCGTCGGCAAGGGCATCTGCTTCGACAGCGGCGGGCTGGACATCAAACCCGCCTCGGCGATGGCCTGGATGAAAAAGGATATGGGCGGCGCCGCCCATGCCCTTGCGCTGGCGCAGCTTGTGATGGGCGCACGATTGCCGGTGCGGCTGCATTTGCTGATACCGGCGGCGGAAAATGCGGTGGGCGGCAATGCCTTCCGCCCCGGCGACATCCTGAAAAGCCGCAAGGGGATAAGCGTCGAAATCGGCAATACCGACGCGGAGGGCAGGCTCGTGCTGGGCGATGCGCTGACCCGAGCGGGCGAGGACAAGCCGGAACTCATCATCGATTATGCGACCTTGACGGGTGCGGCGCGGGTGGCGGTCGGCCCGGATCTGCCCGCCCTTTTCACCAATGACGACGATCTTGCGGCAGCCGTGAGCGCGGCGGGCGCAAAAGTCGACGATCCAAGCTGGCGCCTGCCGCTGTGGGACGGTTATGCGGACATGCTGAAATCCGATGTGGCCGACATCAACAATGCGGGCGAGGGCGGCTTTGCCGGCGCCATCACGGCGGCGCTTTTCCTGCGGCGGTTCGTGCCGGACGACACGTCCTGGCTGCATCTCGACACTTTCGCCTGGAGGCCGTCAGCCCGGCCGGGACGGCCCAAGGGGGGTGAAGCGCTTGGATTGCGGGCGATTTTCAGGGTATTGCAACAGCGCTACGGACGGCCGGATTAAAGCCGGCAATCCTTTCCATCCGTTACGCAACCGGATTGGCTATCGTGCGTTAGGAGCAGATGGATGCCTCTACTGCAAAAGAATCGGTGGTGCAAAACCAGCGTCCCGGCATCGGCCAGCTTGGCCAATGGATGCAGACGCTGGTCGACTATGTCCGATCGGGAAAGCCGGATCTGACCAATCGGCAAATGGCGCTGATGATGACCGTCTATATCGATTCCGGGCCGCATACGGTGCGCGGATTGGCGGAAGTGCTCAATGTTTCCAAGCCGGTTATCACCCGCGCGCTCAACAAGCTTTCCTCGCTTGGCTATGTGCGGCGGGAGCGCGACGCTGCCGACCGACGCAATATTTTCATAGCGCGCACCCCTAAAGGGGCGGAATTTCTTGACGCCTTTCACCATTTCATCGCAGGAACCGCGCGCGATGAACCTGATAAACACCCCCGCGCCGACCGCTCCGCCTGAAAGAATCCGATTCAAGCTCGAAGGCCGATCGGCCGCTCTGGACAGCCGCACCCATGCGGCGCGTGGCGACTTGGCCGACGTTTCGCTGGCGGGCGTGCTGTTTTCGGCCCATTATGCGCGCGCGGTCAAATTGACCTGCGTGACGGCAGGCGCTCCCTTGCTGGCAGCGCCTGCCGTCACGGCGCAGGCCGTCAGCGCGTTGCTGCGGGGCGAAGTTTTCCATGCCCTCGACGTCACGACGGACTGGGCCTGGGGCTTTTGCGGACATGACGGCTATGTCGGATATGTCCGGCGGGAAGCACTCGATGTCCTGGAAGAACCGACCCATCGGATCGTGGCAGGGTGCGCGCCCCTGTTCAGCGCCGCCGACATCAAGGCGCCCGTCACCGACTATTGGCCGCGCGGCGCCTGCTTCGCGGGCGAGGAAAACGGCGCCTTCATCGCAACAGGCGAAGGCTTTATCCACAGCCGCCATGCGAAGTCGGTCGGCGAGACGGAAACCGACTGGACAGCGGTGGCGCAAGCCTATCTGGGCCAACCCTATGTCTGGGGCGGGCGCGGCCATCGCGGGATCGACTGTTCAGGCCTGGTGCAGGTCGCGTTGGGGCAGTGCGGCATCAGCGCGCCGCGCGACACGGACCTTCAACGCGAAGGCATCGGATCGCCCCTGCCGGACGATGCGCCGCTGCGCCGGGGCGATTTCGTCTTTTTTCCGGGCCATGTAGGCATCATGACCGACGCGTGCACGCTGCTGCACGCCAACGCGCATTGGATGGCCGTGGCGGCCGAGCCGCTGACGGATGTCGTGGCGCGGTTGCAGCCGGATCATGATGCGCCCATCATCGCGCGGCGGAGAATAAGCGCATGACGACACATATCTTTATCGACGGCGGCGTCGGCACCACGGGCCTTGAAATCCGCGAGCGGCTGGCCGGGCGTCCGGAACTGACGCTCCTCACCCTGGACGAGAAGGACCGGAAGGATTCGAGGGCGCGGCGCGATGCGCTGAACGACGCCGACATCGTGATCCTGTGCCTGCCCGACGACGCGGCGCGCGAAGCGGTGGCGCTGATCGACAATGGCCGGACACGCGTCATCGATGCATCGACGGCGCACCGCGTGGCCGATGGCTGGACTTACGGCTTTCCCGAACTGGAGCCGGGCCATCGCGAGAAGCTGGCGCAATCGCGCTTCGTCGCCAATCCGGGCTGCTGGCCCACCGGTTTTCTGGCGCTGGTGCGGCCCCTGACGCTTGCCGGGCTTTTACCGCGGGATTGGCCCGTCGCCATGTCCGGCACATCGGGCTATTCGGGCGGCGGCAAGTCCATGATCGCGGAATTCGAGGGGGCCGAAGGCGCGCCCACAGCGTTCCGGGCCTATGGCCTCGATCTGGCGCACAAGCATATTCCGGAAATGACGCGCTATTCCGGTCTTGCGCACCCTCCGATCTTCGCCCCCGCCGTCGCCAATGTGCATCGCGGCATGGTGGTGGAGGTGCCGCTGCAACTGCGCGCCATGCCGGGCAGGCCATCGGTCGCCGCAATGCACGCGGCCCTGACGGCCGCTTATGCAGGCTCGCCGATCGTCACGGTCGTGCCGCTGGCGGAAAGCGCTGCCATGACCCATCTGCGCGTCGAACATGTGGGCGCGACCGACCGCCTGACGCTGTTCGTTTTCGGCAATGAGGAGAGCGGGCAGGTGCGCCTGGCCGCCGCGCTCGACAATCTGGGCAAGGGCGCCGCCGGCGCGGCGGTCCAGAACCTGAATATTCTTGCCGGATTGCCGGAGACTTCGGGACTGCGCCTCTGAGCGGTCTTTCCCCGGTTCAGTGAATGGTGCCGAGCGGCTGGTCGTAGGAAAGCAGGACGATCAGCCGTTCGATCTGCCGCCAGCGGCAGAAGTGAATGTGATTACCCAGATCGCGGCTGCGGTCGGCGCGCGCGGCGGCTTCATATCCGGCATTGTCGCCGAACAGGCTGATGAGTTCGGCCGCTTCCTCATAGCTTTTGCGATCCGAAAGATATGGCAAGTGCATCGATCCCCCCATCCGACAAGCCCCCACGGCTTCCATGCCACCCTCAAATAGCGTGCCATTTTCAGGTTTCGAGGGGATAGGCGGGACAGAAGGGTGTACCGTCCGTTAGCCACGTCCCGATCCGGGACGAAAATCCCATCAAGGGACATTCCGTCCGGAAACGAGGCATGGACGATTGCGATAAAAGCGGCTGGTCTTGGCGTTCGGCGCATGGCAATGGCCGGACATGACGACAGGAAAGAACAACCCTACCGGCGCAGGCGCGATCATCGCCCTGCTGATCCTGGGCGGCGCGATCGTGGGCGGAATGATGGGACAGCCCAGCGCGGGCCTTTTGATCGGCGCCGCAGCGGGCATGGGAATTGCATTGCTGCTGTGGCTTCGCGAGCGCGGAAAATAGCTGTCCGCGACACCATCCTGCGCCTTGCCGGAAGAGCGAGGGCGGCATAGATGTGACGCCATGAAAAAGCATATCCTCGCGCTCGCCCTTATCGCGCTGCTCATTGTCGGCGGCGCGTTCTTCTATTTCGCGCGCGGCGACACCGCTCGACTGGCTTACGGGGCCGATGTCGGCAAGGAACCCGCTTTCACAACGCCCCGCAATGAGCTGATCCCCACCGTCAACATTGCCGAGGTGACGGGTTGGAAAGCGGGGGAAACGCCAATTGCCGCGAAAGGTCTTTCAGTCAGCCGCTTCGTCGACGGACTGACTCACCCCCGCTCCCTGCTCCGCCTGCCCAATGGCGACATATTGGTGGCCGAAACCAACAGCCCGCCGCGCCCGCAAGGCGGCGTCGTCCACCGCGTAATGAATTATATGATGGACAAGGCGGGCGCGGGCGTCCCCTCCCCCAACCGCATCACATTACTGCGCGACACGGACGGAGATGGGCGGGCGGACACGAAAACGGCTTTCCTCACCGGCCTCAACTCGCCCTATGGCATGGCGCTCATCCGCGATACGCTCTATGTCGCCAATACCGACGCGCTGCTGGCCTTTCCCTATAAGGAAGGCGAAACCCGCATTGCGGACAAGGGGCGCAAGATCCTGAGCCTGCCGGCGCAGGCGCCCAATCTTCACTGGACGAAAAGCCTCACCGCCAGCCCGGAGGGGCTGCTGTATGTCGGCGTCGGATCGAACAGCAACATCGCCGAGGACGGCCTCGACAACGAGGCCAATCGCGCCGCCGTGCTGGAAGTCGATCCGAAGACGGGCAGCTACCGCATTTTCGCGTCCGGCCTGCGTAATCCGACCGGTCTCGCCTTTGAACCCGCCAGCGGTGCTCTTTGGGGCGTGGTCAACGAGCGCGACATGCTGGGCAGCGATCTGGTGCCCGATTTCCTGACGCGTGTGGAGTTCGGCGCTTTCTATGGATGGCCTTGGAATTATTGGGGTGGCTATGAGGACCGCCGCGTCCAGCCGCAGCGGCCGGAAGTTCGCGAATATACCAAGCGTCCCGATTATGCGCTGGGCAATCATGTCGCGCCGCTGGGCCTGTCCTTCGCCAGGGACATGAAATTGGGCGCGCCCTTCGCCAACGGCGCCTTTGTCGGGCTGCACGGCAGTTGGAACCGCAAGCCCGCAGCCGGTTACAAGGTTGTGTTCGTGCCGTTCCAGAATAATGGCGAAGTCGCCGCCGCCAAGCCGGTCGATGTGCTGACGGGCTTTCTCGGCAAGGATGGGAAAGCCCATGGCCGCCCTGTGGATGTGACCAGCGACGGCCAGGGCGCGCTGCTGGTCAGCGACGATGTGGGCGGCGTGATCTGGCGGGTCGTGAAGGCGGACTGAGCCTTCGCTCAGAGCGCCAGGCCGTTCCGCCCCGCCAGTTCGACGACATATTGCCAGGCGACGCGGCCCGACCGGCTGCCGCGCTGCGTCGCCCATTGGATCGCCTCCAGCGGATCGAAGCTGAGGCCCAGGCTGTCCGCATAGCCCGAGACGATGTCGACATAGGCCTGCTGGTCGATCGCATGAAAACCAAGGCTGAGGCCGAAGCGATCCGATAGCGCCATCTTGTCGTCCACCACATCGCGCGGATTGACGGGATCATCCTGCTCCGAAAGATGGCGAGGCACGATGTGGCGGCGGTTGGACGTCACATAGAGCCGCACATTGGCCGGCCGCGCCGCCGTGCCCCCTTGCAGCAGGGAACGAAGCGAGCGCGCGTTGCCGATGCCTTCATCGAAGCCCAGATCGTCGAGGAAGAGGATGAAAGGCCGCTCCGTCCCGCGCAACAGCGAGAAGAGGCGGGGCAGGCTCGCCAATTCCTCTATCGCGCATTGCAGCAAGGCGACATCCTGTCCTTCCCGCTGAAGCTTGCGGACGACGGCCGCCACGGTCGCCGACTTGCCGGTTCCCCGCGCGCCCCACAGCAGCACGTCATGGGCGGCATGCCCCACTGCATGGCGGCGGGTATTTTCCAATAACACGTTCTTCTGGCCATCGATGCCCGACAGAAGGTCGAAATCGACCGGATCGAAGGCTTCCACCTGCACGATGGCGTTCCCGTCCCATACATAGGCAGGCGCGCCCGTCAGGTCGGCAGACAAAGCGGGAACCGGGGCGAGCCGCTCCAGCGCCTCGGCGATGCGGGTAAGAAGTGCGTCGTTCATCCCCCGCGCTTAATCGCCCGCCCGACGGACGGCAAGCCGCGCGGGGCTGTCATCCTTCTTTCGCATTGGCCTTTTACTGGTTTGCGGAGATGTTTATAGCGCGGGAACCGTGACTATCGCACATTCAGCCTTTTCCACGAAAATCCGCCGCTATGATGCGGAATCCCTGCGTGAAGCCGCCTTGCTGATCCGGGCCGGGGAGCCGGTGGCGGCACCGACGGAAACGGTCTACGGCCTCGCCGCCGATGCGACCGACAGCAATGCCGTGGCGGCGATCTACAGCGCCAAGGGCCGCCCCAGCTTCAACCCGCTGATCGTCCATGTGGCCGATCATGCGATGGCCGAAAAGCTGGCGCATTTCTGCCCGCAGGCCGAAAGGCTGGCGGAACGCTTCTGGCCCGGCGCGCTTACGCTGGTGCTGCCGGTGCGGCAGGACAGCGGTCTTTCGCCGCTCGTCATGGCCGGTTTGCCGACGGTCGCCATCCGGCTGCCCGCCCATCCGGCAATGCGCGCGCTCATCCGGGAAAGCGGCCGGCCGCTCGCCGCTCCCTCCGCCAATCGCAGCGGCGCGATCAGCCCGACCAGGGCCGAACATGTGCTGGCGAGCCTCAACGGCAAGATCCGCATGATCCTGGACGCCGGCCCCACCAGCGAGGGCGTGGAATCGACGATCGCCGCTCCGCAAGCGGACTGCATCCGCCTGTTGCGCCCCGGTCCCGTCACTGCGGCCATGCTGGAAGAAGCAGGCGGATTGCCCGTCATGACGGGCAAGACCGGCGCGAAAATCGAAGCACCCGGCCAGCAGGAAAGCCATTACGCGCCGTCGAAGCCGGTTCGCCTGGAGGTCATGAATGCGGAAAAGGAGGAATTCCTGATCGGCTTTGGACTGATGCCTTGCAACGTCAACCTCAGTCCCGACGCGGACCTGCGGGAAGCGGCGGCAAACCTGTTCGCGGCCCTCCATCTTGCCGATGCGAGCGCCGCCAGCGCCATTGCCGTGGCGCCCGTCCCCAACGAAGGCATCGGGGTCGCGATCAACGACCGCCTGCGCCGCGCCGCCGCCTGACCTTCAGGGACAATTGCCATAACCGGCGCGGACGCATTCGCGCCTGCGTTGCTTCTCCGCCTTTTGCCGCTCCCTGGCTTCGCGCGCTTCCTGCTTGCGCATCTTGCGGCCATAGTTCCGGTCGGCTTCCTCCCGGCTGGTCGTCGACCAGTCGACAGCCTGCGAACCGGCCCGCACCGGCAGCGTGGCGACATCGAGCGCGGTTTTCGCCACGCAGCCCGGCGCCAGCAGCAACAGGGCGGGCAGCGCGATCCAGGGCCGTCTTGCGTTCATCTTTTTTCCTCGCGATCCAGCCGCCAGCATAGCAGGTGAAGCCACCCGCCTGTCACGGAAAATACGGACGGGACCGGGCAGGCGGAAATCAACCCTCGATGCGTTCGGCGAAACCCTTGCGCAGCTTCGCCAGCTTGGGCGGAATGACGGCCATGCAATAGGGGTTGCGGTCGCCGACCCGGTCCCAATATTTCTGATGATACTCTTCCGCCGGATACCAGGGCGCGTCGGGTTCGATGGCCGTGACGATGGGATTGGCGTGGTCGGATTGCGCCCGCTCGATCCCGGCCTTCGCCTCCGCCTCCTGTTCGGGGGAATGGGGGAAGATGGCGGAACGATATTGCGTGCCGATGTCGTTGCCCTGCCGGTTGAGCGTCGTCGGATCATGCGTCGCAAAGAAGATATCAAGCAGGTCGGCGTAGGAAATCACGGCCGGATCGAAAACGATGCGGATCGCTTCGGCATGGCCCGTCGCGCCGGAGCAGACCTGCTCATAGCTGGGGTCGGGCACCGTGCCGCCGATATAGCCGCTCTCGACCGATTTCACGCCTTTCAGATTCTGATACACGGCTTCCGTGCACCAGAAACACCCGCCTGCCAGCGTCGCGACTTCATCGGCCATGTCTTGCGTCCTTGTCTTAGGCGTTGGACGCACAGATAGGGAATGTCAGACGGCGGTTCCAGCCTTTAGCGCCTCGGCCTTCGCCTTTTCCTCGGCCACCAGTTCCTTGCGGGAAAGCTTGCCCACCAGCGTCTTGGGCAGGCTGGCGCGCACTTCCACGGCGCAGACCCGCTCATGCTTGCCCAGTTGCGGATTGAGCCAGTCCTTCAACGCCTCGCCGTTGATCTTCGCGCCTTCCTGCAAGGACACGAACGCCTTGGGGCATTCGCCGTGATAGGCATCGGGAATGCCGATCACCAGCGCTTCCTTCACCGCCGGATGATGATAAAGGACCGCCTCGACCTGGCTGGGAAACACCTTGAAGCCGCCGACGGCGATCATGTCCTTCAGCCGGTCGACGATCTTCACATAGCCATCGTCATCGATCAGCCCCACGTCTCCCGTCCGCAGCCATTGCCCGATGAAGACTTCCCTGTCGGCATCGGGACGCCGCCAATAGCCTTTCATGATCTGCGGTCCGGCGAAGGTCAGTTCGCCCGGAACGCCCGGAGGCGCTTCCTTGGCGGGATCCTCGCGGTCCACGATGCGCACGCGGGTGCCCGGCACCGGCTGCCCCACGGTCCCGCTCTTGTTCAGTCCCTCATAGGGATTGACGCAAACGACCGGACTGCTTTCGGTGAGGCCATATCCCTCGACGACCTTGGCGCCGGTCATCGCCTCGAACCGTTCCTTGATCTCCAGCGGCAGCGGCGCGCCGCCGGAAATGCAAAGGCGGAGCGAGGAGAAGTCGATGTTCGGCGTTGCCGGATTATCCAGTAGCGCCTGATACATGGTGGGCACGCCGGGGAGCGACGTCGCCTTTGTCCGCTGGATCGCGGCCAGAACCTGCGCCGCGTCGAAACGGGGCAGCATCACGATCTCCCCGCCGTTCAGCACCGTGCGATTGAGCGCGCAGGTATTGGCAAAGACATGGAAAAAGGGCAGCACCCCGATGATCCGGTCCACCGATCCAGGCGCCGGGTCGATCATCTGCACCTGTCGCGCATTGGCTGTCAGGTTCTGATGCGTCAGCATCGCGCCCTTGGGCTGGCCCGTCGTCCCGCCGGTATATTGCAGCAGCGCGATATCCTGCTCCGGGTCGATCGGCGGGGCGGGATGGTCCCCGTCATTGTCGATCAGGCTTGAAAAGGCCATGACGCGCGGATCATTGGGGCGGGCCACGGTCTCCTTGCGCTTGAAGAGGCGGAAGAGGAAGGATTTGACGGGCGGAAGCGCCCCCGCCACCGATCCCACCACCAGCCGTTGCAAGCTGCTGTTGTCGAGCACCTCCAGCGCGGTGGGCAGGAGAGCGCTGGCGGACAGGGTGAAGAGGATCGTCGTGCCGCTGTCCTCGACCTGATGCTCCAGTTCGGCGGCGGTATAGAGCGGCGAATAATTCACCACGGTCGCGCCCGCCATCATGATTCCGTAATAGGCGGCGACATAATGCGGGACATTGGGCAGATAGAGGCCGACCCGATCCCCCTTCCCGATGCCCAGCCGCATCAGCCCGCGGGCAACCCGCCGCGCGCCGTCACGCACTTCACCATAGGAATAGATGCGGCCGTAAAAATCGATGAGCGGCGCATCGGGTTGGGCCTGCGCGCTCTGTTCAAACATCTCGACCATCGACATGGGCGCGAATTGCTGATCCCACGGAGTCGGATGATTGTAACGCTCTCTCCAGATGGTTTCATATTTATCCATTGGAAAGAATGTATGGGGCACGATTGCTTTACGCAAGCGTAAAGCCACGAAAAGGGCCGCGCCACCATGTGGCGCAGCCCTCGATTCCAAGCCTTTCAGGCGAACATGCGTTCGCGAAGGGAATGACGCTACGGCATCATACATGACCCTTGTTGTCGCTGAACGGATCGAGCACCTTCGCGACATCGGAAATCAGGTCGGCCTGGCCGTTCAAGGCCTCTTCCGCGCGGCGCGCGGCGTCGTCGCGTTCGCGGCGCAATTCTTCGATCAAAGCCTCGCGGTCGCCGTCCAGACGCGAATCGGTGGGGGCTTCGATGCCCGCCTTCTTGGCCGCCTTGGCGACCAGCGCGTCCAGTTCCCGCTGGGAGCAGAGGCCCAGCGTCACCGGGTCCTTGGGCACGATGTTCGAGATGTTCCAGTGCGTCCGATCGCGGATCGCGGCGATGGTGGTCCGCGTGGTGCCGATCAGCTTGCCGATGGCGCCGTCCGAAATTTCGGGATGGTTCCGCAGAATCCAGGCGATGCCGTCGGGCTTGTCCTGACGCTTCGAAACGGGCGTGTAGCGCGGCCCCTTGGTCCGGCGCACAGGTTCCGGCCCTTTCAGCATCTTGAGGCGGTAATCCGGGTTCGCTTCGCCCTTGTGGATTTCCTCCATGGTGATTTCATGCGCGCGAACGGGATCGCGGCCGGTATATTTGGTGCCGGCGGTATCGTCGGCGATGGCCTGCACTTCCAGGATATGAAGCCCGCAGAATTCCGCGATCTGATCGAAACTCAGCGCCGTATTGTCTACAAGCCAGCTAGCGGTCGCGTGGGGCATGAGAGGCTGGGACACGGGAATTTTCTCCACGTAAAAACAATAAGGGCCGCCCAAGCAGGGCGGCCATGACGGCGCAGGGATACTGCATGAAAGCGCGGGGAGCAAGGAAAAGCGTCAGGCTGCGCTGTCCATCCTCTCCCGGCCGATGGCGTGAAGGCCCGACAGGAAATCCCGCGCGCTGCTTTCCCAGGTGAAGGTCCGGCCATAGGCGGCGCATGCCGCCCGGTCGCACAGCAGGGCGGCGGCGATCGCCTCGTCCAGATTCTCCGCCAGCGCGCCTGTTTCGGGGGTGACGATGTCGACCGGCCCGGTCACCGGATAGGCCGCGACCGGCGTGCCGCAAGCCAGCGCCTCTATCATGACAAGGCCGAAGGTGTCGGTCCGGCTGGGAAAGACGAAGACGTCCGCTCCGGCATAGGCTCCCGCAAGCGCCTCGCCGAACATCGCGCCGGGAAAATGGGCGTCGGGATAGGCGCGCTCCAGCGCGGCCCGCGCGGGGCCGTCGCCGACGACGACCTTGCTGCCGGGACGGCGGCTGGACAGGAACGCCTCCAGGTTCTTCTCGATGGCGACACGGCCCACATAGAGCTGGATCGGGCGCGGCAGATCCGCGAGGAAGGCGGGCGGAACCGCTTGGGGGGTGAAGGCGGCAAGGTCCACGCCCCTGCCCCATGCCCTGACCTGCGCTATGCCATGCGCGCGCAATTGCTGCCGCACCGAACGGGTGGAGACGAGCACCGCGCTCGCGGGTCCATGGAACCAGCGGATATAGCGCCAGAACCATGAAGCGGGCAGCCCCGTGCGGCGCGCGACATAATCGGGAAAATGGGTGTGATAGGCCGTCGTGAACGGCAGGCCGGACCGCAGGCACCAGCGGCGCGCGGCCAGGCACAGCGGCCCTTCCGTCGCCAGATGCACGGCATCGGGCCGGAAACCGGCAATTTCTGCCCCCACGGCGCCCGGCCGCACCAGCGCCAGACGGATTTCGGGATAAGTGGGGCACGGGATCGAACCATAGAGGTCAGGCGAGATCAGCTTGACCGCATGGCCTGTCTTCTCCAGTTCCGCCTGCATCTTCTGGAGCGTGCGGACGACGCCGTTCACCTGCGGCAGCCAGGCGTCGGTGACGATGGCGATACGCATGAGCGCGCTCCCTCAGGCCGCGATGCGCGCCGGTTCGCGGGCGTCGCGCACCGCGATTTCCTCGGTCCAGTGAAGCACCTCCATGCGACCGTCGAAATGCTCGACCAGCGCGGTGCACCCTTCCACCCAATCGCCGTCATTATAATATTGGATGCCGGCGATTTCCCGCATTTCGGCATTGTGGATGTGGCCGCATACCACGCCATCCACGCCCCGCGCGCCCGCTTCGTGCGCGACCACTTCCTCAAAACGGGAGATGAAGGCGACGGCGTTCTTGACCTTGTGCTTCGCCATCTTCGACAGCGACCAATAGGGCAGGCCCATGCGCTGCCGCACCGCGTTCACGGCAACGTTGAGGCGCATGAGCATGGCGTAGGCGGCATCGCCCACGAAGGCGAGCCAGCGATGCGCCAGCATGATCGTGTCGAACTCGTCGCCATGCAGCACCAGCAGCTTGCGACCGTCGGCCGTCTCGTGGATGGCCTTGCGCCGGATTTCCACACCGCCGAAGCTGAGACCCGTGAATTGCCGGAACATCTCGTCATGATTGCCGGGGATGTAGACGACGCGGGTGCCGCGCCTGGCCCGCTTCATAACCCGCCAGATCACGTCATTATGGCTCGCGGGCCAATAGAAACGCTTCTTCAAGCGCCAGCCGTCGATGATGTCGCCCACCAGATACATGGTGTCGCTGTCGACGCTGTCGAGGAAATCGATCAGCATCTTCGCATTGCAGCCGCGCGTGCCCAGATGGATGTCGGAAATCCATATGGTGCGATAACGGCGGCGCTTATTGTCCGGCCGTTCGGGAAAATGCGGCTCCCGTGCCAGACCATCGTCGAGGTCCGCAAGGAAAGGCAGGCGCGTCACGGCGTCCATCACAGTCTGTCCCCAAGGCTGTTGTCCTTGAGGCAAGAGCCTTAGCATCCCAATGTTACAAATCCGCGCCGAATGTTACGGAAATGCGACTGTTGCGCCAGAATCAGACGGTCAGGACGATCTTTCCGAAATGCTCGCCGGCATCCATCCGCGCATGGGCTTTCGCCGCATCCGCCAGGGGAAAGCGCTGGTCCATGGCCGGGCGCAGCCTGCCCTCTTCGACCAGCGGCCAGACGACCCGCATCAGTTCCTCCGCCACCAGCGTCTTGAAGGATGCCGGACGGCCGCGAAGCGTCGATCCGGTCAGGGTCAACCGCCTGCTCATGATCGTGGGGATGAAGACGGCCGCCCTGGGACCGCCCAGCACGGCGATGGACACATGCCGCCCGTCTTCCGCCATGCATTCGATATTGCGGGGCACATAGTCGCCGCCCACCATGTCGAGCACGGCCTGCACGCCCTGCCCGCTGGTGATGCGCCTGACCTCCGCGACGAAATCCTGCGCGCGGTAATTGATCGCGTGATGCGCGCCCCATTGCCGCGCCTGATCGCATTTCCCGTCGCTGCCGCAGGTCACGATGATGGTGATGTCGAACAGGCGGCACAGCGTGATCGCCATGGTGCCGATGCCGCTCGTTCCGCCGTGCACCAGAACCGTATCGCCCGCTGCGACATAGGCGCGCTCGAAAAGATTGGTCCACACGGTGAAGAGCGTTTCCGGCAAGGCCGCCGCTTCGATCAGGTCGTAACCATCGGGCACCGGCAGGCATTGGCCCACGGGCGCCACGGCATATTCGGCATAGCCTCCGCCCGGCAGCAGGGCGCAGACCCGTTGTCCGATCCGGTCCCGCACATCCGATCCCGCCGCCATGATCGTGCCCGATACTTCCAGCCCCGGAATATCGGAAGCGCCCGGCGGCGGCGGATATTTGCCCATGCGTTGCAGCACATCGGGGCGGTTGACGCCCGCCGCGGCGACACGGATCAGCACTTCGCCATCGCCGGGCGCCGGCACCGGCCGCCGTTCGGGCACCAGCGCTTCCGGCCCACCGGGCGTCGGAATGCCGACCGCCAGCATATCGTCGGGCACTATGCTCCCATGGTCCGTTATCCCCATTGCATCGCACCCTCCAGAAATCGCATGTGGCGTATGCGCCCTTATTGACAGACCGCCCCGCAGGGTCAACATTGGCCTTCATGGACTTGGACGACGATCTGCCGCGCAGGGCCGATAATCCGCTGGCCCAGTTGATCCGGCAGGATCTGGGTCCCTTGTCCCTTGCCGAACTGGAAGCGCGCATCGCCGCGCTGGAGGGCGAAATAGCCCGAATCCGATCAAAGATTGAAAGCGTCGTTAATCATAAGGCAACCGCCGAGGCGTTATTCAAGCGATGAACCCGCGCCTCGCCCCTTGCGGCCCCAGGATGGTCTGCACCGGGCACGGGCAGTCTGGCAATTCCGGCGACAAGGGGCCGCACCTTGATCCGCCATGGAGCAATGCCGACATATGGTTCAAGACCGCCCCTCTCCGGGGCCAGGAGTAGAACAGACATGCCATCTTTCGCACCCGCTCTTGAGACTACGCTGCACAATGCGCTGACTCATGCGTCCGAACGTCATCATGAATATGCGACGCTGGAGCATCTCCTGCTCGCGCTCGTCGACGACGAACATGCGGCAAAGGTGATGCAGGCTTGCGGCGTGGAGCTTGGCGAGCTGGCGGACGCCGTCACCCAATATCTCGACCATGAACTCGACAGCCTGAAGGTGGAGGGCCAGTCCGACCCCTCCCCCACCAGCGGTTTCCAGCGCGTCGTCCAGCGCGCGATCCTGCACGTCCAGTCGTCCGGCAAGGATGAGGTGACGGGCGCCAACGTCCTCGTCGCGCTCTTTTCGGAACGGGAGAGCTATGCCGTCTATTTCCTCCAGCAGCAGGATATGAGCCGCCTCGATGCGGTCAGCTATATCAGCCACGGCGTCGGCAAGGGCACATCCGCGCCCGAAGCCCGCGAAGCCAAAGGCCCGCAGGAAGAGGAAAAGAAGGCGCAGGACAGCAAGGGCAAGAAGGACAGCGCCTTGGAGCAGTTCACCGTCAACCTCAATGAGAAGGCGGAGCGGGGCAAGGTCGATCCGCTGATCGGCCGCGCCGCCGAAGTCGACCGGACGATCCAGATTCTCTGCCGCCGCTCCAAGAACAACCCGCTCTATGTGGGCGATCCGGGCGTCGGCAAGACCGCCATTGCCGAAGGGCTGGCACGCAAGATCGTGGAAGGCGACGTTCCCGACGTGCTCAGGGAAGCGGTGATCTACTCGCTCGACATGGGCGCGCTGCTCGCCGGCACCCGCTATCGCGGCGATTTCGAGGAGCGGCTGAAAGCGGTCGTCACCGAGCTGGAGAAAATGCCCCACGCGGTGCTCTTCATCGACGAAATCCACACCGTCATCGGCGCGGGCGCGACCAGCGGCGGCGCGATGGATGCGTCGAACCTGCTGAAACCGGCCCTGTCGGGCGGCACGATCCGCTGCATCGGCTCGACCACCTACAAGGAATTCCGCAACCATTTCGAAAAGGACCGCGCCCTGCTGCGACGGTTCCAGAAGATCGACGTCAACGAACCGACGGTCGAGGACACGATCAAGATCCTGGCGGGCCTGCGGAGCGCCTTCGAGGAGCATCACAACGTCAAATACACGTCCGACGCGATCAAGTCGGCCGTGGAGCTTTCGGCGCGCTATATCAACGACCGCAAGCTGCCCGACAAGGCCATCGACGTGATCGACGAAGTGGGCGCGATGCAGATGCTGGTCGTGCCGAGCAAGCGCAAGAAGACGATCACGCCCAAGGAGATCGAAGCGGTCATCGCCACCATGGCGCGCATCCCGCCCAAGACGGTGTCGAGCGACGACAAGACGGTGCTGGGCGCGCTGGACACCGATCTCAAGCGCGTGGTTTTCGGCCAGGACAAGGCGATCGAGGTGCTCAGTTCCGCGATCAAACTGTCGCGCGCCGGCCTGCGCGATCCGGACAAGCCGATCGGCAACTATCTTTTCTCCGGCCCCACCGGCGTCGGCAAGACGGAGGTGGCGCGTCAGCTCGCCCATCTGCTCGGCATCCCGCTCCAGCGTTTCGACATGTCGGAATATATGGAACGGCACTCGGTCAGCCGCCTGATCGGCGCGCCTCCGGGTTATGTCGGTTATGACCAGGGCGGCCTGCTGACCGACGCGGTGGACCAGAATCCGCACAGCGTCCTGCTGCTGGACGAGATCGAGAAGGCGCATCCCGACCTGTTCAACATCCTGTTGCAGGTCATGGACAATGGCCGCCTGACCGATCACCACGGCAAGACGGTGGATTTCCGCAACACCATCCTCATCATGACCACCAATGCCGGCGCGTCGGACATGGAGAAGGAAAGCATCGGCTTTGGGTCCATCACCCGCGACGATGTGCAGGAAGACGCGGTGAAGAAGCTCTTCACCCCCGAATTCCGCAACCGTCTCGATGCGGTGGTTCCCTTCGGCTATCTGCCGCCGGAAATCGTCGCGCGCGTCATCGACAAGTTCGTGCTCCAGCTCGAACTGCAACTGGCCGACCGCGACGTCCACATCACGCTGGACGACGATGCGAAGGCATGGCTGACGGCACGCGGCTATGACAAGCTCTACGGCGCGCGTCCGATGGGCCGTCTGATGCAGGAGAAGATCAAGCAGCCGCTGGCCGAGGAACTGCTGTTCGGCAAGCTCGTCCATGGCGGCGAGGTCCATGTTCGGCTGAAGGACGACGCCCTCGCCTTCGAGATCACCCCCGCCGCTCCCAAGAAGGGCAGGAAGGGCGGCAAATCGAAAGCGGCCGAACAGGCGAAATAAACGCTTCCTCAGGCATACGCAAAGGAAAGGGCGGTCCATCGGGCCGCCCTTTTTCTCTTGAGCATCATGCAGCCTGCAAATCCCTTCTCTCCAAAAAGGAGAGGGAGCAGCAGCACTGATAGACGAAAGGGAGCTACGGATCTTGCAAACCATCGTCGTGCAATGGCTGTGTTCGGCCATGAAGCGGACATTCAATATCCGTCATCCCAGCGAAAGCTGGGATCTCCCTTGGGCTGGGTCGTGCCTACGAAGAGAGATGCCAGCTTTCGCCGGCATGACGAATAGCTATGTCCGTTCACCACCCATAACCGCCATCCGGCAAACGGGTCTGCAAGCTGCATGATTCCCAAACGAAAAGACCCGGCGGAACGAACCGCCGGGCCTTTCCGATAAAAGCGATCCGCGATCAGTCCCGGCTGCTGCCCATGAAGCGCAGCAGGAAAAGGAACATATTGATGAAGTCGAGATAGAGGTTCAGCGCGCCCATCACGACCGACTTGCCCATCATGTCCGTTCCCGCGACATGAGCGTAGATGCTCTTGATCTTCTGCGTGTCATAGGCCGTCAGTCCGGCGAACAGCAGAACGCCGATGACGCTGATGACCAGGTCCATCGCGCTCGACCGCAGGAACAGGTTGATGAGGCTCGCCACCAGCAGGCCCACCAATCCCATGATGAGGAAAGTGCCGAAGCCGGACAGGTCCTTCTTCGTGGTATAGCCCCACAGGCTCAACCCGGCGAAAGCGGCCGCAGTGGCAAAGAATGTCTGCGCGATCGACGTGCCGGTATAGACCAGGAAGATCGACGCCAGCGACAGGCCCATCACCGCGGCATAGGCCCAGAACATCGCCTGCATCGCAAAGGTGGAAAGCCGGTTCATGCCAAAGCTCATCACCATGACGAAGATCAGCGGCGCGAACATGATGACATATTTCAGGATGCCGGGGCCTGCCAGGATTTGCAGCGCCAGACCGCTGGACGCGAACAGCATGGCGACCACGCCCGTCAGCAGGACGCCGCTCGCCATATAGTTGTAAACCGACAGCATATAGGCACGCAGACCGGCGTCGAACGCCTCGCCGCGCGCCACAGTGGCGCCGCCGCCAAAGCCCGCTATGTCGGAACGGGGATCGGACCAGTTGGCCATGAGTAACTTCTCCTTCGCCGGCATGCATCCGCCGGTCCTTCCATTATCGACTGTTCGGGCGCTTAATTCAAGCCGCCTGACAGCATGACGAATCCCGGCCTGAAACCTATATGGGGGCGATGCACCGATTGTTCATTGCCGTTCGCCCACCCCTCTTCATACGATCCCGCCTGATGGCACTCATGGAGGGAATTGCAGGCGCGCGCTGGCAAAGAGACGACCAGCTTCATCTTACCCTCCGGTTCGTCGGCGCAATGGACCAGCATGGCGCCAATGATCTGGCCGACCTGTTGGGGCGACTTCGATTCCACGCCTTCCCGGTCGAACTGGCCGGCGTCGGGCGCTTCGGCCGGACCAGCAGCCTGTGGGTTGGCGTGCAGCCTCATGAAAAGCTCTTCGCCCTGCACCGCAAGATCGACCATCTTTGCGTCAGTCTTGGCCTCGCGCCGGAACGGCGCGCCTATCTGCCGCATATCACCCTTGCCCGATGCGGACGCTCTACCGGGACGCTCGATTCCTTCATTGCCCGCAATGCCGGCCTCGCAAGCGCGCCGTTCGAAGTGGACCACTTCTCCTTATATGAGAGCCATCTGGGGCGGGAAGGAGCAACCTATAAGGAAATCGCCCATTACGGCCTGCTCTGATCAGGCGAAATCGCGCCCCCTGCAACCCGAAGGACGGCGCAGGAGCGTGATTTTCCGGAAGATTATTCAGCCAGCGGCCAGCACGCCGCACGCCGCGCGTCCACCCGCATTGCCGGCAGGATCGGTCTTATTGTCATCGGCTTGCGCATGGATGACGATAGCGGCTCCGTCCGCATCCAGCAGCGGCATCGCCCCGGAACTGACTAGACCGCCGGGAATGACATATTCCATCTCGCCCGTTCCATCGGAACCGGCCAGCATATTGGGCATATCGCCCATATGCATGCCGTGGGGATTATCCTTGCCATGCTGGCGGTCGGTGGGATTCCAGTGCCCGCCTGCGCTGACGAAATCGGGCGGGGTGCAAGTGCCTGTGGTATGGACATGCACGGCATGGAGGCCGGGCGTCAGCCCTTCCGCCCGCACAAGGACATGCAGGCCGTCCGCCGCCTGCGTCACTTTCGCCTCTCCTCGCGCCGTCCCATCGCCCGCCAGCAGTTTCGCATATGCCACGGGCGCCTCGCCGGCCGATGCCGATTCCTCGGGAACCGTCGCGCAAGCTGCGACGGTGGTGAACAAGGGCAAGGCCCAGGCCATCGAAACAAATTTCATGAAGCCAACTCCTGGATGCAGACAAAAAAGCGAACGTTGCAGACGATGATTTGTTGCATGTTCGAATCAAATTGTCATCGGCTCCATCAGGGGGGGGGCGGCTTTAGGCCGGATCGACATTCAGGCATCGTGCAGGGCAGCCAACGGATCCGGCTGATTCACGCGGAGACGAAGAGCAAGGCTGCGTCGAAAGGCGCCTGTGCATTTCTGGCCGATCCTGCGTGCGTCGATGTGGCTGCACGCGTCGCCGATTTCCCGGATACTCCGCGTTTCTACGTGAAAAGTCGCTCGATCGCATGGATGCGAACAAGATTGCGACTTGGCCGCTGACTCCTCATCGGCAGGTTCTGAGGCGTTCCGCTCCTGCATCTCATCGCTTTCCGGGTCGATCCGCTCAGCGGCGGAAAGAGGAAAGGGATAAGCGATCAAACGAAAAAGGGCCGATCTTGCGACCGGCCCTCTCCATCTTTTCCCCAAAAGGGAAAGTCGATTACTGACCCGAACCCGGGCCGTAGGTGATTTCCACGCGACGGTTCTGCAGTTCGCGAACACCGTCGGCGGTTTCGACGCGGGGGTTCGCTTCACCGAACGCCTGGGTCGTCATCACGCCGTCAGGGATACCCTTCGAAGCCATGTAGCCCTTGACCGCGTCAGCACGACGCTGCGACAGGCCGACGTTGTACGAAGCCGAACCCGAACGGTCCGCATAGCCCGCCAGCATGACCTGGGCGCTGCCGCAGTTGCTGTAGGCCGAAACCGCGTTGTCCAGAATGGTGGCGGCGTCAGGCGTGATGTCCGACTTGTCCCATTCGAAGAACACGATGTACGGTCCGGGGCTGCATTCCACAACCGGCGGAGGCGGCGGCGGAGGCGGCGGAGGCGGCGGGGGCGGCGGGGGAGGCGGCGGCGGAGCAGCCGGCTCACCGAAGTTGTAGGTCAGACCAAGCAGGATGCTGTGCGTACGCAGCTTGCTCCGGACATCCGCGCCCGCCGGGCCGTAATCACCCGTATAATCGTTGACCAGCTTGATCTTGTCCTGGTTGAAGAAGCGATACTTCAACGAGACGTCGACATTGCTGCTCAGCGGATAGCGAACGCCCGCGATCGCCTGCCAGGCGAAACCGGTGTCCGTGTCGTTCACTTCGTCATTGGCGAGCTTGCCGCGCGAAACGCCGACACCGCCGCCGACGAAGCCCTGAAGGCCGTCATCGGGACCGAAGTCCAGCAAGCCGTTCAACATGAACGAAAGGGCCGACGCCGAACCACCGAAGCCGCTCTTGTCCAGATCGACCTTCGCGCGCTTGTACGCCGCTTCGGCCTCAAGACGGAAGCCGCCGAAATCGTAGCCAATATTGGCGTCGAAATCGTAGCCCTTGTGGTAATCGACGTCCGGAGCGGTGAGTCCGGGGTTAAACCTGATATCCTGATCTTCGACCAGCAGCACGCCGGCGTCGACGCCAACATACCAGCTATTGTCACGCGCTAAAGCCGGAGTGGCCAGGGCGCTAGTCGCAAGCGCAGCCGCGAGGGCAAGCTTCCGCATTTGGATTCCCCTTTCAAAAGTGTCACGAAGGACTGCTGAAACCCTGTATCTGCAAGAAAGTTTCATGGCAAGTCCACAATTAGCGAAACTGTTGCAAAAAAGACGCAACACGAAGGGTTTAGCACCTTAGCCGCTCTAATGGGAACCCGATCAATCCATGCTGGACCTATTGGCACAGTCATGCGGCGATTAGCCCATGCGTCCGCAATATATCGAGAATCGCGTCTATCGCCGCGCGGGCCTGGCTATCGACTGTCGAACCGCCGGAAGGATTGCCGACAGCCCCCAGACGTTCGCCGACAATGCGGACATCATTCACATACAGGCCATCGGCACGGCAG
>Ga0180219_1000619_pt1 | contig 27384 bp, 28 predicted proteins | sample eDN3rd30CBELigMG_FD_151338 | JGI IMG/M metagenome (GOLD analysis project Ga0180219, IMG submission 151338) | Enriched Miracle-Growth compost microbial communities from Emeryville, California, USA - eDNA 3rd pass 30_C BE-Lig MG (version 2)... ... | reverse complement strand
TGACCTGCCCCCGGTTGGTCCCGCGGTCATAACGAGAGTCCGCCGGTTTGATATTCGTGCTCGCCCGCCGGCACAAGCGCGCCAGGCGGGACGCTTCCATCTTGCAGGAACGCCCGGCGCGCTTGTGCCGGCGTTCGGTTCTCCAACGATGAGTGTGGCCTGACGTTGTTGTAGTCGTAGCGCCAGAACGCCAACTTGCGCCGGGCGTCGGAGAGGCTGTCGAACCAGCTCCTCGTTGAGCAACTCGTCGCGCAGCGATCCATTGAACGATTCAATGAACCCGTTCTGCTGCGGCTTGCCCGGATCGATGAGTGCCACTCGACCCGGTTCTCGCTCGCCCACTTCAGTATCGCCCGGCTCGTAAACTCCGTCCCGTTATCGCTGACGATGCATGCCGGTTTGCCATAGAGCCGCACCAGCGTGTCCAACTCGCGCGCTACCCGGGCGCCCGAGATGCTGGTGTCGCCCACCAGGCACAGGTTCTCGCGGCAGGCATCGTCGTTGATTGCCAGAATGCGCAGCTTGCGCGAGGCACCGAAAGTGTCGGCCACAAAGTCCATCGACCAGCGATCGTTCGGACGCAGCGGCACGGGCACCGGCGTCCGACTGCCGCGCGCTCGCTTGCGCCCGCGCCGCCGACGCACCGACAGGCCCTCCTCGCGATACAGCCGGTAGAGCTTCTTGTGGTTCATCACGTGCCCCTTGCGTTCGAGCATGACGCCAACGCGCCGGTATCCGAACCGGCGGCGTTGAGCGGCGATCTCGCGCATCTCCTCGCGGATCTCGGCGTGATCAGGCGGACGTTCTCGCCTGACCGTCTTGGGGTCGACGCCAACCAGCCCGCAGGCCCGGCGCTGTGAGATCTGGTAATCCCGCATCACGCCGAGCGCCACGTCCCGTCGCTGGCCTGGCGTCGTCAGACATTTCCCAACAGGTCCTTGAGGATCGCGTTGTCCAGAACGCTCTCCGCCAGCAGCCGCTTGAGCTTGCCATTCTCGTCCTCAAGTCGCCGCAGCCGCCGCGCGTCAGAGACCTCCAGCCCGCCATACTTTCCCTTCAGCTTGTAAAACGTCGCCGGGCTCAGACCATGCTTGCGGCAAACCTCGGCAGTAGCCAGGCCAGCCTCCTGCTCCTTGATCATGCGGATGATCTGCTCCTCGCTGAAACGACTCTTCCTCATTCTTCTGCTCCTTCGCTCGGGGCAGACTCTACATTAAATCGAGGGACCCAGCGGGGGGCAGGTCAATCACCTTCATGTCTGGGCCGGAAGGTATGTATCCGCCATAAGGTCAATTCTTAGTAAATAGCTGCTCTCGCCACGCCTACTCAAGTCAAACACGCTCAATGATCATGGCGATTCCTTGACCAACTCCGATGCACATGAAGACTAGCGCATATCGCCCCTTTGTCCGATGCAACTCCTCTACAGCTGTCATGGTGATCCGAGCACCGGACATCCCCAGCGGATGACCTAAGGCGATAGCCCCCCCGTTGGGATTGATGCGCCGATCAGCGAGGTCCAGTTCAAGTTCCAGGAGAGTAGCGATAGCCTGGCTGGCAAACGCTTCATTCAGCTCAATTATATCCATCTCGCCAATGCTTAACCCCGTTTTCGCAAAAAGGCGGTGTGCGGCAGCTACCGGCCCTATACCCATAACCCGCGGCGCAACCCCAGCCGAGGCCATTGCCACAACCCGTGCCCGTGGCGTCAACCCATGGACGCTGGCGGCCGACTCTGAAGCAACGAGCATGGCGACCGCACCATCATTAAGGCCAGAGGCATTTCCTGCCGTCACTGTTCCATCCGGCCTCACCACAGGCTTCAGTTTCGCCAGAGCGTCCAAACTGGTATTGCGGAGATGTTCATCCGCTGAGAAAATAATCGGATCCCCTTTCGGCGGCTCCACTCTCACAGCCACAATCTCGGATGAAAAGCGGCCCGACACCTGCGCCGCAGCCGCCTTGGTCTGGCTCGCAAGGGCAAAGGCGTCTTGTGCCTCACGCGTTACACCCCACTGCTCTGCCACATTTTCACCGGTTTCAGGCATGCTGTCGCAACCGTAGGCCGCCAGCATTTTGGGGTTGATAAACCGCCAGCCGAGCGTCGTATCTTCAACTTTTTGATCGCGAGCAAAAGGGTATTGAGCCTTGCCAAGCACGTATGGCGCGCGCGTCATGCTCTCAACGCCTCCGGCTATTATGAGATCAGCGTCACCTGCGCGAATGGCTTGCGCAGCTAACCCAACTGCATTCAAACCTGATCCGCACAAGCGATTAACCGTTGTTCCGGGCACGAGCTCGGGCAGTCCTGCCAAAAGAACTGCCATTCGAGCGACGTTTCGATTGTCCTCTCCTGCCTGATTGGCACACCCTAGGATCGTATCATCCACCGCCAGCCAGTCGACCTGCTGGTTACGATCTACAAGCGCCTGAATGGGAATAGCCGCAAGATCATCTGCCCGAATTGTCGACAATGCCCCATTCAATCGCCCAATGGGTGTCCGAATTGCATCGCAAATAAATGCATTTGCCATTATCTTAGCAACTCCAATTGGTTCATGTTTTGTGCGATCCTCAAAATTCTACGCAAGCTGCCCTCGGACGGCCATTTCTGGCATTTGCTTTCTCCGTAGAGGAAATTGAGGATAGCAGCCCACTAAGCCATTCAAGGTTTCTGGAAACCGTTGGGAGTGACCTGATATCCTGGGGTAACAGTCCATTGATCGTGCGGTCGTGGCGCGATCATTGCCATTCCATCAAAGTTCCAAGGCCAGCAAAAACCTTACTCCTCAAAACTAATCGCGCCCAGATCCTGCAGTGATTTGGTCAGCCACAATTCGAAAGATCTTGAACGGGGCTGCAGTTGGCCGCCTTTTGGGATCAAACGCATAGGCCACCTTTCCATCGAGTATCCACAAAGCATCACCCCCCACGTCAATGGCCAGAGACGAAGGCCCCGCAGAAGCGCCAAGCCTTGCAAGCTCGCCACGATTTCCTTCTATACGTATTCTAGTGACCTCGCCTCTGCCGCCTTCTGCAACAATAACGTCGCCTGAAGGCAGCATGCGGAGACCATCAGGACGATCGAGGAGCCGAGGAAGGCTGATATGCTGGACTTGCGCCAAAGCACTATCCCCGCAATCTATTCGATACAATTCGCCTGATCTGTAGGTTGCAGCAAACACCGTTCCTGCCCGGGAAATCGCTATCCCATCGACACCGGCAAGTCGGTCACTTTCAGCACAGACGGAGTACCCCCCTCCGCGAAAGGTGAGTATCTGTTGAGCACCATAATCGCTCACATATAGCGTCCCGTCCCGGTCTACAGCTATATCGTTGCACATGCTCGGCGGGGGCGGCATCCGATACTCGCTCGTGCTAACACCAGTGGCGATTTCATAGGCCATTATCCTCGATGCTGATGGACCTGCCTGGGGGCCATCAGCGTATGAGACCTGACAGATATAGAGGGTCTTGGAGTCTGGGCTGTGTGCTAGTCCAAAACTGTGCCATCCAGCTTCACCTGCGATCCACGGGACAGCAACAGTGTCACCCCGCCGTGCGGTATAGATCGACCCGTTCTCAGGGCTGCTTACGAACAGCTGCCCATCATCTGCAATGGTGATACTTTCAGGGAATGTGTCCTTGCCGGGGATGAGTATCTCTTCCTCCGCACTGACTTCCACCCCAATACACCCAGAAACTGCAAGTCCGGCGAACAGCCATCCAAGGCTTGGTATACGAAGCAGGCTCATCATTGTTCCGCTTGGCATAAATTCTCCTAATTGCTGGAAACTTCAGCCCAATCGCGAATGGTTCGAGAGATTATATACTGGTGGATCGCCTCAGCTTCTGACTTGCTCAATGTATCTCCGAAATTCGGCATGCCCTTCTCCTGACGGGCACCCTCCCGTACAATGGAAAGAAATTCACTGTGCGTTTGCGTGGAAAGGTAGCGCAGATCCTTTACTCCTCCTCGCACGTCTTCCCCATGACAGGAGGAACAAGTGGTCTGATAGAGGGCAGCGCCGCGCTCAACTGTCTCTAAGCTCGCTGAAAGCGTCGGTTTCGATAATACGCTTTCCGAAAGCGGGGTATAAGGCGGCAAGGATGCCGTACCGCCGAGCTTGAATACGATCAGGCGATTCTTGCCTAACGTGAGCCCGGAAAAATCTGTGAATGAACCGTGGGTCAGCCCGCCGCCCCAACCTGTATTGACGGCAACATATTGCGTGCCATCAACCATAAAGCTCACTGGGCCGGCCATCGGCACTTGCTGAACTGGCATCTCCCAGACTTTTTGCCCATTGTCAGCGCGATAGGCTGCGAATGTAGAATCGATTGTGCCCTGAAACACCAGATTTCCCGCAGTAGACAATACCCCGCCCGAACCATACAGCGAATACGGTACACGCCAGACTTCCTGTTGCCGAACAGGGTCCCAAGCGGTTAACCAGGCACTATTATTGGCGCGAGCAGTCGCTTCAAACTCTGGCGTTTCAACATCCGATCCGCGAAAGCGTGCACCGTAATTTGGCAGTTTACCCACCCGAGGCGTAAAATCGGCATCATGCATGATCGGCATGAAGCCCCGCGTAACCGGGAAGTAAACCAATCCTGTAAGAGGGCTGTAAGACATTGGGTGCCAATTGTGGCCACCGCCTGCGGTTGGCGAAACGAGGAGTGGGGCACCATCGCCATACCGAGCGGTTCCAGTCTCAACGGGGCGCCCATTTTCATTGAGCCCACTGGCCCACGTAACCGGGACGTAGGGCTCACCAGAAATAAACTCGCCGGTAGCCCGGTCCAGGACGTAAAAGAACCCGTTCTTTGGAGCCTGCATTATAACCTGGCGCGCTCGCCCGCCAATTTCCAGATCAGCCAGGATCATCGGCTGAGTAGCGGTATAGTCCCATTCCTCCGCTGGCGTGGTCTGGAAATGCCAAGCATATTCACCTGTTTCGGCATGGAGCGCGACAATCGATGACAAATACAGATTATCGCCGCCTTGCGGGCTGCGCTCCTGCTGAGACCAAGGGGAGCCATTCCCTACGCCGATATAAATGAGTTTCAACTCAGGATCATAGACAATGGAATCCCATACCGTCCCCCCGGCACCAAGCTTCCAATATTCTCCAGTCCAAGTACTCGCCGCAAGGCGCATCGCTTCATTTTCGAAGCCGTCCTCGGGGTTTCCAGGTACAGTATAGAAACGCCAGAGCTGTTCGCCCGATTCCGCATCATATGCCGTCACATAACCGCGAGCACCAGCATCCGCACCACCGTTCCCAATCAGAACCTTGCCGTCAAAAACGCGCGGGGCGCCGGTGATAGTATAGGGCCACTCAGGTTCGGTGGTGTCCACCGACCAGAGCCGCTGACCAGTTGCCCTGTCGAGGGCGATCAACCGACCATCCAGTGTCGCGCTGTAAAGTTTGTCCTGCCATGCAGCGAGCCCGCGGGTCACAATATCACAGCAGGCGATGCGTGCAGTTTCCCTCGGCACTTCGGGATCAAAGGACCATAAGAGCTCACCGGAGACCGCGTTATAGGCCTTCGTGACATTCCAAGGCTCAGTGTTGTAGAGAGTTCCGTCAATAATTAGCGGCGAGGCCTCCACGCCCCGATCAGTGTCGATATCCGCATACCAGGCAATACCAAGCTGGTCGGCATTTTCGGCATTGATCTGCGTTAGCGGACTAAAACGACTTTCATCATAGGTCCGTCCAGGGCCCGCCCAGTCCTCTGGGTTTGCAGTAGCCGCGATCAGACTCTCACGGTCGATTAGAGAATCATCCAAAGAGCCGCTGCAGGAAGCCAGAGCCATCAGGCAAGCAAGCAATGCACCTGTTAGACCCGCGCCAACGCGCGTCATGCTGGGTGAATTCAACGTTACTCTCCTCAAAAGATTGAACAACGCCATCCGGGTACTGCTCGGCGTCATCACCTATGACTGAAACCAACCAGCCGCAGCCAACTCAGCAGGCTGGCTAAAGGACTAAGGTTGCCCCAGATTGCCGCAAGCAAAGCCTTATGTCAATAGGTTAGCTATATGTTCTTTTGAGGTAGCCACTTCCCAATGTGAATCAAAGTGATCTCGTGTCATTGGAGTCAAATAACCAAACCCGCGGTCAAGCGCATTTCCCAGTAAGCTACCCCAACCTGGATCAGGAACATCAATCATCAGGCGAATATTGTTCTTTTGAAAATGGGCGTAAAGGTCAAAATAACTTACACCAGGCTCAACCAATACTGAAGCATTTTTCTCGTCGACGTCAATAATACGATTCATTCTCTTTAGGTCTAAAACCACACTGCCAGACAGGTTTGGAGCAGATCCGCCATACCCCAAATTTCTACCGGTTGAGATTGGGTAGATTGGAATTACAAACTCATTGGCGATTTTTATGACAGCCTGAACTTCTTCTGCAGAAGCCGGACAGACAGCCGCCGAAGCGACACGCTCGTCCGGATCGTCCCACAAAATGGAATAGGCATCCCGATACAGATCCACATCAGAGTCTTCGGTGAAAACCCATTCCTCACCGACAATTGTGCGAAACTCATCCAATGCTTTGTCAAAATCACGGGCATCAACACCAGGCGGCAATCTCATGACGGGAACTCCTCCAGCTTGATCTGATGCGCCACACGCGGAGCAATTACCCAGGAAAAGAGGCACCCCCCGGCGTTATCGATTGCGGGTGATTGGGATGTACCCAATTTCAACAAAGGGCCGCCCCCCGGCGTCATTCTCGACACAAGCTGCGCCAGAGCTACTGGCCAAGACGAACCTGCCAACCCCACCAAATCGGATTCTGAAATTGCCTTAGTTGCGTGAACGATCCGTTCTTGAGCCGTGGAGGAAAGGGAGTGTTCGCATCTGAATATCAATCGAGAATCATACAAGCGCGCAAACCCTTCCAAACAAATCAAAGATTGGTGGTTGGTAAGACCCGCGATTGCAGTCGGGCGCCTGAGCCATCGCGGATATATCTCGTCTGTCCAAAGCGCTGTCAGATCGCCATCAAACCCAAATGAAGGCAATCTTAAGCTCGAAGCCGCATGACCGAACATTCTCGCCGCAGGATATCGCTCATCGAAAAGAACAGCCTGAATATCCAGCAAGCGCGCCGACCCGGATCTGACCAGGGCCGAACCACCACCACATAGAGGGGACGCAAACGCGAACATCGACGAATAGATGATTTCGCGCCTGGTCAATTGTACAATTGCGCCCCTCTCAAAGTCGCTGATGTATTCTGGTCAACGTTTTAGGTTTCGGCTAAAATCTGAGCCACCGATTCAGCCCTGCGTGATCCTCGCATCAGCGGAGATCCAGGCCCCATGAATTGCAGGACGCTGCCGAATAGGAAGTTTGACAGTCATGACAGGCCCCGCTTCCATGTCGGCCGTATCGATAGCCACCAAGTCTATGCGGTTTTCGGCGAACCGATCAACGACACAAAGTAGATAGCCATCACCTTCTGGCGCATCTGGCGATCGCGCCACAAAGCAAGGCTCCTCCAGGCTTGAGTCCTCGGGAAACTGCGCGCGCGTGAAGTCACCAGTGTCCAGGTCATATCGGCCCACGCAGGTTTTGGGAGGCATAAAGCTGCCCTTCGTGCGGAACGCGAGCGGGTCTGTTGGGCTGAGAGCGAACGCATAGCGGTGCTTTTTGGTGCTGAAGCGCCAGTCAAAAATCGGCAATGTGGCAAACCCTGGGACCAGCACACTCTCCTCAAAGGAATCGGAGCCTGGAGACATATCGATGGTCCACCGCCGAAATTCCGGATTGGTCTCTTCCGGACTCCCTGCCTTACCCTCCATGTCTTTGATAAACATGGCATAGTTTCGATCACTCACGGCTGCATCAATGATGATCTGATTGCCGCGCTCATACGCATTCACAAAATGGTAAACCCAACGCGCTGGCCCGCGAAACCAGCGAAGGTCAGCCGCCGTTCCGTTGCGCGGCATGATGCCAATGTGCGTTTCCTTGGATCCGTCCCACGCCCAATAGTCGCCTCCAGCCTGCACTCTGGCAAGATCAGTCGTGGTCGGCATTATTGGGAAAATAACGTAGTTCTCGGTGATCGCAAAATCGTGGAGCATGCTTGCATAAGGAGCAACGATCCACTCCTCCTTGATGATCTCTCCGGCGGGGTTCGCTACGTAAAATGCAATGTCGGGAGTACAATCACCCTTGGCATTATAGCCGAAGAAAAGCATGTCACCGGTATCGGGATCAAAGCGCGGATGCGCCGCACAGAATGCAGCCGTGTATTTCCCATCATAATCATAGCGGCCCAGTGTCTCCAGCGTATCTGGATCGACTTCAACCGGAAGGCTGTCCTCCTTGAGCGCGAGCAGTTTGCCGCCATGCCAGATTGGCGTGGTGTTTGCCGTGCCCGCATCCTTGTCTCGTACGCTGGGGTCGGCTGTATAGCGGTTCCTGTAAGCGCCAAACAACGCCCGACCAGCGGCATGCTCCAGCTCGAACCGCTCAGTCCGGACATAACGACTTTTGAAGTCGACCTTGTCCTCGCCAAATCGAAACATGCGCATCATTCCATCGCCGTTAAAGCCAACATCGTCACCAAGCAGAGGCGGGTAGGAAGCGTCCGGCCCCAACCGGTAAAGCGATCCGTTTCTAAGCACAGGAGGAATTTCGCCCTCAATGACAAGGTCATGAATGTCCGCCTCAACCCGCACAGGCTCCATGAAGCCGCGGAAATTTGCTGTCTTAGGAAAGGCCTCAACCATAATATTCCCTCTCTAAATGAAACTATGCCGCACGTATGTTCTTCAATTTCCCGGCAAGCGCTCTGACCTTCTCCGCAATGATCTGCGGCTTTTCCCAGCCCATGCAAAAGCGCGCGCCCTCAACCACTTCAGCAGCGACAAGGGAGCGAATGCGCGCAACATATTCATCAAGCAGATGGGTGTAATGGAAGTGTTCCGCCATCAACAGCACAGTCGGACACTCCAGCTGCGCAAGCCCCCCGGCAACGTCAAAATTATTCAGCGCATCGAGCGCCTGCCAACGATCTCGCCCAACTTCGATCTGGGCCACGTTGATACGGTCCATCCAGGATTGGCTTGGACTCAACGGAGCATGCGCCGGGTCCACGTCGCGCATGTAATCCAGCGTGCGCGTTAGCGGAAATCCAGACGTATCGGCCGGGCGAAGACCGCCCTTCAGCTCCGCATGGGCGCGATGCGCGTCATCCCTCTTAAAATAAAATGGGCAGTTGAGCAGCACGAGCCCTTCGACCAATGCCGACTGGGCATTGCCAAGCTCAATACAGACGGCCGCCCCGGTCGCCTCGCCCAATGCGAGGAAGCGATCTAACCCCAAAGCCTCCATGACTTCGGCGGCACACGCGGCATAATCACTGATCATTGGCTGTGTGGAGATATGGTCCGACATGCCGTGACTCGGATAATCCATCGCCACCACCCGCATGTCAGGCGCCAGTTCGTGCATCAACTCTAGGTAAAGCGCAGAACTCTGCTGGTTGATATGCAGGAGAATGATCGCCGGCCCACTCCCGGCTTCCCGGCAATGCACCTGCCCATATCGCGTTGAAATAAGATGCCGCCTAACTTCCACCATACTCGAAGACCTTGCCTCACCACGCAATTTGAAAACGTCTCGCAATTTTGCGAACGCACCAGGCGCCACCGCAAGGAATTGCCATAGAGAATGGCCCAGCCAGTAACATCCTAAGAACTATACCTATGACCTTTAAAGCGCATGATCGGTAGGCGCAAGTCCTTTCTCGGAGCGGGTTGCATCAATGACCCGCTTCGGGCGCAAGGCCATCTTCCGCCAAGATCAGTCCGCCTCAGACGAACCCGCCGGAACCTTTTGCCCCCACGTCTCCGCCTTGCCCCGCACTGACAGAACGAACAATATCATCGCAAGCACAGACATGAACAGAAAGGCTATCAGAGGGATGCGGTAGGAACCAAAGCGATCAAAGGCAGCCCCAAGCAAGATCGGGCCGACGATCGGCCCACCTCGTGAAAAGGCGAAGGCAATTCCATAGAGCCGGGCATAGGCCTTCATGCCGAAACGACGACGCAGAACGAACGGAAGCAAATCCGATTCTCCGCCGACGGCAACGCCGACAAGTATAGCCGCCGCATAAAGGGCAAACCCCGCTGGCAACTGCCCGCTCAAGAGCACAAGCAAACCAGCGCTCAACAGCAATAGAAGAGCAACACCCACGTATAGATAGTGCACGCGATCAAGCAGCATTCCCGTCACAAGCCGTGAACCAATCGAGGATAGCCCCACGGCCGACAATGCAACCGAAGCTTCAACCGCCGTAAAACCCCGGTCGATCGCCATAGGCACGAAATGCGCCATGAGCCCGGTATAGATTATCGAAATAAAGCCGTAGGGAATAGCCAGAAACCAGAAACGGGGAGAACTCAACGCCTGCTTAAAGGTTGCGCCGGAAAGCAATTGAGTCTCCCCCTTTTCCTTGCGAGCCGCACGGAAATCCGGGTTGTCTCTTATGAAGAGCAGGGTGTTGGGAATCGTGATCACAGCAACGATCACTGACATCAGGAACCAGGAACTGCGCCAGCCGAAATTATGTACAAAATAGCCTGCGAGCACGGGCATGACAGCTGTGCCAAGCCCGAGCCCCATGCTGACAATAGCCAGAGACAATCCTAGCCTGCGATCAAACCACTGCGGGGGAATCGTCATCACTACCGACGCCCCCGATAGCGACGTGGCCAGCCCCAAAAGCAAGGTCAACGCAAGATATTCGAGGTAAGAGCCTGACAGAAAGCCGAACAGCGCCATAACCGCAGGAAGAGCAACAGAGCCCGCAAGGATCGCCTTACGCGCTCCCTCGCGGTCTATCCACCAGCCAACAAACGGCAACAGAACGATGCTTGTAATAGCCATGACAGCCAGGCCGAAAGAGAACTCGGTCCTTGTCCAACCGAATTCAACCGTCATTGGTTCAAGGTAGATTCCAAATGGCGTCAGGCCGGCGGTAGTTGCGTTAACCGCCATGCCTATGAAACATCCGAGAAGTACCAACTGCAGATTCTTGGATATTATTTCTGAAATTGGTTTTGGTGACGCCTTATCTTGTTCTTGATTCATTTACCCATCCCGATGCCTGCAATTCGGCGACTTAGCGCCCGCACTTGACCTTACAGCGCCCAAATTGGGCCATAGTCAGCACGCTAAGCTTAAACTAACAATCAGGCAATTAGTTTTTAAAGCAACTTCGGGGACTACGCGGCAATCGCAGAGCAAGAAATGGAGAAAATTGGTGTATAACCATAACGCATTTCCAGCTATCTGCGCAGGAGGGCAGCCTAGGCCGTGTTGACATAAGATTTCAGCCATAGGCGCACTGCGGCGAGGTTAAGGAAGCTCTCGAAGGAGAGGATCGTCTTGTCGTAGCGGGTGGCGATGCGGCGCTGCTGCTTCAACTTGCCGAACATGCGCTCGATGCGGTTGCGATCCTTGTAGCGGCGGTAGTCGGGATGCTCGGGCACCTTGCGGTTCGAGCGCGGCGGGATGATCGGCAGGATGCCGCGGATCAGCAGGCTCTCGCGGAAGCGGTCGCCGTCATAGCCCTTGTCCGCCAGCAGCGCCTTGGGTGTGGCGACCGGGATGGTCATCAGCGGCTCGGCGGCGATGTAGTCGGAGGCTTCGCCGCCGGTCAGGATGAAGCCGAGAGGGCGTCCCTGATTGTCCGAGCGGGCGTGGATCTTGCTCGTAAAGCCGCCGCGTGATCGACCAAGAGCGTTCGCACAAGCCCCCCTTTTCCGCCCGCTGCCGAGACGTGGCCGCGAATGCTGGTGCTGTCGATCATGTGCTGCCAGTCGTCGGTGAGCCCCAGATCGACCAGCGTTTGCAGCAGCGCATCCCATAACCCTGCTCAGCCCATCTGCGGAACCGAACATAGACCGAGTTCCACTTGCCGTATCGCTCGTGCATGTCGCGCCAGGGGCAGCCGACCCGCAGAACATGTAGCATGCCGTTGAGAAAGCGCCGGTTGTCGCCCGCAGGCCTCGCCCAGCGCCCACGCTCAGGCGGCAACAGCGGCCCGATCACATCCCATTCCGCGTCCGACAAATCCCCGCGACCCATAACTGCTCCGCAAAAAGCAGTCTTGAATCAGAACCCGGCCCGCTTGGGAATCCCTTTTGTCAACACGGCCTAGGCCTTGACACGCACAATCAACCAGTGGATCAGTAAAGTCATATTACTAGCTTATTGATTGAGGTGTAATGTCCCAAGAGCCATTTGTGCGTGTTGAACGCGAAGGCGAAATTGCGGTGGTGACGATCTCCAACCCCCCGCTCAATGCCATCTCCGCCATCATCCGCCAAGATCTCCTCGAAGCGATCACGTCACTTCGCAAGGCGCGCGACGTGATCGGTGTAGTTCTGATCGGAGATGGTAAAAATTTTATCGCAGGTTCTGACATTCGCGAGTTCGGCAAACCCCTTGTTCCGCCGGAATTGCCGGATATCATCGCGGCAATTGAGGAGGCCGACCAGCCTTTTGTGGCCGCTATTGCCGGCGCGGCGCTTGGCGGCGGCTATGAACTGGCGCTGGGCTGCGATGCGCGAATTGCCACAAGTGGTGCGGCGATAGGCCTCCCCGAAGTAACGCTTGGCATGATACCAGGCGCAGGCGGAACGCAAAGACTGCCGCGCCTGGTCGGCATCGCCACGGCAATCGAGCTGATATCAGCAGGAACGCGACTAAGCGGCCTTCAGGCAAGGCGGTGTGGGATGATCGACCACCTTGCCGCGCAAGACCTTCGCAGCGAGGCGATAGCTTTGGCCCGATCCCTTGCCGGCACCAAAGACCGGGTTTCTGAACGCGCAATTCCTGCCGATCGACCAGGTGAAATCGAAAGAGCAGTGACCGAAGCAATGCGGCGTGGTCGGGGCCGCCCACCTGTTGTCGCCGCGATTGATGTGGTTAAATCATCGCAAAATGTACCTTTCGAACAAGCGTTGGCAAATGAGCGGACCGTATTTCAGAAACTGCGACTGGAACCTGAGGCTGATGCTTTGCGCTATATCTTCTTTGCGGAGAGACGTGCTGGTCGATCAGCAGGCAAAGTGGCGACTGACGGTTTCAAGACATTGGGCATTGTTGGCGCAGGAACGATGGGCGTCGGGATAGCCGCAACGGCACTGCGGGCTGGCTTAACGGTGAAGTTAGTGGATCTCGATGATGGCGCCCTCTCGCGCGGCTTGGAGGGAGTTCACAAGATCATCGACCGATGGGTCGTCAAGGGTGAATTCGATAAGGGGGAGGGACAGGACTGCTATGATCGATTGGAGGCCCACACCGAACTGGAGCCTTTGGCATCATGCGACGGTGTGCTTGAGGCAATCGTCGAATCAATGGACGCAAAGAGCGGCTTGTTTCGCTCGCTCGACGCCTTGCTCCGCAAAGATGCTCTTCTCATTTCAAACACATCTTATCTTGATCTCGACGTTTTAGCCAATTCGTCAGCGCATCCGGAGCGGGTACTCGGCCTCCATTTCTTCAATCCCGCCCAGATAATGCGAGTAGTAGAAGTGGTCCGGACGTCGCGCGCCGATCAATCCAGCATCAATCGGTTGGTTGCTGTGGCCCGACGCATGGGGAAACTACCGGTAATCACCGCAGTCGGTCACGGCTTTATCGGTAATCGGATTTATGCTGCCTACCGCCGCCAGTGCGAGTTCCTGCTTGAGGAGGGACTTTACCCGGAACATATCGACCAAGCACTAGAAAGTTTCGGCTTTGCCATGGGGCCGTTTGCAACCGGCGATCTTTCAGGGCTGGACATCGCCTGGGCCATGCGCCGCGCCCAGGCCGCTACCCGCGATCCGAATGCCAGATATGTAACCATTCCCGACTCTGTGTGTGAGCTGGGCCGCCTCGGCCGGAAGACGGGCATGGGATGGTATCGCTACTCCGAGGGTTTTCGCAGAGGTGAACCGGACCCGGTAATTCACGACCTTATCGATACTGCATTTGCCAGACGAGGTATCACGCGCCGGGATTTTGAACCCGAAGACATCGTGAAGCTCATCCTAGCTACGATGGTCAATGAGGCAGCTCTGCTTTTTGCGGAGAATATCGCGGAGAAAGCCACTGATATCGATGTGGTAATGGTCAATGGCCTGGCTTTCCCACGTCATGTTGGAGGCATCGTGTTCTGGGCTCTAAAGCAAACCCCGGAAAAGCTCGAACATTATCTGGACCAACTCGCCGCTATGAACGGCGCCAGCTTTGTGCGCGGCGATATACCGGCACTTCTTGCTGCGCTGGATAAAGAAAGCCCTTGAGCGCAACAGCACCGCTTGCCGGACTTGAATAGATCACGGTCTAACCGACAGCATTGCGAAAGCTTTTACCGTCCCTTGAAAACGGGTGTTCGCTTTTCCCGAAAGGCAAGCAGCGCTTCCTTGGTGTCCTCGGTCTTTGCCAGCGCTGCAGTCTGCGTTTGCTCGTATCGATAGCCATCGCGCAGCGCCAATTCTTCTGTCAAAGTGAAAGACCTTTTGGCCGCCTCGACTGCCAATGGAACCTTCCCCACAATCTCATCCGCGATGGCGTGCGCTTCATCCAGAAGGCCTGCGAGAGGAACGCAGGACGAAGCCACGTTCATCCGATAGAGTTCAGCCCCCGATATACGGCGCGCAGTATAGATCATCAGCCGTGCGTCCGATGGCCGAAATGCGCGCATGACATGCCGCACGCCACCAGCCATGCCGAAATCGACCTCCGTCATTGCCAGAAAGGCCTCTTCCGCAACGACCAGAATGTCGCAAACCAGTGCAAGTACACAGCCAGCCCCGATCGCTGCGCCGTTAACCGCAGCGATCACTGGTTTAGGGCATTCCAGCACCGCATCGAATGATGCGCGCACCAACCGGTTATGGCGAGCGTAGCCGCCCGGCTCCGCCTCGATTCCGGGCCGCTCTGTAAGATCGGCGCCAGCAGAAAACGCCCGGCCTTCACCTGTCAGTACAATCGCACGAACATTATCATCCAGCCCCAGCACGTCGAAGGCGTGAACAATTTCCTCGCGCAAAAGCCTGTTATGGGCGTTCACCGGCGGAGCCGCGATTGTTACTCGCGCCACATGTTCGCGGATGTCGACTTTAAGCCTGCTGAGATTTGCCTGCCCATTCATTGCTCTTCACTTTCCACCGAATTGCCGGCCCCTGAAGGCCACATGTGTTTATAAACTGCGGCCGCCTGACCTGCAGGTAGGCTTCCTATATTACCCCGCGTTCAGCCAGTCTGGCGCGCTCCTGCGCATCGATACCCAATTCGGCAAATACATCGTCGGAATGCTGCCCTAGCTGTGGCGGCGGATTGACAAAATTCAGTGTTGCGCCTTCAAACCGAAACGGACTAACAACCTGCGGGACAGTACCACTCAAAGGATGTGGAAGTTGCCGCAAGACGGCGCGATGAACTAACTGAGGATCGGAAAACACCTGATCAATATCGTTGATCGGGGCGCACGGAACCCCCGCCCGGTCAAGCATAGAGCAAATCTCTAGCTTGTCGTAGCTTGAGAACGAAACGTTCAGCAACTCCATAAGCGCCGCATGGTTTTCAACCCGGCTGGCATTTGTATTGAATTTTTCGTTACTAGACCATTCGGGATGCTGGAGAGCTTCGCAGAGCTTTGCGAACTGCCCATCGTTACCAACCGCCAGCACGAAATATCCATCGCGGCAGGCGAACACGTCTTGCGGCTGAATATTGGGGTGACGATTTCCCCCTCGCTTTGGCGGGCGACCGGACAGCAAATAGTTCATTGCCTGATTGGAAAGCATGCTGGCCGCCACATCAAACATCGCCAGATCGATCGTCTCGCCATCGCCAGTGCGGTCGCGATTCGCCAGAGCCCCCAGGATGGCCACTGCCGCATACATTCCTGTCATGATATCGACAATCGGGATGCCAACTTTTTGAGGGCCACCGCCTGGCAGGTCGTCCCGCTGCCCGGTGATACTCATCAGGCCGCCCATTGCCTGAATTGCAAAATCATAAGCAGCCTGATCGCGGCGCGGCCCATCCTGTCCGAAACCAGTCAGCGAGCAATAGATCAAAGCTGGATTTAGTGCCCGCAAACTTCTGGAATCAAGACCATACTTTTGCAAAGCGCCAGCTTTGAAATTTTCTATAACTATGTCGCTATGCATCGCCAGTTTGCGGATAATATCCTGCCCTTCTGGCGAAGAGATATTGACCGCGACAGACCTTTTCCCGCGGTTGACAGAGAGGTAATAGCCAGACTCGCGGGTCGGGTTCCCATCCTTGTCCTTGAGAAATGGCGGCCCCCAGTTGCGCGTATCATCGCCAGTTTTGAGGCGCTCAATCTTGACTACATCCGCTCCCATATCGGCGAACATTTGCGTTGCCCAAGGTGCAGCCATGATGCGCCCGAGATCGAGAACGCGGATGTGCGACAATGGGCCTTGCCGCGACGCCGTTGCAGTATCATCCATCGACAATCTCCGTGGCGAGGGCGGATGGGCGGGCTGCAAACTCCGTGTACCAGGAGGTGAGGACCGGGGCCTCTGCACGCCAGTTCAGATCAGCAAACCGGAAATCCACATAGGAAAGCGCGCATCCTATCGCGATATGCCCAATAGCCAGTTTTTCCTTGGAGAGATTGGCGGCATCAGCTTCCAGCGCGGCTAAGGTCGCCCAAAATTTCGCCATAAAGCCGTCAAGCCATGCTGCCGTTTGCCGTTCCGGCGGTTTACTTCGTTCATTTCGCCAAATTATGAGAAGGTCAGTCAGCCCATTACCCATTGCGTGCCATTTAAAGCTTTGCAGCCGAGATGCGGGATCACGGGGGAAAATTGACAAGTCTCCCGCTAGATCATTCAAATATGCGCAGATGACAAAGGAATCATAGAGAGCCTGCCGATCATCCAGGACCAGTGCCGGAATTTTGCCAAGCGGGTTATCAACCATCAGAGCCGGATTAAGCTGGTTCATGGAGGCCACTGTCCGATAACAGTCAATCTGCTCAGCCAAACCAAGCTCATGCGCCGCAATCATGACCTTGCGAACATAGGGGGATCGAGGAGACCAGTGCAATTTCATTGTCGACCTGACTTAGTTCTGTTTTTGATAGGCACTAAGTACAGGTTTATGATTGAAATAGGAAGGGCCATTTTCGCTCAGAAGGCGGCCTCATGAAGTGGCCTGCCGAGCTTGCCTGAACGACTTGCGCGTCAAATTTGGCGCGGTGCTGAGCACCTTAATTCAGTTTTCCGCAACGAAGACGAGCAAACCGAAGAAATGAAGCCCGAAAAATTGGCCTCTAGCGCAGCTTGACGCTGAGACGAATAACGTCACCACGGTAGATGCCATCTGAAACCAGAACCAGCCGTCCCTGTTTGTCGACCACTTCGCGCCGAACATAGGCAACCGGCGCATTTACCGACAGCTGAAGCGCTTCAGCCAAAACGACATCAGCAGTGCCGATCGTCATAGTATGCTGCGCATCGGCAATTTCTGAACCAAGCAGGTCAGAGATCAGGCGAAGGGCGGTTTTCGAAGTAAGATCCCGGCGATTGACGCTCTTTTTCAGATCATAATCAATGTACAGGTCAGTCACCAGAAAAGGCCGTCCTTGCCGCGAGTGACGGCGCCGAGCATGGAGGTATGCAGGCGCAACCTCTCCAATCCCATGACTGATCGGCAATTCAATGCCGCGAGTAGTATGGGACATCAGCTCTATTCTGGTGTCATCGGCAGATGGGCTAAGAAGCCCGGACCAATCGGTGCGAATATCGCACCAGAGATCCTGCTCCTTGGCGATCACAAATGTTCCTTTTGCGCGGAAACGCTCAATCAAACATTCTTCGCTAAGAACGTCGAGCGCCTGCCGCACCGTCGCACGAGCGACGCCACATTCCTCGGACAGCTCATCAATCGTCGGGATTTGCTGCCCCACAGGCCACTGCCCAGACTCAATCCTGCGTCGGAAAAGAGAAGCAAGCTGAATATAACGCGCAATCGTGCTGCGGCTAAAATCTACACGGAGGGCACTGGTCACCAAAATTGTGTATCCATCTGTCTAAGGAACCAAAAGGATATGATCCATAGAACCGAATGTAAAGCCTAGCCGCCCTCGGGTTCCACCCACCCATATCGCAGCGAAAGTGATCAATCGCGCACCTCGCTTAACCGTCATAACACAAAGCTAGCGCCCGTCAGTTTGCCATTGAGCTGCCCACTATAGTCTTGACCTCAAAATACTCATTGAGCCCATGAATACCGAAGACACGACCATTGCCGGACTGTTTGTATCCCCCAAAGGGGGCGCTGATATGCCTCTGGCCGTAATTGAGCGTAACCATCCCGGCTCGAATACTTCGTCCTACCCGCTCGGCCCTCACGACATCGCGTGACTGAACATGAGCGGCAAGGCCAAAGACTGTATCGTTCGCAATCCGGATCGCCTCGGCTTCATCGGCATAGGCGATGATTGAAAGCACGGGGCCGAAAATTTCTTCGCGCGCGATCCCCATATCTGGCGTGACGTTCGCAAAAACTGTCGGCTTGACAAAGTACCCGCCTTCCATTCCGTCAGGCCGGCCAAGCCCGCCAGTCACCAGCGTAGCCCCTCCTGAAATTCCGGATTCAATCATCTGCTGAACACGGCCAAACTGCAATTCGTTGACCAATGGCCCCATATCCGTCTCCGGGTTATCCGGGCTGCCCACTTGGATAGCTTCTGCGGCTTCGCGGGCGAGACGTACGACCTCATCCTGAAGCGCAGCTGGCACGAGCATTCTTGTGGGGGACGTACACACCTGACCACTATTGTTGAAGCACAGCTGCACACCGCGCTTCACAGCAATTTCAAGATCTGCATCATCCAGGATTACATTAGGAGACTTTCCGCCCAATTCCTGATGAACACGCTTAACCGTGTCAGCTCCTGCTTTGGCGATCATCGCGCCGGTCCGAACGGATCCGGTAAACGAAATCATATCCACATCCGGGTGCGCAGCGAGGGCTGCCCCGGCTTCAGCACCCAGTCCGTTCACGAGGTTGAACACGCCCTTTGGGACTCCAGCTTCGGCAACGATCTCAGCGAACAGAAGCGGGCTGAGTGGCGAGAACTCGCTTGGCTTTACAACTGCAGTACAACCCGCAGCAAGAGCCGGGAAAAACTTGCTGGCGATCTGGTTTATCGGCGCATTCCACGGTGTAATCATACCGACAACACCAAGCGGCTCGTGCAGAATGAGCATTCCGTTTTCAACGGTTTCAAGCTTTACTGTGGCCATCAAAGCAATCAGATCGTCAAGGCCGCTTAAAGCCATCTTGTTCTGCCCAGCGACGGTTTTGACAGGCGCACCCATCTCCATGGTGATAAGGTCAGCAATGTCCCCCGAGCGGCGGCTAAACACATCCTTCAAGGACTTCAAAAGTTCAATCCGCTCGGCGACAGTTGATAAGGAAAAGTCCGCAAAAGCGCCTTTTGCAGCAGCGACAGCGCGATCGATGTCATCAGCACGTCCTGCCGCAATCCGCTCAGACATCTTCTCGGTCACTGGCGAAATGAGATTGAATTGCTCGCTCGAAAGCGGGGCCACCCACTGGCCGTCGATGAAGAACTTTCCAGTCTTTAGCATAGTAATCCCATTCTGGTTTGGCCGATCAGGCATCAAATTCGCCATGCGACGCCGCACCAAGGCGCAGCTCGCAAAGTCACTGTGCAGCCCTTATCAAAGGGTCATATATACGGCAATATGAAAGTAACTGCGCAATCAGCATTTGGCAAAACCAAAAAGCCTATGCGGGTTGTCGACTAATATCTGATGCCGAACACCTTCGTTCGCGACCCATCGCTCGAGAACATCGAGCATGGACGCAGCATCAGGTGCGGGATCAAGATTCACGTAGGGCCAATCCGAACCCCACAGGCAGCGATCAGGCGCAACATCAATTATGGCCTCGTGAAAGGGTCTGACCCGCTCGATGGAATCTCCCGCAACTCGGCACAAAACCAACTTCATCCAAACCAACGGATTGTTGAGCAATGTCAATAAGTCAGTAAAGTTCGAGTTTGTGATCGGAAGCCGCGTATCGATCATCGCCATATGCTCTATTACAAGCGGAATTTCATGATCGAGCAGGTGCGGCAAGGCATCGACAATCTGGCTAGTCGTGCCCCAAAGTTCAGCAAACATACCATTGGCCTTCATTGCCGGCAAAAGCTCCGCCAATTGGTCAAAACCAGCCACACCGGGGCGAGGCCTTCCGTCGGGCAACCTCATGTCCACAAACCGAAGCCCGACAATCCCCCCATCTGCCCACGCCCTTAATTCGCCCTCTTCCATCGAGGGATCCGCAGCAGCCACACCTTTAAGATGACCGCCTGACGAAGCAATTGCGTCCAGCATCGCCCCCGGATCAGTTCCATATGGACCGGGCTGGATGAGGACGCCATTTGCAACCCCCATCGCCTTCAACGCCTGCCCGTGCACATTGGCAGGAGCGTCTGGCATCGCATAGGTTGATTTTTGAGGCGTTGGAAAATGATCGAATGGGCCGAATATATGCGTATGCGTATCGCACGCCTCCGCAAAAGGCGGGCTTTCGGGCGACGATACACTTGGTGCAGGATAGACAGGCGCCACCTACATCACTCCGCCAGATGTCACACAGGGTGGTAAGGCAGTCATCCGCCCGGACTCAGGCACATCCAGTTCAGCAGCCAAACATGACTCCGGCAACGGTATGTGATGCGCGTTCAGCGTCATCGAAACCATCGTGTAATAGCCAATGATGGCCGTGAGTTCGACCACGCCAGCAGTTTCCCAGCGAGCTTCCACGGCCTTATAAAGCGCTAACTCGACTTCGCCCGATTGCTGCAGTTGCCGAGCATATTCGTACACCAGCGCGTCCACCTCATCGTTGAATTCCGGAGATTCTGCGCCACGAATTGCATCGACAATTTCGGGAGAAACGCCGGCTTCAATTGCAGCCTCCGAGTGGATCGCCCATTCGACCTGACTGGTCCACCGACGCGCAGTTACCAGGATCGCCAATTCACTTAGGCGCGGGGGAATTCGCGTCTTATAGCGTAAAAACTCTCCCATACGCGACCAACGCCTCGCGAGTTCCGGGCTGTGGATGGCAGCAAGCAACGGGCCGACCATCTTGCCACGAGGCCCGGCAACCACTTCGTCATGCAAGCTCCGCTGCTCTTCAGACATATCGGTTGGGGTGAGAAGCGGAAGCCTCGCCGCAGTCTCACTCGAAAAATCGGCATTTGCTCGAAAAAACTCGTTACTCATAGTATCCCTACGTTTTCTATTACCACCAGCAAGGGCCTTCCAAAACCGACCCACTGACCGCCGTTATTTCCGCAGGGCCAAAACGCTCAACCAGTCGATTGCCCATGGTCTAAATCGAAAAGAGTTGAATGTCCATATGATTGGTTTATTAATAGATCGTACGAGGCCGAGAGCTATCAATGCCGGGCGGTCGCCAACTGGCAGCCGACAAAAGAGTTGAAGGGAGGCGCGCTGTGCCGATCACATACGAGCAGATTAAAGATCTTTCTGGTCAGCTCTACGACTGGGCTTTGCGAAAGGTGCCGGATGACACCGTTGAGGCGCTGCGGCTGGCACAAGCACGAGAAACCAAGCCGGTTGCGGCCCAAACCTTACAAGTCCAGCTTCGAAGCGCACAAATGGCGAGCGATGAAAAGCGCTATGTCTGTTCTGATTCGGGGGTTCCCACCTTCGATGTCTCCGTGGGAACCAATGTAAGTCTGAATGGCAATATAAAGCGCGCGTTCGCGGATGGATTTGATGAACTTATTGCGCGCATCAAGCCCCCTCTTCTGCAGCATGTCACCAATCCGCTGACCAATGCCCGCGGATATCGGGGTAAGGACATGCCCCTTCTGACTTGGGACATCCTGGACGGGGCAGACTATATCGAAATCGTCTGCCAGCCAAAGGCGTTAGGGTCGGGCCGCTGGGGTGAGCTGAAGATATTTGGCTCCCCTACAATTGAAGAAATCGAAGAATTCATATTGGATGTCATCATCCGCGCCGGGTCGCAACACTGCCCCCCAGTGATGATTGGTGTCGGCATCGGCGGCGATATGGACACCGCTGCAAAGATGGCAAAACGCTCTACCCTGCGAAAAATCGGATCGGTCAACTCGGAGCCAGCTTTGGCAGCGATGGAGGAAAGGCTTCTTCAAGCCGCCAACCAGACTGGCTTTGGCCCGATGGGGACCGGGGGCGACACTACAGCCCTTGCCGTTCACATTGATTATTCAGCCGGCCATGGCTTCACCCCTGTTGCAGTAAGCTTCAATTGCTGGATCAACCGGCGATCGCGCGCGCGTATTTATGACGATGGCCGTATAGAGCGAATGGAATGACAGATATGAACGAACCAGCCAGTGTTACGCTGCCGATGACTCCAGAAACTGCCAGATCACTCCGCTTGGGCGATATGGTTTATCTGGAAGGGGAAATCGTCATCACAGCGGGCCTTCCAACTCATCATAGACTGATCGAGTGCGTGCGTCAGCAGCGTCCACTCCCTCGCGATCTAAGCGGCATGAGTCTTATTCATATGGGAAGCCTAAATCAGGAGGACGAGCACGGCACGCTCGATGTCACCTATATCAACCCGACAACCAGCACTCGATTCAACCCAATGATGCCCGAATTGATTCGGTCTTTCGGCCTTACTGCCATTGGCGGAAAAGGCGGCATGAACGATGAATGCGTAAAAGCGATGCAAGAGGTTGGCTGCGTCTATTTCTCATTCATCGGCGGGTCGAGCCCGATTTTGTCAGACGCGGTCGAAAATGTAATCGCGGTCGACTGGGAAGATATGACATCGCATTTCCGACTTGTGACATTGCGCGTGCGAAAGCTGGGGCCTGTCACGGTAGCAATCGATGCGCACGGCAACAGCCTTTACAGCATGCTGACTGCCAACGCCGAAGCAGCCCAACCAGAATTAATTAGAGAATTGGCGCAAAAGCGCGTGAATGCGCCACCACCAAGCTGACCAAGCCTTGGCCCCCAATCAACTCCGCAAAACAATTTTACCGATTGAGTAGCGATTACAGGAATAGTTAAATGGCCCGCCGCGCTCCCCTCTTCTCCCGAAGAACCTTTGCAATGTGTACATTTGCCGGCGCCGGTGCCGCTGCCAGTACAGCAGCAATCGGGAGAGGGCATGTTGGCCCAGCAGTCGACGCGCGCCACGCCGCCACGCAAGTTGCATGTGGTGATGGCATGCCAATGTCCGCGATCGAACCACCGACCACCACTTTTGCCAATGCAAGGCTTATCGATGTGGGTGACGGCGAACTTTGGCATTGGGACACTGGTGGGCACGGCGAGCCTGTCATATTCCTTCACTCCTTTACGGGAAGTGGCCGCAATTGGGGATATCAGCAGACAGCCTTTGCAAGCGCGGGATTTCGCACGATTGGATATTCGCGCAGAGGGCATTGGGGATCGAGTGAGGTAAACGAGAATAGCGGGGCCACAAGCGTTGACGATCTTATCGCGCTTGCCGATAGTTTGGGCCTCGAGAAATTTCACCTGGTGGGCACTGCCGCAGGCGGTTTTCCGGCTTGTGTAGCAGCGATTGAGCGCCCTCAGCGTCTGCTAAGCTTGACGTTGGCATGCACCATGCTGGGAATTCCTGAAACAGAATTTGAACCGTTGGTTTTTGTCATGGGTGATGAAAGCTTGGCAAAGACCACAGCGACATTTCGAGAATTGAGCCCCAGCTATCGCACGATAAACCCGGCTGGTGTCGCCGCCTGGGAGCATTTGCACAACGAAGCCTATAGCCAGACCCAACGCCCGAACCAACCTGTCGGCGTGCCTAACTCACTGGCCAGGCTAAGAAGAATCCAGACCCCGACATTGCTAATTGCTGGAGGCGCAGATCTCATATCACCACCCCCAGTCTTGCATTTATATTCCCGGAATATTCACAATAGCAAAACCTTGACCATCACCGAGGCTGGGCACTCTGCATATTGGGAACGCCCCTTAGAATTCAACAAGGCCGTTATCGACTTCATTCGTTCATTTCCGGTCTCATTCCGTCACTAACGGGAATGTGCCTGAACTAATGGCTGGTCTGAGCCCCTAGGATCAGGACCCATTAAAGGGGATTCACAAGACGGCTGTGATCTGATTCAATGGCGATGCTGAGGAGGCGTTGCCATGAGTGATCTAATCTGGTTATCGGAGGCGCAAATGCGCCGGATTGAGCCGTATTTTCCGTTGTCACATGGGGTGCCTCGGGTCGATGACCGGCGGATCATCAGCGGCATCATCTTCGTGATCAGGAACGGCTTGCGCTGTGACCTGCCCCCGGTTGGTCCCGCGGTCATAACGAGAGTCCGCCGGTTTGATATTCGTGCTCGCCCGCCGGCACAAGCGCGCCAGGCGGGACGCTTCCATCTTGCAGGAACGCCCGGCGCGCTTGTGCCGGCGTTCGGTTCTCCAACGATGAGTGTGGCCTGACGTTGTTGTAGTCGTAGCGCCAGAACGCCAACTTGCGCCGGGCGTCGGAGAGGCTGTCGAACCAGCTCCTCGTTGAGCAACTCGTCGCGCAGCGATCCATTGAACGATTCAATGAACCCGTTCTGCTGCGGCTTGCCCGGATCGATGAGTGCCACTCGACCCGGTTCTCGCTCGCCCACTTCAGTATCGCCCGGCTCGTAAACTCCGTCCCGTTATCGCTGACGATGCATGCCGGTTTGCCATAGAGCCGCACCAGCGTGTCCAACTCGCGCGCTACCCGGGCGCCCGAGATGCTGGTGTCGCCCACCAGGCACAGGTTCTCGCGGCAGGCATCGTCGTTGATTGCCAGAATGCGCAGCTTGCGCGAGGCACCGAAAGTGTCGGCCACAAAGTCCATCGACCAGCGATCGTTCGGACGCAGCGGCACGGGCACCGGCGTCCGACTGCCGCGCGCTCGCTTGCGCCCGCGCCGCCGACGCACCGACAGGCCCTCCTCGCGATACAGCCGGTAGAGCTTCTTGTGGTTCATCACGTGCCCCTTGCGTTCGAGCATGACGCCAACGCGCCGGTATCCGAACCGGCGGCGTTGAGCGGCGATCTCGCGCATCTCCTCGCGGATCTCGGCGTGATCAGGCGGACGTTCTCGCCTGACCGTCTTGGGGTCGACGCCAACCAGCCCGCAGGCCCGGCGCTGTGAGATCTGGTAATCCCGCATCACGCCGAGCGCCACGTCCCGTCGCTGGCCTGGCGTCGTCAGACATTTCCCAACAGGTCCTTGAGGATCGCGTTGTCCAGAACGCTCTCCGCCAGCAGCCGCTTGAGCTTGCCATTCTCGTCCTCAAGTCGCCGCAGCCGCCGCGCGTCAGAGACCTCCAGCCCGCCATACTTTCCCTTCAGCTTGTAAAACGTCGCCGGGCTCAGACCATGCTTGCGGCAAACCTCGGCAGTAGCCAGGCCAGCCTCCTGCTCCTTGATCATGCGGATGATCTGCTCCTCGCTGAAACGACTCTTCCTCATTCTTCTGCTCCTTCGCTCGGGGCAGACTCTACATTAAATCGAGGGACCCAGCGGGGGGCAGGTCAGCTGGCGTGATGCGCCTGCCGAGTATGGCCCGCACAAAACCATCTATAACCGCTTCATCCGCTGGAGCCGCATGGGCGTGTTCAACAAGATCTTCGCGAGCTTGGCGGCGAAGGGCGGCAAGCCGGATCAGCTGATGATCGATGCAACCCACCTGAAGGCGCACCGCACGGCGGCCAGCCTCTTAAAAGGGGGATTGTTCCCCGACGTATCGGGCGCACCAAAGGCGGCCTGAACTCCAAGCTGCATGCGGTCTGCGATGGTCATGGACGCCCCCTGATCATGCTGCTGAGCGAAGGCCAGATGAGCGATTTCAAAGGCGCAGCGCTGATGATCGGCGCCTTCCCGAATGCCAAGGCCCTGCTCGGTGACAAAGGGTACGACGCCGACTGGTTTCGTGCCGCCCTGGCCGAACGCAACATCACCGCCTGCATCCCGTCAAAAGCCAATCGCAAAGTCCATATCCCGCATGACAAGGCGCTCTATCGCCAGCGCCACAAGGTCGAGAACATGTTCGGAAAACTCAAGGACTGGCGACGTATTCACACCCGATACGACCGCTGCGCACACACCTTCATGTCCGCAATATGCATCGCTGCAACCGTCATCTTCTGGCTTAATCAATGAGTCCTGAGCCTAGATTTCCTCCAGCGATAAGTAGAGTCCGGCCCCTACGAAGGAGACGGACGAGATGAAGCGGAGCAGGTTCAGCGAGGAGCAGATCATCGCTGTGTTGAAGGAGCAGGAAGCAGGGATGCTGACGGCGGATGTGTGTCGCCGCCACGGGATCAGCTCGGCGACCTTCTACAAGTGGAAGTCGAAGTATGGCGGTCTGGAAGTGTATGATGCCCGTCGGCTGCGCCAGTTGGAGCAGGAGAACGCGCGCCTGAAGAAGCTGCTGGCGGATTCCATGCTCGACAACGCCATGCTCCAGGAGATCAGCGCAAAAAAATTCTAGCGCCCGGTGCCAGACGGCAGGCGGTGGCTCATCTCCAAGAGGTCTTCGAGGTGAGCCAGCGCCGAGCCTGCGCGGTGCTGGGCGCTGACCGGACCATGGTGCGTTACGTCAGTCGTCAGCCTGACGATGTGAAGGCGCGCGAACGTATCAGGGAACTGGCCCGCTAGCGACGCCGGTTCGGCTATCGGCGGCTACATTGGCTGCTGTGCCGGGAGGGATGGACAATGAACCACAAGAAGCTCCGGCGGCTCTATCGTGAGGAGCGGCTGCAGGTGCGCCGCCGTGGTGGTCGCAAGCGGGCCTTGGGCACAAGAGCGCCGATGACGATACCTCAGGGGCCGAACCAGCGCTGGAGCCTCGACTTCGTATCCGATGCCTTCGCCTGCGGGCGCAGGTTCGGGATCTTTGCCGTGGTCGATGACTACATCCGGGAGTGTGTGCGCCTGATCGCCGACACGTCGATCTCGGGCGCACGGGTCGGGCGTGAACTCGATGCAGCGGTGTTCGAGCGCATGGCAAGGCCCCACACCATCGTCAGCGACAACGGCACCGAACTGACCAGCATGGCGATCCTGCGCTGGAGCAAGGAGCGCAACGTTGAGTGGCACTACATCGCGCCGGGCAAGCCCTACCAAAACGGGTTCATCGAAACTGCTCTGCCACCTGAATTTTGGACCATTTCTGGTTAGAGTTTTCCGCCGTATGTATCCTTGGCTGGGCGAGGAGTTACGGCATGAAGGCATCGAAGTTTACGGACGCGCAGAAGGCGTTCGTAGTGA
>Ga0180219_1000614_pt1 | contig 27745 bp, 21 predicted proteins | sample eDN3rd30CBELigMG_FD_151338 | JGI IMG/M metagenome (GOLD analysis project Ga0180219, IMG submission 151338) | Enriched Miracle-Growth compost microbial communities from Emeryville, California, USA - eDNA 3rd pass 30_C BE-Lig MG (version 2)... ... | reverse complement strand
TGGTTCGCGCTGTTCGCCCCTGCCGGGACCCCGCAACCCATCGTCCAGCAGATCGAAAAGGTCGTCACCACGGCCCTGGCCTCCAAGGAGGTGCGCGACCGGCTTCGCGCCATGGGCTTTACCGCCTCGGGCATCTCCGGCGCCGAAATGGCAAAAGTCCAAAAGCAGGACCTCGTCTATTGGGCGCCGATCGTGAAGGCGTCCGGCTTCAAGCCGGCGGACTGAGTCCCCCTATTCCGGAAACAGGAACACCAACTGCACGCGCGCGCCGAGACCTTTTGGCCCCGAATAGGGACTAGCCGCGTAGTAGCGCAGGCCGAACGTCAGGCTGATGGGCTGACTGCCGAGTTTCAGCAGTTTGCCGACGGAGGCGTTGATTGGCAGCGTCCAATCCTTGCGCTGCCAGTCATATGTGGATTCGGCATTGAGACCGAAGGTCCATTTGTCCGCCGTCGTATAGGAAATAAACGGCTGAAAGAACGTTTGATTGACGCTCGGGGCGTACGTCACGGTATTGGCATAGGACCAGATGTGATTTCCGAACACGCCGATGGTCCAGCCGCCGAACTGCTTCAGCACGACCGCCGTAGGGCCGGCCCCCCATTGATGCTGGGTCAGCAGCTTGTCGGTTCCTGTCGGCAGCATCAGGACGGGTCCGACGCCCCAAATGATTCCGCTGTCGCCCGGCTTCGCCGGTGACAAGAGAAAGCTTTGCTCGATGTCGCCGAGTCCGGCCTGCTCGCCGGTGTTGAGACCAATATTGACCTGTCGAATGAGGGGCACGACGGTTCGCGAAATCAGGTTCCACTCATTGTTGAGCGAGATGGGAACTACTGGCTGGATATTCAGCGTCATCCGGCTGCCATCGTGCAGCGGCCCCATCCGTCCGTCATAATTGTACTGAAATGGAACGCTGATCAGCGAGGCAACCGGGTTCGACAGTTTCTTGGCCAGATCGTCCTCGTCGTCAGCATAACTCTGCCCTGTCCATAACAAACAGGCGAACGCCAGCGCCGCGATCCATGCTTGCTTTTGCAGACGATACACAAGCGCCTCCGCAGTGCTGTCCCCGGCGGAACAGGTGACCACAAACCGAAACGGCGGGGAGTGCGAGGTTCCCCTCCAAGCCAGACGAACTGAGATGTCCGAGGATATCGCAGGGCGGCCACGATCCTATTAGGCAAAATCCCAAGGTCAGGAGCGGCAAAATTCCACATTTCCGGCGCCGCGCGCGATGGCGCCTATCGCCGGTATGGCCAAGTTTCTCAGCCGATCTGCCGCAGCGCCTCGCCCAGCGCCATGGCGGCCGAGACCGCGACATTGAGCGAGCGCATGCCCGGCTGGACGGGGATCGCCACCCGCGCGTCGGCGGCGGCATGGACCTCCTCGGGCACGCCGAGCGATTCGCGCCCGACCAGCAGAATGTCGCCTGGCGCGAACTGAAATTGCGTATGCGACACGGCGCCCCGGGTCGTCAGCAGCACCAGCCGCCGCCCTGTTTCAGCCCGCCAGCGCTCGAAAGCCGCCCAGGAGACGTGTCGCTCGATCGCCACATGGTCGAGATAGTCCATACCGGAGCGGCGGAAATGCCGGTCGCTGACCGGAAAGCCGGCCGGCTCGATAATGGCGGCCTCGACGCCCAGACAGGCGCAGGTCCGCAGCATCGTGCCGCAATTCTGCGGAATATCAGGCTGAAACAGCGCCAGGGTGAGGGGGAGTGTGGACGCGGACATTCCTTCCCGTATAGCCGCAATGGCCGCCCCGCGGGAAGCCGCCGCGCCCATGTGGGGACGAGGCCGGCGGCCCTATGGACAACCCGGGTGAACGATGCCAGATAGCCTCGCTCAAGGCCTTATTTCGGCTCCCCTTCCGGGCCGGAGCTGGAATTGGTCTGATCGTGTTTTTCGCTCAAGGTGGCGATGCGTCGCATTGCCGCTGGCGGACGTTGGACCTAGTGGATCACTCAGCTCTTTATGAGGGCACAGATTTGACCGTCCGCCAGTGTTCGCAATCGCAGGCCGGGCGTAGCAAGGGGGTTACTGTGACTACAGCCAAATCGTCCGTAGCAGCGTCCGTCGAGCCGACCCGCAGGGACTTTCTTTTCATTGCGACGGGTGCCGCCGGCGCTGTCGGCGTCGGCGCGGTCGCCTGGCCCCTCATCAGCCAGATGAACCCCGACGCCTCGACCCTCGCCATGGCCTCGATCGAGGTCGACATCAGCGCCGTTGCGCTCGGCTCGATCATGACCGTCAAGTGGCGCGGCAAGCCGGTCTTCATCCGCCACCGCACCCCGAAGGAAATTCAGGAAGCCGCGGACGTCGTGGTCGCCACGCTCCCCGATCCGCAGACCGACAAGGCCCGCGTCCAGAAGCCGGAATGGCTGGTCGTCGTCGGCATCTGCACGCATCTCGGCTGCGTGCCGATCGGCCAGGCCGGATCGCGCGGCGATTACGACGGCTGGTTCTGCCCGTGCCACGGTTCCCAGTACGACACCTCCGGACGCATTCGCCGAGGCCCCGCCCCGAAGAATCTGGAAGTTCCCACCTATTCGTTCCTTTCCGACACGAAACTCAAGATCGGCTGATCCTGCCGCTTTGAGTTCCCCCCGCGTTTTCTGTTGCCAATTCCTGCATCCGTGCTCGCCAGAAGAGACATATGACATGAGCGGACCTTCGACATTCGTCCCCAAGAGCGCCCTCGGCCGCTGGTTTGAGAGCCGCCTGCCCATCATGGGGCTGATCCACGGCTCGTTCGTTGCCTATCCGACGCCGCGCAACCTGAATTACTGGTGGGCCTTCGGCGCCATCCTCAGCTTCATGCTGGTGGCGCAGATCATCACCGGCATCGTGCTGACGATGCATTACACCCCGCAGGTCGACCTCGCTTTCTCTTCCGTGGAAACGATCATGCGCGACGTGAACTGGGGCTGGTTCCTGCGCTACGCGCATTCCAACGGCGCCTCGATGTTCTTCGTCGCCGTCTACGTCCACATGTTCCGCGGTCTTTATTACGGCTCCTACAAGGCGCCGCGCGAAGTCCTCTGGATCCTCGGCGTGATCATCTATCTGCTGATGATGGCGACCGGCTTTCTCGGCTACACCCTGCCGTGGGGCCAGATGAGCTTCTGGGGCGCCACCGTCATCACCAACTTCTTCAGCGCGATCCCGCTGGTCGGTGAAGCGGTCACCACCTGGCTGTGGGGTGGCTATTCGGTCGGCAACCCGACGTTGAACCGCTTCTTCGCTCTCCACTACCTGCTGCCGTTCATGATCGCCGGCGTCGTCGTCCTGCACGTCTGGGCGCTGCATGTCGTCGGTCAGAACAACCCGGCCGGCGTCGAAGTGAAGAATGTCGATCGCGATACCGTCCCGTTCACGCCCTATGCGACGATCAAGGACAGCTTCGCCGTCGTCTGCTTCCTGATCCTCTACGCATGGTTCGTCTTCTACGTGCCGAACTATCTCGGCCACGCCGACAACTACATCGAGGCCAATCCGCTCTCGACGCCGGCGCATATCGTTCCTGAATGGTACTACCTGCCGTTCTACGCCATCCTGCGCGCCATCCCCTCCAAGCTCGGCGGCGTCACCGCGATGTTCGGCTCGATCGCGATCCTCGCCTTCCTGCCCTGGCTCGATACGTCGCGGGTGCGCTCGGCGGCCTTCCGTCCGATGTACCGGGTGTTCTTCTGGGCTTTCGTGCTGTGCTGCCTCGGCCTCGGCTACCTCGGCGCGCAGCCGGCCGAAGGCGGGTACATCATCGCCGCCCGCCTGCTGACCACCTTCTACTTCGGCTTCTTCATCATCATCCTGCCGCTGCTGGGCATTTTCGAAACACCCAAGCCGGTGCCGGCGACCATCGCCGACGCCGTGCTGGCGAAGAATGGCGGCGTCGCCGCGCAACCAGCAGAATGATCCGGCTGAACGAGGACAAAGACATGATCTCCTTTAAATCGATCAGCCTCGCGGTTGCGATCTCGGCAGCGGCCTTCTCCTATGCGCAATCTTCGGCTTTTGCACAGGAAGAGGGCCACGGCGCAACGCCCCACATGGAGAAGTGGTCCTTCTCCGGCATGCTGGGAACCTACGACAGGGCTCAGTTGCAACGCGGCTTCCGCGTTTACCGCGAGGTCTGCTCTGCCTGTCATTCGCTGTCGCGCCTGCGCTTCGGCAATCTGGCCGATGAGGGCGGTCCGGGCTTCTCCGAAGGCCAGGTCAAGGCGCTGGCGGCCGAATACCAGATCAAGGATTTCAACGACAAGGGCGAGGCTATCGAACGGCCGGGCTTCCCGTCGGACAATTTCCCGAAAATCTTCGCCAATGACGATGCCGCCGCCGCCGTGCACGGCAAGGCGCCGCCGGATCTCTCGCTGATCGCCAAGGCGCGTTCCTATTCGCGCGGCTTCCCGTTCTTCCTGCTCGATATGCTGCCGGGCTTCGCCTATCAGGAGCACGGCCCTGACTACATCCACGCGCTGTTGAACGGCTACACCAAGCCCGACGACCCCAAGTGGAACTTGTATTTCCCCGGCAACCAGATCGCCATGCCCAAGCCCTTGAGCGACGATCAGGTCGAGTACACCGACGGTTCGCCCAAGACCGTCGAGCAATATTCGCGCGACGTCGCGGCCTTCCTCATGTGGGCTGCCGAACCGAAGCTGGAAGAGCGCAAGCGCACCGGCCTCAATGCCTTGATCTTCCTGTTCATCTTTGCCGGCCTGCTCTATTTCACCAAGAAGAAGATCTGGGCCGACGCGCACTGAGTTGCGCAAGACAACACCGAGAATGCAAAACCCTGCGGCGACGCAGGGTTTTTTGTTGGCTAGCAACAGCGTCATGTCCGGCCTTGTGCCGGGCACCCACGCCGTGGAGAGCGCATGCGAAGAAGGAATGGCCGACGCCATGGCCTTCTTTCACAACGAAGCAGCGTCATCGCGTGGATACCCGCGACAAGCGCGGGCATGGTGCTGCGGCGTGACCCCTTGGTTCCGTTCTTGACGCACGCGCCTCCTCGGCTAAGTTAGGTCTCAAAGAATATCCGGGAGGAAGCCATGACGACATCCGTCGGACAGGAAGGCGCGCAGAGCAGACCCCAATCCCTGATCAGGACGCAGCCGCTCGCCCCCTTGATCGGCGTCGAGATTCTCGATGTCGATCTGCGCGAGGATTTATCGCGCGACGTTTTTGAAGCCATCCGCGATGCCTGGCGCGCCAACTGCATCATCCTCTTCCGCAACCAGACGCTCGATGAAGCCGCCCAGGTGAAATTCGCCCAAAGATTCGGCGAACTCGGCAAGGTCCTGCACAAGCATAACGGCCGCTCCAGCCTGCCCGGCGTCATGTATGTCTCCAACATTCGCGAGAACGGACAGTTGATCGGCGCCCTGCCCGACGGCGAAATGTATTTCCACTCCGATCAGTGCTACATCGAACATCCCAGCGACGGCACCATGCTCTATTCCATGGAAGTGCCTTCGGTCGGCGGCAACACGATCTTCGCCAATATGTTCGCCGCCTACGACGCCCTGCCCGACGCGATGAAACAAAAGCTCGAAGGCCTGCGCGCACTGAACGTCTACGACTACGAGAATGCCGCCACCGTGCGCGGCTCGGAGCCGAAGGAAGGCGTGCCCTCCTTCGCCCACCCCATCGTGCGCACCCATTCCACCACCGGCCGCAAGGCGCTCTACGTCAACCGCCTGATGACCCATCACGTACTCGGCATGGACGCTGACGAAAGCCAACAGTTGCTGGATTATCTCTTCGATCATCAGGAACAGCGCCAGTTCATCTACGAGCACGTCTGGAAGCCGGGCGAACTCTTGATGTGGGACAACCGCAGCTCGCTCCACGCCCGCAGCGACTTTTCCGCCGCCGAACGCCGGCTGATGCGCCGAACGGTCGTCGTCAAAGAACACGAATAATTCCTTCTCCCGCTCCGCGGGAGAAGGTGGCCCTTGCGCAGCAAGGGTCGGATGAGGGCTTCAAAAAAACAATCTCTGGGAGGGGAAGCATGCGCCTATCGTCATTTCACCGTGCAGGCCTAGCCATCGCGGCGCTGGGCGCCATCTCGCTCGCCACACCATCGGCCCATGCCGACTTCAACGACAAGAAGCCGATCAGCTTTTCGGTCGATGGCGCCACCGCCACGGGCTATTTCAAGGTGGTGACGGAAGCCATCAACGGCATCGTGCGCGAGGCCTATCCCGGCACCGACGCCACCTATAAGCCGGGCAGCCCCGCAGGCGGCATTCAGAACATCGCCACCGGCCGCTCCGACTTCACCTTCAACGCATCGCCGGTCGAGATCGCCTATGCCAACGAGGGCAAGCCACCCTTCACCCAGTCCCTGAAGGGCAAATTCAAATTTGTCATGATGCTGCACGAAGGCCTCGTCGTGCACAATCTGATGACCAAGGAATGGGCCGAGCGCAACGGCGTCACCTCCTTCCAGGATATCGCCGCGAAGAAGACGCCGATGCGGCTGACGGTCAACCTCGCCGGCAACCTGCAATCGACCGTCACCATGTACCAGACGATCTTCAACGCCTTCGGCATCAACGAGAACGAAGTCACCAACAACGGCCGCAACATCATCCGCGGCAATTCCGCCACCGGCTTCGACGCGCTGCGCGACGGCAAGGTCGACGTCTTCATCAACGGCGCCTTCGTCCCAACCTCCGAAATCTCCGATGTGGCGCGCGGCCGGCCCCTCCTGTGGATATCCGGCGATCCGGCGAAAATGGCGATCGCCGCCAAGACGTGGGGCCTGAAGACGATCACCATCCCCAAGGACGCCTATCCGTTCATGACCAAGGATGAGACGACCCTGGCGATCTGGAACGCGATCGTCGTCGGCGAGCATGTGTCAGACGAAACCGTCTACAAGTTCACCAAGGCCCTCTTCGAGAACATCGATCGCGTCAAGGCGATCCATCCCTCGCTCGCGGGTTTCTCCAAGGAAAGCGCCATCCCGAATATCACGGACCTTCCCTATGCTCCCGGCGCGGAACGCTATTACCGCGAAATCGGCGCGTTGAAGTGAGCCTCCCGGCATGAACGAAACGGCAGAACTGAAGAAGGTCTCCGGCCTGCGCGCCGCCTGGGACCGCTTTTGCGAAATCTTCGGCGAAACTCATCGGGTCACGCCGCAAGGTCCGTTGTGGATGCTCGTCGCCGCCCTCTCGGTGGTGACGGTGTTCGGCATCGGCTATCTCGCGCTGTTCGCCTTCGCAACGGCACAGATGCAGATTTCCCTGTTTCTTCTGCTGTTGATGCCGGCCTGCTTTCTCACCACCACGCGCGGCGCCCATACGCGCACGCTGACACTCATCGATTATGCGCTGGCCGCCATCGGCGTCGTCACCATGATCTATTTCGTGGCCAACGCCGGCCGCTATGGCGACTGGGTGTCCGGCATTTCAACACCCACACTTGCGGACCTCCTTGCCGGCACCTCGCTGACCGTGCTCGTGATTGAACTGGGACGACGCACCATCGGCTTCGGCCTGACGATGACGATACTGGTGCTGCTGCTTTACGTCTGGCTCGGCGATCTCATCCCCGGCGCCTTCCGCCACCCTTCTCTCGACTATCCCTATTTCATCGAGATGCAGACGATCGGCACCGACGGCATTTTCGGCTCGCCCCTCTATGTGGCGGCCAGCTACGCCTTCCTCTTCGTCTTCTTCGGCAACCTCTACATCCTCAGCGGCGGCGGCCAGTTGTTCTTTGACATCGGCGCAGCGGTTACCGGCCGCATGATCGGCGGCCCGGCGAAAGCCTGCGTCATGTCGAGCGGCCTCTACGGCTCGATCTCCGGCAGCCCGGTCGCCGATGTGGCGACCACGGGCCCCATCACCATCCCGATCATGAAGCGCATCGGCATCTCGGCTGAGAATGCGGCCGCCATCGAGGCAACGGCCTCGACCGGCGGCTCCATGCTGCCGCCGGTGATGGGCGCGGTCGCTTTCGTCATGGCCGATTTCACCGGCATTCCCTATGCCAGCATCTGCCTCTTCGCCGCCTTGCCGGCGCTGGGCTACTATCTCGGCATCTTCACCCTCGTGCATTTCGACGCGGTGCGCGAAAACCAGCCGCGCCTGCCCGAAAGCGACATCGTCGGCATGAAGGTCGCGCTCGCCAACAACTGGCCGGCCCTCGTTCCCATCGCCGTTCTGATCTGGCTGCTCATCGAGGGCTATTCGCCGTCCTATGTGGCGGCGGGCTCGTCCCTCTCGGTCATCGCTGCGAGCTGGGTTTCGCGCAATCCCATCGGCCCGCGCAAATTCGTCGACGCCTGCGTCGATACCTGCATGAGCTCGGTGCCGCTGACCGCTGCCGTCGCCGCCTCGGGCATCATCATCGGTGCCATCGAACTCACCGGCCTGTCGGGCAAGTTCACTCTGCTGCTGTTCGAACTCTCGGGCGGCTTCCTCATCACCACGCTGTTTCTCGCCGGCATCATCCTGCTGCTGCTCGGCACCGGCATGCCGACGACCGGCTGTTACATCATGGCCGTCGCCCTGCTGGCGCCGGTGCTGATCTCGAAGTTCGGCATGCCGCTGATGCCGGTGCACATGTTCTTTCTGTTCTACGCCTGTCTGTCGGCCATTTCGCCACCGGTCGCCGTGGCGAACTTCACGGCAGCGGCCATAGCTGGAGCCAACGCCTTCGCCATCACGGGAAAGACATGTCAGCTTGCGGTGGGCGGTTTCGTGCTGCCGTTCTTTTTCCTGTTCAACACCGGCATGCTGTTCCAGGGCTCATGGTCCCAGATCGTCTCGGATTCCGTGGTGGGCTTCGCGCTGGTGATCACCTGCTGCATCGTGCTGCACGGCTATGTGCGCCGCGCCGCCATGCCGATGCCGGCGCGTGCGCTGTTTGCGCTCACCGCCTGCGCCATGCTGTGGCCGAACGCGACACTCCAGTATGCGGCAGTCGCTGTCAGCGTGATTGCGTTCGGTTTGCTGTACAGGTCGGCTGTCGGCGCTGAAGCAGCGCAGACGGCGGCGGCGTGAAGAAGCGCGAATCCTTCTCCCGTTTACGGGAGAAGGATTCGGACACGGTTAACCCGCCGCCTGCACCTTGGCCCAGAGATCACGCAGGCCCACAGTCCGGTTGAACACGAGGCTGCCTGGCGCGCTGTCGCGGTCGGCGCAGAAATAGCCCAGGCGCTCGAACTGCACCGGCTCGCCGACAACAGCCTCCGCCAGCGCCGGCTCCAGCTTGCAATCGCGCAGCGTCACCAGCGAGTTGGGATTGAGATCGGCCTCGTAAGTGGCGGCCGTCGGCGCCGGATTGGCGAACAGATGATCGTAGAGGCGCACCTCCGCGTTCACCGCGCTTGAAGCATCGATCCAGTGCAGGGTCGCCTTCACCTTGCGCCCGTCCGGCGCATTGCCGCCGCGCGTCTCCGGATCATAGGTGCAGCGCAGTTCAACGACCTCACCGGACGCATCCTTGATCGCCTCGCGGCAGGTGACGAAGAACGCATAGCGCAGCCGCACTTCCTTGCCCGGCGCCAGCCGGTAGAAATTCTTCGGCGGATTCTCCATGAAGTCTTCGCGCTCGACATAGATCTCGCGACTGAACTTGATCTTGCGCGTCCCCGCCGCCGGATCATCCGGATGATTGATCGCTTCCAGCTCCTCGGACTGGCCTTCCGGATAGTTCTCGATCACCACCTTCAGCGGCCGCAGTACCGCCATGCGGCGCAGCGACGACGCATTGAGCGTTTCGCGGATGGCGAAATCCAGCATGGCGTAATCGACGACACTGTTGGCCTTGGCGACACCGATGCGGCGCACAAATTCGCGCAACGCCTGCGGCGGCACGCCCTTGCGGCGCAGCGCGGCGAGCGTCGGCATGCGCGGATCGTCCCAGCCGCTGACCACACCCTCGCGCACCAGCGTGTTGAGAATGCGCTTCGAGAGCAGCGTATAGGTGAGGTTGAGCCTTGCGAACTCATACTGATGCGGATGCGCAGGCACCGGCAGGTTGGCCAGAAACCAGTCGTACAGCGGCCGGTGATCCTCGAACTCCAGGGTACAGATCGAATGGGTTACGCCTTCGATCGCGTCCGACTGGCCGTGGGCGAAATCATAGCTCGGATAGATCTTCCACTTCGTGCCGGTGCGCGGATGCGAGGCATCGACGATGCGATAGAGCGTCGGATCGCGCAGGTTGATATTGCCCGACGTCATGTCGATCTTGGCGCGCAGCACCCGGTCGCCCGGCTTGAACTTGCCGTCGCGCATTTCGCGGAGCAACTCGAGATTCTCCTCCACCGAACGGTCGCGGAACGGACTGTTGCGGCCAGGCTCGGTCAGGGTGCCGCGGGCGGCGCGCATCTCGTCGGCGGACTGGTCGTCCACATAGGCCTTGCCGTTGCTGATGAGATGCTCGGCCCAGGCGTAGAGCTGGTCGAAATAATCCGAGGCATGGTGCAGGTTCGTGCCCCAGTCGAAGCCGAGCCAGCGCACGTCGCGCTCGATCGAGTCGATATATTCCTGCGCTTCCTTGGCCGGATTGGTGTCGTCGAAGCGCAGGTTGCAGCGCCCGCCGAACTCCTCGGCCAGGCCGAAATTCAGGCAGATCGATTTGGCGTGGCCGATGTGCAGGTAGCCGTTCGGCTCCGGCGGGAAGCGCGTGACGATGGTCTTGTGCTTGCCCGACTGCAGATCCGCTTCGACGATATCGCGAATGAAATCTTTGCCGGCTTCCTTCGTCGCTTCGACCGCTACCATTGACCTGATGTCTCCAAAGATACTCGCGGCCTGCCTACCATAGGTACAGCCAATGCTTCCACCGCGATTCCAGCAGGCTATCGACTCTTGACCGCACCGGCGCGGCACGGCACAGAGTTGCCGTGACCTTCCGCATCGCACACCTGTCCGACGCCCATATCGGGCCTTTGCCTAAACCGTTGATTCGGGAGCTCCTGAACAAGCGGCTGACCGGCTATGTGAACTGGCAACGCCGCTCGCACATCCACAATATGGACGTTTTGGGCGAAATCGTAGCCGATATCCAGGCCCACCGCCCCGATCACATAGCTATGACCGGCGATATTCTCAATATCGGGCTCGCCGCCGAATTCCGCGCCGCCCGCGCCTGGATCGAGACCCTGGGCAGCCCGGCTGACGTCAGCTTCGTCCCCGGCAACCACGACGCCTATGTCCGCGGCGCCCTGCCCTGGATCGCCGATAGCTTCGGCCCCTGGTCCTCCAGCGACGGCGAGAGCCACACCAGCTTTCCCTACCTGCGGGTGCGTGGCGATATCGCCCTCATCGGCCTGTCGTCCGGCGTCCCGACCCTGCCGCTGCTCGCCTCGGGCAAGCTTGGCGATGCCCAGCTGGCGACGTTCGGGAAGCTCCTGGAGGAGACCGGCCAGCGCGGCCTGTTCCGGGTCGTCATGATCCATCATCCACCCTGGCGGGCCGGCGCGAGCGCCGGGCGCGGCCTCTCCGACGCGCGCAAGTTCGAGCGGGTGGTCGCCCGCCACGGCGTCGAACTCGTCATCCACGGCCATAATCACCGTTTCATGCTGAAACGGCTGGAAACGCCCGGCGGCAGCGCGCCGGCTGTCGGCGTCGCCTCGGCCTCGGCCGTCCCCGGCACGCCCCACCACCGGGCCGCCTGGCACCTATACACGATCGAGAAACGCGGCAATGCCTGGACGATCGAGGGCCGGAAGCGCGGCCTGCACCCGGGCGAACGCCACGTCATGGACCTGGGCGAGATCGATTTTCAGCGCTGAGTCCGCCGCTGAATGCGGCAGGCATGAGGGCTAGGCTTCGGGAACCCGCCCGGCCTTGCGGCGTTGCAGGATGGCGCTCGCCGCGCCGCGGTTGTGCGTGGGCTTCCCCCAACCGGAGCACCGCCGATGCAGTTCATCATCAATGGCCAGGATCATGCGCTCGACCTCGACAGCCGCACATCGCTGCTCGACCTCGTGCGCGACCATCTCCTGCTGACCGGAACCAAGAAGGGCTGCAACCAGGGCGCCTGCGGCGCCTGCACAGTGCTGGTGGATGGCGAGCGGATCAATTCCTGCCTGGCGCTTGCCGTGCAATATCAGGGCCGCGCGATCACGACGATCGAAGGCCTCGGATCGACGAAAGCGCTGCACCCGCTGCAGCAGGCCTTCATCGAACATGACGGTTTTCAGTGTGGCTACTGTACGCCCGGACAGATCTGTTCGGCGGTCGGCATGACGGCCGAAATCGAGCACGGCGTGCCCAGCGCCATTACCGAGGATCTCACCGCCGAAACCATTCAGCTCACGCATGATGAATTGCGCGAACGCATGAGTGGCAATCTCTGCCGCTGCGGCGCCCATAACGGCATCATCGGGGCGATCCAAGACAGTTTTGTCGAAGGCGGTGATTTCAAAAACAATGACGCGAAGGAAGCCGCGGAATGATCGCCTTCGATTACGCCCGCGCGGCGAGCGCCAGCGAAGCCATCGCGAGTGCGGCAAGCCAGGCCCATGCGAAATACCTTGGCGGCGGCACCAACCTGATCGATCTCATGCGCGAGAACATCGAAGAGCCGACCGCGCTGATCGACGTCTCCACCCTGTCGGACACCATCGATGTGCGCGACGACAGCATCCTCATCGGCGCCGGCGTGAAGAACACCGCCGTCGCCGCACACCGCGCCATACGCCAGCGCTATCCCGTCCTCGCCCGGGCAATTCTCGCCGGAGCCTCGGCGCAGATCCGCAATATGGCGAGCGTCGGCGGCAATATCCTGCAGCGCACGCGTTGCACCTATTTTTATGACGACGCGGCCCACTGCAACAAGCGCAGGCCGGGCACGGGCTGCGATGCCCGCGACGGCTTCAATCGCAATCATGCGATTCTCGGCGCATCTCCCGCCTGCGTCGCTACGCATCCGTCCGATATGTGCGTCGCGCTGGCGGCGCTCGACGCGACCGTCCACCTGCGTGGCGCCGACGGCGACCGGACCATGAAGCTGGTCGATCTGCATCGCCTGCCCGGCGGCCGGCCCGACATCGAAACCGAGCTCAGGCAGGGCGAGCTGATCACGGCGGTCGAACTGCCGGCGCTGCCTTCCTCCACGCGATCGACCTATCGCAAGGTACGCGACCGCGCGAGTTACGCCTTCGCCCTCGTATCCGTCGCGGCGGTGCTTGATGTTGATGACGCCAGCCATATTCGCGACGTGCGCCTGGCTTTGGGAGGCGTTGCGCACAAGCCCTGGCGCGCCTTTGCCGCCGAAGCGGCGCTTCGCGGCCGACCGGCCACGCAAGCGAATTTCCGCGACGCGGCCGAGATCGAACTGAAGGACGCGGCGGGCCTTCGCTACAACACGTTCAAGATCGAGCTCGCCAAACGCACCATCGTTGCGACGTTGAGCGAACTCAACGGGAGGGGTCGGTCATGAGCATCATCCAGAAGGCGATGCAGACCGTCATCAGGCTGATGCCGGATGCCGCCGCCGACCCGATGATCGGAGCAGACCGCGAGATCGGCAGATCGCTCTCCCGCATCGATGGCCCGCTCAAGGTGACGGGCAACGCGCGCTTTGCGGCCGAAGTGCCGCTGGAAAGCCTGACCTACGCGACGCTGGTGCATAGTACGGTCGCCCGCGGCCGCATCGCGACCATCGACGTCGCCGAGGCGGAAGCAGCGCCCGGCGTCGTGCTGGTGATGACCTACAAGAATGCCCCTCGCATGCCGCCGCCCCTGCAGATGATGGCAGATGCGAAAGGCGCCGCAGCCAGCATCCTGCCGGTCATGCAGGACGCGGCGATCCACTGGAACGGCGAACCGGTGGCGGTTGTCGTCGCCGAGACGCAGGAGCAGGCAGATTTTGCCGCGACGCTTGTGCGCGTCACCTATGACGTGGAACAGGCCGCGACCTCCTTCGAGCATCTCAAACACAAGGCCAGGACGCCCGCCAGCATTCTGGGCGAGCCGGCCAAGATCGCCGTCGGCAAGGCGGAAGCCGCGCTTGGCAAAGCCAAATTCGCGGTCGATCAAATCTATCGCACGCCGCGGCAGAACCATGCCGCCATCGAGCTTCATGCGGCGACAGTGGTATGGGAAGGCAACAAGCTCACCGTCCACGACACCACGCAGATGGTGAACCTGACCCGCTCGACCATGGCCGCCGTCTTCAAAATTCCGGAGGGCAATGTCCGCATCCTGTCGCCGTTTGTCGGCGGCGGCTTCGGCAACAAGGGACTTTGGAGCCACCAGATCCTGGCAGCTGCGGCGGCACGTCTCATCGATCGTCCCGTGCGCATCGTCCTGACACGTGAAAGCGTCTTCCGCATCACCGGCGGCCGGACCCTCACCGAGCAGCGCGTCGCGCTGGGCGCCGACGACGATGGCCCGCTGACCGCCCTGATCCATACGGGCTTCGCCGGCATGACCCAGCACAACGATTGCCCGGAGCAGTTCACCTTCCCGGCGCGTCATCTCTACGCGGCAAAATCGTTTCTCATCGATCAGAAAGTGATCGATCTCGATATGGTCGCCAACACATTCATGCGTGCACCGGGCGAGTCGATTGGCACATTCGCGCTTGAATCCGCCATCGACGAGCTTGCCGAAACGATGAACGTCGATCCGATTGCCCTGCGCCGGCGGCTCGAACCGGAGAAGGACCCGACCTCCGGTCTTGCCTTCTCGTCACGCAATATCGCCGAAGCCTACCGGCGCGGCGCCGAACGCTTCGGCTGGGATCGGCGCAATGCCATCCCGCGGTCGCAGCGCGACGGCGACTGGCTCATCGGCTATGGCGTCGCCACCGCGACCTATCCCTATTATCGCATGCCGGGCGGCGCCGCCCGCATCCGTCTTGACGCCGACGGCCGCGCCATTGTGCAGATGGCAAGCCACGAGATGGGCATGGGGACGGCAACGACACAGGCGATGCACGCCGCCGAACGTCTCGGCCTTCCGGTCGACAAGGTCACGTTCGAATACGGCGACACCGACCTGCCGCCGGGCACGATCGCAGGCGGGTCGTCACAGACCGCCAGCATCATTGCCGCTGTCACTGCGGCGGCCGACGTGCTCACCGCCGATTTGATCAAACTCGCCGGCAATGATTCTCCGCTCGCCGGACTGAAGCCGGACGACGTCGTGATGCGCGACGGCGGACTTTGCGCGCGCGACAATCCGCAGAAGTGCGAGAGCTACGTCTCGATCCTGCAGCGCGCCGGCCGCGAGGGCATCAGCGCCGAGGCTGCCGCGTCGATGCCGCTGGAAACGCAGAAATACTCGATGCATTCCTACGGCGCCCAGTTCTGCGAATTGCGCGTCAATGAGGTGACGGGCGAAACCCGCGTGACGCGCTGGCTCGGTTCCTTCGATACCGGCCGCATCGTCAATCCTAAGACGGCGGCCAGCCAGTTCCGCGGCGGCATCATCATGGGGATCGGCCTTGCGCTCACGGAAGAGACGGTGTTCGACGAACGGACCGGCCGCATCATGAACCCGTCGCTGGCCGAGTATCATGTGCCCGTTCATCTCGATGTGCCGGACATCGACATCATCTGGACAGACATCTCCGATCCGCACAGCCCGATGGGTGTTCACGGCATCGGCGAGATCGGCATCACAGGCGTGGGCGCCGCCGTCGCCAACGCGGTTTACAACGCCACCGGCAAACGCATCCGCGATCTGCCGATCACGCTCGACAAGCTGATGTAGCGGCACACTTTCTTCCTTCTCCCGTTACTAACGGGAGAAGGTGGCCCTTGCGCAGCAAGGGTCGGATGAGGGTGCGTGCTCCACGGCTTTCGCCGGTTGCCATCCCAGCCCCGCTATGCCATGAACCCCGCATGACCGATCTGGCCCGCATCAATCTCGCTTGGTGGCGCTCCTTCTAGGAGCGGCAGTCGTCATGTCTTGAACTGACCCTTGCCGCCGTGATCCGGCTGGCATGGTCAATTCCGACACTCTCTCCGATCGCGGCGGCTCCTTTTACGGAGCACCCTTATGTCCACCTTTACGCGCCCCATCGTCCTCACCGGCGACCGCACCACCGGCCCGCTGCATCTTGGCCACTATGCCGGATCGCTGAAGAACCGCGTCCAGCTTCAGCACACCCACCGCCAGTTCCTGCTGCTCGCCGATGCCCAGGCGCTGACCGACAATGCCCACGATCCACAGAAAGTGCGGCGCAATGTGCTGGAAGTCGCCTTCGACTATCTGGCCGTCGGCATTGATCCGGCGCTGACGACCATCTGCGTCCAATCAGCCCTGCCGGCGCTCGCCGAACTGACCATGCTCTACATGAACTTCGTCACCGTCTCGCGGCTCGAGCGCAACCCGACGATCAAGACGGAGATCCAGTTGCGCGGCTTCGAGCGCGACGTGCCGGCGGGCTTCCTCTGCTATCCGGTGGCGCAGGCTGCCGACATCACCGCCTTCAAGGCCGTACTCGTGCCCGTGGGCGAAGACCAGGCGCCGCTGATCGAGCAGACCAATGAAATCGTCCGCCGCGTCAACCGCCAGATCGGCCGCGACCTTCTGCCCGAAGCGCAAGCGATGATTCCCACGGTCGGCCGCCTGCCCGGTATCGACGGCAAGGCGAAAATGAGCAAGTCGCAGGGCAACGCCATCCCGCTGTCCGCATCGCCCGACGACATCCGCGCCGCCGTGCGGCAGATGTATACGGACCCCGATCACCTGCGCGTCTCCGACCCCGGCAAGGTTGAGGGCAATGTCGTCTTCACCTATCTCGACGCGTTCAGCGAAGACACTGCGATGATCGAAGACCTGAAGGCCCGCTATCGCCATGGCGGTCTGGGCGACACGACCGTCAAGCGTCAACTGGAGGATGTGTTGGAGGCCCTGCTCGCACCGATCCGCGAACGCCGCGCCCGCTATGCCTCCGATCCTGCCTATGTGATGGATGTATTGCGGGCAGGAACTTTCACAGCAAGAGAACTCACGCAGGCGACGCTCGACGAGGTGCGCGACGGGCTGGGCCTGTTCAGTTTCGCTGCCCCTGTCATTCCCGACGTGCCGCAGGCACGAGCGGGAATCCAGACGTTGCAGCAGCGTTGACGCTGGCCGTGGTTGTACATGCTGAATCTCCAGGTCTGGATCCCCGCTCGCCGGCTGCGCCGGCGTCGGGGATGACAAAGACGGTCAGTGCAGCCTGTGGCTGGCGATCCACCAGTTCTCCAGCAGGGTCCAGGCGAAATAGGCCGCGCCCGCAAGCAGAATGAGCAAAGCCACGCCGCCCAGGAATTCGATCAGGAACATGGCGGTGTTGATGACACCGGATTTGAACTTCGATCGTTCGACAACCGGCGCCGTTGCGGCAGCGGGAGCGACGGAGGCCGCTGCCGCGGAGGCAGCAGCCCTGCGGGCCTTCACGGAGGATCGAGCTACCGCCGGCGCCTCCGCTGCAGCAGGCGGCGCGAAAACCGGGTTCGCCAGGGTGTCGGACGCCAGCGCCATCTCCCGCTCGACGAGCCTGCGCGCGATATATTGCGTGCAGGCGTCGACCATCGTGTCGACGCGTTCGCTTTCCGCCATGGTGACACGCCCGTGGCGCGTATCCTGGATGAAACGGTAAAGCCGCCGGTCTGGCCCCATTTCCACATAGCCGATCATGTCGATGAACAGCCGCGGCTTGTCGCCGGGCACGATGCCGGTGTCGAACAGATCGACATCTTCAGGCACCTGCGCCAGCACCGGTTCCAGAGAATCGCGCAGCATTTCCAGCCTTGCGAACGCCGCGCCGCGCAATTCCGCCACGACCGAGGATTGCTCGGCCTGCTCGATGCGGGCATTGCGGATGGCCGCCTTCAGGCTCGGCGTCACCACCTGCAAATCCGGCTTGTTATCGTCGCGCTTGTTTTCGTCCATAACCTGGTCCGAGGTTGCCTTTCACATTAACCATGCTTCGGTAACCTTTCGTTGACTATAGCGTCCCGGATGGGAGAAGACCAATACCGGCTCCCTGGATGGTAAAGATCGAATGGTTTCAACAGCGCGGCGCAGACAAGCTTCTGATCACAGAAAGGCTTGGGATTTCTGGATCGATCGCGGCGGCACCTTCACCGACGTGATCGGCCGCAGCCCCGACGGCCGCCTCGACGTGCGCAAGATGCTGTCTGAAAACAGCGGCGCTTACACGGACGCCGCCGTCGCCGGCATTCGCGCCATTCTCGGCATCGCACAAGGCGAGCCCGTTCCCAAAGGCCGCATCGGCTTTGTCAAAATGGGCACCACTGTCGCCACCAATGCGCTGCTTGAGCGCAAGGGCGAAAAGACGCTGTTGCTGACAACAGCCGGCTTTTGCGATGCGCTTGAGATCGGCAATCAGGCACGGCCGGATATTTTCGCCAAACGCATCGTCAAGCCCGAACAGCTTTACGCCGGTGTCATGGAAGTCGCCGAGCGTGTGCGTGCCGATGGCTCCATTGAGCAGGCACTCGATGCAGAGGAGGTCCGCCGCCAGATCGCGCAGGCGAAGCGCGACGGCTATCAGGCTGTCGCGATCGTCTTCATGCATGCCTGGCGTTATCCGCAGCACGAGCGCATGGCGGCGGCGCTGGCGCGCGAGGCAGGCTTCACGCAGGTCTCGACGAGCCACGAGACTTCGCCGCTGATCAAATTCATCGGTCGCGGCGACACGACCGTGGCCGACGCCTATCTGACGCCGATCCTCAAGCGCTATGTCGATCTTGTCGGCCGGGAGCTGAATGCCGGCGAAAAAGACGGCCCGCGCCTGATGTTCATGATGTCGTCAGGCGGCCTCACCGCAGCCGATCTTTTCGCCGGCAAGGACGCCATTCTGTCGGGCCCTGCGGGCGGCGTGGTGGCGATGGCGCGCACGGCGAAATCCGCCGGCTTCAACAAGGTCATCGGCTTCGACATGGGCGGTACGTCGACAGACGTCGCGCATTTCGACGGCGCGTTCGAACGCGCCTTCGAGACACAGGTGGCCGGCGTGCGCCTGCGCGCGCCGATGATGCTGATCCATACGGTCGCGGCCGGCGGCGGCTCCGTGCTGCATTACGACGACGCCAGGTTTCGTGTCGGGCCGGATTCCGCCGGCGCCTCGCCCGGTCCGAAAGCCTATCGCCATGACGGGCCGCTGACCGTCACCGACGCCAATGTCATGACCGGCAAGCTGATGCCGGAACACTTCCCCAAAATCTTCGGGCCGCAGCGCAACCAGCCGCTCGACGCAAAGGGTGTGCGTGACGCCTTTGCCGCCCTCGCGAAGCAGGGTGGCGGCACGCGCTCGGCAGCCAGCATCGCTGACGGCTTCATCGAGATCGCTGTCGCCAATATGGCGGAAGCGATCAAGAAAATCTCCGTCGCCCGCGGCTATAACATCACCAGCTATGTGCTGAACTGCTTCGGCGGCGCCGGCGGCCAGCACGCCTGTCTCGTCGCCGATGCCCTGTCGATGACGAGCATCCTGGTGCACCCACTGTCATCCCTGCTTTCAGCTTATGGCATGGGACTGGCGGACATCCGCTCCGTCCGCACCGCAGCCGTCGAGGAAGCTTTGCAGGCAAAGGGCCTGCGCGCACTCAAACGCGAGATCGCCCGGCTGACGCGTGAGACGCAGGCCGAGGTCTCGCAGCAAGGCATTGCTCGCAACGACATCGCCATCGAGACCCGTGCGCACATCCGCTATGCCGGCACCGACACCGCGCTTGAAATCGATATTCCGGCGAAAGCGTTCGACAACCTGACGTCGATGCAGGCCCGATTGCGCCGCGATTTCGAACGCGCGCACAAGGCCCGCTTCGGCTTCATCGACCGCGCCAAACCACTGATCATCGAAGCCGCCGTGGCCGAGGCGATCGGCGGCGGCGCGCCGTTCCGGGAGCCCGTCAAAAAGACCACGACAGGCAGGCCGCGTCCGGCACAGACGACGCGCTTTTTCTCCCACGGCAAATGGCATGCGGCGCAGGTCTATCTGCGCGACGGTCTTGCGCCCGGCATGAAGCTCACCGGCCCGGCGCTGCTGATCGAGCCGCATCAGACGATCGTCATCGAAGACGGCTGGCGCGCCGAGATCACGCCGCGCAATCACGTCCTGCTCAGGCGCATCAAGGCGCTGCCGAAGCGCCATGCGGTCGGCACCAAGGCGGATCCCGTTCTGTTGGAAGTGTTCAACAATCGCTTCATGTCGATTGCCGAGCAGATGGGCGTCACCCTGCAGAACACCGCAAGCTCGGTGAACATCAAGGAGCGGCTGGATTTTTCCTGCGCCGTGTTCGATGGCGACGGCAGGCTCGTCGCCAATGCGCCGCATATGCCGGTGCATCTGGGCTCGATGGACCGTTCGGTGGAAACTATCGCGCGCGAGAACGCCGGGCGCATCAGGCCCGGCGATGTCTTCGCGCTCAACGCGCCCTATAACGGAGGCACTCATCTGCCTGACATCACCGTCTGCACGCCGGTCTTCGGCAAGGATAAAGAGAAGATCGTGTTCTGGGTTGCCTCGCGCGGGCACCATGCCGATGTCGGCGGCCTGACGCCGGGCTCCATGTCACCGCGCGCGACGCACATCGAAGAAGAAGGCGTCTATCTCGACAATGTGAAACTCGTCGATCGCGGCCGCTTTCTCGAAAAGGACATCACCGACCGTCTCGCCACGGCGCGCTATCCCGCCCGCAACATCGCCCAGAACATCGGCGACCTCAAAGCCCAGATGGCAGCGAATGCCAAGGGCGTCGCGCTGCTGGCGCAGATGGTCGACGAATTCTCGCTGCGCACCGTCAATGCCTATATGGGCCATGTGCAGGACAATGCGGAAGAAAGCGTACGGCGTGTCATCGCAAAGTTGAAGAACAGCTCCTTCACGGTCGAGCTCGATCAGGGCACGCGCATCGCGGTGAAAATATCGGTCGATCGCAAGCACCGTGAAGCGACCATCGACTTCACCGGCACTTCGCCGCAGCAGAACGACAATTTCAATGCGCCCGAGCCCGTCACCCGCGCCGCCTGCCTCTATGTCTTTCGCGTACTGGTCGAAAGCGACATTCCGATGAATGCCGGCTGCCTGCGTCCGTTGAAGATCATCATCCCTGGAGCTTCCATGCTGGCGCCGCGCTATCCAGCCGCAGTCGTCGCCGGCAATGTGGAGACCAGCCAGGCGGTGACGGACTGTCTGTTCGGTGCGCTGGCCGCCCTGGGCTCGGCCCAGGGTACGATGAACAATCTGACCTTCGGCAATACGCGCTATCAGTATTACGAGACGCTGTGCTCCGGTGCGCCGGCGGGCGAGGGCTTTAATGGCGCGGCTGCCGTGCACACCCACATGACCAATTCGCGTCTCACCGATCCGGAAATCCTGGAACTGCGCTTTCCGGTGCTGCTCGAGGATTTCCATATCCGGCGTGGCTCCGGCGGGCGCGGCAGATGGAACGCCGGTGACGGCACCAAGCGCACGATCCGCTTTCTCGAAAAAATGGATCTGGCGATCCTCTCCGGCCGCAGGCGCGTGCATGCGTTTGCCAGCGCCAGCAGCGGAGAGGGCGAACTCGGCCGCAACACCCTGCGCCGCCGCGACGGCACAGTCGAGACCCTGCAGGGCTGCGACCAGAGCGAACTGGATGTCGGCGACGCCATCACCATCGTCACGCCCACGGGCGGCGGCTGGGGAGCGCCTTGAATCCTCACCCCTCGCGGGACGGATGAGGGTGTTTCCTTGCGCGCCAACGTGTATGTTGCCGCCAACTTGCAACACCGTTCGCCTCCGGGAGGAAGAATGAAGAACCTGTTTTACACACTCATCGGCGCAGCCGTCATATTGATGTCGCCTCACGTCCAGGCGCAGGATGCCGCTGCAGACTTTCCCAACGGGCCGATCAAGCTCGTCGTGTCGGCTGCCGCCGGCGGCGGCAATGACATGATCGCGCGCATCATCGCCGAACGCCTGCAACCCAAATGGGGCCAGAGCGTCGTCGTCGAAAACCGGCCGGGCGCCGGCAACAACATCGCCACCGAATATGTCTACCGCTCACCGCCCGATGGCTATACCCTGTTGGTATCGCCGCCCGCTTCGCTCACCGTCAACGCGGCGCTGTTCAAGGAATTGCGGTTCGATCCGCGGAAGATCGAACCGGTGGCGATCACGTCCTATATTCCCAACGTGCTGATCGTCGGTGGCGATTCGAAATTCAAGACCGCGCAAGAGTTCTTCGACTACTTCAAGAAGAACCCAAGCAAGCTGAGCTACGCCTCGCAGGGCAATGGCACGACAGGCCATCTCACCGGCGCGCTGATGGAACAATTGCTCGGCGCCAAACAATTGCACGTGCCCTACGGCGGCGCGGCGCCGGCGGTGAACGACGTTGTCGCCGGCCACGTCGACTTCATGGTGGCTGATATAGGCACGGTTCTGAGCCTCGCCCAGGATGGCAAGCTCAGAATGCTGGCGACGTTGACGAAGGACCCCTCGCCTGTTGCGCCGAACCTGCCGACGATCGCCTCGGTCGGCATGCCCGACCTTCTCTCAGACACCTGGACCGCCTTCACCGCACCGCCGGGCACGCCGCTCACCATCCGCGAGAAATATGCCGCGGCGCTGCGCGAGATCATCTTCTCGCCCGACATCAAGGCGCGCATCGAGCAGCTCGGCATCGTGCCGTGGGGTCTTGATCCGAAGCAGTCAGCCGATGTCATCGCCAAGGAAACGAAGCGCTGGACCGATGTGGTCCGCGCAGCCAATGTGCAGCTCAATTGAAGGCGCGTTCTGCCTTCTCCCGTTCCACGGAAGAAAGTGGCCCTCGCATCGCGAGGGTCGGATGAGGGCTCTCACTTAAAAAGAGTCTTCTGACATTTTATCATTTCCGACAAGCGAGGCGCAGGGTGAAAATCCAGAGGTAACATAGCCTCCTTATTTTGCTTTCGCTGCTGGTTGCGAGCACCCACCCTCATCCGACCCTTGCTACGCAAGGGCCACCTTCTCCCGCCCGCGGGAGAAAGGGCTGCGCAGCAAGGGTCGGATGAGGGTGAAACAACAAAAAGGCCGGGCTCTCGCCCGGCCTTCTTCATTCTGATCACCGCAACTCGCTTTACCCGACCTGCTGGATCGCCGAGAGCTTCCAGTCCGCGGGCTTGCCGCCGGTCGGACGCACGAACGTCCAGATCTCGGTCACCTCCTGCGGCTTCTCGAGGTCGCCCTCGATCAACCGGCCGGTGGCGCGGTCGACAACCGCGTCGATCAGCGAGAACTTCATCGCCACCGTCGCATAGTCGTAGTCAGCCTCGCTCCAGGCTTCCGAGAGGTCGCCCTGCAGCAGCTTCACGTCACCGACCTTCGACAACTGCCCCTTGCGCTTCTGGTCGGCGAGGTCGTCCTCGAAATAGCCGGCGATTTCCGGCGTCGCGACGCGGCGCAAGGTCGCCAGATCTTCAGCGCCATAGGCAACCTGCACTTCGCCCAGCATGCGTTCGAAGGCGTTGAAATCATCGCCCTCGATTTTCAGCTCGCGGGTGACCGGCTTCGCGCCGAAACCACCGCCGAACATGCTGCCGAAGCCGGAGTTCGTCGCCGTCTGGCCGGCGTCCATACGAGCGGACGTGTTCGCATTCGGCGGCGGCGCGGCGCCGTAACCGCCCATGGAACGGGTATTGGCGGTTGCGAGCGACGGCTGCTGGCGGCTACGCCACCAGTTGAGCGCGATCATGGCGACGATGGCGATCAGGCCGATCTGCAACAGCAGACCGAACATGCCGGCCAGCGAACCAAGACCACTGAACAAACCGCTGCCCGAGAGCAGACCAAAGATACCGGCGCCGATCAGGCCGCCCATGATGCCACGTGCCAGAGGCGAGCTGAACATGCCGCCCGACTGTGCGGGAGCGGCGCGGTTAAGCGACGACTGCGGCGCTGCCTGCTGCGACTGCGTGCGCTGGAAAGGCTGCGCGGCGGTAGGCGCCGTCGGCGTCGCACGCGGCGCGCTGTTGCTGAACGTGCCTCTGCTGCCAAAGCTGCCGCGGCCACCCGCGCGCGCTTCTGCCAGCGCCGGCGCGAGAGCTACAAAAAGCGCGGCCGAAACGGCAAGAATCCGCCCGGCACGGCCGATCCTGTTCGATATCATGGTCATTCTCCAAATCCCTCCGCCTCCGGCAGCCTGTTACAGGGCGTGCATGAGACATGCCGAATATCGGGATGGGGGCTTGAGTCCGCAAGAGGCAAACTACTCTCGTATATATACCTAGCTAAAACTTCGGGGGTAGAAACAGAACTGATTTTACTTGGAAAACTTGGTCCGCTGGCGGCAGGGGGAGCGGCTGGCGGATCGCTTTCCGACGTCTAAAGCGCGCCTGTTGAACTGCGGCAAAACGCAAACAAAAGGCGGTCTTGCGACCGCCTTTCATCGAGACATTGTTGTGACAATCGCTCACCCAAGCATTTCGATCTTGGCAAGCTTCACATATTCGCCCCAGGCCTTCGTGTCCTTGATCAGCAGTTCCTTCAGCATGGTCGAATTGCCGGGAAAGGGGTCCGCGCCATTGTTGGCGAGAAACTTCACCGTCTCCGGTTCGACCGCGATCTGATTGAACCAGCCTTCCAGCTTGTCGAGTAGAGGCTTCGGCGTTTTCGCAGGCGTGTGCACCGACCACCAGGCGATGAGATCGGAGTTGAGAATGCCGGCCTCGCGCGCGCCGGGAATATCGGGCAACGCCTTCATGCGCTCCGCCGATCCCATCGCCAGAGGCCGCGCCGTGCCCTGAGTGATCTGACCGAGAATCGATGTCGGATCGATATGGATGAACGCCAACTGCCCGTTGATGAGATCATTGAGCAGCGCACCCGTATCCTTGTATTTCACCTCGACCGTCTGCAGGCCGAACTGCGCTTTGTACAATTCGCTCGACACCAGGCCGGTGTTTGCAATGGACCCGTAAGACGCCTTGTCGCCCTGCCCCTTGAGATAGGCGGTCAGCTCCGCAACGCTCTTCCACGGCTTCGACGCGGGCACCACGAGAATGAAGGCCAGCTTCGACAAGGTCGTGACGTGATCGAAATCATTGATCGGATCGTAATTGAGCTTCTTGAACAAGCTCGGCGATGAGGCAAGCACGGAACTGCCCGGCGCGATATAGATCGTGGAACCATCGGGTTTCGCGCGCGCCACCGCTTCGGTCGCGATATTGCCGAAAGCGCCAGGTCTGTTCTCGACGATGACCGTCTTGCCGGAGAGCTGCGAGAACCTGTTGGCATAGAAGCGCACGAACACATCCGCGCCCGAGCCTGGCGGAAACATGCAGATGGCGCGCATCGGTCCCGACGGAAAATCCACACCTTGCGCCGTGGCGCTCCGCAACACAGCCGGCATCGCCAGCGCACCGGCCGCGCCATAGCTCATCAATTGACGACGTGAAAACATAAGTCCCTCCAGCACCTGGCCCTCTATCAGGTACCCTGAGCGTAGAGCGCTTTACGGCAAAGGGAAAGCGCTCTGCGGCAGTGGGATTTGTCCTGAAATCCTTCTAGATCGGCTGGATCTTGGCGATCCGCACATACTCTGCCCACGCCTTGATATCGTCGATCAGCAACTGCTTCAGCATTTTGGAATTGCCGGGGAAGGGATCGGACCCATTGGCGAGCAGGAATTTCAAGGTATCGGGCTGGTCCGCCATGGCGTTGAACAAGGTTTCCAGCTTGTCGCAAATGGCTTTCGGCGTTTTCGCCGGAACCTCGACCGACCACCAGGTGACGATGTCCATGCCCGGAATGCCCGCCTCCTCCGCACCCGGCACATTGGGCGACGAGCGCATCCGTTTCGCCGATGACATTGCCAGCGGCCGCATCCGGCCCTGCTGGATCGGCCCTTCCACCGAAATCGCATCGATGTGGAAGAAGGCGATGTTGCCGGCATAGAGATCGTTGAAGAGCGGCCCGGCCTCCTTGTACTTGATCTCGACCGTGTTGAGACCAAGCTTGGCTTTGTACATTTCACTGGAGACAAGGCCCGTATTGGCGATCGAGCCGTAGGACGCCTTGTCGCCCTGTTCCTTCAGATATTTCGTCAGGTCGGCCAGCGTGTGGAACGGCCTCGACGCGTCGACGCACAGCACGAACGCCGACGTGTTCAGCGTGGTGATATGCTCGAAATCCTTGACCGGATCGTAGCTGAGCTTCTTGAACAGGGCGGGAGACGCCGCCAGTGTCGAGGAGCCGGGGCAGATGTAGATCGTCAGCCCGTCGGGCTTTGCCTTGGCAACTGTTTCCGTCGCGATATTGCCGAAGGCGCCCGGGCGGTTTTCGACGATCACGGTCTTGCCGCCTAGCGCCTGCGATAGCTTGTTGGCGTAGAAGCGCACTTTGACGTCGGCGCCCGAGCCCGGCGCGAAACTGCAGATCGCCCGGATCGGCCCGGAGGGATAATCGTCAGCCTGGGCAAAAGCCGATGTGCGGATGGCCGGCGCGGCCAATGTGGCGAGCGCGGCGGCGCGCGCGAAGTCCCTGCGCGAAAACATGGTTTCTCCTCCCCGAGAATTATTGTCTGAATTCATAGGCAAGGTCGCATCGGGCGGCAACAGCCGACTTTCCGGAACGACGGATTTCGGCACAAAGTTGCGCTACGCGGCGCTCTCGCCTATAAGCCGCCCGCGCGCTGCTTTCCGACACCCCTGGAGGCGTTGGCGCGCATTTCCATTGAAAGGACACGTTATGGCAACAGCGATCAAGCAGTTGGCCGCCACGGTCCGCGACGGGACCGGCAAGGGGGCCGCCCGCAGCGTTCGTCGTGATGGCAAGGTACCGGGAGTGATCTATGGCGGCGGCGAAGCCCCGCAGGCGATCAGCTTGGATTATAAGTCACTGAATCAGCTCATTTATGCTGGTCACTTCCTGACCACGATCTTCGAGATCGACGTCGCCGGCAAGAAAGAGCGCGCCATCCCGCGCGACTATCAGCTCGATGTCGTCCGCGACACACCGATGCATGTCGACTTTTTGCGCCTGAAGGCCGGCTCGACCCTCCGGGTTGCCGTGCCGTTGCATTTCGTCGGCCAGGAAACCAGCCCCGGCATCAAGCTGGGCGGCTCGCTGAACGTCGTTCAGCATTCGGTCGAGCTTCGCGTGCCCGCCGACAACATTCCCGAAGCCCTGACTGTCGATATCAGCGCCATGGGCATCAACGAATCCCTGCACATTTCGGCGATCAAGCTGCCGGAGGGCTGCCGCCCGGTGATCCCCCGCGATTTCACCATCGCGACGATCGCGCCGCCGGCCAAGGTTGAAGAAACCCCGGCAGCAGCTGCCGCAGCCGCTGCTGCTCCCGCCGCAGCCGCCGCCAAAGCTCCCGCCGCGGCTGCCAAGAAGTAACGCCGCCCGTCAGGATGGTATCTGCGCCCGTGCGATTTCGCGCGGGCGTTTTCTTTTGCTACACCGTTCGCATCTCTTTTGACGCGGAATCCCATGCTCCTCCTGGTCGGCCTCGGCAATCCCGGCAGCAAATATGCTGGCAACCGTCACAACATCGGCTTCATGTGCATCGATGCGATTGCCCGCGCCCATGGCTTTCCGGCCATGCGCCGGCGCTTCCAGGGCATGGCGGCCGAGGGCATGCTCGGGGTGGAGCGCGTCATCCTGCTCGAGCCCCAGACCTATATGAACGAAAGCGGGCGCGCCGTGGCGGAAGCCGCGCATTTTCACAAAATCCCGCTCGCCAATATCATCGTTTTCCATGACGAGCTGGATCTGCCACCCGGCAAATTGCGCATGAAAACCGGCGGCGGCAATGCCGGCCACAACGGCTTGCGCTC
>Ga0180219_1000613_pt1 | contig 27764 bp, 20 predicted proteins | sample eDN3rd30CBELigMG_FD_151338 | JGI IMG/M metagenome (GOLD analysis project Ga0180219, IMG submission 151338) | Enriched Miracle-Growth compost microbial communities from Emeryville, California, USA - eDNA 3rd pass 30_C BE-Lig MG (version 2)... ... | reverse complement strand
CTCCTCCAATTTCCTATCGGTTAGGTTGATAACTCTATTGATTTCCGCGTCGCACGCGTTAATTGGGCGGCTCGTGCCCATAAATCGGAGCACGTACATTGCTATGGGAGCCCGATAATATGAAGAAATTTGCTGTGGCGAGCGCTGCTGTTGTGCTGATGAGCCTGGCCGCATGCGGCGAGCAGCCGGCTGCTGAGTCGAACAACGCGACCAACGAAGTCGTCGTCGACGAGCTGGCCAATGCCACCAACGCCGTTGACAACGCTGCGGACGCCGTCGCCAACGTTGCGGACGAGGCGAACGCCACCAACGCCGTCAACGCGGCCGAGTAATTGCCGGCGGCCGACCGGCCGGCCCGAACAATTCCGAAGGGCGGTGCCGAAACCCGGCACCGCCCTTTCATTTTGACTGAAATGGATGTGGGGGATTTTCGCTTTCTGGGCAGCATCACGCCTGCCGCGTCAACGCTCCGCCCGCCCTGCATGACGACGGTTTCCTTCCAGAGTGGCCCGAGCGCTGGATCAACTATTCGGTAGGCCCTCAATACGCCGATGCGTAGCGAATACGACACTTGCAAAAAGATGGCAGGCCGGGTTAACGCCGCCGCACCCAAGGCACTCGGTTGTGCGAGAGAGGGTCTGGGCCTGTAGCTCAATGGTTAGAGCTGGCCGCTCATAACGGCTAGGTTGCGGGTTCGAGTCCTGCCGGGCCCACCATTCTGTTTCCTCTCTGGGAGGGATAGTCCCTTTCACTTCGTGACGCCACATTCTCGCGGGTGCGGCCTGCTTTTATGCAGAAAGGGCAATCCTTCACTTATCCGGCGATTGGGAAGCGGCAGAAATCATACTTCTATTGAAGTTCAAACTTTGGAGCATGTTGAACGCCGCGCAACAACAACCCATTATTCCGTCAATCATGGACACCAAAGCTGTTTCCGCTTGCGCTCTGAATAGACCAAAAGCTAAGGGCTTGCCCGGTCCGGGGAGTAGCGCAGCCTGGTAGCGCATCTGCTTTGGGAGCAGAGGGTCGCAGGTTCGAATCCTGTCTCCCCGACCATTTTTCAAAATCGGAGAAATATCGGCCATATTTGGCACGCAGTATTGCGTGATAGGCAGCCATATTCCTGAATTTGACGGACGGGCCAGAATGTTGGCCAGCTTTCCCGCAAACAGTGCCCCGGCCCTCAAAGACTCCGTCCCTGCTCCTCGGGGACAGTCGCGCGGCTGGGCAGAACCAGGCGGAAATCATGAGGTGTCATCTCGAAATGACCATCGAGATGGTCGGCAATGCCACGCACCAGCCTGAGCGTGAAGGCCAGGCCGAGTTGAGGAGCCTCGCTCAGCTTACCGTCAACGCTGCTATCATGCTTCAGCAGAACCGCGTCGGCCAGCCCGATGAGCACAACAGGGCGACGCACAGCAACTTCTACCGTGTCAGGCGTCGCTCCCGGCATCAGTGTGACGGCAAGACGTTCGCCCTCCCCTAGCGCGGCGCAGCCAGCGCGGATCAGATGGGCCAGCATCCGCTCCACCTGCGCACGATCGCTAGCGATCGGCGGTAGGTCGGCGCTGGCAGCAACCGTGATCCGCACGGGACTATCCTGCCCGAACGTGGCGATGATATTTTCCACCATTGCACGCAGGTCCACCACCTCCGTCGCGGCATGATGATCGCCGCGCTCGATCCGGCTCGCGAGGTCGAGATCATCGAACGTAGCCAGCAGCGCTCGCGCATCTACGAGGATTTGTCCTGCCATGTCACGATAGTCGCTCGCAACGGGGCCGACCAGTTGCGCTTCGATCATCTCGGCATAGCCCTGGATGGCATTGAGCGGCGTGCGCAACTCGTGGATGAGTTGCCGGGTGCTGGCAGCGGACAGACCTGCCCAACCCGGCGCATCGCCGCTCGCCTTGATTAGCGCTTCATGGGGAAGTTCCCTGCGCGCCTCACCACTATAATCGAGAAAGCGCCCTGTTCCCGGATCGAAGCGTGGCGTGCCGGAGAGTCGCCATTCGCCGGCAAGCAACCCTTCGCCGATCGTGAAACGGGCATCCTCAAATGCCGCGCGATGACGGAAAGCGCCGAGCGCACGTCCGTCCGCGCCATAACGGCCATCGCCTGCCGGTGTACCGATGCTCAATCCTGCCGCAGCCGCGCGCGGGGCGCCGGCGACCGTGCGGATAATGCCAGCGGCGTCCGTCTCGAAGGTGAAGCGGCGCACAAGCGCGCCCCGGTTCGGCCGGGGCGGTTCTTCGGTTGGATTGGATGATGATGGCTGCACGGCTTCCATCGCCGGCGCGTCCTCGCGGCGATGCTGACGTGTCTCGGTAAAGCGCTCAATCTGTGCGACGATCCGGCCGATCTGGCTCTGCGCCTCAGCCGGGTCGCCGTCATTCGCCGCCTGTTGCACCGGGTGCGGCGTAGCGGAGGGGGACGCAAGCACCTCCTTTGGAACCAGGGTCGTGAGCGAGAGGTCAGTGGTGCCGAACCGCTGTAAAGCGGCGATGGCGCCCGGCCCAAGATCGATACGCCGGCGCAGCACGCTGCGCGCGAGTGGGCCAAGATCAGGAATGATCGCTATCCAATCCGCATCGGACAGCGCGACTTTCGCCATCATGGCGGCAACGAGTGTGGGGTGATCCTGCCCAAGCAGACGAACCAGCCCCGGCGAGCGTAACCGCCCACCCAACTCGACCACCGATGCAACCCGTTGCTCTACGCTAAGCTGGGGCCGCATCATCTCAAGACGAGCCAGGATCGCATCACGATCCTCAGCGGATAATGTCGTCACATGAGCGCCGGATACGTCATATTGCGCGAGAAGGTCCATGCATTGCCGCCAGCGCGTCACGGTCGCTACCGTTCCATCGCCCATATTGGCGAGCACGGTGCGCAAAAGATCGTTGAAGCGCATGGTTTGGGCAGTCCCTCGTCGACAGCCCAGTAGCGCCCCCCGCCCGTGCGGGCCAGCCACAAAATCGGGACGTCACATTGTGGGACAATTGCATTGTTACGACATTATCTTATAGTCCGGCCGGCACCAGCGAAAGGAAATGTCAGGCTATGCCCGGCACCACAATCGACGAGATTGATCGCAAGATATTGGACGCCCTGCAAAATGACGGGCGCATGACCAATGTGGACCTTGCCGCCAAAGTCGGCTTAACGGCCCCGCCCTGCTTGCGGCGTGTGCGCACGCTGGAAGATCACGGCTTCATCACGGCTTATCACGCCCATCTCGATCCGGTCGCGCTGGGTTACACGATCACGGTGTTCGCCATGGTCAGCCTCAAGAGTCAGGCGGAGGCGGATCTTCGGGCGTTCGAAGCCTATGTTGCGGAGCTACCGCAGGTGCGGGAATGCCATATGCTCAATGGCGAAATTGATTTCGTGCTCAAGGTGGTCGCTCAGGATCTGCGTAGCTTTCAGCAATTCCTCACCTCAAAGCTGACGCAGGCGCCCAATGTCGCCAGCGTGAAGACATCCCTCACCATCCGCACGTCGAAGAATCTGCCGGGCGTCCCCATCGAGCTGTGATGCAGCACAGATAGAAAACGCCGGCGGGTATAAGACCCGCCGGCGTTTCTGATTCACGTCTGGCTTATTCAGGCCTGGCTGCTGAGCCAGACCGTCCACAGATCGGCGATGGTCTTGCGAACCCCTGCCCCACTCACCTTGCCGAATGCTGCGAGTGCGCCAGCCTTGTCGCCCGAGCGCGCCAGCGCGATCCCGAGGCGGGTATTGACTTCGTTGGCGTCCACGCCGCCCTTCTGCAGCGCAAGCTGATAGAGCGTGATGGCCTTCGCATAATCGCCATAGCCAAAGAAGGCATTACCCGTGGAAGCGGCCGGCTTGCCGGTCGCCGCCGCATCAGCCGATTTCTCGGATGCAGGCAGCGATGCCTTATCCTTGGCGATCGTTTCGTTAGCAAGGCGATACAGTTCGCCAAGGTCACTGTCCTTGATCTGGCCAGTAGCGCGGCCGCTCTCGATCACGGTCTTCACCTCGCCCGGCAGGCCGGCCTTCCACGCTGACTCGGCATATTCGCCGTAGCTGAACGCGCTATCGAGCGATTTGCTGGATGCCATAAGGCGCAGAATGTCCAGATTCTCGTCGCGGGTCATCCCCTTGTTCGCATCCTGAAGGGTCCGTAGCGCGATCCGCCAGTTCTCGGGTGTGCCCGCATGGCTGAGCGCCAGCTTGAACCAGTCGCCCTGTGACGGGTCATTGGCCAGCGCCGCCATCTTCAGGCCGCGCGTGTACCAGCTTGCATCCGCCGCCTTGCCGCTGGCCTGCTCGGCATCGATCGCCTTGCGCAAATATGGAAGACCCTGCTGGACAAGCGCCTTGCCTGCCGGCGTCAGTTGGTTACCGGAAACATTGGTGGTCGCCTCACCGAAATAGCTCTCGGCCAGATAGACATCGGTGCTGGCACCGCCATAATTGGCGGCAGATGCCTTCGCGAGGTGATCGCGCGCGCCGGCATAATCCTTGGCGTTGAGCGCAAGCTGGCCGGCTACCAGTTCAAACTTCCCGACATCCGCCGCCGGAGCAACGCCGGATGCGAGCATCTTCTCGACGCCCGCACGCTGCAACGTCTCGTCCTTGAGGCCGATGCCGATGTTCAGCGTGAAATTGCCGACGAAATACTGATCGTCCGGCTTGCTGGCCTTGGCCTCCACCTCCGGCAGCTTGGTCTTGGCACCTGCGAAATCGCTCGCAGCCAGCAGCTTCTGGATTTCCTGCGCGCCCGGCACGAATTCCTTGCTGGGAGACAGCTTGACGCCTTCGGCTTCAGCCGCCTTCTCCTTCTTGGCGGCGGTGGCCGCGGATGGCATGACAATCCCCGCCGACATGGCAACAAGCGCGATCGACAGGGCAGTGCTGGACAAGCGGCGCATCAATATTCCTCCAACCAAAGACCTTGAGGCTGCCCGTTTCTGGACGAACCGGCCCGAAAAGCCGTCTTTCATACCATCGCGGGCGCCGCGTTAACCGGGTTTGAACGGCGCTATAAACGGGCCTGTTCGCCTTGTCATCGCCCGATGCTCGAATTGTCGCACTTTGCAAACGTTATGCCGACGAACCGTGTTATCTTCCATGCCCCATCAGCGTCTCTTCCGCAGACCTTCGCGTGCCATGGAAAAATGCCCGAGCGCCCGGACCCGCAGCCCCCGAAGCAATGAGAAAGAATAAGAATCACCCCCTTTTTTCTGGCAATCCCCCCCCCTGACGGCTAGGCTGCCGGCGCAACATTCCCACGCAACAGACATAAGAGAAGAACGCTTGAGCAGCGACGAGACGACCCTCGCCGAACCATCGGATATCAGCCCGATCAATATCGTCGACGAGATGAAGTCGAGCTATCTCGACTACGCCATGTCAGTCATTGTGGCGCGCGCCCTGCCGGACGTGCGCGACGGCCTGAAGCCCGTTCACCGCCGTATCCTGTTCGGCGCGCACGAGCAGGGCTTCACCTATAATCGGCCATATCGCAAGTCGGCCCGCATCGTCGGCGATGTCATGGGTAAATATCACCCCCATGGCGACAGCTCGATCTATGATGCTCTGGCCCGCATGACCCAAGACTGGTCGATGCGCGTGCCGCTGATCGACGGTCAGGGCAATTTCGGCTCGATGGATCCCGATGCGCCGGCGGCCATGCGCTACACCGAGGCGCGGTTGGCCAAGGTCGCCAACGCCCTGCTCGATGATCTCGACAAGGATACCGTCAACTTCACGCCCAACTATGACGCCAGCGAGAGCGAGCCGCAGGTGCTGCCGGCGCGCTTCCCGAATCTGCTGGTCAATGGTGCGGGCGGCATCGCGGTGGGCATGGCGACCAACATCCCGCCACATAATCTCGGCGAAGTGCTGCGCGCCTGCCGGGCCTATATGGACAATGGCGCCATCTCGGTCGAAGAGCTGATGGAATTGGTGCCGGGGCCGGATTTCCCGACCGGCGCGCTGATTCTCGGCCAGTCGGGCGCGCGCTCGGCCTATCAGACCGGCCGCGGCTCGATCATCATGCGGTCGCGCCATGAGATCGAAACCGGGCGCGGCGATCGCCAGTCGATCGTGCTCACGGAGATTCCGTTCCAGGTCGGCAAATCTGGCCTTGTCGAAAAGATCGCCGACGCCGCCAAGGACAAGCGGATCGAGGGTGTTTCCGACATTCGCGACGAATCGAACCGCGAAGGCGTCCGCATCGTCATCGACCTGAAGCGTGACGCGACGCCCGAGGTGGTGCTGAACCAGCTCTGGCGCCACACACCGGCGCAAACCAGCTTCCCGGCCAACATGCTCGCCATTCGCGGCGGCCGGCCCGAGTTGCTCAACCTGCGCGACATCATCGAGAGCTTCGTGCGCTTCCGTGAGGAAGTCATCACCCGCCGCACCAAGTTCGAACTGGCCAAGGCGCGCGATCGCGCCCACATCCTGCTCGGCCTCGTCGTGGCCGTCAGCAATCTCGACGAAGTGGTGCGGATGATCCGTGGATCGGCCAGCCCGGCTGCTGCACGCGAGGCATTGCTCACCAAGGCCTGGCCGATCGGCGATATCGCGCCCTATCTGCGCCTTGTCGAAGCGGCCGAGGACGCACCCGAGGGAGACGTCTATCATCTCTCCGAGACGCAGGTGCGCGCCATTCTCGATCTGCGCCTGCATCGTCTGACCGCGCTGGGTCGTGACGAGATCGGCAATGAGTTGCAGGGGCTTGCCGAGGCGATCGAGGGCTATCTACTGATCCTCGCTGATCGTGTGCGGCTCTATGAGGTGATGCGCCAGGAGTTCGACGCGATCGAGGCGGAGTTCGCCACGCCGCGCAAGTCGACCATCGCGCCTGCTGCCGACGGCATCGAGGACGAGGATCTCATCGAGCGCGAAGAGATGGTCGTCACCGTAACGATGGAAGGTTATATCAAGCGCACGCCGCTCGACACCTTCCGCGCACAGAACCGGGGCGGCAAGGGCCGCGCCGGCATGGCGACCAAGGATGAGGACGTGGTGACGGAGCTGTTCGTCACCTCCACCCACACGCCAGTTCTGTTCTTCTCCACGATCGGCAAGGTCTATCGCCTCAAGGTGTGGCGCCTGCCCGAAGGCGGGCCGGCGACGCGCGGGCGGCCGATGGTCAACCTGCTGCCGCTAGGCGAAGGCGAGACGATCCAGACCGTGCTGCCGCTACCGGAAGACGAGGCGGAATGGAGCAATCTGCAGGTTATGTTCTGCACCGCCAGAGGATCGGTGCGGCGCAACAGCATGGATGCCTTCGCCAACATCCCCTCCAACGGCAAGATCGCCATGAAGTTCGAGGGTGACGATGCGGAGGACCGGCTAATCGGCGTGGCGCTGCTCACGGAAGGCGACGATGTGCTGCTTGCCTCACGGGCGGGCAAGGCCATTCGTTTCCGTGCCGACGACGTGCGTGAGTTCCAGAGTCGCAGTTCGACCGGCGTGCGCGGCATGACGCTCAAAAATGGTGACGAGGTGATCTCGCTCTCCATCCTCCACCGCGTTGGCACCACGCAGGAAGAGCGCGAGGATTATCTGCGCTATGCTCCTTGGAAGGGCGAGCGCGAGGGCAACAGCGTGCTCGACCCGGCACGGTTCGAGGAGTTGATCCAGCGCGAGCAATTCATCCTGACGGTGTGCGCCAATGGCTATGGCAAGCTCTCATCCGCCTATGAATATCGGCGGACCGGGCGCGGTGGCCAGGGCATCACCAATATCGACAACATCGCCCGGAATGGCGAGGTCGTCGCAAGCTTCCCGGCGACGCGGGAGCATCAGCTCATGTTGGTGACGGACCAGGCCAAGCTGATCCGCATGGGATTGGACAGTCTACGCGTGATCGGGCGCGGATCGGCGGGCGTCCGCCTGTTCGACGTTGCGGCCGAAGAGCATGTGGTTAGCGCGGCGCGCATCGAGGAAAGCTCGGATGAGGATGCCGAGACGGAAACCACGGACGTCGGCGAATGATGTGATCGGACGGCGCCTGCACCGGCGCCGTCCGTCCTTATCGATTGCTCGGAAACACCATTTTGTCGCGTCCGGTTCTTGCGACTAGTGGCCGTCATGAATTGGGCTTCCTGAATAGGTAGATCGCAATGCTGTCCGTCTCTGGATGAGGCCCATCTTCAAACGGCTACCTTATTCAGAACGAGAGCAGGTCTGGAGCATGGCCTGACATACCGGCAGAGTACCGGCAGAGCGAGAATTGGATCCAAGGCCTCAAAGCCCATCATGTCGGATGTCAGGATCGTCAGAAGATCAGAGGCGGCAAAGCTGGGTTTGGCCCGGCCGAGCAACATAGCGGTCCGTGCGCGGATTGTAGGTACGATAACGCTGCTGGCATGCACGCACGTGGCGCTCCCAGCTTACCTTGCCTCTCTTGCCCCAATGCTGCGGAGGAGCCGGAATAATCTGGCCTGGTTTCGTGTGATTCTGCTGAGATGTTGCTGGTGTTGAATGCTGCGGCTGAGACGGGCGTTGCGGCTGAGCCGGTTTCGCATGCGTCTGCTGCGAAGCCGGTGCCGTCGGGCGCTGCTGTTGCTGTTGGGGTTTATTGGGGCCTTGCGCTTGCGCCATTCCTGCGAAGGCCATCACGGATACTGCGGCGATCATTATCGAGCGCATATTCATCTCCTTGATTTGAGGAGGTCATTAAAATGGCAGATATGATGAGCGTCTGCTGAACCAACTCCAACAGGATGTAACAATCTAGCATCGCCACAAGTCGGAGTGAGGCGCCCCCTGCTCGCCGCCCGCCATGTCTTCGGCTCCGTGGCGTGAAGCTGGCAAAACTTCCTGATGCCTCGCCGCAAGCAAATGCTTCACGTCAATGATGAGGCTTATATCTCCCAGGCGCTCTCAGGACCGCGCCCATGCCACATCTCGCCAGCGCCAACCCAGCAGCAGGATCAGCAGGGCAATGGCTGGCCAGAGCGCGTCGATGAGCGAGAGCGCCGGTCGATCGTGTCGCTGAGGCAACTCGGCCGTTGGAGTGCGATCCTGCTCGGTCATCACCCGTCCCTTGAGCGGTTCCGCTTCGGAAGGCTCCTGTTTGGACGGCTGAGAGCGAGTGCGCGCATCAGGCACCTGCGCGTGCGGCCTGCTTTCTTCGTTGGTCGCCCTATCCGCCTCGGCCGGCGCGCGTTGGGCGGGCACGGCACGAACGGGATCAACGGTGCGGCGTGTGTCCGCCCGTTCGGCGTCTTCCCGCGCATCATTACGCCGGGCGAAGGCTTCCAATTCGGTTGCTGCGGACTCGATGGTGCGGCCCATCGCCTTTTCCAGCGCAGCGCGCGCTTTGGCGATGACAGGGGCCGGCACGCCGGATTTCGGCGCCTGCTCCATCACATAGCGCAGGAGCCGGCCGTTACCGCAGGAAACGTCCGTGCAATTGGCGCCGTGTGTCGCGACGCTCTCCAGATATTCGCTGACCAGTTTGCCGCGCGTTGCTTCATCGGCTTTCCAATAATCCTTGCGGATCGTCTCGATCATCCGCGCGGTAATGTCCTGATAGGCGAAAGGCGACTTTTCTTCGAAGAACTGCTTCATGCCGAGCTTGTTCTTGTCCTCGACATAAGTGGCGAAGGTTTCCTGCCACATGGCGTCGTCCACTACGTCGGTTGCCGTGGCGTCCCACCCCCAGAGATATTCGACGAACTCGCGGATCGCTCCGGCGCCCGCATAGCCTTCCTTCTGCATCCCCGCGATCCAGGTGGGATTGACGTAGCGTGAGCGGAATTCGCGGCCGACGAACTTGTCGAGGCTGGTCATGGCGGGCTTGCCGGGGTCACGGCTATCCGTAATGAGCAACTCGGGCGTCTTGCCGTCGATATTACGGATCGCCGAGGCGAGGCCGCCCATATACATAAACATATCGTCGTTATCGAGCGTGCCATACAACGCGGTGGAGTTGGAATGCACCACCGTGTCCGTGCCCGAGAGCGCCATGGCGAACACGTCCGGCATCGCCTGGCCCCAATAGCCATTGCCGAAGCCGTGGCCCATCTTGCGGATATAATCGTTGGCGAAGCCCGCCTCCGAATCCCATGAGCCACTCTTGCCGACAATCGCCGAAGTATTGAGATTATAGACCCCTGGCGGCTCGTCGAAGATGCGCACGCCGGCCATCTTGTCCGCTTCCTCCGGCGCCACCCCCTTGGCGATCAAGGCGGCTTTTGTCGTGAGATAATGCTGGCGAACCTGATTGTCCGCCTCATCCAGTGCTTTCACCTTCTGAACAGCGTCGTCCATCAGCCGGGTGAGATTGCCGAACAGCCCTTCAGCGGCCGAGGCAATGACGATATCGACACGCGGCCGTCCCAACTCGGCGCGGGGAACGACGTCGACACCGACCAGCTTGCCGCGTTCATTCCATACGGGCTTGGTGCCGAGCAGATAGAATATCTGCGATTCGAGCACACCTTCATGGCGCATCGTCTCATCTCCCCAGATTACGAAGGAGATTTTAGACGGATAACGGCCGTGCTTGGTCTTATAGTCCTGCAGCATCTGCTCGGCGAGTTTGGTGCCCATCGCCCAGGCGGCGGGCTTGGGAATCTTGTCCGGGTCGATGCCATAGAAATTGCTGCCGGTAGGGTAGGAATCGGGGTTGCGGATCGGCTCGCCGCCCGTCCCCGCCGGCACGAAGCGTCCGCCCAGAACCTTGACCAGACCATCCAATTCGCGGGCGCCGCTCGCCGTAATGCGATCGGTCATCTCATCGGCCATCACCGCGCGCTCATCGGGCAACGCGCTGCGGTCCACGCTCATGATCGCATCCACCGTGCTGGCAATGGCCTCAGGCGCCGGTGTGCGACCGAAAGCGTGGAGGCCATAAGGTATGGTCTGCTCTTTCAATTCCAGCAGATAGCCTTCGATCTGGTGCAGTTCCTCGTCAGTCCATGGCCGGTCGGGATCGAGGCCGACATCCTTGGCGACCCCCAACTTCACCGCCGCCACTCGCGCCTGATCGGCGTAGATCGCCGCCAGTTCGGGATTTTTCGTCTCGTTTTGACTATGATCGTTGATGAGTTCGCTCAGCTTGGCGAGGTCTTCGGTCAGGCCACCCTTCACGAATGGCGGCACCATATGATCGACCAAAGTCGCCATGCCGCGCCGCCGTGCGACCAGCCCCTCGCCGACCACGTCGACATTGTAGATATAAGCATCCGGCAAATCGGCGATCAGCGCATCGGGCGCATCCTCCTCGCCCAGCCCGGCATCGCGTCCATCCAGCCACTCAAGTGTGCCATGAGTGCCGATATGCACCACCGCATCCGCCTTATAACCGTTACGGAGCCAGGCATAGGCGGCAACATATTGATGATGCGGCGCTAAATCCTTGGCATGATACAGCTTCTCGAGATCCTCTCCCCAGGCGCGGGAGGGCTGCGGCATGAGCAGGATATTGCCATATTGCACGCCCGGTAGAATCAGGTTGACCGCGCCATCCTTGCGCTCGGTCATCAACGTACCTTCCGCGGGGTCGCCCCAATCCTTGAGGATCTTCTCACGCAGGCTGGGCGCCAGCGCATCGAGCCAACGTTGATACTCCGCGACAGGAACCCGGTGCGCCCCGCCCTGCGCGATCATCTCCTCCAATTCGCCGGGCGCATCGCCGCCCACATTGCGCGCCTTGGTGGTGATCTCGGCCAGCACCTCATCGGGCGTGGGCAGCGGCTTATCGCCCACGTCATAGCCCTCTTCCTTCAGCCGACGGAGGATGTTGGCAAGGGTTTCGGCGACATTCAGATAACTCGCGGCGATACCCGCCTTACCGGGTGGGTAATTATAATAGATCAGCGCGATCTTCTTGTCGGCATTGGGTTTGCGCGCCAGCTCGGCATAGCGCAGTGCCCGGCTCACGCCCATTTCCACCCGCGAGGCGATGGGGCTGGTGATAACCGAGGTAAGGCCCGTCGCCGGATCGCGCACCTTTTCCTTGGTGCCAACGACCGTGGGCGCGACAGTGCCGGCCAACTCGGGCGAGGCGAGGTTGAAGGTTCCCTCGAACGCGGAAAGCCCGCTGGTCGAGGCACGCCATTCCTGCTCGCTGCGGCCATAGAGGGCGATAAGGTTGATGACCGGGATGCCGACGCCTTCCAGCACCTTGGCGGATTGCGCATCATTGAACTGGAAGAACAGGCCGAGGCCGACATCCGCTCGCGCGGTATCGCCATCACGCAACAGCCGATCGAAGGCGACCGCGCCCGGATAGCCGAAGACCGGGATCGCTTCGGCGCCCCGTCGCTCTATCTCGGCGATCAGTGCGTTGATGAGGCCGGTATCGCCGGTGTAATAATTGGCCTTGAAAAAGCCCAGGGCGACGCGCGGTGCGCCGGGGCGCAGCTTGCCGTGCGCGGCACGCCATGCCTGGAAACTCGCCCAATCGGCGAATACCTGCCCGTCCTTGCCATCCGGGTAATAATAGCCGAAATCGAGTGAGGGCTGCGGCTCCGGCAGATCCAGCCCGGTGACGCCCGCGCGGGTGAGCGCCAGTTCCAGAAGGCCAAGCTGGTTTTGTGGGCCGCTATGTTCCCAATAGGTGCGGGCGCGCTCATCCCATGTTGCGCCAAGCTGTTCATAATGCTCGCGCCCCTGCAAGCCCTGCCCCACCGCCAGCACTGCCCCGCTCTTGCCGATCCGCGCCATCAGATCGACCTTCTTCTCCTGATCGAAGCGATGGAACATCTGGTCGTTCATGACATCGAACACCAGCACATTGCTGGCAGCCAATGCCTCGCCTGATACGTCATCGAAGGTCGATTCCGCGAGCAGGGTCAATTCCACCTTGCCGCGCAAGTTCGGGTGCTCCTCCAGCAGCTTGCGATATGCCGCCAGCGTGCCGGGAATATTGCCGTCCGAAAAGACGTAGCCGATCCGAACCGGCGCCTTCACATCCGCCTGCGCGCCCGCCGCCACCGGCGACAGGAACGCGAGCAGCAGGGCGCTAAGGATTTGTAGAAGGCGCATCAGCAGTCGGCTTGGATTCATTGGGAGGCGTTTCAGTATCGGGCACATAGATGATCTGGCCGTTGGCGAGCCGATAGGCCGCGCCCAGCCGCTCACCATTCCCCGTGCCGGTCGCGCCGGAAAGCTTGTAGGCCTTGATCGTCTGGCCTTTCTTGACGACGATCTCCTGCTGGCCCGAAGCATCGGTCTTGACCATGGTCACTTCGCTCTCGCCGCTCATCAGGTCACCCATATTATAGACCGAGAACAGCGTAATCATCAGCCCGACGATGAATACGATGGAAACATCGAACAGATTGGCGACGCCGGCCAGCGGGTCCTCCTCGGGCGGCTCCTCCGGTGAGGACAGCTTGAGGAATCGGCCCATCAGCGCCCCTCCAGTTCCGCGGCGATCACCTCGGCCAGATAGCGCTGTTCGCGAATGGACGCACTGACCCAGCTTTGCCTGAGGGCAACAAGGCCATAGGCCACCGTGCCCGTCGACAGGCCGATGATCGTGCTCGTGAAGGCCACCACCATCTGGCCCGCCATGGCATTGAGATTGCCCCCCGCCATCGCCGCGAGCGAACTGCCCATCGGGATCAGCGTGCCGATCAGGCCCAGGCTTGGCGCAACCTTGACGAGAGCACGCGGCCCATCGAGGCCATGGCGCAGCTTCTCCTCCTGTTCCGCGACAATATTCTCCAGCCCACCATGATGCAGCGCCTGCGCACGATCCAGTTCCTGCACCTCGCCGAGCAAGCGGGAGAGGTTGGCAGGCAACATGGCGCACCGGTCCGCATCGGTATCGAGCACCCGGCCCTGCTGGAGCCATTGCTTGAGATCGAACCCGGACCGCTCACGACGGCGCGCCACGGCCTCCACAAGATAGGTGCCGACATAGAACAAGGTCGTCGCAAAACAGACCCACAATAGCAACATGACCGGCAGGCGGAGCACCTGGCCCAGCGCAAACAAGCCATTTTCGAGCACATTCAGAAAATTCATCGTCTTGCCCATATTCCCCTGATCGCGCCGGCGACAATGGCCAGCACCACGATTGCGATCGCCCAGACCGGCGGCATGATGCCCCCCACACTTGCTCCGCGATTAAGAACAGCGGCCGAATGCCAGCCATATACAAGATCCGCCGCCAAGCCGAACAATGGCACTGCCAAGGCGGCAACGACCACCATCATTTCGCGCGGCAGATCCCGACTTGCCGAAGCGCGCGGCAGCCAGGCGACCAAAGCGAGAGCGCCGACCGCCAACGCAGCGGCGATCCACAACGGCACACCGCCAGCCACCTGCAACGCCGCAGCCAGACCCGCGCAAACGCCGCCGAATAGCCCACCTGCTCGACCGAACGGCCCGGAAATCAGACGCCAGCTTGCAATAACGCCCACCAGCACACCCACCCAATTGGGCTGCGGTGACAACCAAAGCGCAACCGCCAATGTTGCCGGAAAGGCCAGGGCCATGCGGAACACACCGGCCGCTCCATGCTTGGAATCATGCACGAAAGCGGCAGAGGCCAACATTGCAAGCAGCCAGATGAAGGAAACGGAAAAGGAAAGCATCATGTCGCCGCCACTACCGGAACCGTCTTTCGTTGCCGCCGCCCAAGTCGCCGCGCCCACAAGGTGAAGCCGGCGATCGCCATGCCGGCGGTCAGCAGGCCGAAAGCGCTGACGAACAGTTTGTAGGGCCAACCGAACAAGGCTGCCGTGTGCAACATACGCACGCCCTTGTCGAGCGCGTCGGCGCGGGTCGTCCCGTAGGGCGGGCGAAACTCCAGAAATTTACCCGATGCCTGATCGAACCACACCACGGTCGACGCCTGTTCAGTCGATCCATCAAGGCTGGTTCGGGCATAATAGCCAATGGCTTGAGCAGCATCGTTGAAGCTAAGCGCTCCAGGTGCGTGGACCGCGAAACCATGCTGCCCTGCTTGCTCGGCCATCAACCGCCCCCCGACCGCAACGGCCTGTTCCGGCGCCATCGCGGCGCCCTGCGCTGGTGCGGGATTGGCAACAGGCCGATAAAGGCCCTCCGCACCGAAGAAGCGTTGCACCGGCTGATGCACCTCATCAAGATTGAACGCCACAGCCGACCAGGCGAACACCAGCATTGCCGGCCATAGCCACAGGCCGGAGGCGCGATGGAAATCATAGGTGGCGACGACTGGCCCCTGCCCGGCACGCACGCGCCAGGCCGGCCACCAGCGCCGCAGACCATCCCTCAGGCCCGCGCCAGCCCGTCGCCGCGGCAAGCTGAGGAAGAAGCCCAGCACGCACACCCCACACCAGATGAGCGCGGCGGCACCAAGCACCAATCGCCCGGTCGGGCCGGCAGCAAGGCTATAATGGAAGGAGATGAGGAACGGCATCAGATTGATCGCACCATCCCGCAGATCACCATAGCGCACGCGAGCACGAATGGCACCGGTATAAGGGTCAGCGAAGACCTCGCTATAGCCGAGCGGCTCACCATCCGGCCGAGGACTGACGAACACCGCCTGTGCTTGATCGGGATCAAGCACCAGCGGCATGTAACGGACCATTCCGCCGGTCTGCGCTTCCACACGCCGCATCAACTCAACACCGGAGAGCAGTGGCGTGCCAGGCGATGGCGGCGCGACATGCCAGATATCCGATGCCACCCAATGACCGATTTCGCGCTGGAAAGGCAGGATGGCGCCTGTCAGGCCGGTGACCACCAGCGCAAGCGTGATGGTCAGGCCGGCCCAACGGTGGGCAACAAGGAGCAGAGCGCGCACGACGCCCTTAGAATCTCAACCGGACGCCGCCATAGGCGACACGGGGGTAACTGCTATAGCCCAGCGTCGTCTCGTAGCGTTCGTCGAACAGGTTCTCGACACGGCCATAGATTTCCAACGCATCGCTGATCGGCAGGGACAGGCGAATATCCACCACCGCATAGTCATCGAGCACATTCGTGTTGGCCGCATTGTCGAACGCATCGCCTGCATAACGAACCGAAACGGCCGTCATCAGTTTGAACGGCCAGGTATAGCTGAGCGTTGCGTTGAAATTGTCGCGCGGCCGGCGTGCAAGTTGCTTGCCCCGGTTGGCATCGCCCGGCGTCGTGTTGGTCGCATCGAGAAAGGTATAATTTGCCGACGCGGTGAAAGCGCCGACATTGAAGCTGCCGCCAAGCTCGACACCCTCGGCATGAACTTGCCCGATATTCTCGTAAAAGCCCGTGCGTGGCGGCGCGCAAAGCGGATGATCGGCCAGCGAGGCGCTGCATGAGTTGTAACCGATCAGATTATGCGTGTTCCGGTTGAAATAAACCGCAGACACAGAGAGATGATCGAACAAACGCTGCTCGAACCCGATGTCCCAACTCCGGGCCGTCTCGGGCGCGAGGTCGACATTGCCGTAATCGCTATAGAGTTGATAGAGGCTGGGTGCCTTGAAGCCTTCCGCCCAGCTGGCACGCAACACGGTCCTGCCGCCGTTCAGCGACCATGCCGCTGAAGCACTGCCGACGACCTTGCCGCCGAATGTGCTGTGATCCTCATTGCGCAGGCCACCGGTGAGGGTAAGGCCGGGAACGACCTCGCCTTGAACCTGCGCATACACACCGTTGGTGCTGTCAGAGGCCCGTGTCGGTGTGGGAGTGGGAACCGCGACGCTCGGCGAAGCGGTGCGCATGTGGTTCTCGGCCCGTTCGAACCCGAACACCGCCGACCAGCCAGGGACAATGGCAAGCGTGCCCTGATATTCGAACCGATCCGTCGTTCCCTTCGCGTCGAACGTGACCGGCTGCGCGGCGCGCGCCGCCGAATCATCATAGTTCATCCGCTTGACCTGAGTATTCGCATAGGCAACGCGGTTTTGCAGCCGGCCGAACAGATCGAAGGTCAGGCCGGCATAATTGAGCCACTGCCTGTTCTTGCCATAAACGGGCGCATCGCCGGCGAAGCCGTCAAACTCGTTGCGACCGTAGCTGTAGAAGCTGCGCAGATCGATGGTGACTGTATCCGTGAAGCGGTAGGCGATGCGGCCATTCAGGGAGATATTTTCATAGCCATCCGGCTCCGTGCCACTGGAGACAGCCGAAACCCCATCGGTTCTGAAATAACTGCCGCCGAGTCGCCAGGTCAGCTTGTCCTGCCGGCCGCCAATCCCGGCCTTGGCTTGCCACGTATCGAGTCCGCCGCCCTCCAGTTGGCCATTGGCCTCGAACGGCGCGTGAGGCGCGCGTGTGATGATGTTGATGACGCCGCCAATCGCCTGACTGCCCCACAAGGTGGACTGAGCGCCGCGCAGCACCTCGATCTGCGCGATATCGGCCGATAAAATATCGGACAGCGAGGCGCCTGCGTCGGTTGTCGAAGGATCATTGAGGCGAACGCCATCATAGAGAATGACGGTCTGCCCCGTTTCCGCTCCGCGAACATAAAGCGAGGTGGATTTGCCGGGGCCACCGTTGCGGGCGAACTGTACGCCAGGCGTCTGCGCGAGCAATTCGGTTATCCCGGTCGCCTGACTGGCCTCGATCGCCGCCCGATCGAGCAAAGTCACGCTTTGCCCGACCTGATCCAGCCGCATCGCCATGCGGTTGGCCGTCACGACGATAGCACTGCCATGATCGTCAATCCCGCCGGGGTCCAGAGCTGTATCGGGTGCCTGCGCCCAAGCGGCGGCAGGGAGGACGAGTGGCACGCAACACAGAAAAGTCGCGCGATATTTCCTGAAAAACATGGTGTTATTAATGGACATAATTCCCCCAGCCGGAAGCGATGCCGCTACCGGTCCTGCGGAGGACGTAGAATGATAAGGTCGCAGACCAAGTTCATTACGGTTCTGTAACGGTGAAATGCGATGTTACAGTTCGTCTGCCCGGTTAGGATTGGGCAGCATGAAAGGCCTATCTGCTAATTGAAGAGGAATGGCGGAGAGGGTGGGATTCGAACCCACGGTACCGTTGCCGGCACGCCGCATTTCGAGTGCGGTGCTTTCGACCTCTCAGCCACCTCTCCGCAGAGGATAATCGCGGGGCCGGTCAAGGATGGCCGGCGCACACACCAAGAGTTGAGCGCGCGCTGTTAGCGAATGATCCGGGCTTTGCCAAGCGGTGCAACGGCAAAACTTGCGCTTGGCGGGCGCGGCATTAAATCATGCGGCATGAACTCGCCTCGCGACCGTGGCGGCATTGGACGCCGCACCCCCGCCCTCCCCCTGTCGAGACTGGCTCTTTCCGCGCCTCTCATCGCGCATGCTCGCTTTCGAATCGGCGATCAGGTGCGACATCGGCTCTTCAATTTCCGAGGCGTGGTGTTCGATATCGATCCGGTCTTCGCCAACAGCGAGGATTGGTATGAGGCGATTCCCGAAGATGCACGGCCAGCGCGGGACCAGCCCTTCTACCATCTGTTCGCGGACAACGGGGAATCGAGCTATATCGCCTATGTCAGCCAGCAGAACCTCATGAGCGACGAGACGGGGGACCCGGTCGATCATCCTGCGATCGCCGCTTTATTCCAGCAGCAGGCCGATGGCCGCTATGCGCTGGATGCCCGCCATTGGCATTGAGGTTGCAGCCGCCTGCCTGCGTTCCGCTCAGGCCTTGATCCTCCAGCCCTTCGTCAAGGCGGTATAGCAAAGCAGCGCGAGCGCGAGGTTCAGGCCCAGCATCACTACCGCGCCAAGCATGACGGACGAATCCGTCTGGCCGAGAAATCCGTATCGAAAGCCGGAGATTGCATAGAAAAACGGATTGGCGTGGCTGATCGAGCGGAACAGCGGCGCAACATGCTCCATGGAATAGAAGGTGCCGGAGAGCAGCGACAGCGGTGCCACCAGGAAGTTTCCGACAGCGGCCGCATGATCGAATTTGTCCGCCCACATAGCGGTGAGCAGCCCCATGAAGGCGAGCATGGCCGAGCCGCTAAGGCCAAACCAGATCACAGCCCAGAAATGGTGCGGCATGACATGCACGCCGGGCCAAAGCAGCATCGCGGCCCAGACCGCTCCCCCCACACAAACGGACCGCGTCACTGAAGCGGCGACCAGCGCGAAGAGCAGTTCCCCGGCCGAAAGCGGCGGCATCAGATAATCAACGATCGTCCCCTGCACCTTGCCGACGAGCAGGCCGGTGGTCGCATTCTGGAAACTGTTCTGCACCATGCCCATGATGATGAGGCCGGGCGCTACGAAATCAGCGAAGGAGACGCCCATGACGGTGAGGCCGCCGCGCCCCAACGCCACGGTGAAGATCACCAAGAACAGCAAAGTTGTGAGGGCCGGCGCCCAGATCGTCTGCAACTGAACCTTCATGAAGCGCCGCACTTCCTTCCCATAAAGCGCGAACATGCCGGGGAAATTGACGTTGCGGATCACCATCTCGCCGGGTTCATGGCGAATGAGGTTCGGGAGTGCAGGCTTGGGATTCTGTTCTGCCATGGGCTTCGCCCTATCCGGTTCAGTAGCAAGCGGCAACCGGCAATGAAGTGCCTCTCCCGCCTATCGAAATCGGCAAAATCACGCACTGCAGATTTGACCTTTTCAAAGGCCGCGCCCATATGGCCGCCATCACACAAAGGAACAACCATGTCCTGGACAGACGAACGCATCGAGCAACTCCGCCAGATGTGGGAGCGCGGTATGACGGCGAGCCAGATCGCCGAGGAACTTGGCGGCGTGAGCCGCAACGCAGTCATTGGCAAGGCCCATCGCCTGGGCCTGCAATCCCGGCCGTCCCCGGTGAAGGCAGCCGATGCCGCCACCAAACCCGCGGCCGCATCACCTGCCCGCAAGGCGGCGGCGCCAGTCCGCCCGGAACCGGCGACCGCACCCAGCAGCGAGCCCCGTCAGGCTCGTCCGGCAGCCAAGGCCCCGGCAGCATCCGCCGAACCCAAGCCCGCGCCTGCGCAGCCTGCCGTCGCGCAGCCATCAGCGCCTGAAACCCAGGCGCACGCCGCAGCGCCGGTACGGCCGCAGCAGCCGCGGATCGTCTCCGTTGGTCCGGGTGGCTTCCTGCGGCAGGGGCCGGGCGACATGCAGCAGCCCATTCCGCCCGCGCCGCCACGCCGGCTGGTCCCGGCCAAGCCCAGCCCTGAAATCGCCGACAAGACCAGCCTGCTCGATCTGAACGAGAAGATCTGCAAATGGCCGCTGGGCCACCCCGGCGAGCCGGATTTCCATTTCTGCGGGGAGAAGGTCAATCCCGGCTTCCCTTATTGCGTCGAACATTGCGGGCGCGCTTATCAGGCGCAGTTGCCGCGTGGCACGCGGCGCCCGCCGCCGCCCCTGCCCTATGGCGGACCGCGCGTTCGCTAAGACATATTACCGGGGAGGCCATGCACAAACGCGCAGCCTCCCCGCCAAATTGGCGTCACAACGAAAAGCATTCTGCCGTCTTGCGCCCCTGACTCCCGCGCGCTTATAGCTTGGGCATGTCAGATGACCTTTTCGGCACCGCCGACACCCGAACCAGCGAACATTATGATGCCTCCTCCATTGAAGTCCTTGAAGGGCTGGAGCCGGTGCGTCGCCGTCCGGGCATGTATATTGGCGGCACGGATGAGCGCGCATTGCACCATCTCGCTTCCGAAGTGCTTGATAATGCGATGGACGAGGCCGTCGCCGGTCATGCCACCCGCATCGAAGTGACGCTGGAAGCGGGCAATCGGCTGACTATCACCGATAACGGCCGGGGCATCCCGGTCGATCCACATCCCAAATTTCCGGGGAAGTCGGCGCTCGAAGTGATCCTGACGACCCTGCATTCGGGTGGCAAGTTTTCGGACAAGGCCTACGCCACCTCCGGGGGGCTTCACGGTGTCGGCATCAGCGTCGTCAACGCGCTCTCGATCGATACGGAGATTGAGGTCGCGCGCAATCGCGAACTGTTCCGCCAGCGCTTTTCCCGCGGCCATCCGCTCGGGCCGCTGGAAAAAATCGGCGGGGCGCCCAACCGGCGCGGAACCAGTGTCGCCTTCACGCCTGACAGTGAGATTTTCGGCGAGCTGCGTTTCAAGCCGGTGCGGCTTCACCGGTTGGTCCGCTCCAAGGCCTATCTGTTCGCGGGTGTGGAGATCCGCTGGAAATGCGACCCCGCGCTCATCATCGATGAAACCGTGCCGGCTGAGGCCACGTTCCAGTTTCCCGGTGGCCTTGCCGATCATCTGCGCGAACAACTCGGCACGCGTGAATGCGCGACCAGCGAGTTCTTCCACGGCACGCAGGATTTCCCGGACAGCATGGGCCGCGCCGAATGGGCCGTGGCCTGGCCGCTCTGGTCGGATGGCTCGTCGAGCTGGTATTGCAACACCATTCCAACACCGGACGGCGGCACGCACGAGGCAGGCCTGCGCGCAGCATTGACACGCGGCATCCGGGCCTTTGGCGAGTTGGTCGGCCAGAAGAAGGCCAAGGACATCCAGACCGAGGATGTGATGAACGGCTGCGAGCTGATGCTGAGCGTCTTTATCCGCGATCCGCAATTCCAGAGCCAGACCAAGGACCGGCTGACCAGCCCGGAGGCTGCGCGCTATGTCGAGGCCGCGGTGCGCGACCACTTCGATCATTTCCTGACCAGCAATATGGATCGCGGCAAGGCGCTGCTCGGCCATATTCTCGAGCGGATGGATGAGCGCATGCGCCGCCGTGCCGAGCGGGAAACCAAGCGTAAGACGGCCACATCTGCGCGCAAACTGCGCCTTCCGGGCAAGCTGACCGACTGCTCTTCGGACGATTCCGAGGGGACGGAATTGTTCATCGTGGAGGGTGACAGCGCCGGCGGCTCCGCCAAGCAGGCGCGCGACCGCAAGACGCAGGCGATCCTGCCCATCCGGGGCAAGATCCTCAACGTCGCCTCCGCCACCTCCGCCAAGATTCTTGCCAATCACGAGATTGCCGACATCATCCTGGCTCTGGGTTGCGGCACCCGCAAGGACTGCAACCCGGATAATCTGCGCTACGAGCGTATCGTCATCATGACGGACGCAGACGTGGACGGCGCCCATATCGCAACGCTGCTGATGACCTTCTTCTTTCAGGAAATGCCGGAACTGGTGAAGCGCGGCCATCTCTACCTCGCTCAGCCGCCGCTCTACCGCCTCGTTTCCGGCGGCAAAAGCGCTTATGCGGCAAATGACGAAGCACGCGAGGCACTGCTCGCCAGCGCGTTCAAGGGCAAGAAGGTGGAGGTCAGCCGCTTCAAGGGTCTGGGTGAGATGAACCCGCAGCAATTGCGCGAAACCACAATGGACCCGGCCAAGCGCGCGATGATCCGCATCACGCTACCGCAGGAATATGAGGAGCGCGCGGGTGTCAAGGATCTGGTCGACCGGTTGATGGGGACCAATCCGGCGCATCGTTTCGCCTTCATCCAGGAGAATGCGGCGCAGGTAGAAGAAGACGCCATCGACGCCTGAGCCTGCCCTTCACGCCGCCGTGTCGATACCCAACTCGGCAAGCTTACGGTAAAGCGTCGAACGGCCGATGCCGAGACGCCGGGCAACTTCAGTCATACGGCCACGATAATGACCGATTGCGAGGCGGATGACGTCCGCTTCGATATCCGACAGCGAGCGCAGATGACCGTTCGCTTCATAAAGCGTAACGCCGATGCCGTTTTCCTGAGCGTTCCGCACGATCATGCTTGGCTCGTCATGAAGGTGTAGCGCACGGTTGTTCGCGAGCCGGCCGGAGAGTTGGGGGAAATCCGCTGCGGTCAGCGCGTCGCCCGCGCACAGCACGGCGGCCCGGAACAGCGTGTTGTGGAGTTGGCGGACGTTGCCCGGCCAATCATGGCGAGCAAGCAGATTGAGCGCGTCGTTGGTGATACCCAGATCATGCATGCCCGGCTGACTGGCGATCCGATCCAGCAGATGCCGCGCAAGGGCCGGAATGTCTCCAATGCGATCGCGCAGCGGTGGGATGGTGATCTGCACTACATTGAGGCGATAATAGAGATCTTCACGGAAGCGTTGTGCTTCCACTTGCTCGATCAGCCGCTTGTTCGTGGCGGCGATAACCCGCACATCGACCTGGCTCGGCAGGCGAGCGCCCATCGGCTGTATTTCGTTATCCTGCAGCACCCGCAACAGCTTGACCTGGACATCGAGCGGCAATTCGCTGACTTCATCGAGGAAGATGGTGCCACCGCTGGCACTCATGAATTTGCCGACATGCCTGTCAAACGCGCCGGTAAATGCGCCGCGCTCGTGGCCGAACAGGTCCGATTCGAGGAGGTTGGCGGGGATTGCACCGCAGTTCACCGTAATCAGCGGCGCCTTGGCGCGCGGCGACGCGGTGTGGATTGCATGGGCGATCACTTCCTTGCCGACACCGCTTTCTCCTTCGATGAGGATCGGCACGCGGGCGCGCGCGGACTTGGCGGCAATGGCGAGCGCAGCGCGAAATGTAGGGGAAGAGCCGATAATCTCATCAAAGCCCAACGGCGTTCTGATCTTCTCCGTCATCGGCCGCAATTCGCCGGCGGTGTGTGGCGTGCGCAGGACCGACTGGAGTGCAGAAAGGAAGCTGTCCGGGGCGATCGGCTTGATGAGGAAATCATACGCGCCCGCACGCATTGCCTCGACAGCTTTGGCGGCATTGCTGTTGGCCGTCAGGATCAACACCGGAAGACTTGGTCGCCGCTCGCGCAAATCACGAATCAGACTGATCGCTTCCAGTCCCGGTGTCCAGTCATCGATGATAACGGCGGAAACGCGCATCCCCTCCCGCGTGGAAAGCAGCGCGATCGCTTCATCCGCGCTACCGGCACATAGGGCGCGCCAGCCAGCCCGGCTCGCCATGGCCATATTCAACCTGCGCTGGGCAGGCTCATCGTCGACCAGCAACAGAATTGGATTATCCGCGTCACTCATCCGCTTTTCCTGCCTCTTCTGGGCACAAGGTATGGCCGGGAGGTAAAGAGCGGATTAAGGCATGGATTTTCCTGGAAGCTTTGCTGGTATGTACCCCCGCCAGACGATCCCGCACCAAGCGGCTTGAGAGGGCGCGAGGTTGTCGCTAAGACGGCCCCACGAACAGAAAGGGTTTCCACGGGACATGGCACAAAAGCGGGACATATCTGAGGCTCAGGATACTTACAGCGGCTTTGTCGCGCTCATAAAGTGGGGGACCATCATCAGCCTTGTGAGCGTCGCTTTCGTCGTCCTGATGATCTCCTGATCTTGTCGGGAGAGCCTTCCTCATGAAGATCGCTGTCCTGCGCGAAACCGCGCCGGGCGAAAAGCGGGTCGCCGCGTCGCCCGAGACTATCCGCAAATTTGCGGCTTTGGGCGCACAGATTGCGGTTGAGGCAGGTGCGGGCGAACAGGCATCCATCAGCGATGCCGACTATGAGAGTGCGGGCGCGACGATCGGTGATCGCGCCACGGCGCTTTCCGGTGCCGGGATTATCCTGTGTGTGCAGGGACCGGACCCGGCAGCGCTTGGCGGGGCTGTTCAAGGCGCCCTGCTCATTGGCGGACTGAACCCATTTGGCGAACGTGACCGGGTCGAGCGCTATGCGGCCGCAGGGCTTCAGGCATTGGCGATGGAGTTCATGCCGCGGATTACTCGCGCGCAGTCGATGGACATTCTCTCCTCCCAATCCAATCTGTCCGGCTACAAGGCGGTGCTCGATGCTGCCGCGGAATATGGCAGATGCTTCCCGATGATGATGACGGCGGCGGGCACTGTCTCCGCCGCGCGGGTCTTCGTGATGGGCGTGGGCGTGGCGGGGTTGCAGGCGATTGCGACTGCGCGGCGGCTTGGGGCGCAGGTTTCGGCGACGGATGTGCGGGCGGCGACCAGGGAGCAGATCGAATCGCTTGGGGCAAAGCCCATTTTCGTCAACAAGGTCGAGGGGATCGAGGGCGAAGGCAGTGGCGGATATGCCACTGAAATGTCAGAAGAATATCAGAAGGCGCAAGCCGAATTGGTGTCCGGCCACCTTGCAAAACAGGACATTGTGATCACCACGGCGCTGATCCCCGGCCGCCCGGCTCCGCGCCTCATTTCCGACGCGCAACTTGCGACGATGAAGCCGGGCAGCGTGATCGTCGACCTCGCCGTCGAGCAAGGCGGCAATGTCGAAGGCGCGGTTGCCGGCGAGATCGTCGAGAGGCACGGCGTCAGGATCGTCGGCCACCGCAATGTGCCGAGCCGGCTCGCGGCCGATGCCTCCGCTCTGTTCGCCCGCAACCTCTACAATTTCCTGTCGGCCTATTGGGACAAGGAGGCCAATGCCCCCGACCTGCCCGATGATGACGAGATCGTGCAGGGAATTCGGCTCACCCAGGGCGGCAAGATGGTGAACGCGAGGCTCCTCGGGTGAGTTTGCCGCTTCCTATCGGCACCTTCCTTCAGGCAACATCGCCGCAAATGGCGCAAGACATGGACCCGCTGCGATCGGACGCGATGGCCCTGCATGGCCGGGCGCATTCTTTCGGTGGCGTGACTGCGAGGGCGCTGGACCTCATCTTCGCGAGGCACAGGCGGGCACACTATGTGGGTGAAATCGCAACCGCCGGGAAGCGGGATGCCATCTTCACCATCCATGGTCAGACGCGCTATTTCAGTGAAATCGTGAGGCCCCGCGATTGCAGGAAGCCGTCACGCAGGCAGGCAAATGCTCTCAGCACCCGACATGAGGCTGAGCGCCGCAAACCGGCCGAGCGGTCCGAGCGCTCTTTCAGTGACGTGACCGCCGGGACGCGGGGCGCTATCTTCGCCACGCATGACCGGGTGCGCTCCGCCGGGACGGTCGTGACGCCGTGCGATTGCGGGAAGCAGTCCCTCAAGCAGGCGAACATTCTCAACGCCCGACATGAGGCCGAGCGCCACAAACCGGCTGAGCGGTGCGGGCGCTCTTTCAGTGACGTGGCCGCCGGGACGCGGGGCGCTCTCTTCGCCACGCATGACCGGGCGTGCTCTGTCGGGGCAGTCGTGGCGCCGCGCGATTGCGGGATGCGGCCACCAAAGGAGGTGGAAGCCTGCAAGGCCCGATGTGAGGGCGATCGCCGCAAATTGGCCGGGCGGTGCGGGGTGCGCTCTTTTGACAGGCTGCCGGTTGAACCTCGAACGGCGGATATAATGCAGAACTGCGAGGCCGGGACTCTGGCTGGCTTTGCGGACAGGCTGACAGCAGTCCGGCAACGGCTGGACGGGAGTAGATAGCTATGGACCTGGTTTCGATCCTCACCATCGTCGTCCTGACCGGGCTGGTTGGCTTCACGATCGTCCGGTCGGGGAGGAACGCGCCTCGCGCCGCTCTTGCCATTGGCACGCTCGTCTCTGCCGCGATCCTCGGCACCAGCGTCACGGCCACGCCCGTCCGCGCGGCCGACGCGCCCGCTTTGCCGGCGCTCAAGCCTTTCATGGTCGCCATCTCCGTCGCGGACCTCAAGGCCGAGACGGACTGGTATGTCGAGAAGCTCGGCTTCAAGGTCGAGAAGGACGTGAATATCGGCGATGGCCGGGTCTATTTCCGGTGGCTGACGCTGGGGGCGCAGCGCATCGAACTCGTCTATTCGCCGACCGCCAAGGATGGCACGCCGCGCCCCAAGCCGCCGGCCCATGTCGCGCTCCACGGCTTCACCCATGTCACCCTGGAGACGGACGATCTGGACGCGACCAAGGCCGCCCTTGCGGCACGCGGCGTGACGCCCACGCTCGACGTGACGGAAGTGGCGCCGCTCGGCATCAAGGTCATTTACCTCACCGATCCTGAAGGGAATGCGGTAGAGATTGCCCAGCGCCTGAAGAACTAACCGCAAGGGTTTGTGATATCATGGATTTCATCTCCATCCTGTCCATTTTCGTGCTGGCCTGCTTTGTCGGCTATTATGTCGTCTGGTCGGTGACGCCCGCGCTGCACACGCCGCTCATGGCCGTGACCAACGCCATCTCCTCCGTCATCATCGTCGGCGCACTGATCGCCGCGGCGGAAGCGGAAAGCCCCGGCGCGCAGTGGCTGGGTCTGGTCGGCGTGGTGCTCGCCTCGATCAACATCTTCGGCGGCTTCGCCGTGACCGAGCGCATGCTGGCGATGTACAAGAAGAAGGAGCGCAAGTGATGCTGGGGAGCCTGCCCGTGGCGCCCCTGGTGGCGCTGGCCTATCTCATCTCCGGCGTGCTGTTCATCCTGGCGCTGCGCGGCCTCTCCAGCCCGGAGAGCAGCCGGCGGGGCAATCGCTTCGGCATGCTGGGCATGCTCATCGCGGTCGGCACGACCATCGCCACCCATGATGCGGTCGCCCTGCCCAAGCTGGTCGCCGCCATCGCCATTGGCGGCGTGATCGGCTTCATCATCGCCCGCAAGATCGCGATGACGGCGATGCCGCAGCTTGTCGCGGCCTTCCACAGCCTCGTCGGCATGGCCGCCGTGGTGGTGGGCGCGGCCGCCTATCGCAACCCGGCGGCCTTCGGCATTTTCGACGAGGCGCTGGGCGCGATCCACCAGATCAGCCGGATCGAGCTGGGCCTTGGCGTCGCCATCGGTGCGATCACTTTCTCCGGCTCGGTGATCGCGTTTCTCAAGCTCAACGGCAACATGTCCGGCAAGCCGATCCTGCTGCCGCTGCGCCATCTCATCAATCTGGGGCTGCTGGTCGCGATCATCGGCCTGATCGGCTATTTCTATGCGATCCCCAATCCCGCTGCGGCGCCGTGGCTGTTCTGGACGATCGTCGCCCTCTCCTTCCTCATCGGATTCCTGCTCATCATTCCGATCGGCGGGGCGGACATGCCGGTCGTCATCTCGATGCTGAACAGCTATTCGGGCTGGGCCGCCGCCGCGATGGGCTTCACGCTG
>Ga0180219_1000609_pt1 | contig 27795 bp, 23 predicted proteins | sample eDN3rd30CBELigMG_FD_151338 | JGI IMG/M metagenome (GOLD analysis project Ga0180219, IMG submission 151338) | Enriched Miracle-Growth compost microbial communities from Emeryville, California, USA - eDNA 3rd pass 30_C BE-Lig MG (version 2)... ... | reverse complement strand
GTTGCAGGGCATGAAGGCCCAGCGCGCAGGCGGCGGCGGCTTCCGGTGCGCCGATTACGCCGAAAACGCCGCACTCTTCATGCAGCTTGTCGCCGTCCGCGTCGAGCAGGGGGTGGGTGAGGTTCATCATCTTCAAATCGCTTGCAGGGCGCTGCAATGGGGGGGATCACCAAAGATTACAAGTCTGAGCCCAGATGCTGAGCGCTATCGCGGTGGCTATACATTTCGGACGTTCTCCATCGTCGCTCATTCGCACCCCTCCATCCCATCGTGCTTGCATGATTGCTCTTTTAATTCTGATATGTTGTTTGATCCCGATATCTTGGTTTGCGCACGCCGCGAATGGAGTGCCGCCAGAGAGAAGCGAACGTTGGCGTTGGCGGAATGCGCAAGCGTCTGATGAGCCAAAGGAGGCGTGGGCCAGATGAAGGAGGTGGTGAGCCAAGATGAACTCTATAGGAATTTTATCATAAGTTTGTGTAAATATCTCCTGAGTTTACGTAGATCCAAGAAAAAATTTGTCGTATTATTTTCTGACTCTTTGTTGTGTTTCATATCCGTTTTTATAGCCTTCTCCTTAAGGGTGGGAGCGCTTGATTTTTCAATTGAACCGCCATTAATATTCTCTCTGGTTGCTATCCCTTTATACATTTTTACATTTTTCATTAACGGAATATACTCTACAATTTTTCGCTTCGCTGGGTCTAGAACGATCTTCCAGTTGGCGAAGGCTGTTGTGCTTTGTGCGGTGCCGCTTGTTGCGGTGTTCATGTTGTGGGGAGTGGACGGCGTTCCACGCACCATAGCGATGATCCAGCCGATGGTGTTTTTTGGATTGGCCGCATCGAGTCGAGTGGTGGGGCGATACATATTGATGGAGTTTACAGCAGCATCGAAGGGAGGCGCTAAGATTGATCGAGTGCTGATTTACGGTGCGGGCAAGTCGGGCAGGCAACTAGCGCTTTCATTAAGGCACGACGCTCGTTTCACCACCATTGCCTTTGTGGATGACGATGAGCGTCTGGATCGTCAGCAATTGGATGGCGTCACCATTTATCACAGTTCGCGTCTCGCCGAAGTCATTGCGACGCAGGAAATTAGTGCAGTGTTGTTGGCGCTTCCACGAATTCCGCGCAAGCGCCGGCGCGAAATTATGGATGAGTTGCTGAAGCTCCAAGTGCACGTTCAGACTTTGCCCAGTCTGGATGAACTGGTTGACGGAAAAATTTCTATCAACGACTTGCGCGAGATCCAGATAGAAGATCTCCTTGGGCGTGATATTGTAACGCCAAATTCTCTTCTTATGGGGCGAACTATTGTTGGAAAGACGGTTCTTGTAAGTGGCGCAGGTGGGTCGATCGGAAGCGAACTGTGTCGGCAGATCGTCGGTAATGGAGTGCGTCGGCTTATTCTGTTCGATATCTCAGAATACGCTCTTTATCAGATTGAGCGGGAACTCTCAATTATTCGCTGCAAGCAGGGACTTGATCAAATTGAAGTCATACCCGTCCTGGGATCCGTGACCGACCGAGCGCGGCTGGAGTTTGTTTTTGGTAGATGGCGGCCTGAGACAGTTTATCACGCTGCGGCGTATAAGCATGTGCCCCTGGTCGAGGCTAATCCGGTTGAAGGGATTAGGAACAACATTTTTGGTACAGAGGAGATCGTACGGGCGGCCGACCAGGCTTCTGTCAGCGACTTTATTCTCGTTAGCACTGACAAGGCTGTCAGACCCACTAATATCATGGGGGCGACAAAGCGCGCGGCGGAGCAGGTGGTACAGGCGTATGCTAATCGGAATAATGGTGCTCGGTTTTCGATCGTGAGGTTTGGCAATGTGCTTGGGTCTAGTGGCTCTGTAGTCCCTCTTTTTCGCCGACAGATCCAGGCCGGCGGCCCGATCACTCTGACGCACCGTGATGTGACTCGTTATTTCATGACGATCCCCGAAGCAGCGCAGCTTGTGATCCAGGCTGGCGGGTTAGCCCGAGGGGGGGAGGTGTTCGTTCTCGATATGGGCAAGAGCGTGCGAATTGCGGATTTGGCGCGTGCCATGGTGGATCTGTCGGGCCTCACAGTGCGGGATGATGACGATCCAGATGGAGATATTGAGATAGTTGAGATCGGACTACGATCTGGCGAGAAGCTTTATGAGGAGCTGCTTATCGGCAATGCGCCAGAGCCAACAAGACACAAGAGAATAATGATGGCGCACGAGAATTTTCTACCATGGGATAAGATGCAAGCATTGCTCCAGCAATTGCATAAATCTAGAAGGCGAGATGAGGCGCTTGCGCTATTAAAGCAGATCGTGCCCGAATTTGAACACCAGCGAGACGATTTGAAGGAGGCTCAGGCGTCATAATGGGGAGTTCAGTGATCCATCGATCTGAATGATTGTTATGTTAAAGAGAGTCGTGATTCTTTTCTTAATATTTCTGGTTCCGATGATCTTTGCGGCGGATTGAGTTGACCGACTGTGTGCGTCAAGGCATTGGCGACTTCTTGGAGGAGCGCTGCCGGGTGCGTCTGAGACTGGTATGAGTGATGATTGGGATCGCAACGGTCACTTCGGCGCAGAAATTGCCGATTTTCGCAAAATCAAGGAGTGTAGCCGTGGCATCGGCAGTTGGAGGCAGGTGACCTAGCGTGCGGAAGAATCAGCACTTAACGGGGCGGCTTGTCGGAATTCTTCGGAATACCAAAGCAGAGCGTGCGCGCTTTTCCGCTTTTGCGGCGTTCATCGCTATAGTCTTTCTACTTGGGGGTGGATCGCGGTCCGATATACTTTCCTTGGTGCTTTTACGGCCAGTGGCTCTGGTCTTCGCTCTCTATGCCCTCCTTGTGGCTGACAAGGAGCAATTCGCCATTGTGCGTACTCCGCTTTTGCTCTTGGGGGCGCTGGCGCTACTGATTTTGATTCAGATTATCCCGCTACCGCCTTCTATCTGGACTCAACTTCCGGAGCGCAAGGTTATTGCGGGCATCTATGATGTTGCAGGGATGCCGCGGCCTTGGTCACCGATCGCATTATCGCCATCGAGGGCATGGAATGCCTTCTTCTCTCTCAGCATTCCCTGCGCTGCATTGCTTATGTTTGCGATTCAGGGGCCGGGATTTCGTCGGCAAGTCCTTCTGGTTATTTGGCTGGCCGCCATTTCGAGCGCGTTGCTGGGCATCCTGCAGTTGGCTGGTTCACCAAGAGGGCCCTTTTATCTTTATCGAATTACTAATAACGGGCTGCCGGTTGGCTTGTTTGCTAATCGTAATCATCAGGCGCTATTGATTAGCATCGGAATTCTGCTTTCAGGATATTTGATTTACCGGTCGCAAAGTTGGCGCACGGCCCGTGTATTGTTATCGGCGCTCGCTGCAGGAATGCTTTTGCTCTTTCTGCTCTTTCTGCTTATCGCTGGATCGAGGGCGGGGCTGGTTATTGGTTCGGGGATGCTGCTTCCCGCCAGCTACCTCGCATATTATGGGTTCACTAATTCTCAAAATGGTCCAAAAAAATTTGAGATCCGTAATAAATATATAAGGATGTTTTTAACTTTAGGGTTCATGGCGGCCTTCCTAATATTTTTAGCATCTATTTATTTTTCTCGCTCCTTGGCATTCGATCGCCTGATGAACACGGGAGGTGATTTCGAGCTCAGAAGTGAGATTTTTCCCGATATCATTCGTTTAGTTAGGGGCTATTTTCCTATTGGTTCGGGTTTTGGCTCATTTGAGTTCGTTTACAAGCGTATAGAGGGGCTTGATTTGTTGCGGCCATCATACCTGAATCAGGCGCACAATGACTGGCTTCAGATTGTTGTCGAGGGTGGCTTGGGCGGGGTGCTTATACTTCTAGCCTTTTTGGCTTGGTTCGTTAGGCGCGCCTGTGCGATTTTTCCGCGGCGCGGCAGAGCGTTGAATCTCGAAGCGCTGGCTTGCGTCTTCGTCATAGTCGCATTCGGTGCCGCGAGTGTCGTCGATTACCCGCTGCGCGTGCCTTCCTTGATGGCGGTTTTCGCGATTGCCTGTGGTTTTCTAGCGCCTCGCCGTGACCAGCGGATTGTATGAGTTCGGTGGCTGCGTTACGCCATGATTGTCGATTCAATTTAGTGTGCCAGGCGCTTGCTGGTGTGCGGAGGACCCCCATGAAGGCGCTGGTGCCTGGATTTTTGATACTCTTGCTGCTTGGGTGCGCTAAGGCGCCGCTTATTTCTACCCCTGAGTTACAAGTGCTTGAAACCGGGGAGCTTCCCGTCCCCACGCGAACCGATTTGCTGGCGGCTAATCGACCCTATTTAATCGGGCCGTTCGATAAACTGAAGATTGACGTGTTCGGTGTTGAGGAGCTTCAGCGTGAAGTGCAGACCGACGCGAGTGGGCGCTTATCTTTCCCTCTTATAGGCGTGGTTGAGGCCGCTGGCAGTACGCCTGGCGAGCTGGCGGCGGAGATTGAGCGGCGGCTGGCGGGGCGCTTTGTGCGCAATCCGCAAGTCACGGTGAACCTCACTGAAACCGTGAGCCAGGTAATAACCGTGGATGGACAAGTGGATAAGCCGGGTCTTTATCCGGTTATTGGCAATATGACCCTCGTGCGCGCCGTTGCGACGGCTGGTGGTGTTTCCGAGTTCGCGTCTTTGGATGATATCGTGGTATTCCGGACGGTGAATGGGCAGAGATTTGCTGCTTTGTATAATCTGAAGGCCATTCGTCGCGGTGCCTATCCCGACCCAGAGGTATTCGCCAATGATGTGGTTGTCGTTGGCGATTCCCAGGCTCGGCGTATCTTCCGTGATATCTTACAGGCAGCTCCATTGCTGACGACGCCAATCGTCGTGTTGAGCAGGAATTGATTTCACCCATGACCGGTATTTCAGACAATTTTTTCGTGCCGGCAGTTGGCCAGCAATTCAGCGCCGAGATGAGAAAGGATGAAGGTAACGGATTCGCCGTTGCCGTCGAAAAATATTGGAGTGGGGTTCGGCGACATCTTTATGTGATCTTGGCGATTATTGCGGGGTGCGTCATCGTTGCGCTGATTGTTACCTTGCTAACTACTCCGCGATACAGTGCAAGTTCTCGTATAGAAATTAGCCGTGAAGGAGCAAACATAACTAACGTGGAGGGATTGGAATCTAATGAACTAAATCAGGATCTAGAATTCTATCAAACGCAGTATTCTCTTCTTAGTGCTCGTTCGGTTGCTGAGCGCGTTGCACAAGAATTGAGGGTTGTTTCAAATGACAACTTTTTTAAGGAATTTGATATCGATGTAGCGGCAGTGCTGGCGGCACGTGCTGGATCGGCTCGCGTGGCTTCAGCCGCGCAGCAACGGCTAGAGTTGGCGACGGACATTTTGCTGGACAACGTTTCAATCAACCCCGTCCGTGGCTCCCGCCTCGTTGATGTAAAATTTACGAGTCCCTCGCCTAAGCTCTCTGCCCAGGTCGCTGACCTGTGGGTTAGTCAATTCCAGCAGGCTGCACTTGATCGTCGTTTCTTATCGACGGCCGATGCGCGTGAGTTTCTGGAGGGGCGCCTTGCTGAATTGCGCGGGAGGCTTGAGGATGCCCAGCGCCAACTTGTTGCGTATGCGGCTGACAAACAAATCATCACGCTTGCGAATGGGCAGGATGAGAGCGGTCGGACCGACACGGCTGAAACTCTCGTTTCGAATGATTTGAAGGTGTTAAATGGGGCGCTTGCGGATGCGACCCGTGCTCGTATCACTGCGGAGAGCACTGTTCGCCAAACCTCGTCTGCAAGCGAGGGTTCGCTTAATAATCAGGCGCTTAATCTTATGCGGGACCGGCGCGCGCAGTATGCAAGTGAGTTGGCAAGTTCGCTTGCGGTATTCGAACCCGAGTATCCGCAGGTCCAAGCGCTGCAATCGCAACTGTCGGAGTTGGACCGGAATATTGCGCGCGAGGAGGCTCGGGTTCGGCAGGCAGCGCAAACCACTTATCAAGAAGCTCTTGCTCGCGAGAATAGCCTGAATCGTGAAGTCGCCGCGCTCAAGCGGCGGATGCTCGATGAGCGGCGCGATAGCATCCAGTACGCGATCTATCAGCGAGAAGTCGACACGACGCGGGAGCTCTATCAGGGGCTTTTGCAGCGGTACAAAGAGATTGGCGTGGCGGGCGTGGGCGCGAACAATGTCACGGTTGTCGATCGTGCCGTAGTGCCACTGGAGCCGTCCAGTCCTAACCTGCCACTCAATTTGGCGCTTGGTATCATTGCGGCGTTGGGACTGGGTGCCGCTTATGTGTTTACTCGCGAACAACTCGATCAGAGCTTGAGCGACCCAAGTCATGTAAGCGAGCGTCTAGGGCTACCTCTGCTTGGGACCATTCCTCACGAGCATGATCGCGACATCCAAGAAGATTTCAAAGATCCCAAGTCGACTATCTCGGAAGCTTATTTGGCTGCGACAAGCAACCTTACGTTCCTGACCAGTTCGGGAGCTCCGCGATCGTTGATCATCACCAGCACGCGCGCAAGTGAAGGCAAGAGTACGACGGCATATGGCTTAGCCTTGTCTTTTGCTCGCATTGGAAAGCGAACGCTTCTAATTGACAGCGATCTACGCAACCCAAGTCAGCATGCCTTCTTTGGTCTTCCGAAGGAGGATGGACTTACAAATTTACTTACAGCTGAGGCGCCCGGTAACCTCGATCGCTATGTTCGTTCGACCGATCGTGAGCGTCTCTTTTTCATGTCCGCGGGCCCTCTTCCGCCCGATCCGGGCGGGCTACTCAACAGCGAGCGGATGCGACAACTCATTCAGGAGTTAGCTGGCAAGTTCGATCAAGTAATCGTGGACGGGCCGCCTGTTTTGGGCCTTGCCGACGCTCCATTACTGTCGAAGGCTGGCGACGGTGTCGTGTACGTTGTCGAGAGCGGGGGAGTGAAGGTGCGTGGTGTTCTGGCGGGAGTGCGCCGGATGGAGTTCGCCGACGCCCGTATGTGCGGCGTGATTCTAACTAAGCTTGAGGCGAGCCACCTCGCTTACGGTTATGGTGAGGTTTACGGTTACGAATACGGAACGAAGGATAAAAAGTGATGTCTGCTCGCGTAGACGGAGAGGCGCGGCCGACTGTCGATTATCCCGACCGCACCGCTCCATTACTGAGTATCGGTGGCGCAGTAGTCTTTTCGGTCATAATTGTGATTCTTGCAGCCATATCGGCAATGGCCGCGTATGCGAATTCTTTTGGACGACTGACGCCAGAAGTTGCCCGCAACCTATGGCCTGCCAACGGTTTCGTGTTGGCAGAACTGGCGGATATGGAGATGGGCCGACTGATCAACCCAGACACAAAGGCAATTCCTAGCGAACTCCCTGTCGACATTCGCGACCTCAGCGAGCGGGCGATCCGCCTTGAACCTATGGCTGTCGCGGCTATTCGGGATTTAGCGTATTTCTACCAAGGTCATGGAGAGTCAGGACTGACTCGCGCCCGCCTTCTCATGAGACAGGCAGCTGCGCTTACGCGACGCGATTCCGTGGTCAATCTCTGGCTCGCCGATGATTACTTTCGTCAAAATCAATCCCGACCTGCCCTTATGCTTTATGATGCGACGCTTCGAACGAGTACGTTTGCGGCGTCGCTTCTATTGCCGCGAATGGCGGCGGCGCTGCGCGATCCAAGGGCGCCTACAGATTTTGAGATGCTGTTGCGGCAGGATCCTCCTTGGCACGATTCCTTTTGGGCGGCAGTGATTCAAGACGGCACTGCGCTTCGGAATGCCTATGTGCTACGCGAACGGCTTCACAAGCTCGGAACACCGATGCCTTCTTTGCACGATGCATTGCTGATTCAGCAATTGGCGGCGGCACATATGTTTTCCGAGGCCTTCGATCTCTTTGCCGTTGCATCCGGTCGCGGCGCGAAGACGGATGGTGAAATGCTGCAGAACGCCGATTTTCGGCGTGTCTCCCAATTCGAACCGATCGATTGGCGGCTTATCTCCGAAGGCCGTTATGGCGCTGAACTGGATCAAGAACGGCATGTGCTTGCCGTCAGCGCATTGCCCAGGGCCGTTGGGACGGTCGCACAACAACTCGCATATCTTCCTCAAGGGGAATATACTGTCGATGTACGCTATTCAAACCAAGGGAAGGCTGGTCCGAAGCCGCTTGCGCTTCAGGCGAGTTGTGCAGAATTGAATGGCGCTCGGACATTCGAGCGAACTATTCCACTGCCGCAATCAGGCGAATGGCGCCTCCGACAGGACACGTTCTGTCGTTATGTTTGGATTTCACTTCGACTATCGCCAGAGGAAGCGGGGCAAGGATTCGACGTCGAGATCGAGCGGCTTTCCATTAAGAGTCCCGCGCGCTGAACATCGCGTACCTTCATGAGAAGGCAAAATGAGGGAGCACTCAGGCGTGGCGATCGAAGACTTCCTGATTACTTCCGGCTCAGCCGTAAGAGAAGCCCTGCAGATGATCAATGGGGCCCCGATAAAGATATGTTTATTGGTAGACACTCAGGGGCGACTTCTGCGCGCGATAACCGATGGCGATATTCGCCGCGGACTTTTAGCTGGACTAGATCTCGAAAGTTCCGCCGATGAATTACCTGGTCGCGAACCGGTGACATGTTTCGCGGATGCGGAAAAGGATGCGATCTACAGATTATTGGACGTGAACCAAGTACACTCGGTGATTCTTATCGATAAGGAAAGTCGGCCGGTTGGCCTCGCTGATCGGGCCAGCCTCGGCGCCGGAATCCTAATGTCGCCGCCGCACATGGGCGAGATTGAGTTGCATTTCGTGAGAGCGGCCTTCGAGGATAATTGGATCGCTCCAGCAGGACCCAATCTCGTTCAATTTGAAAAGGAATTGGCAAAAGCTTCCGGTCGTTCACATGCTCTGGCGGTCTCTTCGGGCACAGCGGCGCTTCATCTTGCGTTGCGAGTAATCGGTGTGCGAGCCGGCGATCGCGTCTATGTATCGGACTTGACTTTTGCGGCTTCTTTACAGCCGATCATGTTCGAAGGGGCGATTCCGGTATTAATAGATAGCGAGCCCGATAGCTGGAATATGTCGTCGGAGGCGCTTGGAAGAAGGCTTGCCGAAGATGCTAAAGATCGTACTCTTCCTCGCGCTATTATTCTGGTTCATCTGTATGGACAACCCGCTGATATATCGTCAATTAAGGCGATAGCGGATCATTACTGTGTTCCTATTGTGGAGGATGCGGCCGAGAGCCTCGGTGCAAGCTATGCCGATAGGCCCAGTGGCTCTCACGGGCAGCTCGCGGCGTTCTCGTTCAACGGAAACAAGATAATCACTACCTCTGGCGGCGGTGCGCTCGTTGGAGACGATGCAGAGCTACTTGAGAAAGCTCGTAACCTATCGACGCAAGGTCGCGATTTTGCTGAGCATTATCAGCATTCGGAGGTGGCGTATAACTACCGGATGTCGAATGTGCTCGCGGGCATCGGTTTGGGGCAACTCGCACTGCTCCAGGAGCGCGTAGCGGCGAGGCGGGCTATCTTTCGGCGCTATCGAGAGGGACTGACAGATATTCCTGGGATAGGTTTCCAGCAGGAGGCGCCGTGTTCTCGGGGCAGCAGGTGGCTTACTGTCATTTCGCTAGATCCAAACCGGATCGGCCGCCATAGCTATCAACTTATGCGTGAACTGCGCCGAGCCGGAATCGAGACGCGGCCAGGGTGGAAGCCCATGCACATGCAGCCGCTTTGCGCCGGGCTTAAGTTTGAGCCGCATTCCGAGAGTGAACCAGTATCCTCTCGTCTCTTTCTCCAATCGCTTTGCCTGCCATCGGGCAGTTCAATGACTCAACTCGATCAAGATCATATTATTGCGCAGATCCGGCGTATGGTGGCGGAGACTTAGGATATGTGCGGCATTTTCGGAGCGTTCAATTTTCAACGAGTTCCGGTCGATATCGAAGTTGCGCGCGCAATGTCGGGTTCAATTCGCCATAGAGGACCAGATGCTCATGGTTTTTTTCGTGATGAGCTGGCATTGCTTGGAAATCGGCGCTTGGCGATTCTTGACCTCAGTGAGGCTGGAAACCAGCCGATCGTTTCTGATGATGGGCGCATTATCGTTGTTCAAAACGGCGAGATCTACAATTTTCTCGAACTTCGTGATGAGCTTAAACGAGAGGGGGCTCGTTTTAATAGTAATAGCGACACCGAAGTAATATTGAAAGCCTTTGAGTATTGGGGGCCGGAATTCGTTCTTCGTTTAAACGGAATGTTCGCGATTGCGATTTATGATACTCAACGTGAACGGCTATTCCTTTATCGGGATCGTTTGGGAGTGAAGCCCCTCTATGTATCGGGAATGCCTAGCGAGGGACGCGTCTGGTTTGGATCGGAAATTAAAGCGATCCTTGCGAATGGTCAGAGTTATGCACCGGACTTTGATGCATTAGCACAATACTTCGCGCTTAATTATATTCCCCAACCTTCAACGGCGTTCGAAGGTATTTACCATGTTCCTCCGGGACACATGGTGGAGTTATCGATCTCTGGTGGATTTCAACTTCAACGATACTGGGATCTTCGCGCGATTAACGCTGTTTCAGATATGACAGAAGGGGAGGCGCGAGCGGAGCTGTTACGTTTGCTTGACGATTCAACACGCATCCGGATGCGCTCAGATGCGCCATTCGGGGCCTTCCTTTCTGGGGGGCTCGATAGCTCTTCGGTGGTGGGTTTCATGAGCCTCTACCAGCAGGATCCCATACAGACATTTTCGATTGGGTTTGCGGATCCGCGCTTTGACGAGACTGCCTATGCACTGCTTGCGGCGCAGCGGTTTGGCACAATTCATCAAAGACGTATTATGGAGCCCGAAGCCACCGCGCTGTGGCCTAAGATGATCTGGCACTGCGATCAGCCACATGGCGATGTTTCCTTCATGCCGATGCTGCAGGTTTCGGAACTGGCCGCATCGGAAGTAAAAATGGTGCTTACCGGCGACGGCGGTGATGAACTGTTCGCGGGCTATGAGAAATATCTCAGGTTCTTCCCGGGAGGGCAGGCTGAAGATCTACGGTTTGGCTGGGAGGACCATTTTGCCCGGGAAAGCGGGCTACTGGTAGGTGACCAGGCGGGAAATCTATTGGCAGGTTCTCTTCGAGAGGCTTTCTTCGGAAGCGATCCCTACCGAGCGTTGACGGATGAGATTCGAGGCGGAACCGATCAAGACCCGGTTAATCGCGTGTTACGTGCCGAGACACTCACGCTCTTGCCCGGCAACAACCTCGTAAAGCCGGATCGTATGGCGATGGCGAACTCTCTCGAGGTGCGGTCACCATTCCTTGATTATCGAATGGCAGAGTTTGCTTTCCAAGTCCCAGGTGCCCTGAAGCTTCGCGATGGGAAAACAAAGTGGATATACAAGCGTGCAGTGGAACCGCTGCTTGGTGAGAAACTCACCTATCGTCGCAAGCAGATGTTCACGGTACCGGTAGGGGAGTGGTTCCGGCAGGCACTGACTAGCTACTGCCGTGAGATCATGCTCGATGGTAGGCTGGAAGAGCGTGGCATCGTGGAAATCGGCGCGGTGGAGCGGATGCTCGCAGAGCATGTTGCAGGAACGGGTAACCACACGCGACAACTGCGAGCCCTGATCTCGCTCGAGTTGTGGTATCGGCTTTTTATTGATAGAGATGAGGCAGCACTTCTCGATGGGCGTGGCAACGGCAACGATCCTATCGCACTCGGCTCGCGCTCCGGCTTTCATCCGGCGAACTGTTAGAGTGATGAGCGAAGTGGCGGCCACTCCGAACCCACGGCTAAAGCCGATCAAGCGCAATTCTGGGAAGAAGCGTTTGCGGTTACTGATGATAGTAGATGATCCGGCTATCGCTACCTTCGTGAGCAAGAATGGTGTTGACCGTCTGTTCGTCGACTTGGAACGGACGGGTAAGCAGGAACGGCAGGCGCATCTTGCTAGCTGGAAAAGCGAGCAGACGATGGACGATGTCGCCAAGATCAGGGAGGCTGCGCCTGAGGCGCACTTGTTGGTTCGGATTGACCCTTTCTCGCAGAACACTCGAAAGCAAATCAATGAAGTGATCGCGCGGGGTGCCGATAGCGTAATGCTACCTATGTTTCGCCTGAAGGAGGAGCTGGCTGGCTTTTTTGACCTACTTCGCGGAAGATGCCAGGGAGTTCCACTTTTTGAGACGTCCGCCGCGCTGGACATGCTTCCCAATTGTATTGAGGCATTACCTCTCACAGAGGTTCATATAGGTCTCAACGATCTGCATATAGATCGGGGCGATCGCTTCATGTTCGAGCCGTTAGCCGATGGAGCGTTAGAGGAGCCGTGCGCTGCCCTCCGCGAAAGTGGGATCTCCTTTGGTATTGGGGGAGTTGCGCGAGCGACGGAAGGAGGTGTCAGTCCGGAATTTCTTCTTGGCGAGCATGTCCGCCTTGGTTCCAGCGCGGCGATCCTATCTCGCACGTTCCACAGAGGCGCCCAGACTCTGGAGCAGTTATCAAGGCAGGTCGATTTCGAAGCGGAAATACAAGCGCTGCAATCGATCTATGATGCGTTTCTACACGCGCTTCCGGAAGATATCGAGCAGAACCGCCGGTTAACCCACGAACGTATTCGCCAAGTCGCATCCTCCTTGTTCAACAATGACGAACAAAGGGGGGTGTTATGACTGAAATAGTGCCAAGCATAAAGGTAGGAACTAGACGGATATCCGCAGCTGATCCATGTTATGTGATCGCAGAAATCGGCGTTAACCATAATGGTGACGTGCATTTAGCGCATCGCTTAATTGACCTTGCGGTAAAAGCGGGGGCTGATGCTGTTAAATTCCAGACATTTCATACGGATGGCCTGGTTACAACATATGCACCGAAGGCCCGATACCAAGCGGTTCAAACAGGAAACGGCAATCAAAGAGATATGCTGTCGCGCTTGGAACTGAGCGCTGAGGACTTTCGTGATTTGTACGATCATGCCGAAAAGTTGGGCGTTGACTTCATCTCAACGGCATTTGATCCAAAAAGTCTTGAGGAAGTAGTTTCGCTTAACCCTAAATGCCTAAAATGGCCATCTGGAGAGTTGAACAACTTTCCTTTGCTTAGGCAAGCTGCGCTGACCGGATTGCCTATCATTATTTCAACAGGTATGGCAGATATTGGTGAGGTGGCTGCGACCCTCGATTACTTGAATTATACAGGTATTTCGGAGGTGGCGATTCTGCAGTGCGTTAGTAGCTATCCTGCGTCTATCGAGGAGCAAAATCTGCGCTGTATTGCTACTATGTCGGAAATGTTTCGATGCCCAACGGGGTTCTCCGACCATACTCTTGGTCCATGGGCGGCATTGGCCGCACGCTCGCTCGGCATGGCAATTCTTGAAAAACATGTAACGCTTGATCGATCAATGGAGGGTCCGGATCACGCCGCATCGATGGAGCCTCATGAGTTCTCGCAGATGGTTGCGATTTTGCGTCAAGTCGAAGACGGCCTAGGCGACGGGGTAAAGCGGCCTGCCGAGTCGGAGCTGGCCACGCGAATAGCGGCCCGCAAGAGCTTGGTTTATGCCACTTCTCTGCCTGCCGGGCATATCCTTGAAGAAACGGACATCGCTGCGAAGCGTCCGAGTGGGGGCCTAGACCCAGATCAGATGGGTGCTGTTATTGGGCGACGGTTAGCTCATGCAGTTAAGGCGAACCAGCAGGTGATCATGTGTGACGTCGAATAACGTTCCTCTATGTTGCTTTGGGGCCGGCGGGCACGGAAGGGTGGTCGCCAGTCAATGGAGGCGCGTTAATAAAGGTGAGATTGTCTTCGCCGACGAGCGCTTGGCTATCGGTAGCAAGACCGATGGCTTTCCTGTACGATTCTCTGCGCTTGCTGACGTTCAGGGGCATTCCCTGATCATCACAGTGGGCAACAACGGACTACGACGTGAGCTGCAGCAGCGCGCTTGCGAGCTCAATCTGCGAATGACTTCCATTGTGATCGAGCCGGAGCGTTATTTCGGTGAGGCGCCTGGCCTTGGCAGTGTCGTGCTTGCGGGCGCATTAGTGAATTGCGGTGCTCGAATCGGGGCAGGTGTAATCGTAAACAGCGGCGCTGTGGTTGAGCACGATTGTGAGGTTGGAGACTTCGTGCATTTGTCACCCAATGCCACGCTTACTGGTGGGTGCAGCATAGGTGAAGAAAGCTGGATTGGAGCGGGCGCGGTCGTTCTGCCAGGAATATCCGTTGCAGCTCGTTGCATTGTCGGGAGCGGGGCGGTGGTAACTCGTAATTTGGTTCGGCCCGGCATCTATATTGGCGTACCTGCACGCTGGGTGGGGGGCGTGAAGATGACAGAGCAGATATTTGGCGCAATGGCGACGCGAGGACTGATCCTAGGCAAGGGCAATTAACGTGAATAGCGAATGCCGGCCGCTTCTTCTGTCCTATGGCGGAGGACATGCCAAGATCATGATCGCACTGGCTAAATCCTTGGCCGAAAGAGGCGTCGACTATACTTTGATTGGCCTGACTACGGCTTATGCGGAGTTCCGCCGCGCGGGGCTTCAAGTTTCTGATGTGACAGAACTTGTTAACGAAGATGAGGATGAGGAGTTTATTCGAGCGGTCCGGCCGTTTGTAGCTGGGATTATTCATCCGGATGTCGAAGAGCGGCAGACGGTCGCTTATTTTGCGCTTGGATATCGTGCGCTTTTTGAACAATTTGGCGAAGATGAAGCGCTCGCTCGGCTCCGAACCTGCGGGCGGAAGTCATTTGAGCCAGTCTCTGTAATGCTACGATATCTTAGGAATCGATTGCCTAGTGTTGTAGTCACGACAACTAGTCCGCGTTTTGAATTGGCGATGGTGAAAGCTGCGCGAGAGTTGGGAATTCCCACTGTCGCCATTGGAGATCATTTCTTGGTTGGTGAAATGCGGTACATTGCCAAAAAGAATTACGCTGAACATCTTGTTGTCCTGAGTGAAGAGATTGCTGATACAGTTCGTCGTGCTAACCGAGGCATTTCCGTGCATGCCTTCGGCAATCCAGCGTTTGACGAACTCGCGCCTAAGTCGGGGGATGCGGATCGAAGGGCTGATCTCCGCAAGTGCCTTGGGGGCGAGGGTCGGAAAATATTGCTTTGGCCACTTGGTGGTGCCGCCGCTTCCGGTTCGGGGAAGAAACTGCTTACTGCCGAGGAGATAATTCCTCTTCTGGAAGAGATTTGCGCCCGATCTGGCGAATGGCGCTATGTGTTGCGGCCGCACCCAAATTGGCCGATTGAGCCGATTAAACTGCCTGAACTCATAAATGGAATTGTTTGTCCTTCGCATTTTACGCCTGAGGATAGTATCCTCGCCTCAGATCTTGTTTGTGCGGAATCATCTACGATGGGGTTGCAAGCGTTGTTAAAGGGCGTGCCCGTGATTAACTACGGTCATGCGGAATTCACGACTTATCCGAAGTTTGGTTGGGCCTCCGTTGCTAATAACCCGGCAGAACTATTAAGCCTGGTTATTGAGGGCAACTACCTTACTCCACCTTCAGATTTGATAGGCTTGGTGGGAGGGGCCAGTACCCGCGTGGCGAGATTGGTTGAAGGTCTGCATTATTGCGAGCTAACGGCGTGCGAGCGGAGGTCAACGTGAAGGTCTTGATGGTTCGCTCATTACTGTCAGATAATGGCCCTGGTACTCAATCGCTTACTTTAGCAAAGGATCTACGCAAACGCGATGTAAATGTGATGTTTGCGGCTGGTGGAGGCGCGTATGTCGAAAATATCCGCCAGCATGATTTTTTAGTTGAGGAGATTCCGGAGCTTTCGCCTCACGGACGCAGTCCCTTTCGGACTATGCGGTGTATTCAGCGTTTGCGGCAAGTGATTGTCGCTTATAGGCCCCAGATCATTCATGGTCATAATGCCGCCTCAACGATTTGCGGATGGCTAGCGTCCGTGTCCGCTGGCACACGGCTACCGTGCGTTACTAGTGTGCGAGGTGTCGAGGAGCGCCCGACCCACCAATGGCGAAACCTTGTGTGGCGTACGACACCAGGCATTCTTCTTGGTGTTTGCGAGAAAACGAAGGAACGGCTTCTTGGCTACGGCGTACCGGAGAATAAGATCAGGGTTACATACAATGGAGTGGATATTGAGCGATTCACTCCTTTGCTGAAGGATGGCGCTGAAGTTCGTCGGGAGTTTGGTCTTAGGGGCAAGATCGTAGTGGGTTGCGTAGGAGCGATGGTGGCTGGCCCCGGGATAGAAGGGCCTACTAAAGGCCAAGACAACCTCATACGAGCAATTGCAAACCTTAAAGATGATCATCCTAATATTATGGCTTTACTCGTTGGGGACGGCCCCCGGAGAGGGATGCTGGAGCAATTGGCATGTCATCTTGGTGTTACTGATAAGGTTATCTTTGCCGGGCGGCGGTTTGACGTCGAGCGGATGCTTTCGGCAATGGATATTTATTGCCTTGCCTCGACGTTTGGTGAGTTTTTTCCAAACTCGATCATTGAGGCTATGGCGATGGAGCTGCCCTGGGTCGGTTCTGATATTGCAGGTTTGGGCGAACTTACTGCTCAAGGAGAGGCAGGTTGGCTCTCACCCCCGGGGGACGTAGAGGCGCTCACCCTGAACTTGCGCAAACTCGTCCAGGAGAAGGAATTGAGAACCCGCCGAGGCAGGCGCGGACGGCTTGAGGTGGAAGAGCGCTTTACCACCGGCCATGTAGTGAAGCGCCTTCTCGCAGCTTATGATGCGGCAGGTGCTGCGATGGGAAGCTGGTTGTGATAATGTCGTTTCGACGGTTAGAGGCTGAAATAGCGTTGACGAGATCGTTCGGTGAACATGATTCTAAAGAAGATGGAAGAATTTAGATGGAGAGGGAGGCGCGACGTTATTTATATGGAAGCACTTCTCTGTCCTTCCTCATTAGATTTTCTGGCATGGTTGTGTTGTTTCTCGCTCATGTCTTCGTCGCTCGTTCTCTCTCAATTTCTTCGTATGGGCAATACGCGTATATTGTAGAACTTACGGCAGTCCTCTCGGTAGTAATATCATTAGGATTCGCCCAAATTGCGGTCAGGGTCGTTCCTGATCTAATGGACACCGATGATCGGGCGGGCTTGCGCCGCTTCAATCTTATCGGAACTGGAATCATCTTTCTAATCACTCTCCTTGCGGGCCCACTGATATTCGTTGCATGGCATCTCGGCGCCCTGCCGGATGGAATGGAGTCCAAACTCGTTGCAGTTGCCCTTTTTCTTCTTCTTTCGACGAGTCTGCTTCGGTTCTCGCAAGAGATAATGCGGGGAGCACGAAAGATAGTGCTGTCCCAATTGTTTGAGCAACTTGTTTGGCCGTTGGGCATGTTGGTGGCCGGGATATACTTGTTTGCATTTGGAGCCGCAGCGAATGCCTTGGATATGGCCATGTTACATGCCTCCATGTTTTTGCTTTGCTGGCTGGCTCTCTTGGGCCTCACCTTTCGGCTGGTTGGGAGCCGCCAAGGGGTGCGCGAGCGCTCGAGTGACGCGAGCGCGCAGGAGTGGTTAGGCTTGGGTTTCCCGCTCGCTATATCAGGACTTTTGGCTGTATTTCTCAAACGCGGCGATATCCTGGCGTTAGGCGCTATGTCCTCACCTGATCAAGTTGCGCCATATGCCGCTGCCGTTCGGGTTTCCGGTCTGACTATCTTTGGGCTCGCTGCAGCCAGCGCGGCATCCGCTCCCATGATGCGATCCTATTGGAAGCAACAAGATATCAATGGTCTACAGGGTTGCATCGACCGCTCAGCTTCTATCGCTACCCTCTTTTCGTTACCGCTCGTTCTGATTTTTCTAATTGCACCCGAGTTTCTTTTGAGTGTCTTCGGCCCGGCGTATCGTGATGGAGCGACGGCACTACGCATCCTTGGCGTAGGGCAGCTCGTCAATGCGATCACGGGGCCCGCCGCGCCGCTTATGGTTGCGACGGGGATGCAGAGACTTTATCTCGCGACTTCACTCTTTTCCGCCATCTTTATGGTCGTTGCTCTTGCTCTTTTGCTGCCTCGATTCGGTGCTGCCGGTGCAGCCGCTGCTGCGGCGATGGCGGTGATGAGTTTTAACGGCGCCTTGGTTCTCATAATCAGCCAGCGGCTAAAGGTGCGTAGCTATGCTACTCTTTCGACATTAAACGCCACTCTGCGCGAGGGTGCAGGCGCATTCAAGGGTATAGCCCGCCGCACTCGCGCGCGCATGTCGGGCGGACGTCGATGAACTTTGATCTGGCCTTAATACCCGCTCGCGGTGGCTCTGTGGGATTGCCAGGTAAGAATATTCTACCTCTGGGGGGGATACCTCTCATAGGTTGGACGATCCGCGCGGCTTTACGGTCGGGCATTTTCGCGCAAGTGGTAGTAAGCACTGATAGCGATGAAATCGCTCGAATTGCGCAAGAATACGGCGCAGCGGTTCCATTCTTGCGGCCCTCGGAACTGGCGACCTCAAAAACCAGTTCCAATGAGGTAATCGATCATGCGTTGAAGGTGTTGCAAGTCGAAGACAATTTCGCGTTGCTTCAACCGACATCCCCATTCCGGTCCGCTGCCCATCTGCGCGAAGCGGCTAAGCTTTATGCCTCATCTGGAGCCGATGGCGTGATGGCGATTGTGGCCGCTAAGCCGCTCGGATGGCACATTAAGATAAGCGATCATCAACGTCTGATAGAGGCATTTTCTGAAGAGCCCCCTACGCTGCGTCGCCAGGATTCGACTCAGTACTTTGTTCCTAACGGATCGATATATATGACTGATGCACGTAGCTTTCAGCGCCTAGGATCGTTACCGAAAGAAAATTTGGTCGGCTATAGAATGGGAACTATTGATAGCTTAGATATTGACGATGCCGACGATTTTAAGTTGGCAGCGGCCTTGGTGAACGCTGATCTTCGGAAGATCGATCCATGAAGGTCCATTATCTCACTGGAAGCAGGGCAGATTTTGGACTAATGCGCGAGTGCCTTAAGGCACTCGATGCGGACGAGCGGATCAATCTCTCTGTGATTGCTACCGGCCAAGCGCTTATCAAGCGTTATGGCAATGTTGAAGAAGAGATTGCTACCGCGGGGCTACATCTCGCGCATCGAATTCCCGTGTTCCTCAGTGGGGCTGACAAGGCGGAGATGGCATTCGCTTTCGCCGACGAAGTGCGTGGCCTTGCTGAATTCTGGTCGACCGAACTACCCGATTTGGTCCTCTTGCTGGGGGACCGAGGGGAAATGCTTGCCGCGGCGATCGTTTCCTTTCACCTTGGAGTGCCCATCGCCCACATACACGGTGGCGAAAGATCCGGGACATTGGACGATGGTTTTCGTCATGCGATCAGTAAGCTTGCCAACTATCATTTCGTTGCCACGGAAGATGCGCGGCATCGATTGGAGAAGATGGGAGAGATGCCCGAAGCGATTTGGGTTGTCGGTGCGCCGGGGCTTATCGATACCAGAACTATTTTGCCGCACAGTGACTCATGGCTCCGCTCAGAATTTGGGCTGCCCTCCGGCGGTCCCGCTGCATTGATGCTCTTTCATCCCGTGGTAGACGAAGCCTTGGCCGCATTCGATCAAACAAGTAATATTCTATCTGCGCTGGAGGAAGTTGGAGCCGCAGTTGTGGTTTTACGACCCAACTCCGATGCAGGTGGAGCCGCTATTGATAAATGCATCTCTGAAACTGAGAACGCCGAACGCATAATCGTCTGTGATCACCTTCCACGTGATACCTATCTCAAGGTGCTCAGTGCAGTCGACTTCATAATTGGAAACTCTTCTTCCGGCATCATCGAATCGGCAAGTGTCGGGACGGCTTGCGTAAATGTGGGCAGTCGTCAGGAAGGTCGATTACAGAATCAAAATACCGTGAATTGTTCCGCGACGTCCATCTCCGAAATTGTTGACGTGATCGGTCGAGCGTGCGCCTTGCGCGGACCTTTCGAGAACTGTTACGGGGAGGGTGACACGCATATGCGGATAAGCGAATTAATCGCAAGATTGCCAGTGAAAAATACAAAAAAGAAAATTAATAGATATTAAATTATGCTGGAAGATCTCCCGATAATTATCCCAATCGTAGCCATTGTATTGGCTATAATGGATATTCCTGGAATAAAACTTCTAAGAGAATCGGCGGTTATCTTTTCTCTCGGGTCTGGAATAATATATCTTTCTATTCCCGCTCTTGTTTTGTATTTGCTCGTCGAAAATCGTTTCCATCCGATATACAGGGGGCGCACCGCTGGGCTCGTGTCGGGTGTGCTGATCGTTGCTGGAATTCTCGGACTCACGGCGCTGTCTCCGATAACTGATCGGACATATAGCGAATTGGCCCAGTTGTTCCTGTATATTTTGTTATATTTTCTCTTCACGTCGGCCCTTCGAGATGGGCAGGATATCATGCGGTTTCTGCGGGCATCTGTGTGTGGCTCAATGGCGGTCTGCGTTTTGGCGTATACCGCCGTATTGCTGGGCTGGCAGGGGGCGCCAGACGTCTATGTGGGTCGAGGCGCAAATGAGGGGTCTATCTTTGTAACTCTACTCGGAACCATTCCTGCTTGCGTAATGTTGGCTCGTACTAGAAATCCGTTTTATGCAATCGCAATAATATTATTTTTCTACATACCTTATCTGGCCACGAGCCGCGGCGGCCTTGTAGTATCAGCAGTCTCGGTCTTAACTACCGCATTCTTCTTCACAAGATCGTTTATCCTTCGTTCAGCAATGGTTGTTTCAGGGGTCGTTCTTGCCATTCGAAATACGCCCATTTTTTTGAATGTGTTCGAGGGGCAGATTAATTTTTCCGCTCGTGAACGTATTGCACTGATAGAATATGGATTGGACTTGATGCGAGATCGGTTTTGGACCGGATGGGGTTGGGGTTCCACCAATCGTCTTGCGGAGGCAGCGCCAAACACGAGGTTAAACTACCCTCATTTTCATAATACTTACATCCAGCTTATGGTAGAGTTGGGGGTATTTGGATGCATTTTAATTTTCTTCATTGTGGTATTTCTTGGATATTATATATATAAAGCCTTATATATATATAAGGGAAACCCTGCGGCTTCGGTGCTCATTATAGCTACGAGTCTTGGAATAATCTTATCGGGCGTGTCGGATGCAATGATCTTTGGTGCAGACCGTTTTATCCAATTGGTGTTTTTGTTCGGCCTGATCGTTCGTACAACCGCTGTTTGGCAAGAGCAGAATGGAATGATGCCGCTTGTAGCTAGATCCGAGGGGCAATTTGATGGAAGATCTCACCCAGGCGCTTTGGGTTCTTAGTTAAACGCTCCGCTGGGGATATCCGATGTGCGACAGTAATAAGAACCAGGGAGGTGAACGCGATCGGTCGCGCCGCCACGTCCTGATTGGACTAGCGGCTACGGGCGCTTTGGCGCAGGCTACGCGGTCCAGTGCTGCTCGTGGTCCTGGCGTAACGTCTACTGGAGCGCGGGCGTCACGAACGGATGCTACACCTTTCGCGCTACGGGGCAGTGAGGGATTGTCTGGCAGTTCGTACCAGACTGAGGCGGGGCGCATTTCGATTCTCGATTTTGATGTCGATCCCAAAGGACGGAATGACAGTTCTTCGGGCTTTAGGGCAGCGTTGCGAGAATTGTCTGGAGGTACGCTACTTCTTCCCACGGGCGTGTTCTTGGTCGAAGCGATCGGAACGTTCGCTTATGCGGGGCAGCAGGTTATCGGAAACTCTCGCTGGACTACTATTCTGCGTTCCGAAAGCGGAGCAGCGCCAGTCTTCTTCAATGACGCGGCGGCGCGGGGTACATCGACATTTCACCGGTTGAGTGATTTTCAGATCGATCTCAATGGCAACGATACCATAGCAGTCGATCTGGCGAGCATTAACGCGAGCGTGTTGGAGAGAATTCATATACGGGGCGGCGGGAGTGCCGCCCAGCGTATCGGCACGGGCGTACGCTTCGCTGCGCCGTTGCGACGTGGCGCTTACGACAACTCTCTTCATCAATGTAGTTTCGAGAACCTGCATTGTGCTGTCGAGTGGGACACAGGGGCAAACAATAATTCAGTGTTCGATTGTCGCGTACTCAATTGTGGAGTCGCTTATTGTGCAGCGCCTGAAGGAGGTGTGGATACACCTCGTATCTTTGGTGGCCGGGTCGAAAATTGTGACATTGGGCTGCGCGAAGGCGCGGCATATGGTACCTATTACGGTGTGCGGTTTGAAGATAGCAAGATAGCCGATATAGTGTTTATTGAGGGTTCCGAAGGGGCTCAAGTGCTAGGCGGATATACGGCGGGATCGAAGCGCGTGTTGTTAAACATGGATAGCGCTAATAGCCCCACTATATATAGCAAAGACCTGGGGTATTACGCGATTGAGGAGAGCCATGCGCGTCCAAAAGTTTCAACTGGACGCCAGATTTTCGGTGGTAGCGGAAAGGCACCGAACGTCTACTCTGATCGTGACTATGCCGCCTATTTTACAGCTCCGATATTGGTCAACAGTGACGCAACGCTTGATTTCGTGAGCACCGATTCGGACAAGAGAATCATCGGAATGGCGCTAGGTACAGACGGAGCGCTGACAATTTCCGGCTTCGATAGGCGGACCCGTGATTACCTCACAATTAACCTAGGAGGCGGGCGTTCGGTTCGTCCGCTGCGTACGGGCACCACTAATCTTGGTTCTGAAGAGAGGCAGTATCGGGAACTGCATTTGTCGAGCGGCGTCTTGATCAACGGAAAAAAAATAATAGGGGATAGGCAGAAAGCGATCCCGAGAGATCGCAGCGGTGCTCCGAATGCCGATATAGTTAACCAAATATTAGCGGTGCTCCGAGCACACGGCCTTATCGATAGTTGATCGAGTTATCACGGATGCTGGCCTCGCGAGTAATGCGTGTGTGCGATGTAGTAATCGCATTAACTCTGATCTTGATTCTTATGCCGCTTCTTCTGGCAATTGCGATAGCAATAAAAGTAGAAGACGGAGGCCCCGTGTTTTTTCTACAAACGCGGATAGGCAAGGATTTGAAGTCCTTCACGGTGTTGAAGTTTCGGAGCATGACGGCGCCCCCTCTCGATCAAGGTGCGCGCCAGCCCGATGCTCCGCCCTCTCCTCGAGAGGCTATGTCGACAAAGGTGGGGGACCGGAGGGTTACTCGCGTGGGGCGAGTTCTTCGTCCGGCGCATTTTGATGAACTTCCACAGCTATTCAATATAGTGGCTGGGCAGATGGCTTTAGTCGGGGTTCGGCCCGATACACCGTTGCAAGAAACCGACTATGTTCCTGAATATTGGAAGATTCGACATCGTTATCGCCCTGGACTGACGGGGCCTGCACAAGTCGGACCGCCAGGGCAAGATTTGCCCCAACGTACCGCTTTGGAGCGCATATGGCTCGAAAATTTCTCTTTTATCCTTTATCTAAAAATCATATTACTTACTATCCTTAAGGTGTTCGCCCGGAATAGTCATTGATCGTTGAGGTGGCCAAATCGTCGCCTCAGGGATAGCTAAATTTCAGCCAATTCTTGTTCTATCTTCCTTGTGTCGAGGAAGTTGAGCCAAAGCTCTCCGACCGAGGCTTCGAAGTGATGCTTGACGAACTCGGTTTATTCTACGCGTCTAAAAACGGGCTTGACGCTGATTGTCGCTTCACGGCGACGATCGGATGCGAGTGGCATGGGGTTATGCGGCATCACCAGCAAGGCACTGTGTCAGGGTTTAACCGAAACTATAGGGAACGAGAACGGCAAAAAGGCCCGTGTCTGAACTAAATTGGTCGGGGAGAGAGGATTCGAACCTCCGGCCCCTGCCTCCCGAAGACAGTGCTCTACCAGGCTGAGCTACTCCCCGACCGGCGCCACCGGGACATGCCGGAGCGAGGCAGAGGCGGCCCTATAGGGGGGGGGCGGCAGAGAGGCAAGTGGGCTTTTCAAGACTCGCCGGCCGGTCGCCGCTACCCGATCTCAAGGGTCCCGCTGCCGCCGTCCGATCAGCTTTCGAGCGCGGAGCGGAAGTAGGCGATGGTGCGGTCGAGACCTTCGTCGAGTTCCACCTTCGGCTCCCAGCCGAGCGTGCTGCGTGCGACAGAGATGTCTGGTCGTCGCTGCGTCGGATCGTCCTGTGGCAGGGGTTGATATACAAGCTTCGACTTGCCACTGATCTTGGAGAGCGTCTTTTCGGCCAGTTCGCGGATGGTGAATTCGTTGGGATTGCCCAGGTTGATCGGGCCGTGAACGTCGGAGCCGGCTTCCATGAATGAGAGAAAGCCCGCCACGAGATCGTCCACGTAGCAGAACGAACGAGTCTGGGAGCCGTCGCCATAGATGGTGATATCCTCGCCGAGCAGCGCCTGGACGATGAAATTGGACACCACCCGCCCGTCGCCGGCATGCATCCGCGGGCCATAGGTATTGAAGATGCGAGCGACCTTCACATCCAGCCCGTGCTGGCGGTGGTAATCGAAGAACAGCGTTTCGGCGCAGCGCTTGCCCTCGTCATAGCAGCTGCGGATGCCGATCGGATTGACATTCCCCCAATAGGCTTCCGTCTGCGGATGCACGGAAGGATCCCCATAGACCTCGCTGGTCGAAGCCTGGAAAATCGGCGCCTTCAGCCGCTTGGCCAGGCCCAGCATGTTGATCGCGCCGTGCACGGACGTCTTGGTCGTCTGCACGGGGTCGTGCTGATAGTGGACCGGGGAGGCAGGGCAGGCGAGATTGAATATCTCGTCCACTTCCACGAACAGCGGCAGGCACACATCGTGCCGCATGAATTCGAACCGGGGGTTGCCGGCGAGGTGGTCGATGTTGCGCTTGTCGCCGGTGAACAGGTTATCGACGCACAGCACTTCGTCCCCGCGATCAAGCAGGCGGTCGATGAGATGCGAGCCCAGGAAGCCCGCTCCACCCGTCACGAGCACTCTGCGGCGCCCGAAGTCTCTTTTGGCCAAGGATTTTCCCCCTCAGGTGTGGTTCGGGCGACGATATAGAGGGTGCTTTCGGCGCGCGCCACGCCTCATGGCGGTCACTGGCCAGCTTCGGGACAAATGCGGCTCGGGGGCCGCGGCATTTATCGACAGTGCGTGCGGGGCAATCGGGGCAGGCGTTCGCACCGAATCGGGCGGATGTGTAAGGTGCCCGGATGGATGATCGCGCCGCTGTTTTTCGCCAGACCGAACTTGCTCGCCAGCCTCACTGGGAATGGCAGTATCTCGATCTGATGCGCCGAATCTGGGACGAGGGGGACGAGCGGATCGACCGCACCGGCGTGGGCACGCGCTCCACATTCGGGCCGCAGCTTCGGTTCGATCTGTCAAATGGCCGCGTTCCGCTGCTCACTACCAAGCGTGTGTTCTGGAAGGCTGCCGCGCGCGAGATGCTATGGTTTCTCACCGGCGAGACCAACATCCGCCCGCTGCTGCAACAGGGCGTCACGATCTGGAGCGACTGGCCACTGGCCAAATATCGCAAGGCGAGTGGTGAGCCCATTTCGCAGGCGGAATTCGAGGCACGTGTGGTCGAGAATGCCGCCTTTGCGGAGCGCTGGGGCGATCTCGGGCCGGTGTATGGCAAGCAATGGGTGAACTGGCCGACGTACAAGCCCCTGGGCGAGGGGGTGTTCCGAGCCGGGCCCGGCATCAATCAAGTGGCGCAAGTCGTGGAGAGCTTGCGCCGCAACCCCGGCAGCCGCCGCCACATCATCGAAGGCTGGAACGTGGCGGAGCTGGACGACATGGCGCTGCCGCCGTGTCACAAGACCTACCAGTTCCACGTCGCGGGCGATCGGCTGAGCTGCCAGCTCTACCAGCGCAGCTGCGACGTGGCGTTGGGTCTGCCCTTCAACTTGTTCGGCGCTGCCTTGCTGACACGCATGGTGGCCGCGCAGGCTGGATACGAACCGGGCGAGCTGATCTGGACGGGCGGCGACACGCACCTCTATCTCAATCACGCAGAGCTTGTGGCCGAACAGCTTTCACGCGAACCCGCGGGCGAACCGAGACTGGACCTGATCCGCCAGCCGGATTCGATCTTCGGCTATCGCTTCGAGGATTTTGCGGTGCGGGACTATGCCCCGCAAGCTGCCATCCGCGCGCCCGTGGCAGTTTAGGGGCCGTCAGACCTGGTAGAAGTCGCGATACCACGCGATAAAGGCGGCCACGCCCTCGTTTATCGTGGTCTGCGGGGTATAGCCGGTCAGCGCGCGCAGCAGGCTGGCGTCGCCGAAGGTCCGCCGCATCTCGCCCGGCTGGATCGGCATCAGGTTGAGTGCGGCCTTCCGCTCGAGCCCCTGCTCGATCACAGAGATGAAGTCGGCCAGTTGCACGGACGCGCCATTGGCGATGTTGACGGTGCGCGCCGGAGCGGTGTCGGACAGCGTGTCAGTGATTCGATCTCCGGTCACCCGATTGGCTTCGTCGGGCGCGAGAGGGGTCAGCCGCACAAGGGCTTCGACGAGATCGTCCACATACGTAAAATCGCGAGCCATTTCGCCCTGGCCGTAAACATCGATCGGCTTGCCCGAGAGGATCGCCGAGACGAATTTGAACAGAGCCATGTCGGGCCGGCCCCAGGGGCCATACACGGTAAAGAAGCGCAAGGTCGTGGTCGGCACGCCAAAGAGGTGGGCGTAAGACCAGCCCATCGCCTCCATGCCTTTCTTGGTCGCTGCATAGAGGTTGAGCGGTTCGTCGGCCTTGTGGGTTTCGCGGGAGGGTACCGCGCGGTTCGCCCCGTAGATGCTCGACGTCGATCCGAGAAGCAGATGCCGGGGCTTAAGCTCCCGCGCCAGTTCGAGCACGTTCCACGAGCCGACGAGATTGCTTTCCACATAAGTCTGCGGCGCTTCGATCGAATAGCGCACGCCCGCTTGTGCCGCGAGATGGACGATGATCTCGGGATCGGTCCGGGCCGCGACATCGAGCGCGCCGCGATCCTCCAGCATGCCGGTGACGTGGCGATAGCCGTGGTACGCGGCGAGGATGGCGAGGCGTCCCTCTTTAAGGCGCACGTCGTAATAGTCGGTCATGCCATCGAAGCCGGTGACCTCGTGACCGTCTTCGAGCAGACGCCGGGCAAGGTGGAAGCCAATGAAGCCGGCGCTGCCGGTAATCAAGAATCGCATAGTTTCGTCTTTTCTCCCGATGGTGCGCGGCACCATAGCGCGGATGGACCGTTGCTCAATCGAAGCCTTGGCGGAACCCGGCCACACATTGACCCCCTGCGGGCTTCATAATAAAATGTCGTATAAATAAAATTTCATTCCAAGGCGGGAGGGCTCATGCCCAAGCAGGAAGGACAGGCCGGTGCCAATCGCCCGCGTTTGTCGCTGCACGTGCCGGAGCCTCAATTCCGCCCTGGCGACACGGTCGATTTCTCGTACCTGACAATCCCCGAAGCGGGCGCACAGCCGCGCCCTGACTATACCAGTGCAGCTTTCGAAACCTGGCCGCTCTGCACCGATATGATCCGTGTGCTGGGCGATGACGATCTGGCGCATGGCCCCTGGGATCCGCGCCTGTCGCCGGAGAAGCTGCGCGAATTGCTGCGGCAGATGGCGCTGGTGCGGGCGTTCGATGCGCGGATGTATCGTGCGCAGCGGCAGGGCAAGACCAGCTTCTACCTCAAATGCACCGGAGAGGAGGCGACGTCCGTCTGCGCCACGCAGGCACTCGATTTCGAAGATATGATCTTTCCCTCCTATCGACAGCAGGGCTGCTTGATCGCGCGGGACTATCCGGTGCTGGAGATGGTCAACCAGATCTATTCGAATCGGGCGGACAAGCTGAAAGGCCGCC
>Ga0180219_1000608_pt1 | contig 27833 bp, 20 predicted proteins | sample eDN3rd30CBELigMG_FD_151338 | JGI IMG/M metagenome (GOLD analysis project Ga0180219, IMG submission 151338) | Enriched Miracle-Growth compost microbial communities from Emeryville, California, USA - eDNA 3rd pass 30_C BE-Lig MG (version 2)... ... | reverse complement strand
CGCCCATATCTACAAAGCGCTGATCCGGCGCCGGTTGGCCGGCGATGCCGGGATCAGTCCCAACCGCGGTCGTCCGCCGCGCAACTCCCGGGTGAGTAGAAACTGGCGCCGGTAGCGCTCATCCGCTTCAGTTTGCGACGCTTGGCAACGCGTGCGGCTCGTTTCTTCGTCCAAATCACGATTCCCGTGACGGACAATATGGTCACGATCAGGCCCATTGCGCACACAAAGACACGCATGGGCCAACCGAAAATTGTAGCCATGTGGTAACCGAACAGCCACTCCGTCGCCTGAACCCCCGAGGCATCTTCAGCCGGCAGGTAAATCGCAAAAATCCTGCCGTCCGTTCCCTTCAGCCACAGACGGGATGATCCCTCCTGAATGTCGCCGCTGCTCGAAAACCGGTAGCTATACATGCCGGTGGCAGGATCATATTCTAACGAGCGTTCGCGGCCGATCTTTCCCCCGCGACGACCTAGCTCCCCATCGGCGGCGCGGCGCGCCAGCATCAATGCCTCTCGCCGACCAATTGAGGGCTCCTCGATGGGTTGTGCAAGGGGCGACACCTCCACCATTCGAGAGCGCATGTCGAACGCGAGCGACATTATGGGAGTATAAACTTGACCAAGCCCCATAAGCACGCTGGACCAAGCAAAAAGGAGGAGAAAGACCCACATCCAAAGGGACATGGCACGGTGCAGGTCGAAATTGAATTTATGACGGTTGGTTGGCATTCGAATCGACCAAGCCGGTCGCCAGCGGCGGAACCATATCGCGCCGAATATCGTGTGGGCCTGCTTTATAGGAAAGGTCAGGTAGAGGCCAACGAAGGAGTCAATTGTCCAGATCAGGGCCATTACACCTAAGATGAACAAGCCGCCTACCGTTGGCATTGCGATCGAGGTGTGCAGGACGTAGATCACATCCATCAGATTACGCCGCGTGATCGGCCATAGGCTGGACTGGTAACGGGTGATGACCGACCCCGTATATGGGTGAATTACGAGCGTGTCGTAGCCGAGTTCATATGGCTGTCCTGTGCGGGGATCTGTACGGGCGACCGGCCCGAAGATCGCAGTTGTCGCGGGATTATCCGGCTCCGCGAGATCCAGCGTGGAGAAGATTGCTCTCGGTTCAGCGCGGCGGGCGGCGTCCAGGAGCTGGAAAGCGGACAATCGCCGAGCACCAGCAGGTGCCTCCACAATGTGGATCTCGGGCGCCAACCATGTGCGCAGTTCACCGCCATAGGTGATAAGGCTGCCGGTCAGGCCTGTTAAAATCAGGAACGGGGCGATCGCCAGTCCGGCGTAGCGGTGCACGCCGACCCATGCGGCGCGGCGGAACGGCGAAGACCAGGCAGAGCCGGCGCGCTCGTGAGCGGACATCAGAACGCGATTGCGAACGAGGCTCGTATTGTTCGTGGACCGGACAGCGCCAGCCCGTTGTCACCGCTACCGATCCAATAATTTTCGTCAAAGGCATTTTCGGCGATCACGCGCAGCGTCATGTCGTGACCAGCGGCCGCGAAGACGTAGCGTGCGCCCAGGTCAACCCGCGTCCAAGCATCGACATATCGGTCGTTTACGAAGTTGAGCGGTACCCGGCCGCTATGGATAAGGCTTCCCGTGAGTGTGAGAGACTGCACAAACGGAGTATCCCATTCACCGTTGAAGCTCATCTGGTGCCGGGGCACGCCAGCAACGAAGTGGCCGTCCAGCAGCCCGTCCTCTGTTCGAAGGAGTTTGGCTTTCGACAAAGTTATGCTGCCGAGCAGCCGGACGCTCGGCACGGGCATCGCATTGATGCTGAATTCGATGCCTTGGTGGCGGATCAGCCCATTCTGTTCATACCGTGGCGGGACAACTTGCCGGTTCACAAATTCATTCACTGCGTTTGTACGGTAAGCGCTCAATGTCATTCCGAACGTGTCGTAATCGAGTTTGGCGCCGATCTCGGTCTGCTTGGTGCGGGAGGGCGGGAACTGCTCACCGGCGTTCGCCGTTTCTGGCGGGGCGACTCCACCGGGCGCGAAGCCCTCCACATGGCTTGCATAAAGCGACAGGTGCGCACTGGGCTTAACCACAAGTGCATAGGTAGGCGTCCATGCCACCTGGCTATCGTCGAGCGAAAAACCGCGTCCGCTCGCATTGCCGGAGAGATACTCAAGCCAGACACGGCGGATGCCAAGCGTTATCGATGCGGCTTCGTCGAGTATCGAGATTTGGTCAGTAATAAAGGCGGTATATTGTCGGCTGGCATTATAGGGCGTCGGGGTGGCGGTCAGGCGCCTGAAGTTCTGATCAGGGAAAGTGGTGGGCGTATACAGGTTAGAAGTAATTTCCGGACCGGATTCACCGTCGCCGACAAATGCGTTTCCGTAATAGTATGTGGCGCCGAACGCGAAGCTGTGTTTCAGTGGTCCGGTGCTGACACTTCCGCGGACGGTCGCTTCAGCGCTATCGTTCCTGCGCCGGTAAGGACCGGTACCATAACCGCAACTCAGGTTGCCGGCATTATCGATCAGTGCGCAACCGCCGAGCACACCTCCCCCATATTGATAAAGCCGGCCGGCAGCAGCCCCCAGCGTCAAATCGCTGCCTAAATCATATTCGGTCCGCGCCGCAACGATCTTGTTCGTGGTTGTATATGTTCCCGCACCGGGGGCTATGGGCCTCGTACGGCTAGGCGTGCGCGGAATCGCAACACCGTCGGAGATGCCGATGCCGTTGTCGCTGCCGAACTGACGGGTATCATCATACTGGAAGTCGAGCGATGCCCGAAAGCGTTCGGTGCGTATGTCGAAGGCCGCTGCCGCGGCGGCATAGCGTGTGTCCAGCCCGCGTAGCGTGAGATCACCGTCACGGAACGTGACATTTACCCGCGCGCCGAACTGTCCACCCTCGCCGAACCGCCGCCCTACATCAAGGTGCCCGCCAAAGTGGGAACGAGACGCAAAGGTGCCGTCAACTTGGGTCACCGGCTCGTTCTCCGCACGCTTCGGTCGAAGATTGATAAGGCCGCCATAGCCGCCCGAGCCGGTCAGCGCCCCGCTTGCGCCGCGCAATACCTCCACCCGCTCGAAGGCTTCCACCTGCGGGTTAAAACTGTTGATCCCAGGCAGGCCATTGAAGTTGCCGTCGCCAATGGAAGAATCCCAGCCCCTGACTCGGAAGTCGGACGTGATCGGGCCGACGCCGCTTCCGCGTAACGAGATGGCCGGATCGAGGAGCAGCGTATCAATGACAGTACGGGCAAGGCGATCCTTGATAAAGGTTTCGGTGTACGACCCGCCCGAATAAGGGACGTCCTGGTAGTCAACATTTCCTAGCGCGCCGAAATTGCCACCGCCCGCTACTTGTCCACCTGCACGGGTCGGCGGAAGCGAACCAATAACTGAGTAAGGTGGCGAAGCGTCTCCGGCTGAACCATCAACCCCCTCGACGCGAACCGGCCTAAGGTTAATCGCGCCATCTGTCCCTTGCGGTGCGGACTCAATCCGCACTGCGTCGCGGCCATCGAAGCGAAATGTTAGGCCTGTGCCCGCCAGCAGTCGACTTAGCGCTTCGACAGGAGCAATATCTCCAGATACGGAAGCACTTGTTCGTCCTTCGACCAGCGGACCCTCCGCCGTTACCTGAAAGCCGGACTGAGCGCCGAACGCTAAAAGTGCTTCGCGGAGCGGTTGGGCTGGAATATCGAACTGGTGTTGCGTGGATGCTGCTGCCTGCGCGTAGGCGGGCGACGACATTGCGCCTCCGGCCAGTGCCGTCGTCATCATCAACGCGCTAGAGAACACTGTCCGCTGTATCTTAAATTTCATCATCTCGCCCCCGCCTTCCGTCTCATCAAAAATGCGACTGCAAATGGCTTGCAATTGTACTTCATCTGGATTGATGCTCGGCGGGGAGATTTTTCCGGCGATCCGGCGATATTTTTTTCGGAGAAAATATCAAATAATTGATTCGATTATGCTTTCTACTGTTCGGTTACGATCAGCAGCCACGGCGTCACACGGATTACGCGGCCGCCATAAGGTGAAACCATGAGCGTCAGGCTTCGAACAGGATCGCGGACGTCATAAGTACCGGTGACGGGCTTTTCGCCCAAGGCGGTGTTGGCGAGCATGATTTTGCCGCCATACCAGGGGCGCACCTCGTCAATCGCGTCGGCGATACGTCGATTGCGCACGGGAACTCGGCCGGTCTGCCATGCGCCGATCAGGTCGGGCGTTATTGCGCCGGCTAGTGTCGCTGTCCCCGGCGCAAATCGGACCCAATCTCCGGCGCCCAACTCGCGGGACGAGCGGCCGTCCTCGACGCGAACATGGCCGTGCCGCACTGCGATGCTGGTTCCGTCGCCGATCATCCGTACGTCGAAACCGGTACCAAGGACGGTGGTGGTCACGCCCCTTGCCGCGACCTGAAATGGCCGGCCGGGATCGCGCACGACCTCGAACATCGCCTGGCCGGACAGCAGGCGGATGTTCCGTCCCTCTGATTGATAATCGACAGCGACCGCGCTGTCGGGGCCGAGCGTAACCGTGCTGCCGTCATCGAGCCGCACAGTTTTCACTAAACCGACCGACGAAATATGGTCGGCCTCCAGCCTGAGTATCAGGGATGGCATCGCCAGGAAGAAGGCCAGAGCGACCGCGACCGTGACGCTCGCGGTCTGCCATCTGTGTCCTCGCTTCAATGGAGTGCGAGCGGCAGCCCCCCACCGTGAAGACCGATGTCGGCGGTCTTGGTCGCCGCGTGGAAGATCATAGGACCGTCGCTCCGGTGGCGCGGATGCAATCACACGCGCAGTTTCGCGAATGTCAGCCCAAGCCGAGGCGTGAGCCGGGTCGGCGGCAAGCCATGCGTCGAACCGATCTCTCAGCCCGGCGTCGACAGGCCCTTCACGGAGTAGCACGAACCATTCCGCCGCCGCACGGTCCGCGGTGCCTTTGTCGTCCGTCATCGTCCGCCGTCCATCCGGCAGGATGCACAGATGACGGTAAAGTCGCGGAGCCGAATGGGGCGGCTGGTCCTGCATATCTGGATGATGCTCTGACGCGTGCATTTTCCGGCAATTTTTTCAAACGTCATGCAAGTCAAAGCCCTTGCCGCCGGCGCTGATTGCATATTTTCATGCCATCGACGATCAGGCTGTGCGTGTAGGAGACGGAAAGCTCCAGCCGCTCGGCGATCTCGCGCAGCTTCATCCCTTCAAAATGATACATCTTGATTGCGGCGCGCTGGCGAGGCGGCATCGCGTCAATCGCGTCCATCACCAGTTCCATCGCCTGTCGCGCCATCACTTCGGACTCGATGGATGGCCGCTCGTCGGCGATGTCTGGCATGTCCTCAACTATCAGCTTCGGCTCGCGCCGTTGCCGGCGCACGTCGGCGAATACAAGGTTGCGGATGATCCGGCGCAGGTAGCTGACCGGCTCTCGAATGACGGTGTTGTCAGGCTGCCGATCCAGCAGCATCCAGGCGTCATGCACGATGTCTTCGGCCGACACTCGATCACCCGAGAGCTTGCCTGCATAGCTGACGAGCGTCTCGCGATGTGTCCTGTAAAGGCGCAGAGTTAGGCGTTCGTCTCCCAAGGCGATCTATATCCTTCAGCGCTAGGCCCCGCGCCGAAATAGGATTCAACCATCCAGATACGAGACGTTCGCAATAGCGATAGTTGAGGTGGGTGTCGAGTGCAATGCAAAGCGTCCCGGCCAAGCAGTCCTTACCGGAAAATGGCGCTCTGCTTGCACCTGTTCCTTTTGGGAGCGTCGATCTTCGCCGTGCGGCAATCGTGGGGTCCGGGTTCCGACGCAGGCAGCCAGCCGCTGCGAAAATCGAGTATCCCCCTCAGAACAGCAGCCAGCCATGGCTTCCTGCGACGGCGCCGAATATAGTGATGAGCGCGAGTGTGAGCAGTACGGCGTGTACGCGGTGGATCGCGGCGAAGGCGCGGTCCGGGTCGCGCCGTGCCCATGGCTGGAAGTAGCGGGGCAGCACCAGCGGCTCGGCGATGAACAGCACAAGGAAAAACAGCGACCACACGCAGACCATCGCGTGCATCCACCAGAAGCTGCCTTCCGTGAACCGGTGCCACAGGTCAAGGCGCGCGATCATGTAGAGGCCGGTCAATCCGACCAGCAGGACCGCAGAGCGGGCCTGCCAGACGAATCCCCGCTTGAACGCATGGAATGCCGCGAGACGATCTTTCCCCAGCGCCCCGCGGCGCACGGCGGGCAGCGCCACCGTGGTCGCCATCGAGACGCCGCCGATCCACACGATCACGCCCAGAACATGGAGCGTGCGCGCGAGCGCCAGATCGTCGATCCCGGTCATGGCGCGACCTGCGCGGCTGCTCCGGGCGCGAGAGCCCCATCATACACCAGCACGGCTTGCAGAATGACATCGCCGTGGCGCGCGGCCGCCCAGTGCTCGCCGCCCTGCGCTGGCACCATGATTATGCTACCCGGCCCGAAATTACGCTCCGCCGCCGGATCGACCTTGTTGCCGTCACCCCATGACAGCGTTCCCGAAACCACGGTGAGCAGCCGAATTGGGCCGGTTGCGCCATGGGGCGGCAGGAACTGTCCCTTGGCTATACGCAGCAGGAAAGTGAGCGGGCGGCCCTGGCTGTCCACCGCGATCACGCCGCGCCGGGCGGCGTCATGGACGATATCATAGTGCAATTGCTCGATGTCGAGTGGGGTCGACCCGGCCAAGGCCATGCCCGGAACCGCGAACGAAATGGCGGCGAGAAGAAGAGCGTAATATTTCATGGGGCTTTCCTTTCTGGTCAGAATTTGAGGCTGATACCGCCGCCGAACGCACGGCCGTCACCTGGCAGGAACGCGGCCTGATCGGCACGTGCCTGGTCGACGATCAGGGTGGAGGCGGCATAGGTTTTGTCGAACAGGTTGGTGACTTCGGCGAAGACCGACAGGCCCTTGCTCAGCCGATATTCGCCGCGCAGATCCACGGTCGCATAAGGATCGTTATAGAGCGTGGCGAGATTGTCGACCGGCGTCTTCCCCGGCATCCAGCGCAGACTGCCTTGCAGCATCAGTTGCTCGACCGGTCGCCAGGTCAGGGCCGTGTTGATCCAGTGGCGCGGGGCGCCGGCAAGCCGGTTGTCGCCGCGCAGCGGATCGTTCCGGAAACGAAAGTCCTGGAAGGTACAGACGATCCGCCCGGTAAGCGTCGGCGTGACCTCTGCGGTAAGGCCAAGCTCGACGCCCAGATGGCGCGTGCGCGGCGCATTGGCCGCCCCCAGCGAAACGCCGGATTCATCGCGCAGGCTGAGCAGTTCTTTGCGGACCCAGCTATAATAGATGACCCCGTCCCACGAGATGATTCCAGCCCGTCCGCGCCAGCCCGCCTCCACCGTGGTCGCGCGCTGCGCCTTGAGCGCCGGTGTGACGAAGGCCGCCGCTGCCGCGAAGGGGGTTGCGGGGTTGGGCCGTCCAGCGCTGCTATTGGGCGTGCCGTTCACGGTGGCAAGCAGATCGTCATGCGTTGGCGGCTCGAAACTGCGGCTCACGGCCGCGAACAGCGTCTGCTCTTCGGACGGTTGCCATGCCAGGCCGAGCGCCGGGCTCCAGCCCTCATAGGTCCGTGCATAGCTGGTGCTGACCGTCGGCACCGCGCCCATCGGAAGGGCCGCCGTCGGGTTGGCCGGGCTGTAGGCGTTGGTCGGCCGCGTCGGCAGGTCATAGCGATCGATATTGTCGCGCGTCGCCCGCGACCAGGAAAGCGATGGTGACAGCGTGAGCATGTCACCGAGCGGGATGTTGAACCCGCCGTTGAGGGACAGCGTGTCGGCCTTCAGGCGGCTGCGCCCGAAAAGCGCACCGCGCTTGCCCGCGACGTTGAGATAGTTTTCCCGATCGGCCGAGCCGGTGACATATTGCGCCGTCGCTTCGAACAGCGGGAGCGCGCGGGACGCATCGGGCTTGAACGCATAACGCGCCACCAGCGTTACGTCGTCGCCTTCGGTTTCGCGAATGCCTGCCGACATGGGGAAGCGGAACATGTCGTTGGTCCGGGCATAGCCGAAGGCGAGATCGACGATATGTGCGCCGAACGATCCCGTCGCCCGCGCGCCGGTCTGGAACTGCGTCGCTTCCCGGCGCGGCTGGTCGCGCACGACATTGGGGCCGGGATTGATCGCGCCTGTGGGCGTCACGGTCGGGCCGGTGAACACGGCACGGGGATCATTTTTGAGCAAATCGCGTGTCAGCGGGCCGGAGACATCGAAACCGAGATCGGCATAGCTGGCGAAGACGCGAACGGTCACGTTGTCGGACAGGCGCATGCCGGCATTGCCGCCAACGCCCCAGCGCCGGGAATCATTATAGTCGCGATAGCCGGTGCGGCGCGTGAAATCTCCGCGTACCAGCATGTCGAACCGCTCATTCGCGAAGCCGGCCTGCGCGCCGCCGCTGAACTGGCCGAAGCTGCCACCGGCGGCCTTCAGTGCGATACCCGGCCTGCTACGCCCCGTGGGCGAAATGAGGTTGAGCGCGCCGCCGAGCACCGTCGCACCGAGGCGGTTGGCCATATAGCCGCGATAGACCTCGATTGCCTCGGCCTCGCCGGGATTGGCGAAACCCACGATATAGGAACCGTCCGCGCGGTTGATCGGCAGGCCATTGCGCAACATGAGGACCCCTCGCTCGACCGGGTTCTGCTGCAAGCCCGATCCGCGGATCTGGATACGGGGCTGGTCGTTGCCGCCGAAGAAGTCCTGTACCACCACACCGGGCACATCGGCCAACGCGCGTGACATGGTGAGGTTGGTACTCACCGGCATGGTCTCCGTCGAGATGATCGCGGTGCCGCCCGCCGCGGCGTCCAGCCTCGTGACCACCGGGCTGCGCGGCGCGATTACGACGATATCCTCGGTAGCGCCCGGCGTCGCCGATTGGGCGAGCACGGCTTGGGGGATGCAACTGCCGGCGACCGCGAGCGCCCCGAGCACGGACCGCACGCAAGGCTGATCGAGGAGCATGGCGCGCGAACGGGTGGTTGAGGCAGGCATCGAAGAGCATCCCTTATTTGCTATTGCGAGTGGTTTGCGTATTATGCCGAATGATGAAAGCTGGATTTGTTCCAGCGCAAATAGAGGGACGATTTGGGCGTTGGCCGTTGGGAGGAACGGCTCCCGAGTGAATATGATCGCGATCTTGCAGGGGAAGAAGTGGATGGGAACAGATCCGGCAGTATCATTAGAGAGAATCGGCCTGCTCCAACTGTTCCGCTCGCTTCCGGTCGACGCGCTTGAAGATGTCCGCGACGCCATGCGCATCGAACGCATCGCCAGGGACGCCACCATTTTCCGACAAGGCAATTGGGTTGATCGGGCCTATGCGCTTGGTGCAGGCAGCGTGCGGATCGTGCAGACCGGCAGCGATGGGGGGCAGGCGATCGTCCGCTTCATCGGACCAGGCGAGATGTTCGGGACGCTGCCATTGTTCACCGACCACCGCTTTCCGGCTGACGCGATCGCGGTGGAGGCCTCCACGGTCCTGACTTGGCCGGAAACCGATCTGCTGGCCCTGATGGCCCGCTATCCCGGCATTTCCTACAATGTGATCGGGGTTCTGGGCGCACGCATGGCGCAACTCCAGGAACGACTGCGCGAACTGACGACCCAGCGGGTCGAGCAGCGCGTCGCTCATGCTATTGTGCGCCTTGCCGAGCAGGCCGGGCGGGACGGGACGCGCGGGACCACAATCGAGATTCCGCTACGTCGCAAGGACCTTGCCGAATTCGCCGGCACTACCCTGCATACGGCGAGCCGCACCGTATCGGCCTGGGAAAAGGCCGGCCTGCTCGTCACCGACGGCCAGCGCCTCGTCATCCATGATCTCGCCGCAATCCGTACCCTTGCGGAAGGGTGTCGCGCAATGTTCTAGCTGTCAATCGGCACCGGATATTCACCCTCGATAAGTGCCCAATATTGCTCCCTTGATAGTGAGACAGGATCGTCGGCATGGGGGTGAGGTGGCGGAGAACGCAGCCCGGAGCCGGCTCACCCCCATGCCGATGGCATTTTCTTCTGGGCTATCAAGCCGCCTCGCGGCTCTTGAAGCGCCAATCCCGTTGCCGGTTTCGATGATGGCGCAATGGCGTGTGAGCCGATCGGGCAGCGCGGTGGTCTTTTTGGCATCGCCGAACACCGAGGGCCATTCGCCGAACGCGAGGTCGGGTGGCCACCATGATCAACGTCTGCTCATAGAGCCGGCTGGTCAGGTGGAACAGCAACTGGCCGCCAGACAGCGCGAACGAACGCGTGGAAGTGCCGCTCGACGGTGCATCGGCGCAATATGGTTCTGACGCCGTTGCTGGATGATGTGCGGGTGGATCTGCTCAATCCATTCCGTCCTGAGCGTTTCGGTTAGGATCTTTCCGAAGGGCGCGGCGGTTGTCGGAAAGGTCCGGAGTTTGAAATTTGGGCGGTACAGCGCCGGGCACGGCCGGTATTGCCAGAGGCTGCAATAGGATCACCGTTTCTGGATCCACCGGTTTGTTCCAACGCTGGTCAATCATGGCCACCTGCTTGCCTATGAACGTATGGCAGCTTTTGACGACAGGCATTGGCACCCACAAACGGCAGCAATATTGGCGCGAGCTGTACGGCCCCGTCTTGCTCGGCGCGGGAGCTGAATATCTGCTCATGCCCGCGTTCCGGGGACGGAACAACCACATTATAGCATTGGACAATTCCATCCCGCCCCTCCCGCAGAGCAGGGAGAGGGTGTTGAGGACAGGCTGGCGCCCCCAAAGCCAAATAGGACAGCACGCCGGCGCTTTTTGCCATGCTTCCCATCGCTGGACGTTCGATCCATCGCCTCTTTCAATGGCCTTCTCTGAGCCTCCTTGCTAAATAGCGTAGATTAAATCTTTATTTAATACGCATAATGTGTATCATATCTCGAAACGATAAGAATATATGTGGAAAATTCGCTAATCCGGTCACCAGAATCGAGGCGAAGGCGTTTCCGGGGCAAATGGTTTCCGGTGATGCGCCAGATCGAATGAACGACGAAAACAGGATAAATGAGGGAGGATAGCATGAAATCGAGGATTTGGATCGGAACCGCTGGCCTTTTGACGATGGCCGTCGCGCTACAGGCGCAGGCGCAGGAAGCCGCGCCGCAGGGAGAAAGCGCCAATCTCGCTGATATCGTCGTCACCGCGCGGCGATCGGCGGAGACCTTGCAGGATGTGCCGGTCGCCGTCACCGCGCTCGGCAGTGATTTCATCAACCGCCAGAATATCTCCAGCCCCGCCGACGTGCCGCAGTTCGCGCCGAACCTGACGGTCGCGCAGCAGCCGTCGAGCCTGTCGGCCGCGACCGTCTATATTCGCGGTATCGGCAATCAGGAACCTTCGGCGGTTTCCGAACAGGGCGTCGGCCTCTATCTCGACGGCGTGTATCTCGCCCGGTCGGCGGGCGCGGTGTTCGATCTCATCGATCTGGAACGCATCGAGGTGCTGCGCGGACCGCAGGGGACGCTGTTTGGCCGCAACACCATCGGCGGCGCGTTGCAACTCATCTCGAAAAAGCCGTCCGACGATATGGGCGTCACCGCCAAGGCCGGGTTCGCGCGGTTCAACGACTGGTATGTGCGCGCGCGGCTCGATACTGGCTATATCGTCGGCGACAGCATCAAGGCGTCGATCGCCGCCCAGCACCGCCAGTCCCATGGCTATGTGAACAACACGCTCGCCTCTTCCTCGCAGGACCCGGGCGCGCTCAAGGCGGATTCGATCGCGGTCGGGCTGGAGGGCGATTTCGGCGACCTGACCGTCAATTATAATTTCGACTATGATAATCGCCGCGGCACGCCGGGCTTTTTCCAGATCGTCGCGGCAAGCCCGCTGGCGGAAAGCTATTATTCCCAGTCGCCCAACTATGGCGGCGATCCCTTTCTCGTCGATCCGGTGCGGCAGGGCACGGTGCAGCAGGACGGCTTTACCGACCGCAACGGCAATTACCGCTATGGCAGCAAGACCCGCGTGCAGGGGCATGCGCTGACCATCAGCTATGAGGCGATCCCGGAACTGACGCTCAAGTCGATCACCGGCTATCGCAAATTCTATCAGGACACGATCCTCAACCTGTCGGGCAATGGCGTGCTGATGGGGCAGGTGGTGGATTTCACCTCTCCGACGCTGGTGTCGGTGCAGCAGGTCACCCCCTATAATGGCAACAACGCGCCGCAGAAGCAGTGGCAGTTCAGCCAGGAATTCCAGGCGCTCGGCAAGGTCGGGGATGTCAGCTTCCTCGCCGGTCTCTATTATTTCTATGAAAAGGCGTCGGAATATAACAGCCAGGCGCTCACCCTCGTCATGCCGGTGTCGGCGCTGACCAGCCTCGGTTTTCCGCAGTCGGTGGTCGACGGCATCACGGCGCTCAACCCCGGACTGGAGACGGTCGGCGTCAACGCCAATCCGGTGCAGGCCTTTGGCGGCACCTCGCAATCGATGGCGGTGTTCGGGCAGGCGAGCTGGAAGCCCGCCGCGCTTGATGACAAGCTGGAAGTCACCCTGGGCGGCCGCTACACTGCCGACGACAAGACCGCCTATCTGGCGGGCGACGTCAATCCGGTGCAGCGCGGGCGGCGCGGGTTCGAGAATTTCTCCTGGCTGGCGTCGGTCTCCTATGATGTGGCGCGTGGCGTGATGGTCTATGGCCGCGTGTCGACGGGCTATCGTTCCGGCGGCATCAACCCGCGCGCGAGCGTCATCAACACGTTCGAGCCGGAAAAGGCGACCGCCTATGAAGCGGGCATCAAGTCGCAGTTCCTCGACAATCGGGTGCGCCTGAACCTTGCGGGGTACATCACCGATTATGATGATTTGCAGGTGCAGCAGTTCGCGGCGGGCAGCGGCGGGGCGACCTCGCTGATCGTCAATGCGGGTAAAGTGCGGCTGTCGGGTTTCGAGGCGGAACTGACGGCGATGCCGTTCCCCGGCTTCCAGATCGATGGTTCGGTCGGTTATGTGAAGACCGATTACAAGACCTTCCTGTTCCGCGATCCGTCCACCAATGAGGTGCTGGATGTCGCCGATCAGGCCAAGCCGCTCTATACGCCGAAATGGAATGTCCATGTCGGCGCCGAATATGCGCATCCGATCGGCGATGCGACGGTGCGCCTGCGCGGCGACTATTCGCGCCGCACGCAGATTTATTTCAATGCGCTCAACAATACCGCGCCGTTTAACGAGCAGCTGATCTCGCCGCCGCAGGAGAATGTGAAGGCGCGCCTGTCGGTCGAGAATCTCGACGTGGGAGGCGGCAAGCTGGAGGTCGGTTTCTGGGGCGACAATCTGCTCAACCAGAAGCGACTGGTCTATGGGATCGACTTCGGCTCGCTCGGCTTTGCCGGGGCGATGTTCAACAAGCCGATCTCCTATGGCGTCGATGCCCGCATCCAGTTCTGACGATAGGGTAACGGCATGAGGAAAGGGCGGCTCTCCGCAGGGGAGGGCCGCCCTTCATCTGGTTCCGGCGACGAGCCTTATTGCAGATAGGCCCGGCGCAGTGCGGCCAGATCGACCTTGCTGACGCCGATCTCGCTGGCGAGATAGGCATCGACCGAACCCCATTTGCCGTCGATCTCCTCAAAGGCGCTGGAGAGGAAGGCGCGGCCATCGCCATCCTTGAGCGGCTGCGCGACGGCGGCGGCGGGGTTGGTCTGATAGCCCGCGAACATCATTGCCACCGGGTTGTTCGCATAAAGCGTCTTGTCGATAGGCGGCATCTCGTTGCCGGGCTGGCGCCATTGCGTCGAGAGGTGATAATCGCCGAGGATCGTCTCGCGCGGCACGCCCAGTGCCGAAAGGATCATCGCGGTGACGAAGCCGGTGCGGTCCTGCCCGGCCGAGCAATTATATTCGATCGGCCCTTCCCCGCGCTTGAGCATGTCAAAGACGATGCGCAGTTGCGGGGCGAGCAGGGTGGGGAAATTGCGATAGATGGTGCCGCCATTCTGCACCGCCCCCGGCTGAGGCGCGCCGAGCAGCGCCGCCATCGAATAGCCGACCGCGCTATAGGGCACGCCGTCGATCTTCGTGGGGGCAAGCACCCGTTCCTCATCGGATCGCAGATCGACCATGTTGCGCAGGCCCAGAGCCTTCACCTTCGCCAGATCCCCGGGCGTCAGCAGCGCGGACCCGCCTGCGCGATAGATAAGGCCCCAGCGCACATGCTTGCCGCCAGCCCCCTGATAGCCGCCAATATCCCGAAAATTGGACCCTTGCTGCAACGGGATCAGCCGTTCCGCGACCGTCACGACGCTGCCGTCCGCCGCATCGCGCAGCAGGAAATAGGCGCGGGCGTCACCGGGTGCGGAAACCTCGGCTTTCCCGTCCCGATTCTTCGCCGCGACCAACGTGGCCGAGGCGATCGGGGCATCGGGGCGATCCGCCTTGTAGACATCGACAGGGCCTTTCGCCTGCCAGCTCAGGCGCAGGCGGTCGGCGTCCGTCCGCTCCGCCAGCGCGTTGTCCGCGCGGGCGAAAAGCGGCCCGGAACTGGCGAGCAGCAGCGCCGACGACAGCAGCGCGATCATTTTCTTCTTCATCATTTCCTGATTCTCCGCACACCGGGAATGGGTGTCGTTTTCCATGCGCTCACGGAAGGAGGGCGGGTGCACGCCTTCCTTCCGCGCCATCCGCTCTAGAATTTCACATTGGCTTCCACGCCCCAGGTGCGGGGGTCGTTGAAAATGCCGTAGGTGCCGAGATAGGGGCTATAGGTCTTGTAGAACATATGCTGTTCGTTGAAGAGATTGCGCGACCAGACCGACAGGCTGAGCTTGGCATCGGAACGGCCCAGATCGATATCGGCTATCCCCAGGCGGCCATTGACCACGAAACCCTTGTCGGTCTTGGGCTGCTTGATGCCCGCCGCGGGATCGGTCGAGCTGACATAGGACCCCGAGTCATAATTGCCGTCCAGATGCGCGCGCAGCGTGAAGCCGTTCATCGGAATCTCATAGTCGATGGAACCGCTGGCGGCATGTGCGGGCGTGTAGACCTGATAGATCTTCACCGGCGTGTCGACATAGACGCCATTGGCCTGCGGGAACGGGTTGACCGTATCGGGGATGCGCACGCTGGTATAGGCATAGCTGGCGTTCAGCGTCAGGCCGTCGACGGGCGCGATGGTGAGGTCGGCTTCCAGCCCCTTGAGGCGGCCCTTGCCCTGTGCATTCGCGGTTTCCGTGGTGGTGCGGTTGTTGGTGATGAGATTGCCGTTCGCGTCCATCTGCTGGAACAGCGCGCTGAAATCGACCTGGATATTCTTGTAGGACGCGGTGTAGGCGGCGATGTTCAGGCGCACCTTATTGTCCAGGAACTGGGTCTTGGCGCCGATTTCGAACATCGACACCGTTTCCGGGTTGAACGGCGCATAGGTGAGCGAGCGTGAATTGGCGCCGCCCGAACGATAGCCGGTGCTCCACTTGCCGTAGAGGTGCACATCCTTGCTGGCGTCGATGGAGAGGTTGATCAGCGGATCGACCCGCGACCAGCCCGCGTCGAGCTGTTGCGGGGCGGTGACGCCGTTGACGGTCGGCGTCGCGCCGTTGACGATGAACAATTCCCCCTTCTTCTCGTCGCGGGACCAGCGGGCGCCGGCGGTCAGGTGGATACGGTCGTCGAGCAGGGCCGGGGTATAGGTGGCCTGGCCGAAGGCGCCGTAGCTGTCGGTGCGGACATGGCTGGCGCGGTCGATGGTGACGGCGGTATAGTCGGGAATGGAAATGATGCTGTAGCCGGTACCGTCCGCATTCCAGGTCAGCGTATTGGGCGACTGCGCATTATCCTCCACCCGTTCATGGAAATAGAGCGCGCCCGCCATGAATTTCAGGCGCGGCAATTCGCCGACGAGCTGGATTTCCTGGCTGAACTGGTCCTGATCGAAATGGGCGAGGCTGTAGCGCGCGAAATTGCCGTTGGGCGCAAAGACCGACAGGTTGACCGATCCGTTATCGAACTGGCTCTGGGTCAGCTCGCGATAGGAGGTGATCGACTTCACTTCCAGTTCGGTGGACGGGTTCCAGTCCAGCGTCAGGCGATGGCCATGGGTCTTGCCGATGCTCGGCTGCTGCGGGGTGCCGATCACCGCCTCCGAAGCGCGCTCGGGCTGAAGCACCTGCAACGGCGCGCGGCCATAGGAGCCTGCCGTGATCGACTGCACATAGAGCGGCGTCGAAGCGTCATAGGAGATGTCGAACGAGTAATCGGCGCTGAAGGTGGAGGAAGGCGCCCACAGCACCTCGGCATGCAGGCCGCGCTGTTCGGATGCGTTGAAGTCGCGCTGGCCCGCCAGCGGGTTCTTCACAAAGCCGTCATGCTGGGTGGTGATCGCGTCGATCTTCACGCTGAAATTGTGGAATTCCGGCAGATTGAGATGAATCTCGCCCTTGTAGCTGCCATAATTGCCGATACCGGCGGTGGCGCTGAGGCCGAATTTGCCGGTCGGCTTGCGGGTGGTGATGTTGACAGCACCGCCTTCGGTATTGCGGCCGAACAGCGTGCCCTGCGGTCCCTTCAGCACTTCGATGCTCTCTATGTCGTAGAGCGCGGTGCCCAGACCCTGCGCGCGGCCCATGTAAACGCCGTCGATATAGACGCCCACGCCCATGTCGCGCGCGGGCTGGTTGCTGTCCGACATCACGCCGATGCCGCGAATATTCATGATGAGCGCGGATTTGCGGGAGAAGAAGGGTGCGACCCGCAGCGAGGGAATGCCGCCGTCAGCGAGATCGAGCAGCGACTGGACATGGCGATTGGCCAGATCCTCGCTGCCCAGCACGGAGATGGCGATCGGCGTATCCTGAAGATTGGTGGCCCGCTTTTGCGCGGTCACGATGATTTCGGTAAGGCCGCGGTCGGGCGAGGCATCGGGGCCGGGCGACGCGGCGTCGGCCGCAGCGGGAGAGGCCGCATCCGCAGCAAAAGCCGCAGAGGAAACAAGTGCTGCCGATAAGGCGATGCCGGCCAGAGCCGAACTGCGGAGAAGATATGCGACGGATATATTCATTGTAGTTCCCCAGTGATTCGGGGAGCCAACTAGAAGCTGCATGTTTCGAGTTTGTGACAGGACGAGGCAAGGTCGTCGCGATTGCCTTAAGGCGCTGGTTTCTGCGCTAATCAGAATTTATATATATTTTACAATATGATATATTGTATTTTCGAAGAATGAACCCCTCCTTGCGATATGGGGAGCCAGCTTCACGGCATTACGGCGCCGTGAAAACTGTGGACGATCTCTGCCCGGATTTTTCCGGGGTGTCGGGCCGGTCGCGTGCGGCAGAAAGAGCTGCGCGAGGGCGAGGGATAGGGGTTGGGCGCAGGCTCGATATGAATTTGTGCGACGCACAAAAATTCCGTTTCCATATTTTTCGGACTGCCATCCATCCGGCCGGATATCGACCTGGAATCGGGCCGGGCTACAGGCAGGCTTCCAGCCGCTCCTCCAAAAAGGCGCCGACGGCCATGATGCGCGGTAGGCGGCGAATATCCTCATGGGTGACGAGCCAGAAGCTGCGGATGATTTCCACATCGCCCGCCAGCACCATTTCCAGCCCGCCCATGTTGCGCGCCATGAATTCCGGCAGCACGCCGATGCCCGCGCCATCGGCCACCATCCGCAACTGCATGTTGATGCTGGTCGAGCGCAGGCGCGCGGTCAGGCCCGGCTCGATCTCATCAAGATAATCGAGTTCGGGCGCGAGGTTCAGTTCCGGGACATAGCCAACCAGCACATGCTGCCCCAATGTCTCCCGTCGGATCGGCACGGGATGGCGTTCCAGATAGCTGCGCGCGGCATAGAGGTGCAGCCGATAATCGCGCAGCTTGCGCACGCTCAGCCGTCCGCGCACCGGACGCGCGAGCATCACCGCCATGTCGGCCTCGCGCTTGGAGGGGTTGAGGAAGCCCGATGCGGTGATGATGTCGAGCTGGATATCGGGATGGCGCGCGTTGAAGGCGGCAAGGCCGGGACCGAGAATCCAGGTGGCGAATCCTTCCGCGACGGAGAGGCGGACATTGCCGGAAAAGCTCTTCTGCTGGCCCGTCACCTCGGCAAGGGCGGTAAGCGCGGCGCTTTCCATTTCCTCCACCCGGTTCATCAGCGCGAGGCCCTGCGGCGTCAGGGTCTTTTCCCCCGATCCCTGCTCGAACAGTTCGGCGCCCAGACTCTCGCCGAGGCTGGCGAGGCGGCGGGTGACGGTGGTGACGTTGAGGCCCAGCGCCTTTGCGGCCACGGCCAGCCGCCGGGTACGGGCGACCGCCAGAAAGACGCGCAGATTGTCCCAGTCCATTCCCTGATCCGTTTCTGGCTATATGTGCATTTTTGCATGATATATGTGCAAATTAGCCGCCTTGCACGCACAAACGCATTTTACTAGACCCCCGGCCAGAGGAGATGTCGAAATGCGCGAAATTTCTCACAAGCTTGCTTTTGCCCATGATGGCGCGTCCGCGCGCTATAGTGATGTGTTCGACCCCAATAATGGCGGGGTTCAGGCCCGCGTGACGCTGGGCGACAAGGCCCTGCTCGACAAGGCCGTCGAAGCCGCGAAGAAGGCGCAGCCCGCATGGGCGGCGGTGAACCCGCAGCGCCGCGCCCGCGTGATGTTCAACTTCAAGACGCTGGTCGAGAAGCATATGGACGAGCTGGCGCACATGCTCAGCTCTGAGCATGGCAAGGTGATCGCCGACGCCAAGGGCGATATCCAGCGCGGCCTCGAAGTGATCGAGTTCTGCTGCGGCATCCCGCATGTGCTGAAGGGCGAATATACGCAGGGCGCAGGCCCCGGCATCGACGTCTATTCGATGCGCCAGCCGATCGGCATCGGGGTGGGCATCACCCCGTTCAACTTCCCGGCGATGATCCCGCTCTGGATGTCGGGCGTCGCGATCGCCACCGGCAACGCCTTCATCCTGAAGCCGTCGGAGCGCGACCCTTCGGTGCCGGTCCGCCTCGCCGAACTGTTCCTTGAAGCCGGTTTGCCCGAAGGCATTCTTCAGGTGGTGCAGGGCGACAAGGAAATGGTCGACGCGATCCTCGATCATCCCGATATCGCGGGGGTCAGCTTCGTCGGTTCGTCCGATATCGCCCATTATGTCTATAATCGCGGCGTTGCGGCGGGCAAGCGCGTGCAGGCGATGGGCGGCGCGAAGAACCATGGCATCGTCATGCCCGACGCCGATCTCGACCAGGTCGTCAACGATCTGGCTGGCGCCGCCTTCGGGTCGGCGGGTGAACGCTGCATGGCGCTGCCGGTCGTGGTGCCGGTCGGCGAAAAGACCGCCGTGGCGCTGCGCGAAAAGCTGATCCCGGCGATCGAGGCGCTGCGCGTGGGCGTCTCCACCGATGCAGAGGCCCATTATGGCCCGGTCGTCACCGCCGCGCACAAGCAGAAGATCGAGAACTGGATCCAGACCGGGGTCGATGAGGGCGCGGAACTGGTGATCGACGGTCGCGGCTTCACGTTGCAGGGGCATGAGAACGGCTTCTTCGTCGGTCCGACCCTGTTCGATCATGTCACCCCTGACATGCAGGCCTATAAGGAAGAGATTTTCGGCCCCGTGCTCCAGATGGTGCGCGCCGAGAATTTCGAGGAGGCGCTGAAGCTGCCGAGCCAGCATCAATATGGCAATGGCGTCGCGCTCTTCACCCGCAACGGCCATGCAGCGCGCGAATTCGCGGCCCGCGTCAATGTCGGCATGGTCGGCATCAACGTGCCGATCCCGGTGCCGGTCGCCTATCACACCTTTGGCGGCTGGAAGCGGTCCGCCTTTGGCGACACCAACCAGCACGGCATGGAAGGCGTCAAGTTCTGGACCAAGGTCAAGACCGTGACGCAGCGCTGGCCCGATGGCGGTTCGACGGGCGACAGCGCGTTCGTCATCCCGACCATGGGATAAATGACAGGTGACGGGAGGGTGGTTTTCCGCTCTCCCGTTGCTCATGCTATTGGTCCCCGTGCCGCGCCCGGCCATGACAGAAGGCGTGGGCGGCGCCGTGCTATATCGAGGGGATGTTCTTTGACGGGCAGGATGTCATGACCCAGTTCGACCTTACCGACGACCAGCGCGAAATTCAGGAGCTGGCGCGCCGCTTCACCGCAGACGCCATCACGCCCTATGCGGCCGAATGGGACGAGAAGCATATCTTCCCGCGCGACACCATCCGCGCCGCCGCCGAACTGGGTTTTGGCGGCATCTATGTGTCGGAGGCATCGGGCGGGATCGGCCTCGGCCGGCTGGAAGCGGCGATCATCATGGAGGCGATGGCCTATGGCTGCCCGTCGACCAGCGCCTTCATCTCCATCCACAATATGAGCGCGTGGATGATCGATCGTTTCGGCAGCCAGGCGCTGCGCGACAAATATCTGCCCGATCTGGTGCCGATGACCCGCATGGCGAGCTATTGCCTCACTGAAGCGGGGGCGGGGTCGGACGCGGCCAGCATCAGGACCAGGGCCGTGCGCGAGGGCGATGACTATGTCATCACCGGCTCCAAGCAGTTCATTTCCGGCGGTGGCGAGAATGACGTCTATGTCGTGATGTGCCGTACCAGCGACGACGGCGCGAAGGGCATCAGCTGCTTTGTCATCGAAAAGGACATGCCCGGCGTCAGCTTCGGCGCGCAGGAAAAGAAGCTCGGCTGGCATTCGCAGCCGACCGCGCAGGTCAATTTCGACGGCGTGCGCGTGCCGGCCGAAAATCTCGTCGGCGCGGAGGGTGAGGGCTTTCGCATCGCGATGATGGGCCTTGATGGCGGGCGCCTCAATATCGGCGCCTGCTCGCTGGGCGGTGCGCAGCGTTGCCTCGACGAGGCGGTGCAATATACCAGGGACCGCAGGCAGTTCGGCAAGGCGATCGCCGATTTTCAGGCGACCCAGTTCACGCTCGCCGATATGGAGACGGAATTGCAGGCGGCGCGCGTGCTGCTCTATGCCGCCGCCGTCAAGGTCACGGAAAATGCACCCGACAAGACCCGTTTCGCCGCCATGGCCAAGCGGCTGGCGACCGATACCGGCTCCTCTGTCGCGGACCGGGCATTGCAGCTGCATGGCGGCTATGGCTATCTGATGGACTATCCCATCGAGCGCATCTGGCGCGACCTGCGGGTCCATTCCATATTGGAAGGCACCAATCAGGTGATGCGGATGATCGTGGGAAGGGACATGGTACGTCAATGAGTGATGAGGTTCTGATTTCCGTCGAAGGGGGCGTGGGCCGCATCCGGCTCAACCGTCCGAAGGCGATCCATGCGCTGACGCCCGGCATGTGCGAGACGATCAACGCCGCGCTGCTCGGCTGGCGTGGGGATGACGGCGTGGTCGCGGTGATGATCGACCATGCGACCGCGCCGGACGGCGACCCCAAATTGTCGCGCGGCTTTTGCGCGGGCGGCGACATCGCGCTCATCGCCAACAGCGCGAAGGCCGATTGCAAGGAAGCCGAGCATTTCTTCTTCGTCGAATATCGGATGAACCATCTGCTGTTCGTTTATGAAAAGCCGATCGTCGCGTTCATCGACGGCATCACCATGGGCGGCGGCGTCGGCATTTCGCTGCCTGCGCGCTATCGCGTCGCGACCGAGCGCACGATGTTCGCGATGCCGGAAACCGGGATTGGCCTCTTCCCCGATGTCGGCGGCGGCTGGTTCCTGCCGCGCCTGCCCGGACGGATCGGCGCCTGGCTCGCCGCGACCGGCAGCCGCATCGACGGCGCCGATGCACGCGCGATCGGTCTTGCCACCCATTATATGGCGTCGGGCAAGCTCGACGCGGTGAAGGCGGCCATCCTTGCCGACCCTGCCGCGCTGGGCCGGATTCTCGATCAGGCGGAAGATGTGCCGCCACCCTCGAAGCTGGAGGGGCAGCGCGCCGATATCGACCGACTGTTCGCGTCGGACCGCTATGAGGATATCCTCGCCGCCTTGCGGGCCGATGGCTCGGAATGGGCGGACAAGCAGCTTGCCGTGCTCGCCACCAAGTCGCCGCAGACGATCAAGGTGGCGCTGCGCCAGTTGCGGGAGGGCTCGGCCTTCACCGATTTTGCCGACAATATGCGCAATGAATATCGCATTGCCTGCCATGTCATCCGCCGCCCCGATTTCGTCGAGGGCGTGCGCGCGGTGATCTTCGAGAAGGACAATGCCCCCAAATGGACGCCCGCGCGCGCCGAGGACGTGGACGAGGCGTTGCTCGATTCCCTCTTCGCGCCGCTGCCGCCGGGACGCGAATGGACGCCCTTGCCGCAACTGGAGACGATCTGACATGAGCTATGAAACCATCCTTGTCGAACAGCGCGATGCGGTCACGCTGATCACGATCAACCGTCCGCAGGCATTGAACGCCCTCAACAGCCAGGTGCTGGTCGACCTTTCCGCCGCCTTCGCCGCTTATGATGCCGACCCGTCGCAGCGGTGCGCGGTGCTGACCGGCAGCGGGGAAAAGGCGTTCGCGGCCGGGGCCGACATCAAGGAAATGGTGGAAAAGCCCGCCGCCGACTTCTTCCTGGAGGATTTCTTCGCGGGCTGGCAGGCCAATGTCGTCGCCACCCGCAAGCCGTGGATCGCGGCGGTTGCCGGTTTCGCACTGGGCGGCGGTTGCGAACTGGCGATGATGGCGGATTTCATCATCGCCGCCGACACCGCCAGATTCGGCCAGCCGGAAATCAAGCTGGGCGTCGCGCCGGGCATGGGTGGCTCGCAGCGCCTCACCCGCGCGGTGGGCAAGGCCAAGGCGATGGAAATGTGCCTCACCGGCCGGATGATGGATGCCGGGGAAGCTGAGCGCGGCGGCCTTGTCGCGCGCATCGTTCCGGCGGCCGACCTGCTCGCCGAGGCGCTCAAGACGGCGGCGACGATTGCCTCCATGCCGCCGATGGCCGCGATGGTGAACAAGGAAATGGTGAACCTCGCCTTCGAGACCGGCCTTACCCAGTCGATCCTGACCGAGCGGCGGCTGTTCCAGATCCTCACCGCGACCGAGGATAAGAAGGAGGGCATGACCGCCTTTGTCGAAAAGCGTCCGGGCGTCTGGAAGGGCCGCTAAAGGCTCCCACCCCCGCACCATCAGGAAGAGGAGCGGCGCATGGTTCCGGCCGTCGCCGCAAGCAGGAAAGACCTAATCGATGACGACTAGCATCGCCTTTATCGGGCTGGGCAATATGGGCGGCGGCATGGCCGCCAATCTGGTGAAGAAGGGCTATGCCGTGCGCGCCTTCGACCTTTCCGAGGACGCGCTGGTGCGGGCCGAGGCGGCAGGCGCCAGCCGCGCGGGCAGCGCGGCCGAGGCAGCGGCCGGTGCGGATGCCGTGGTGACGATGCTGCCTGCGGGCAAGCATGTCGAGGCGGTCTATACCAGCGAGGTATTCGGCGCGGCGAAGCCCGGCGCGCTGTTCCTCGATTGTTCGACCATCGATGTGACCACTGCGCGGCGGGTGATCGCGGCGGCTGTCGACAAGGGCTTCGAGATGGTGGATGCGCCCGTTTCCGGCGGCATCGCAGCAGCCAATGGCGGCACGCTCACCTTCATGGTCGGCGGCGAGGACGCGGCCTTCGCCAAGGCGCAGCCGATATTGGCGGCGATGGGCAAGGCGGTGATCCATGCCGGTGGCGCGGGCAATGGCCAGGCTGCGAAAATCTGCAACAACATGCTGCTCGGCGCGACGATGGTCGCGACGTGCGAGGCCTTCGCCATGGCGGAAAAGATCGGCCTCGACCCGCAGACCTTCTACGATATTTCGAGCGTTTCCTCCGGTCAGAGCTGGTCAATGACGAGCTATTGCCCGATGCCCGGCGTCGGCCCGCAGACCCCTGCCGACAATGACTATCAGGGCGGCTTCGCCGTCGCGCTGATGCTCAAGGACCTGAAGCTCGCGACCGAGGCCGCCGCCTCCGTCAATGCCAGCGTGCCGATGGGCAATGCGGCCGAGGCTCTGTATCAGCTGCTCGCCAACAAGGGCGAGGGCGGCAGGGACTTTTCCTCGATCATCAATCTGCTGAAATAGGCGGCAAGCCATCAGCCGCATGGGGATAGGGCGAGGGACGCGCTTTTAGGGCCGTTCCGCGTTTTCCGGACCGCCAGATATTTCCATCTGGCGGGAAAACGCCCTATTCCCTGTCATCGATCCTTTCCCATTCCCGCCCCCCTTGTCATTTATTGATATGCTAATGCATTATATGCTGGCATATATATTTTATCATCTTTAGACTTGGGGCACCGGATCGAAAGGAAGAGAAGTGACCGATATCTACCGTCATGAATATATCACGCATGACGGATTGCGGCTCGTCGCCGACATTGGCGGCCCGGTGGACGCGCCTTCCATCCTTTTGCTGCACGGCGGCGGCCAGACGCGCCATAGCTGGGCCGGGGCGATGCACAGGCTGCTGGCCGAGGGCTATCGCGTCATCAATTTCGATTCGCGCGGGCATGGCGACAGTGACTGGTCGGACAGCGGGGATTATTCGTTGCGCGCGCGCGGGGCGGATGTGCAGGCGATCATCGGCGATGCGCGGCCGGTGGCGCTGGTGGGGGCGTCCATGGGCGGGATGACCAGCTTCTACGCGGCCGGCATGGGGCTGGTGCCTTCGGTCACGGCGCTGGTGCTGGTCGATATCGTGCTGCGTCCCGCGCCTGCCGGGGTGGAAAAGATCCAGAGCTTCATGCGCGCCCATGGGGACGGCTTCGCCACGATCGAAGAGGCGATGGAGGCGGTGGTCGCCTATAATCCGGAGCGGCGGGCTCAGCGCGATCCGGCCGGATTGATGAAGAATCTGCGCCTGCGCGAGGATGGCCGCCTCTACTGGCATTGGGACCCGCAGATGCTCGCCGCCCGGCCGAGCGCCGAACCCCCGGCCTGGGCCGAGGAACTGCTGCTCGCCAGCCGGAACATCGCCATTCCCACGCTGCTGGTGCGGGGCGGGCGCAGCGATATCGTCGACGACGCGGGCGTGGCGGATATGGTGCGGCTGGTGCCGCAGACCGAGGTCTATTGCGTGCCGGAGGCAGGCCATATGGTCGCCGGGGATCGCAACGACGCCTTCAATGACGGGGTGGTCGACTTTCTGAAGCGCATCCGCTTCGGGGAAGCCTAGGGCGTCCCATCGCGGCGGACCGGCCGCAGGAAATAATCAAAAAGGGAGGATGGAAATGATCATTGCGAAGATGCTGCGGCTTGCCCCGCTGATGGCGGGCTGTTCCCTGTTCGCGACCCTTTCGCCGGCTTGGGCGCAGACCGGCGGCGAAGCGGGGGCCGGGCAGGAAAGCGTGCAGGGTGGCGCGCTCGGCGATATCGTGGTGACGGCGCAGCGGCGTTCGGAATCGATCCAGAAGGTGCCGATCGCGGTGTCGGCGACCACGGCCGAGGGGCTGGTGAAGGCGGGCATTCAGGGCACGACGCAGCTTGCCAATATCACGCCGGGCCTGTCGCTGGGCGGTGAGCGCAGCACCATCGCGCCCTATCTGCGTGGGGTCGGCTCGAAAAACTCGGCGCCGGGCGATGAATCGGGCGTCGCCACCTATGTCGACGGCGTCTATATCGCCGCGCTGTCGGGCGTGAACCTCATCTTCAACAATATCGAGCGGATCGAGGTGCTGAAGGGGCCGCAGGGCACGCTCTTCGGCCGCAACGCCACCGGCGGCCTGATCCAGATCATCACCAAGAAGCCTTCCTTCCAGCCGATGCTCGACGCGGAGGTGGGCTATGCCAATTTCGATACCTATTCGGCCAAGGCCTATGGGACGGCGGGCCTCACCGATAGGATCGCGGTTGATCTCGCCGCCGTGTTCGTGGACCAGAGCAAGGGCTTCGGCCGCAATTCCGGATCGACGCCCGATGTCGCTGGAAAGCAGGTCAACAAGAAGAAGGAATGGGGCCTGCGCGGCTCGCTGCTGTTCGAACCGAACGAAGATGTCAATTTCCGCCTTACCGGCGATTATTCCCGCCGCGATTCCGATATCGGCAATGTCCGCCTCATCTACCCCGGCACGGTGACGACCGGCGGCTACAGCTATGACGGCAATGAATATGGCACGATCAGCAACCTGACCTCGTTCGGCAAGTTCACCCAATGGGGCGTCTCGCTGGTGGGAGAGATCAAGCTGGGCGACGCGACGCTGAAGAGCACGACCGCCTATCGCGATTATCAGAATGATTCGCGCTACGATCAGGATGCCTCGCCGCTGCCGCTGGTCGATGCGATCCTGCGCGAGGCGACCCGCTCCTTCCAGCAGGAACTGGTGCTGCTCGGCTCGGCCGGGCGGCTCGATTATACCGCCGGGCTGTTCTATTTCCATTCGAAGGCCGCGTTCGAGCCGCTCGCGGTACGCAGCGCGACGGGGGCGCTCAACACTGCCATTTATGATGACGTCAGAACGGACAGTTATGCCGCCTTTGTCCAGGGCACCTATCATCTGACGGACAGCACCCGCTTTACCGCCGGCCTGCGCTACACCCGCGACGAGCGCAAGCTCAACGGCTATACCGTGGCGCTGGCCGGGCATCCGCTGGGCGAGGGGACGATCATCGACAGCACCGACAACAACCCGACCCGTCCGGTCAGCGCGGCCTTTCCCGATGGCGCCTTCTCCAACGATGTCGCCTTCAAGAAGCTGACCTGGCGGCTTGCGCTCGATCATCAGCTGACGCGCGACGTGCTCATCTATGCCTCCTACAGCCGGGGCTTCAAGAGCGGCATCTTCAATCTGGGCGGTCCCTATTTCCCGCCCGCCCGGCCGGAGACGATCGACGCCTATGAGGTCGGCTTCAAGTCCGACCTGCTGGGGCGCACGCTGCGCCTCAACATGTCCGGTTTCTATTATGATTATAAGGATTTGCAGCTCAACCGCCTGATCGCGGGGGCGAGCTTCATCTATAATGCCGCGCAGGCGCGCATCTATGGCCTCGATGCGGAGGCGGTCATCGCCCCGCCGGTAAGTGAGGGCGACCTCCAGTTCCGCATGGGCCTGTCGCTGCTCAACAGCGAATATAGCAAGTTCAGGGATGCGCGCGTCTACACGCCCCGCCCGGTCGCGCCGTTCGGCAATATGGAAACGATCACCGATGCGTCGGGCAATGATCTGGTCAACGCGCCGCCGGTGACGATCAATCTGGGCGTGGACTATGAACGGCCGGTGGGGAATCTGGTCGCCGGGGTCAGCGCCAATTATCTGTTCAACAGCGGTTTCTACTGGGACCCGGGCAATCGCGAGGACGTGAAGCAGGACGCCTATAATGTGCTCAACATCCGCGTCAGCCTGTCCGCGCCGGAAGAGCGCTGGCGCCTCGCCTTCTTCATGAACAATGTGACCGATGAGCGCTATTTCCAGAATGTGACGGTATCGGGTATCGGCGACAATGCCTTTTACGCGCCGCCCCGGACCTATGGCGTGACGCTGGGCTTCAAGCTGGGCGGGCGCTGAGATGAACCGCGTGCAAAGCCTCTTGCCTGTTGCACGCTATTTGATAAACAGGCATATGGTAATTATGCATATTATATGAGGTGAGGAATGAAGATCCTTGTACCCGTGAAGCGGGTGATAGATTATAACGTGAAGCCGCGAGTGAAGGCGGACGGGAGTGGTGTTGATCTTGCGAATGTGAAGATGAGCATGAACCCGTTCGACGAGATCGCGGTGGAGGAAGCGATCCGTTTGAAGGAAAAGGGGGTCGCCACCGAGGTGATCGTGGTGTCGATCGGCGTGTCGAAGGCGCAGGAGACGCTGCGCACGGCGCTGGCGATGGGCGCGGACCGGGCGATCCTCATCGAGAGCGATGCGGAGGTAGAGC
>Ga0180219_1000606_pt1 | contig 28103 bp, 22 predicted proteins | sample eDN3rd30CBELigMG_FD_151338 | JGI IMG/M metagenome (GOLD analysis project Ga0180219, IMG submission 151338) | Enriched Miracle-Growth compost microbial communities from Emeryville, California, USA - eDNA 3rd pass 30_C BE-Lig MG (version 2)... ... | reverse complement strand
CGCGGGCCTGGTCGTACATCTCGCGGTAGACCTGGGCGCGGTGCAGGGAATCGAGCAGCTTGTTGTAGCTGGGCGGCATCTCCAGGCTGGCCAGCACGCGGCGGCGCAGCTCTTCCGGCCAGTCGGTGGGCGCCGATTCGCCGATCAGCAGCACCGGCAGGAATTCGTCCCAGGCCGAAAGCTGCTTGAGCAGCTCCAGGACGCCAGCCTTGTGCTCGACGCTGCCGAGCAGCACGCAGAGCACGCCGCGGCTGCCGTTGGGCAGGTCGTCGACCGCCAGGCGCCAGTCGCGGCTGCGGCAGGACAGCTGGTCCTCGCCGAGGAAATTGAGGATGGTGGAGAGTTCGCGGCAACGCTCCAGGTCGTCGTCAATCAGCAGAATCTTGGTTTCACGCCACATATTGCTCTTGTCTTCCGAAGGCATGTGGGCCGGCGAACGGCAACGGAGAGAGGCGGAAACATGCCGCCATCATTTAGCCACCAAGTAAAGTCAAAATTGTGGCAGGAGTCAAATTTATGGCGTGATTTATTCGTTGTTTCCGACGGAAGAACTTACCTGCTGGAACGAGCGGCAGCAACGTCGAAAGTGGGGGGCCGCACCGAACGGGCGACCCGCGGGGCTCAACCGAAAAGCTGATAGACCTTGGCGCCCTTGTGCGACCGATTGACGCGGATGATCTCCTCGGCCACGCCCTGGCGTTGCCGGGAGACTTCCTGGACCAGTTCGCGGTACAGCACGAGCAGGCCTTCGAGGCTGCGCTTGAGGTCGCTGTCATCGTCCAGCGGCTCGTGCATGGCGGCATCGACGTGCTGGCGGCACTCCAGGTCGAGCCGGGCGATGGCTTCCCAGTCCTGCTCCGCCAGGGCGGTGCCCAGGGCGCTGCGGGTTTGTTCGATACGCTCGACGGCGAGGGTCATGCTTGGTGTCTCCTGGAGGGGCGGTATTACTGCGGGATACCGTCCCAGCCTTCCTTGATGCTGCGAAGCAGGTTGGCCACTTCGTCGAGCATATGTTCGTCGTTCTGCCGGTTGGCCTCAAGCAGGCGGCGGCCCATGTAGATATACAGGGCGTTCAGGCGCTCGGCATAGTCGCCGCCGGCTTCCAGGTTCAGCCCGTCGCGCAGGCCACCGACGATAGCCACGGCCTTGCCGATCAGTTGGCCCTTCTCCGCCACCTGGCCGCGCTGCATGGCGCCGCGGGCCTGGGCGATGCGGCTCAGGCCGCCTTCCATCAGCATCTGGATCAAACGGTGCGGGGTCGCCTCGTGGAGCTGTGCCTGGACACCGACGTTCTGGTATTGGCGAAGCGCTGCCATCGCATTCATTTCGAGATCCCCTGGTCTGGAAGGTTTCATATCCGATGTCCAGGGTATCGGCGCCGCGGCGCCAGACTTTAATCGCGAATTGCGTCTGCGCCGGCTGCTGCCAGGCAGTCAGGCGCCGCCGGCATCAGTCGTCGGAGCTCTTGTTCAGCGCGTTCAGCGTAGTCATCACGCTGTTGCTGGTGGCATTGAGCTGGGCGACCAGGCTGTCCATGGCGTTGTACTTGGCGTACAGGATGTCGGTCAGCTTGACGGTGCGATCGTCGAGATCGGTCTGCTGCTTTTTCAGGCTGGCGATGGTGGAGTTGATCGAATCGGTCTGCTGGTCGAGCAGCCCGTCGGTCTTGGCGTAGGTGTCGACGGCGTTGTACATGTGCTTGAGGAAGCCGTCGTTGCCGGTGAAGAAGCTCTGGATGCTGCCCGAATAGGTCTCCAGGCCTTTTTTCAGGGTAGTGCTGTCGACACTCAGGGTGCCGTCCTTCTGGCTGGTGATGCCCAGCTGCGACAGCACCTTCAGCGAACCGCTGCTGCTGGAGAGGTTGACGAACTCGTTGCGCAGGCTGTTGAGCAGGCCGCGGGTCATGGCATCGCTGGCCAACGGTCCGACGCTGTTGCTGGTGGTGCCGTCCTCGTTGGTGGTGGTGGTGATGTCGGTGAGGCTGGACACCGCCTTGATGAGCGTGTTGTACGCATCGACGAACTGCTGGATGTTGGCGGTCAGGTCGTCGGTGTTGGTCGCTACCGTCACCGTCGAACTGCCGGTACCCACCAGATCGAAGGTCATACCGCTGACAGCCTTGTCCAGGGTATTGCTGGAACTGGTCATCGACAGGCCGTCGAGCTTGAACTCGGCATTGCCGGCCTGCACCAGGTAGCCTCCGGCGGAGCTGCTGTAGGCGGCGCTGCCATTGATGGCCAGCTTGCCCAGCGTACTGTCGCCCGAGGTCTTGACGCTGATATCGGTGCCGGCGCCGGTGGTGGTGGAGCTGAGCACCAGGCGCGAACCGCTGGAGTCGGTGACGACGTTGGCCGAGATACCGCTGGTTTCGCTGAGCTTGTTGATGTTGTCGCGGATGGTCGACAACGAATCGCCGGCGGACACATCAACGTAGTAATTCTTACCGCCCTGGCTGAGAGTCAGGCGACCGGCGCCGAACTTGTCGGAAGTGCCGATATACTGGCTCGCCACCTTGGAGGAGGTCGCCAGCTTGTCGACGTCCAGGGTATAGGTGCCCGGGGTCGCCGAGGCGCTGCTGCTGGCAGTCGCCGCGTCCTCGTTGGAGGAAGTGGCCTTGAGCCCGGAGAAGGAGTCGGCGGTGTTCAGCGTCGCCAGCGCCAGCTGGAAGGTCGACAGGGCGCTCTTGAGCTGGCTGGTCGCCGACAGCTGGGTGGTGCTCTTGGTGGTGAGGTTGGTGATCTGCGTCTGCTTGGCGCTGGTCTGTGCCTTCACCAGGGCGCTGACGATATCGTCAATTTTCAGGCCCGATCCCAGCCCCGTCGAAGCGATACTGCCCGTTGCCATTGCCAACCTCCTTCAACAATCGATTTCTTGACGCATCGGCGCCTGTGCCCGTGCTTTCAGCAAGAAGCAGGCCAGGCTCTCAGGCCTGCTCCCGGAACAGCAGGTTGCCGGCTTCCTTGATGCTCTCGGCCAGCTTCACCGCGACCTCGGAAGGAATCTGCCGGATCACGTTGCCACTGGTGCTGTCCACCACCTTGACCACGGTGATGCCCGACTCCTGGTCGACCGAGAACTCCAGGTTGCGGTGGATGACCTGGGCATTGCTGCGCAGGCTGTCCAGCGCACGATCCAGGGTAGCCTTGTCCGGCGTGGCCTGCGAACTGCCGGTGGACGGCGAGCCCTTGCCGTCGACGGCAACGCTCTTGCCGCCGGCCGCGCTGGGTGTGGCCGGCCGGGCCTGGTCCCCCCCGGCCGGGACTCCCGGTCCGATCGTAGAGAAAGTCACGCTCATCATCGACTCCTCATTATTCTGGACAAATGCAGGAAGGGCGCAGTGCGCCCTTCCTTCGTATCAACCGCCGATGACCTTACTGCAGCAGCTTGAGTACGGCAGAGGGCAGCTGGTTGGCCTGGGCCAGTACAGCGGTGGCTGCCGACTGCAGGGTCTGCTGCTTGGTCATCTCCGCCGTTTCCGCGGCGAAGTCGGCGTCCTGAATCGTACTGCGTGCCGAGGTGGCGTTCTCCGCGATGTTCTGCAGGTTGGAGATGGTGCTGTCCAGACGGTTCTGCACCGCACCCAGGGCCGAACGCTGGGTATCGATCTGCTTGAGCGCGCCGTCAATGACCTGGATGGCCTTCTGAGCCTCGTCGGAGCTCTTGATATTCAGGGACTCTACGCTCACGGAGCCGGAGATCACACCCGAATCCTTCACATCGGTACCCGCCAGCGCCTTGCTGGAGGTCAGATTGATGGTGCCAGAGCTGTCGGCGGCCACCGCGGTGATACCGCTGATGTTGCTGTTGAGCGCGCTGACGATGTCGTTGACGGTCGCACCCTCGTCATAGCTGACGGTATAGGACTTGCCGCCAACGCTCAGGCTCAACGAACCAGCCGAGGTGGCCCCGCTGGCAACGCCGCTGAGCTTGGAGGTGAGGTCGATGGTACCCGAAGCCGAGGAGAAGGAACCCTTCAGCGCCTGGGCGCTCATGTTGTTCAGGGTGAAGCTGACGGTTTCGTTGGCGTTGGCGCCGACCTGGAAGGTCATGGTGCCATTGGTGCCGGCGTCACCGTTGAGCAGTGTCTCCGCGGTGCTGCCGCCACCGAAGGTGGTGGTGTCGGAGATACGGGTCAGTTCGGCGGTCAGCGATTCGAACTCCTGGTTCAGCGAGGAGCGGTCGTCTTCGCTGTTGGAGCCGTTGGCGGACTGCACGGCCAGGACACGCATGCGTTGCAGGATGTTGGTGGATTCCTGCAGCGCGCCTTCTGCGGTCTGGGCGATGGAGATGGCGTCGTTGGCGTTGTCCACCGCCTTGTTCAGGCCGTTGATCTGGCTGCTCAGGCGGTTGGAGATCTGCAGACCGGCGGCGTCGTCCTTGGCGCTGTTGATGCGCAGGCCGGTGGAGAGCCGGGTCATGGCAGTGTTCAGGTTTTTCTGAGCGTTGTTCAGGTTCTTCTGAACAGTCAGCGAAGAGATGTTGGTATTGACGGTAAGGGCCATGACGAGATCCTCGTGGATAGGCGACTGCTTTCAGTTGGTCCCTGGCCGCTGGCTAGTGCCGCCCGATATGGCCTGGAGAACCTTCGTTAGGGTTATCGTCCGTGGCGGATTTTGCTTTAGGGCGATTTTCGATTTTTTTTCAAGCCCTTCTTGCACAGGGCTCCGGAAAAAAGTCGAAAGCCCCGGGAAACGGGGCTTTCGAGGTTCCGCACGGACAGGCGAAAAGCCTCAGTCCGGCTGCCAGGCGTAGTGCCAGGCCTGCAGGTTGTCGCCCTGCAGCATCCATTCGGCGCGCACCCTGTCACGCAGTTCGTCGCCCATCCGCGCCGTGGCGTCGAGGTCGGCCAGGTGCATGCGGATCGCCTCCACCCAGTCGCGGAAGCGGTTCTTCACCCGGGTCACCGGCAGGTCGCCGGCATAGGCGCGGTTGTCGCTGCACACCACCGGGAAGCCGCAGGCACCGTATTCCAGCAGGCGCAGGTTGCTCTTGCACTGGTTGAACAGGTTGTCTTCCAGCGGCGCCAGGGCCAGGTCGAGATCCAGGCTGGCGAGCTTGGCCGGGTATTGCTGTATCGGCAGGCCCGGGTGGAACTCGTGCACATAGGGACGGATCCTTTCCGGGCACATGCCGAAGAAGACCCACTCGACCTCGTTGGCCAACTCCTTGACCACGTCGGCGATCAGCTCGAGGTCGCCGGTGTGGCTGACCCCGCCCGCCCAGCCCACCCGCGGCTTGGCTCCACGGCGGCGCTGGCTCGGCGGCAAGCCGCCCCACCAGCCCGGCGCGAGGCAGTTATGGGCGACGCGGATGTCCGGGTGCAGGTCGGCGAACGCCTCTGCCAGCGGCTCGGTGGAGACCACGAAGCGATCGACATAACCCAGGCCCCGACGCAGCGAACGGACGATGTCCTTGGGCATGTGGCTGCGGTGCACGCTCTTGACCGGCAGGTTGGGCAGGTAGTCGTCGAGCTCGTAGACCTTGAAGGCGTTCGAGAAGGCCTTCATGCGCCGCATGGCGTCCAGGCGCTCGTCGCCGATCTGGCGCTGCAGCAGTATCACGTCCGGCGCGAAGCGCTCCAGGTCGACCACCGGCAGCAGCGAGTGGGTCACCACGCCCTCGATCAAGCCCTGCTCGCGCTGCGCGAGGTACGGCTGGATGACGCGGTAGTGGCCGCAGCCGAAGGTATCGGCGAAGTGCGCCAGGACCGTCGGCACCGGCTGCCAGGTCAGCGGACGCCAGGTCAGCTGGGTATCCGTGAGAACGAAGCCGGCGCGGCTGCGAACCCGCGAGAAGTTCGGGTTGTACGCCGGGTCGCGGGCCAGGCGTGGCAGCCAGCGGGCATAGAAGGCGTCCTGCAGCTCCACCGGTTCGGCTTCCGTAGCCGGGCTGTGCAGCAGGGTCGCATGGGGCGTCCACACCACCAGGTAACCGGCCTCGCCGGCGCGCAGGCAGAGGTCGACATCGCCGCCACGCTCGGCGAAGTCGCCCTCGTCCAGGCCACCCAGTTCGTCGAACAGCGCCTTGCGGATCATCAGGCAGCCATCGGAGACCGCACTGTAGTTCTGCGCCACCTGCAGGCGGTTCATGTAGCCGGTGGCGTTCATGTCCTCGCCGATGAAGGCGTGCCCGGCGATGCCGCGCAGGCCCAGCACCAGCCCGGCATGGGTGATGCGCCCCTCGCCGTCGAGGGTCCGCGCGCCGACGATGCCGACCTCCGGGCGCTGCGCCTGGTTGACCAGCTCGCCCAGCCACTCGCCCTGGAAGACGGCGGCCTCCGGGCGCAGCAGCAACAGGTAGTCGCCACGGGCGTGGGTGGCAGCCAGGTTTTTCAGGCGCGCATCGGCCAGCGGCTCGCCCGAGCGCAGCACGCGGACGCGCTCGGCGGCCATCTGCTCGACGCCTTCGAGCCACTGGCGGGTGGCCGGGTTCTCGCAGGCGTTGTCCACCAGCAGGATTTCGTAGTTGGGGTAGGCCGTGTGTTCGAGCAGGCTCATCACGCAGCGCTGCACGGCCGCGAGCTGATCGCGCAGGACGATGAGGATGGACACCGGCGGCTGTCCGGCATGGCCATAGTCGATCTGGTAGCGGCCCGGCAGCGGACTCAATACCCGCGCCCGCTCGTAGCCACGCGCCAGCAGGTGGCGCTGCAGGGTGCGCTCTTCGTCGGGGTTGGCCTGCAGGCGCGCGGCCGGGGTGCTGAGCAGCGGTTCGGAAAGATGTGCCAGGCCGCCCAGCCCGCCCTCTTCCACCAGGCGCAGCAGCAGGTCGAATTCCAGGGCCTGCGGATAACCCGCATCGAAGCCGCCCATTTCGAGGAGCGCCTCGCGACTGTACAGGCAGTGACGCGCCTGGGACGCCGGGAAGCTGATCAGCAGGTCGAGGTTGAAGTCCGGGCGCAGCGCCGGCCCCTGGGAGCCGTCCTCGCCGCGCATCACCAGGTCGGTGGAGACCGCACGGCACCCGGCGGCCGTCATCAGCTCGAGGCCGGCGATCATCAGGCCGGAAGTGGTGAAGATATCGCCGGCGTCGGCCAGCAGGAGCCAATCCGCCGTACTGCCGCGCAGCGCTGCGTTGAGCGCTACGCCAAGACCATCGGCATCCACCGGCTGGTGCCGCAGGCGCAGCCCGTTGTGCAGTTGCGGAGGCTGGTCGGCCAGCAGCGTCACACTGACGTTCGGATAGAGCCCGGCGGCGACCGCCAGGCTGTCGAGCGTCGCCTGCAATGCCACGGCGTCCTCGCCCACCAGCAGCACCTCGATGTGCACGCCCATGCCGTTGGCCTGCAGGTGCTCGTCGATCAGGCGCTTCTGTACCGGGCTGGGCTTGCGCGCCTCCAGCCACTCGTCGAAGCGCTCGATCATCTCGCTCAGGGCATGGGCCCGGCGCAGGTTGGCGAGCAGGTCGACGCGCTCGGGCGCCTGCTGCCGATGCAGCGGCGAGACCTCGACCCACTGGTCGCCGCCCTCGATGTACCAGCCCAGGTCGCGCACGGCCTGGCGGAAATTCTGGTGCCCCTTGTCGCCGATGCCCGGCTTGTCGCGGCCGATCTGGCTGAACTGCTCGCGGGAGACGCGGAAGTCCACCAGGGGCGCGGACAGCATGGCGAGCCGGCCACGCTTGAGCAGCTTGGCGTAGAGTGCGAGGTCGGCAACCCAGGTGATGCGCACGCCGTTGAGCACCGGCAGGTCCTCGCCGAATTCCAGCACGTCAGTGCGACGGCATAGAACGGTACTCGGCTCGCCGATGAAGTTGACCGTATGCTCGGCGAAGAAGGACACCAGCTCATCGCCATTGATCAGGACGTCTTCGCTGAACGGAAAGGCGGTGGCCAGGATATCCGGAAGGGCCCTGCCCTCCTCGTCCACCCGGCGCCGACGCGAGCTGACCAGGGAGACGTCGGCAACATTCTCCATGACCTGCACCATGGCCGCGATGCAATCCGGCTGCAGCATATCGTCATCGTGCAGGAACTTGACGTAGGTACCCGATGCCAGGCCGATAGCGCGGGCGGCACTGCGAGTCTCGTACAGGCGCGTCTCGTTGCGGCTGTAGGTGATGGGGAAATCGGCGCGCTCACGGAAAGCCTCGATCGTCCGCTCCACCTCATCGGTAAGGCAGTCATCGCACACCACCAGTTCCAGGGGGCGGTGACTCTGGCACAGGACGCTCTCCAGCGCCTGCTCCAGGTACTGGGCCTTGTAGGCAGGCATGATCACGCTGACCAGCGGGGCGAATTCATTGGGGTTCGGCATGACAACCTCTCAAGGCATTGCGCAGAGCAATTTGATCCTGTCCACCACGCGCTGTGCGTTCTGGCAGTCCAGGTATTTGAAGAACAGTTTCTTGACCATCCGATAGCGTTCGCCAGCTATTTGAGTCGACTGCGCGAGTTCGCGGTCGAGGGCCTCGAGCAGGTCGTCGAAGCGTTCGGTCACAGCACCGGGGAAGGCGATGTCCATGTCGTAGAGCAGGCCGTTCTGCTGGGTCCGGTAGTGTTCCAGGTCGTAGGCGAAGCTGAGCACGGGCAGGTCGAGGTAGAGCGCGTCGATGTAGACCGACGAATAGTCGGTGATCACCACGGAGGATTCGCGAAGGATCGGCGCCAACTCGCTGATGACGGAATGGCCGAGATCGAGAATGGTCTCGCCGTCGATGTGCCGCTCCATGTTGAACAGTTGCTCGCCCTTGCGGAAGTAATGCATGCGGAAGCCGAGCACGGCGTCATGCTTGCGCAACAGCGCCTTGAGGCGCTCGATCTCGTCATCGCTGAACTGGTAGTAACAACTGCCCTGCACGCTGCTATCGCGGAAGGTCGGCGCATAGGTGATCAGGCGCTTGCCGGCACGCGACTGGCGTACCCGCTCGACCTCATCGCGCAGCCCGATGGGCAGTGCAACCTCGTCCATGAGCAGGAAGTCGTTGCGTGGCAAGCCGGTGAGCCAGACGCAGGAAAAGTCGATGGGATAGAAGATCGATGCCATGGCATAGCTATCGATGTCCGACGAGCAGATCAGCCCGTGATAATAGGCGCGCTCCTTGCGACGCAGGGCAACGCGGTCGGCACGCTGCTGCGCCTCCGGGTTGGTCAGCGCGAACAACCGCTTGAGCGGGATGCCGTGCCAGAGGTTGATCAGGCGACGGCGGGTCAGACTCGGGCGCAGTACGGAAAACGTGCCATCCGTCCAACGCCAGGACATGTCCATGGCCACTGCATTGGTCAGCAGGTAGACGCCGCAGCGGGCCAGGGCCCAGAGCCCGGCCAGGCTCTGCAGGTCCAACACCGTGGTATTCCGAGCCCCCTCCAGGCGCAGGTTCACATCACCGCGGCGGGTGAATACCAGTTTGTGGATCTGCCCATCGTCCTTCACGGCCTCGAAGACCGCACGGGCGTTCTCGATGAACTGTTCGTCCTTCAATGGATGGACGAAGAAAGCCCAGCAATCCCTGCGTTTCGGAACCACGCGGTCAAGCAGGCACCACAGCGGCAGCAACAGCCAACGTGCCAGGAAGCGACTATCGATATGGCGCTGCCCGATGGGTAGCGCTGCGGCCTCAGGCGGCCGGCCGGCTGACGTCATGGATAACCGCACAGATGGCATCGACTTCGGCTTCGCTCAGGTCCGGGTAGATCGGCAGACACAGCACCTTCTGTGACACATCACGGGCCACGGGCAGGCGTGCCGCCTCGGCCGAAGGCAGGCCACGGTACATCGGGAAGTCGCTGATCAACGGATAGAAATAGCGCCGCACATGGATATTCTGCGCACGCAAGTGGGTAAACAGATCATCGCGCGACAAGGCGAAGTCGCTGTCGATCAGGACGGGGAAGTAGGCGTAGTTGGCAATGGCGTCTGCATCGCGCTCCAGGTAGCTCAGCCCTGGTACGCCGGCGAGTAGTCTGCGATAGCGCTCGTCGAGCTTGCGCCGCCAGGCCAGTGCGTCATCGATGTACTTGAGCTGGAGCAAGCCGAAAGCGGCGTTGATCTCGCTCATCTTGCCGTTGATGCCTGGCGCCACCACGGTGGTGTCATTGACGAAGCCGAAGTTCTTCAGGTGGTTGATGCGCTGGCGGGTCTTGGCATCGGGGCAGATGATCGCGCCCCCCTCGAAGGTATTGAAGACCTTGGTGGCGTGGAAGCTGAGCACGCTCAGATCGCCGTGCCGGAGGATGCTGCCACCCGCATCACGAACACCGAAGGCATGGGCGGCATCGTAGATTACCCGCAGGTTGTAGGTGTCGGCGATACGGGCGATCTCTTCGACATCGCAGGGATTGCCGTAGCAGTGAACCGGCATGATCGCGGTAGTTTGCGGTGTGATGGCCGCTTCGATCTTGCGCGGGTCCAGGTTGAGGCTGTGCGGGTCGATGTCGACGAACACCGGCTTGATGCCGTTCCACAGCAACGAATGGCCTGTGGCGACGAACGAATACGGCGTAGTGATGACCTCGCCGGTGATGCGCAGCGATTGCAGAGCGGTCACCAGCGCCAGGGTGCCGTTGGCGAACAAGGCTATGTGCTCGACGCCCAGATACTCGCAGAGCGCCGCTTCCAGCGCCTGGTGCATGTTGCCGCCGTTGGTCAGCACGCGGCTGTCCCAGATCTTCTGCAGATAAGGAATGAATTCTTCCAGCGGCGGCATCAGCGGCCGGGTGACCGGGATGATTTTGTTCATGGACATGACCTGGGGAATCTGTCGGTAGAACAGTCACAGCAAGAACCGCGCCACGGACTCGAACAACCGCTACCCAGCTCGAAATCAGAGGGTTCCGGCCAGGTCCAGACATTCTGCCTGGCAGATTCGCCCCCCTAGGCGCCGGTTTCTTGACTGCCTTGATCTTTCACGGCCGACCCGAAGACCAGCGCAGCCGCAGCGCCCAATCTCGTGCCGAGACAGGCGGAACCATTGCTTCCCCGTGCAGGTCAGCTAGCCCCGTCACCACCGCCGTCCAGCCACTGCATGCCCAGGCCACCGGCTTCCTGCGAGAACAGCAATTGCCAGCCCTCGCCGAGCATCAACGGCAAGGCGGCTCGCGCCGCAGGCCCGAGCAACGCCTGCCCGACACGATAGTGTCCGCGAACCTGCCCCGAACGGTAATGCAATACCAGACCGAGCAGCGTCGCCTCCGTCTGCTTCGCCATGGCCCCCCATGGCAGAGAAAATCGATAGATCCCCGCAGCCACCCTGCCCTGCGGAACTAGGGGCACGCTCGCCTCCCCACCGAGAGGCTGCATCTCGAACGCCAGCTCACAACGGCGCATCACGGCATCCGGCAGGGAAAGATCGACCAGCAGATGGCCCTCCGCACTCGCCAGTTCAATGAGCTGGAAGAAGCCGATGTTCGGAAAGTCCAGGCGCAACAAGGCTCGCTCGACCGGCACCTCGATGTTGTCCAGGAAAGGTTGCTGCCAGTAGCAATCGCCATCAAGTTCCACCATGCGTCCCTGTACCGGCAAGCCGAGCAGATAGCACAGCTCCTCGATTTTCCCCAGCTTCAGGAGCCGCAGGTAGAGCTGGCGACGCACGCCCAGCGCACGAAAATCGAGGTCGCCGTAACAGGCGAGCAGCTTGCCTATGCCCTCGATGAACGCCTGGCGGAAGGATGGCGAGGCGGCGATGTTCGGAATCACATGCAAGGCACGCTGCATATTGGAAAGCGCAATCAGCCGACGGTATTCCTCTGCGCCCTCCACCTCCTCGAAGTCCTCCCACTCGATGAGCATGGAATGGATCCGATCAGCGTAGTTCGCAGCGTTGGCGTTGTTCTGGCTGATCGAGACGTTCGCCCCGACCGAGCGAATGCGCCAGAGGTAGACCAAGTCGGGAACGATGACGGTCTTGCTGCTGTAGAAGTAGGCCTTGTGGATGAAGGGGCGATCGGCGTAAAGCAGTCCGGGTACCATGCCCAAACGATTCTGCAGCAGGAAGTCTCGGCGGAATATCTTGTTCCAATAGAAGCAATCGTGCGTCACATCGGGGAAGTCGTGTACCGACGCCAGCACCCGCCGGCGCGTCCAGACGAAGGGCTCATAGAGAAACGACACTGCCGAGACGATACCGTCCTCTAGACGCGTCGCACGGCCCATCACGATATCGGCCGAAGTAATGACGGCTTCGCTCATCAGCCGTGAATAACCCTCGAAAGTGACGACGTCGTCCGAATCGACAATCGCCACATACTCGCCTCGAGCCATCGCCACGCCCTGATTGCCGACCATCGCGCCGCCTTCGTTACGCGTCCTGGCTACGCAGCGAAAGCGCGGGTCCCTGCTCTCGTAAGCCCGGCATATCGCCAAGCTGTCGTCGGTACTGGCATCGTCGATGGCGATGACCTCGATCTGCTCATAGCGCTGCCCCAGCAGGGAATCGAAGCACTCCGCAAGATACTCGGCGGTGTTGTAGACCAGCACGACGATGGACAGTAGCGGGCGGCCTCCGCCCGCCGGTTGCAGGCTTGCGGCCATTTCAGCTCCTCGCATCGAGCAATTGCTCGACCGCGTCGATATCGAATACCGGGATGCCGCATTCGCGACTCACGTCTAGACGCTCGCGCCAGGAGTCGTCGATGAAGATTGCCCGTCGTCGAGGATCGATCACGCGGCTCTTGGACGTACCGTCCTGGATGTGCAGGATGTCCTCGAACAGAGATTCGGCGAGCCGGTAATGCTGCAGCGTCTGCCGCGGGCATTGGGCATGGCGCGTCACCAGTACCACCGCCACGTTCTGCGCCAGCCACTGGTAGAGCAGCGCCGCCAGCATCGGGTTCACCCGGCCTTCGACTATCAGCGTGTCGTCCAGGTCGAGGTACACGCAGTCGTAGTCATGCTCGACCCGGAAGCGATTCGCCAGGGCTCGATCCAGGCGGATGGGAAAATCCTGTGCGTGCACGCTGAAAGGCACACCCTGGTATGCGTACAGAGTGAGCAGCGCGTAGTTGATGCCACGGTTGCGCGACAGCGCCATGGAACCGGCGATACGCGGGGCTATCTCCAGCAATCGCCAATTGCCCCCGGTATTCTGCTTGACCTGGAAGAACCAGGCGCCACGCAGGCGAAGCACTTCGGCAATACGCTCGGCGATCGCGCGAATCTGCGGACCCGCAGATACCGGCCGGGTCGCTACGCTGATACCCGACTTGATCCGCTCGCGTACCCGTGGGGAAATGTGCAGCAGGGCACCTGAGGCATCGGAAATACAATCGACGGTGCATTCGTCGCCTGGCAGGTATTCCGAAAAGACGTATTCGACTCCGCTGTGCAGCAATTGCTCATGGCGCGCCAGGTCCAGAACCCGTTCGGCCCCCTGCGAGCCCTGCCCCACCGCCGGCTTGGCGAAGATGGGATAGATGCCCGGAGCAGGCTCGGCGATCGTCCGCGGCACGAAGCCACTGTCCGCGAAGCGGGCATAGGTGCTGTTCTTGTTGCGGCAGACGCGAGCGACTTCCAGCTCCGGCGCAATCACCATCGCCCTCACGTCAGCCCGGCGCTCGGCCAGCGCCAGGATGACGCTGTCGTGGGCCGGCATGACCATGTCGATTCCCCATTCCTCGACCAGTGCATTGATCTGCTCGATGAAATCCGCGGAGTCGACCTGCGCGTTAATCTGCCGATAGCGCGCATAGACGTATTCGCCATGGTCGGGAACTGAGGACACGCCGAACAGTTGCACCGTCTTGTTGAACCTGAGGGCGGCATGGATTTCCAGTCCAATCTCCGAACCGCAGGGGAATACCAGAACCTTGAGCATCTGTGTGTCTTCGCTACGACAGGCTGCGATGCAGCTCTTCGATCATTTCCAGGTCATCGGGCACCGCTATGCGTTGTGCTCCGATGAGCCGCCCTAATGCCTGCTTGAGTGCCGAGGAGGAAATACCCGAGGTGCGCTCCAGATAGACCACCTCGCAGTACGCCCGCAACGCGTCGAAATGTCCTCGCCAGTCATCCCCCATGACGAAGATGTCGACAGCATGACGCTGGATATCGGAAACCTTCTGGTCCCAGGCGCTCTCTTCGATCACCAGGTCGACACAATCCAGCGCCTCGACGATTTCCCGACGCTCGGCGAAGGGAATCAGGGCCCGCTTGCCCTTCAACGCATTGAACTCGTCGGTGGAGACCGCCACGATCACCCGCCCGCCCAGTTGTCGCATGCGCTGGAGCAGCCGCAAATGGCCGATGTGGAACATGTCGAAGGTGCCATAGGTGATAACTGTCTTGGTCATGCCATCCACTCGCCCACCCCGCCGGCGCGGGCCTCCCGAACACTCGATCCCGCCACCTGGCCAGGCCTGCTCGCCACCGTCATTTCACGAAACTCCGGTTCCCCTGCCATAAGCGTTTCAGGTAGTCGTCCGCGCTCAGGTCGAGGATTCTCTCCAGTACTTCATCGATCTCCACGCCCCATCCCTTCACGCACTGGCGAGTGAAGATGAAGTTGCTCAACGGATCATGCACGGAGAACGCCGGGAACATGTTGACGTTCGATGTGTTGTATTCCGGGGGATAGACGATATCCAGGTAGAGATTGGTATTGAAGATCTTCACGCGCGAAGGGCGGAAGCGCAGCACGTCCATCAGCACCCGCTGAACGGCCGTCGGCGCCCCGAACAGGAAGGGACTGTCGTACGACCAGCCTCTGGGCTGCTCCCGCGCCGGGATGCTCAGGTTGCGCAGCCAGGCAAAGCGCTCGGTATCGAATTCTTCCAACACCGCACAGCGCAGGTCGAAAGCCGACTCCAGATAGGCACGATAGGCATTCAGGTTGGAGCTGCCGTAGTAACTGATATCGCAGCGACAGCCGAATCTCTCAGCCCCCAGATGGACCTCGGGGTGCCAGTTGAAACGGATGATCACGTCGAAACTGTCGATCTCCGGGCCGTGGTCCAGACCGACGTCGGCCATGCCTACAATGGCTACGCTGCGTCCCTGGACCATCGCAGCGAATGCCCCACCCATGCTGTCATCGAGCATGCGGTAGTAGGCATCGGCCTGCGACTCGGGCCGATAGAGTTCGGACAACGTCAGAACCCGCTCCAGTACGAGCTTGTCGAATCCGGTGGCTTCCGGGCGCACCTGTGCCAGCGTCATCGCATCGCCGCTCTCGTTGGCATGGGTGAGCTGGAACAGGTGCTCGACCAGCCCCGCCGGAGCCCGCTCGCGGCTGCCGGCCAGGCGCTCCACGAACTCCGCGCGGCAGGCCTGGTAAAGCTCGGCGTGACCGTGCTGCAGCAGCAGCCTGGCGATGAAGTACAGGTAGGCGCTCGGGATGTCCGCGGACAAATGCCGGTGCGCTTTCAGAAAGGCAGCCAGGTCATTGACGCAAGCCGCGGTATGGGCATCGCGCAGATCGCTCAGGGCGTGGTCGTGATGCTTGAAGACATCGACCAGCGCCCAATGGATGCTCAGGAATGCAGAGCGAATCTCTGGTGACCAGTCGAGTGCCTCTATCAGGCAGTCGAGACCAGCCAGTTGTCTGGCCAGGATACGTGCGTTCTTGAAGTACACCGCCGCCGTCAGCTCACTGAGGCTCATGTCTCCCGTTTCAAGACGGGAGCGGTACAGGGACTGCCAACGGTAGTAGCTCAACGAAAACGGCCAGCTCCCGGGCTTCTCACCCAACAGTGCCTCGAACTGCCGATGGGCCGAGTGCCACTGACGCTTCTGGAATGACTCGACGGCCTCGCGATAGCGCCGCCGCGCCTGCAGACCGGCATTCCCGGGATGCCCCAGCAATCCCGCGGTGACCACCCGCTCATGCCGCATCCAGTCACCCAGCACTTCGCAGCAACGGGCATAGGCGTGGAAATCGTCGATGTCTACCAGGGCACCGTCCCGCTCCAGCCTGTCCCAGTGCGCCATCGCCTCCCACCAGCTCCGTTTGAGCATGGCGTCGGTCGCAAGGTCATTTCCGAGTACGTTCATTCAATTCACCACGTCATGCGAGAGCGTCGGCTGGCGCTGCCCCATGGTCCCGCCGCCATGCATCTCGCTGGATATATCGGCAGGCCGGGGGCGGACAATAGCGCGCCCGTCGCGTTCAGGCGCTCGGTCCGACAGAGGGTGAGACCAGCCATCAGTCTCCCTCCGGTATCGCCCGGGGTTTGCGCATCAGCCATTCGGCGGTGCGCCCCAAACCTTGCTCCGCAAGGGCCCGATAGAAATCAGCCAGGCTTTCCGGCGCGTGCTGGCGGAGGCTCGCCTCGAACTGCATGCGCCGTCGATGCACTTCGCGGCCCAGGCCGACATCACCGATGTAGACCTCACCCGCCAGGGCGAAGAACTCCATGGGGAAACTGGTGTATGCCTGCTCGGCAACGAAGCCCTGGCGCTCCAGCAGACGACGCAGCGAGGCATGGCCGAAATAGTTGAGGTGATGGGGCACCGCAACCCACCATGGCCGCAGCCCCCCGGCCTGCAATGCCTTCTGCCAGGCATTGAAGTCATTGGGTACACCGACGTAGAGCACACCCCCGGGGCTGAGCAGATCCCAGCAGCGCTGCAGGAACAGGGCCGGCTCAGGAACGTGCTCCAGTACCTCGTAAAGGTGGATCGCGTCGAACCGCCCCAGGCGCTCCAGGGCCGGGTTCTCCAACCCACCCACCAGCACCTGGGCACCACAGGCGCCAGCCCGCTCCGCCATGTCGCCATCGGGCTCGCAGGCGAAGGCCTGCCAACCCGCAGCCAGGGCCCGCTCGAGGAACAGGCCCGCGCCACAACCCACATCGAGCAGGCGTCGCCCCACGACGGCCTGCTCGATGCGCTGGAGGCGCTCGTCCAGCACGGCCTGATGCCAAGCCCGATCCTCGACGATCTCACCCAGGTAGCTGGGATAGTTCCGCCAGTAATCCGCGCTGTAGTGGGCCGCTACATCTTCGACACTGGGCAGCGGATCGACATGGGCGTAACCACACTGGACACAGTCGACCACCCGCCAGGCGTCCGCCTGATGCAACGACTCCCCATCGTGCGCCATGCTCAGTCCTCCATGTTCCTGGTGAAGCGCTCGGCGAACGGCCTGGGCAACAGCTTGTCCTCACCCTGGGGATGCAGCAGGAGGAAGTTGCCGTAGCACATCATCAGGTGCCAGAAGCCGACTTCGGCCTTGCTGAAATCGGCCGCCCGCTTGATCAGCAGCCAGCCGGAACGCACGTCGTCGAAGGACAACACACCGCGACGGAACATTTCGAAATAGCGGCGGTGGCCGCTCAAACGCATGTCGAAATCGTCGCTGGCCTGCTCCACGAAGGCGAAACGACCTTCGGCATAATCCACCTCCACGCGGCAGTGGAAGGCGGGCGCATCATCCCCCTCCAGATTCAGGTTCACCACGAAACGCCCCCGGTCCACCTCGGAGAAACGCTCGGCGAATAATGCCTGCCAGTTTTCCGTGGCCCACTTCGCATACGCCTGCATGCGTTGCACGAAGGCCGCCTGGTCGAAGACGAACTCCGCCTCCCAGCTCTCCAGCTTCTCGATGACAGCCCGCACGTAAGGACGCGAGCGCAGGTCTGCGATCTTGTCGAGAAGCTCCTGGTGGCTAGCGAATGCCGGGCGATAGTCGGTATGGGGGTTGGCCAGGTCGAAACAGTCGCCCGCCTGCAGAGTGGCCACCTGGCTGTAGAGCCCATGCTCGCGGAAGTGCTCGGCCAATTCGTAGGAATGCGGGCCAAGCATGGCATCAGTTTCCGGAAAACGGATGTAGACCATGTCGCTGGCGTTGGGAATGACGTAACGGGCATTCAGCCGGCGTGCATAATCGGCGGTACGCGACAACACCTTGAGCCGGCGGCGATCGGTCTCGGCGGCCTTGCGCTGCGGGTCCATGTCGAAGAACGTCGGGTAGATACTGGAGTTGACCAGGCCGAGCAGCGCCACGTCCAAAGTATGGCGCTCGCCGATCAGGCTGGCGTCCTCCGGCTCAAGCATGCAGTCGTTCTGGTGGAACACCGACTGGCCGTCGGCCTCGACCACCAGCGAGCTGTCGTAGGTATCCTGGTCCGCATACAGCGTCAGCATCAGGCCCTGAGCCAGTTCATGGCTCTGGCGATGCTCCAGTTCGATCAGCCGGGTAAAACCCATTTGCCGCAGGATTGGCCGCAACGGGTTGTCCTGGTCACCGTACTGGCGGATGACGATAGGCATGTCACGGCGAAAATGGCGCAGGGTATCGGGGCAGAAGTGATCGGAGTGCGAGTGGGAAATGTACAGCGCGTCTTGATCGACATACTCGGCACGCGGAATGCGGCATTCGGGGAACTGCCACATGGTGTTGCTGATCGGGTTGTACAGCCAGGGGTCACTGAGCAGGCGGAAACCCGAATCGGTAACGATCTGGAAGCTGGCGTGGGAATAGAATTTCAGTTTCACAGCATTGTTCCTTGTTCCAGAAATGACGAGCCGTCGGCGCAAGCCATCAGCCCGAGAATGACTTGTGCGCAACGCTGCGCACCGAAGCCGTCGACGCGCAGGTAGGCGCGTCGGCAACGATGGGCCAGCGCGGCGGGTCTGCGGATCAGCGCCCGCAGAGAGGCGGCGGCGTCCTGCGCCGGCCCCAGGTCGTGCAACAACCCGGCAGCCGCCATGCCCCGTACGTATGGGCGCATGTGTTTCCAGGCCACCGCTGCTACAGGCACTCCGAGGCACATCGCCTCGTAGCTGGTGATGCCGCCCAGGGTGACGACCAGGTCGTGCCGCAGAATCAGCCCGGGCAGGTCGGCAGGCGCCTCGAACAACCTGTCGCCGTGCCGCAGGCAACGACGCCAGGCGCGCCGCCTCGCCAGCGAAACCGCAGGGCCGGCGACCAGGCCAAGGTGGGCGGCACCGCACCAGTCGGCCAGCAGGCGCTCGGTGCAACGGCCCGGATCGGCTCCGCCCAGGCACACCAGAATCCGACGCACCGCATGCCCTCCGCGAGGGCTGACCGGCCGCCGGGCCAGCACTTGCGGCCGCAGGATGTTGTATTCGGCCCCCCCAAGGCGCCTGGCCAGGTGCGGCTTGTCCAGCGCGTCGCCATCGAGGAAAAGGTCAGCCTCGTAGCGCAGGCCATCGGCGTCAGTCAGGTGCACCAGGGGCCCGCAGCCCAGCTCGCGTAGGTGTCGGCTGTGCTCGGCACATAATCCGGGCAGGTCGCTGACGACCAGGCCGGGCTGCTGCGCCACCACCTCCAGGGCCTGTCCGGTATCACTTACGCAGACCGCCTGCAGCCCGCTGCTCTGCAGCAACTGCGCCAGGCGCGGCTCCCCCTGAAAGACCAGGCGGGGCTGCGCCCCCGCGGCGATCAGCGCCTTGGCCAGGGCTTCGGTGCGACGCAGATGGCCGATCCCGATCCGGCGGCTCGCGGCTGTCCACAGCGTGATGCTCATGCGCCTATGTCGCTCCAGTCGAGCACGCTCATGGCCGGCAGGTCGCGCACCAGTTGTCGCCCCAGCAATTGCTCACGCTGGAACGGATGGATGCCATAGCCAGGACGCAATACGGCGATGTCGTCCAGCGTCAGGCGATGCCCCGCCGGGCGCGCATGACGCAACACCAGAGAACGGGTGCTGACGCGACGCTCCGCCACTTCGCTGGGTCGTACGCCCACGTGGCTGCGGCCGAGCATACTTTCGAGGCGGCGGATTTCACGCACCAGGGCGCCAAGCTCGGCCTCGTCGGCGCTGAACCAGTGATCAGGCCCGTCGGTGGCGGTGTCCAGGGTAACGTGCTTCTCGATCAGGCGCGCGCCCAACGCCACGCTACCCAGGGCCGCGGTGATGCCCAGGGAGTGGTCGGAAAGACCGATCAGGGTCTGGGGGAACAACTGCTGCAAAGTCGTGATGGTGCGCAGGTTCATCTCTGCGTCCGGCGCCGGGTAGGCGGCCAGGCAATGCAGCAGCACCAGGTCCCGGCAGCCGGCCTCGCCCAGCACGGCGACGGCCCGCTCGGCCTCCGCCAGGGTCGACTTGCCCAGCGACAGGATAACCGGCTTACCCGTACCGGCGACCCGCTCCAGCAGATCGAGATAGGCGACATCGGAGGCGGCGATCTTGAAGCAGGGAACCTTCAACCCATCGAGAAAATCCGCCCCCTCGGGGCTGAACGGTGTGGAAAAGGCCTGCACTCCCAGCGACTCGGCCAGTTCGAAAAGGCCGGCATGCGCCTCACGCGGCAGCGCCAGGCGATCGAACAACCCGCCTATGGTCTCTTGGCGCTCCTGTCCCGGCGCCCCCCAAGTAACGACCCGGCCAGCGTCGGCCACCAATTCGGCCGCACTGTAGGTCTGGAACTTCACCGCATCCACACCTGCGCGCGCAGCCATGCGGACCAGTTCGGCAGCTTTGTCGGGGTCGCCGTCGTGGTTGGCCCCGATCTCGGCCACGATGAAGGTCGCTTGACCTTCACCCAGATATCGCTCACCGATACGCATGCTCAGCCCCGACGCGGCTTGAGCGCGACCGCCCACCAGGTGTGGTGCTCGCTGAGCTCGCGCTTCCACAGATCGATGCGTTCGCGCTCGACCACCTCGAAACCGGCCTCTGCGGCGATTTCCTCTATACCCGGCATGTCGATGAAGTTGTACAGCAGGCCGTTGTACTCCTTGGCGCGCTCATCCAGCTGGAACACTCCCGGTTCGACTTCGAGGCCCAGGCCGTAGAGCCAGTTTTGCGTACCACGGAAATTGGCGAACAGCACCCCGTCATCGGCCAGGCTGGCGCGGATGTGCTTGAGGTCGGCGATCACTTCGGCGCGGCGCTTGAGAAACAGCACACCCCAGGCCACCACGACGGAGAAGGTACGCGCCGGCCAGCTCACGCGGGACATCTCGGCAACCTGAAGATCCCAACCCGCCGAGCGCGGCTGCAGCGCATCGCGAGTGGTCTCGATGGCCTCCGGCGTGTAGTCGATACCGCAGACATCGAACCCGAAATCTTCCAGCAGAGCCAGGTGGCGCCCGCCTCCGCAGCCGATGTCCAGGCCCTTGCGCCCCCGGTTGGCCTGCAGGTCGCCACGGTGGCGCGCGAACATCGCCACCAGGCGGTCATCTGGATAAGCCAGGCGATGAGCCCTGAGATGGCCGGCGAAAATGGACTGCGGAAGTTGCACGGTGTCAGTTGTCATTGATGAGAATCTCTTGGGTTAGTAGATCAATGCATGCCTGCAGCTCGGCCTTCGCTTGCGAGGCAGTGTCGGCCACGCTCATGGTCCATCCACGCGCCAGGGCATCCGCCCCACTGCGCAGCGGCTGCAGAACCGTTCCCACTTCCGGCAGGCGGCAGATCACGCCGCCCCGATCCGTTGGCGTGCCCAGCACCTTGCCCGAGCGCAGAGGCAGGAAGCCGAAGGCGACGGCGCGCTCCTCCACGCCAGGCAGTGCGAAGCACCCGCTCAGAACGAAATCAATGAGGTTGTCGTAGAAATCCATGTCCAGTGCCCGCGGCAGGATCATGTCGGCAATCAGTTGTCCCGGAGGCCGGCCGGCGATCTCGATAATGCTCGGGCGGCCGGACTCGTCGAGCATCACGTCCGCATTCAGAGCGCACTGATCCAGCCCTAGCGCGCTGACAGCGGCATCGACCGCATCGATGATGCCCTGGCGGTGTTGCGCAGCCACGGGCGCGGGGCTGAGGTAAGCCACTTCCTGGCGATAGGGCAGCGCCGTCATGGTCTTGGCGCGTAGCAGCAACAGCTGAAAACGCCCCTCGATGACCACGCCGTCGACGCCGTACTCGGCGCCTTGCAGGACACCTTCCACCACGGCGGGCTCCGCCTCGCCGACCCAGCCGGCAAATTCGGCAAACGCACCGGCCAGTGCCGCCTCGTCGTCCAGCAGCAGTACCCCTCGGCTGCCGGAGCCGAAGCGCGGCTTGATGACGCAAGGCAGGCCAATGTCGGCCACGGCCATGCGGAGTTCGTCCAGCCCCTGCACCGCGCGCTGCATGGGTCGGGTCAGACCGTGCGCGAGCATGGTCTGGTGGAACAGCGCCTTGTCGGTACAGCGCGTCGCCGCCTGCTCGGTGATACCACGCAAGCCGAAACGATCGTTCACCGCTCCAACGGTGCGCAGGTGACGGCCTATGGGGGCTGGCAACACACCTCCCAGTCGTCGTCCCTGCAGCGCAGCGAGCACGGCGTCGGTATCCGCGATATCCACCACCAGACGCTCATCGGCCAACGCCAGGCCAGGCGCGGCGGCGTTGCCGTCGAGCGCCAGGACCGGAAGATTTCGGGCCTTCGCCCGCTGAATCACCGCCATCTGTTCGCGGCCGGCGCCTATGGCAACCAACCAGGCTTCATCGGGCATAATAGTTGAACTCCTTGTGGCGTACCTGGGCATTGCATTCGCGCCAGTCGGGCCGCTGCTCGAGCAACTGGACAATGTCGTCCAGGGTGAACGCCTGCGCACCCAGCGCCTGGAGAATGAGGCGGATGAGCTGCAGGTCCTCAGGGGTGTCCACCGTCAGGCGATAGTCCTGGTAGGGACGCCCGGCCTCCAGACGCCCCAGACGGAAACGCTCGGGGCGCCGGTAGACGAAGGGCGTGACATGCTCGCGATCATCCGCCTCCCGCCCTTCGCACCAGGCCGTATGCAGGGTGGAAAAGGAGAACAGCTCGCAATCCATGCCCCGCGGATAGCTTTGCGGTGTCGCCGTGGACAGATAATCCAGATCGCCGGCCTGGTGCCAGCGCTCCAGCACGGCGCTCACCAACGCCGGGTCGAGCAGTGGGCAATCCGAGGTGGTACGCAGCACCAGTTCAGCCTGGAAGCATCGTGCTGCCTGGTAGTAACGATCCAGCACGTCGTCCTCGCTACCACGGAAGACCGCCACGCCCATCCGTGCCGCACAATCGGCCACCGCGTCATCGGCGGCGGAATCGGTGGTCGCCACCACGATCCGGTCCAGCTGCGAAACCTGGGCCAGGCGCTCCAGGTGCCAGACCAGCAGCGGCTTGCCGGCGGCTTCCAGCAACACTTTTCCCGGCAGGCGAGTCGAGCCCATGCGCGCCTGGACGATGGCCACGGTCTTCATCGCAGGAGCTCCTTCAGCACCCCGACGACTCTGTCCTGGCTGGTGTCTTCCAGGGCAGCGTACATAGGCAGGCTGATCAGCCCGGAGTAGAAGGCTTCGGCGTTAGGGCAGCAGCCCCGCTCAAAGCCCAGACGACGGAAATACGGCTGCAGGTAGATCGGCAGGTAATGCACGTTGACCAGGATCTGCGCCTCGCGCATTGCGTCGAAAACCTGTTTGCGCCGCGCCGCCTCCACCCGAATTGGATACAGGTGCCAGGCCGCCCCCGGTTGCTGCTGGAGATACCGCACTGGCAGCCCCTGCAACTGTTCCTCATAACGCTGCGCCAACTGCCGACGACGAGCGACGAACACATCCAGGCGCGCGAGCTGGCTGCGCCCCAGGGCCGCCTGCAGATCGGTCATTCTGTAGTTCAGTCCCAGCTCGAGCTGTTCGTAGTACCAGCCCCCCTCGGCCTCACCCTCCATCAACCGAGGGTCGCGAGTAATGCCATGGCTGCGCAGGCGCGCCAGGCGACCGGCGAGTTGGGCATCATTGGTACACAAGGCACCGCCCTCCGCCGTCGTGATGTGCTTGAGCGGGTGGAAGCTGAACACCGTGAGGTCGCTATAGCGGCAGTCGCCGACACGACTACCGGCCAGGCTGGCCCCAAGCGCGTGAGCGGCATCCTCGATCACCCGGAAGCCATAGTCGCGGGCCAGCGCGGCCAGAGTCGGCATGTCAGCCACCAGGCCGGCATAGTGGACCATCACCACGACCTTGGGCACACGTCCGCGGGCTCGCGCCAGGATCAGCTTGTCCTCCAGGGCCTGCATATCCATCAGCCCCGAGTCGGGGTCGACGTCGACGAAGTCCACCTGCGCACCGCAATACAATGCGCAATTGGCCGAAGCGACGAAACTGATCGGCGAGGTCCATACCCAGTCGCCTGCCCCGACCTCCAGGGCCAGGCAGGCCAGATGCAACGCTGCAGTGCAGCTGCTGACGCTCACCGCGTGGGAGGCTCCAACCGCGGCGGCGAGCTCAGCCTCGAACGCAGGCCCAGTCGGCCCCTGGGTCAACCAGTCTGAACGCAATACCTCGACAACGGCCGCAATGTCGGTCTCGTCGATGCTCTGACGTGCGTAGGGAATCAAGCGTGACTCCTATCGAGCGAGCGGATTTCTTCGACATTCAGGAAATGCGGGTTGGTGTCCGAACCGTACTCGAAGTCCTCCGCCACCCTGGAGCCCCGCTCGCCAAGCGCGTTGACGGAGAAGTCGCAGATCGACGAGAAGCGGATCGAAGGCTCGATGACGAAGTGATCGTGGAACTCCAGCGTCTGCGCCGCCGAATCACGGGGCACCATCAGCTCGTGAAGCTTCTCGCCCGGGCGGATGCCGACGATGCTCTGCCGGCAATCGTCAGCCATCGCGGTAGCCAGGTCGACGATGCGAATCGAAGGGATCTTCGGCACGAAAATCTCCCCGCCCTGCATGCGCTGGAAGCTCTTCATGACCATCTCGACGCCCTGCTCCAGGGTGATCCAGAAGCGCGTCATGCGCGGGTCGGTGATCGGAAGCTCGCGGGCGCCTTCGGCGATCAGCTTGCGGAAGAAGGGAACGACCGAGCCACGCGAACCCACCACGTTGCCGTAGCGCACCACGGAAAAACGGGTATCCAGCCCACCGGAATAGTTGTTGGCGGCCACGAACAGCTTGTCGGAAAGCAGCTTGGTGGCACCGTAAAGGTTGATGGGGCTGGCGGCCTTGTCGGTGGACAGCGCTATGACCCGCGCCACGCCGTTGTCGATGGCGGCCGAGACGATGTTCTCGGCGCCGTTGACGTTGGTGCGGATGCACTCGGTGGGATTGTATTCCGCAGCAGGCACCTGCTTCAGGGCCGCGGCATGCACCACGTAGTCGATACCGCGCATGGCCTGCTTCAGCCGGTCCGCGTCGCGCACGTCGCCCAGGAAGTAACGCATGCAGGGGGCGTTGAACTCCTGGCTCATCTCGAACTGCTTCAGTTCGTCACGGGAGAACACCACTACCCGCTTGGGCCGATGACGACGAAGCAGAGTCCGGATGAACGAGCGACCGAACGACCCCGTACCACCGGAAATGAAGATGGACTTGTTATCAAACATTCAACTGTCTCCGACGGGGCTCAGGCGGGATGCTAGGGGGAGTGGACCCGAGCCAGCCACTGCTCGGGTAACCGGCAGGAAACGACGCTTGCGACTTGCCCGGCCACCGAGCCCAACGTTCGTATGGGGCGTGTGCGATGAACACAGGTAGGCAGGCAACTCTATTCATTCGAAATCCAGTTACTTCATGCTTGGCATGGACGAGTAATGCACTTGCGGCGGCGCGTCAGATAACTGCCGAAATCGCCCCGCGGTTCCATCGAAGCAATATATGGGCCAGGCTGATGGAGCAGGCGTCGAGCCTGTGCTGGAGCACTTCTGTCGAGCGGAGGAGACGTACGATAAGCCGGCGGGGCGACAGTGAAGGGAAGCGAACGACTGGAGAATCTGCCCGCCAGTGAATGGGCAGGGGCCCAAAGCATGTCATGCGCGCTCGGGGCGCCATGCGATGGGCGGGAAAGCATGCCTCATCGCAGTACGACACAAGCCTTCAGGTGCAGGGGAAACCCGGTTTCCCCTTCCTCAACGGAAGGGCCGGGGAGAACGCGAAAGATGGAGCGCCAGCGCGCAATCGTGCTCAGAGCTTGTTGAACAGACTCAACTGGCTGACCCGCGCGAAGGCCGCCTGGGCCGCTTCGAGCATGGTCTGCTGCAGCACCAGCTTGGAGGTGGCTTCGGCCATGTCGGTGTCGCGGATCGAGGACTGGGTGGTGCTGTTGGTCAGGCTCAGGCTCTGGTTTTCCTGGCTGAGCACGTCGATGGTGTTCAGCCGCGAGCCCACCGACGACTGTACGTTCATCACCTGGTTCATGCCGTTGTCGATGTTGGTCAGCGCCGAGGCCACCATGTCGCGGATGCTCAGCTGGGCCTGGGGATCGTTGGCGGTGGAAGCGCTCAGCGCGGTGCGCAGGTCGCCGATGGTGTTGAGGATGTTCTGCCGCTCCGGCGAGCTGGCGGTGACGCTGAACTGGTCGCCGGCAGCCGGCGAGGCGCTGATCGAGAGGTCGACGCCGGCCACGCTGATGGTCTGCGGGAAGGCGCCGCCGAGGGTTCCGCCGGCGATCGGCGTGGCGCCCTGGCTGGCCGGCAGCGCGTAGACCTCGTAGTCGGTGGCGCTGGTGAACTTCAGCTGTACGCCGTTGGCCGGGAACTGGGTGTTGTAGGCGGTCTGGTCGCTGACCGTGCCGCCGGTGATCTGCGCGCCCGAGGTGTTGGCGGCGCTGCGCTTGATCGAGAGGTCGTCGGGCGCCATACCGAAGCTGAAGCTGTAGCCGCTCACCAGGCTGTCCATGTCGCTGGCGTCGTCGCTGCTGGGCAGCGAGACGTCGAGCTGGAACTGCGCGCCGCGGAAGCTGATGGCGTTGCTGTCGGCTGAGGTGCCGTCGTAGGTGCCGTTGGTATTGGCCTCGCTGGTGACGTCGTTGCCGTCCTTGTCGAGGATCTGGTACTGGCTGCCGCTGAGCACGTTCAGGGTGTAGGGCGCGCCGTCGCGGAAGCTGGCGTTGTAGGTGCTGTCGCTGGTCACCGTGCCCTGGGAGAGGAACGCCCGCTGCACGCCGTCGCTGTTCGGGTTGCTGCCCAGCGAGCTGGTGGTGCGGCTGGCGTTGGCCGCCATCTCGAAGATGCTCCAGCCGTTGTCGCTGGTCGGCAGCAGCAGGTTGTCGGCGATCTGCAGGTTCAGCGAGCTCTGGTCGCCCTGGTAGCTGTAGGTGCCGTCGGCGTTCTGGATGAACGGCTGCACCGTGCTCTTGCTGCCGGAGAACAGGTAGTTGCCGCTGGCGTCCTTGCTGTTCATCAGCGTCAGCAGCTGCTGCTGGATCTGCCCGAGCTGGTCAGCAAGGGCCTTGCGGTCGTCGTCGGTGAGGGAGCCGTCGCCGGCGCGCACCGCGACCTCGCGGGCCTGCTGCAGCACGTTGGTGATCGAGGACAGCACGCTCTCTTCCTGGTTCAGGGCGTTCTGCGCGGTGGTCATGTTGCCGCTGTATTGCGTCAGCAGCGCCTGCTGCTGCTGCAGCTGCAGCAGGCGCGCGGCGCCGACGGGGTCGTCGGCGGGGGTCTGGATGCGCACACCGCTGGAAATCTGCTCCTGGGTCTTGGCCAGGCTGGCGTAGCCGCGGTTGTAGTTGTCGATGTTGGAACTGAAGATCTGCGGGGTGGAAATACGCATCACGGCCGCCTCAGATGTTGTTGATCAGGGTGTCGAAGAGCGTCTGCGCGGTCTTGATGATCTGCGCGGAGGCCGTGTAGTACTGCTGGAACTTCACCAGGTTGGCTGCTTCTTCGTCGAGGTTGACCGCCGACAGCGAGTCGCGGGTGTTCTGCGCCTGGGTCAGCACCGCGTCGGTGGCGGTGGCGTCCAGCTTGGCCTGGTTGGCCTGGGCGCCGACGGTCTCGGTCAGGCTGCTGTAGGCGCCGGTCAGGCTCATGCCGCTGCCACTGCCGGTGCCGCTGCCCACGGTCTTGGCGCTCTGCAGGTCGATGAGTTTCTGCGCGTTGCCGTTGTCGGCATCGCCATTGGAATTGAAGTCGACGGTGAAGCTGTCGTCCTTGCCCGGGTAGCCGCCGATGCTGGTCTGGAAGCTGAACGACGGCGTGCCGGGCACGGTGACGCTGATGTCGTTGCTCTGCCCCGGCACTATGCTGCCGGTGCCCAGCGAGTTGCCGGCGGCATCGTAGAGGGTGTAGCCCTGGGTGCCGTCGCCGGCAGCGGCGTCGAACACCAGCTTGACCGGCATGCCGGCCTTGATCGCCGCCGACAGGTCGGCGCTGTTGCCGGCGTCGAGTTGGGTGGTCAGGCTGGTGCCGCTGATGGTGCCGCTGCCGATGTTGCCGGTGGTGGCGGTGGAGACCAGCGGCGAGGCCAGCGCCAGGCGGTTGGCGTCGGTCATGGCCACGGAGATGTCCGCCGCGGCGGTGCGCGTGGGGATCACCGTGAAGCGGTCGCCGGCCTGGATGGTGCCGACGCTC
>Ga0180219_1000605_pt1 | contig 28108 bp, 25 predicted proteins | sample eDN3rd30CBELigMG_FD_151338 | JGI IMG/M metagenome (GOLD analysis project Ga0180219, IMG submission 151338) | Enriched Miracle-Growth compost microbial communities from Emeryville, California, USA - eDNA 3rd pass 30_C BE-Lig MG (version 2)... ... | reverse complement strand
TCGCCACCGAGATTCGGAAAGTAGCGCGCCTCACCGTCGGAAGTGCGCCCGGCAAGCTGCCCGCGGATTCCGTCGAGCTCTTGACGAGCGTCACCGTTGAAGACGTGACGAGCGTTCAGACAGCGCGTCGGCTCGTGGCCGCAGTTGCTGATTGCATCGAGAACGGTCAGCTTGTGCCACCAGAGTGGGCGGTCGAGACATACGTAGCGACCGGCGCAATCGAAGACGAGCTGCGGGGTCGGGAGAAAAGGGGCCTGATTCCGCGGGCCGTACTCACTGCCATCCGTACGTCGCTGTGGCAGATTGCATCGCTCCACCCAGAGGTCGTCAGGCGAATTGTGCTTGAGGTCACTGCGGCAAGGCCAGCGGAAGAGGTGCACGAGTACTTCACGCTTGTCCGGAAGCTCGATGAGTCAGGCGTACTCACTGATGACGATTTGGTCGAACTTGCCTGCCGAGCCGCGCCCACGGGAATCCGTGTTCTGAATGCAAAGAAGCTCGGTGCTCTGGCCGACGACGTCGCGGAGATACTCGCGAGCCGGTGTCCTGAGGCGCTCGCGACTGAAGCGTCGACGCTTGCACGTGCTCTTGCCGAAGTCGGGCAGTTCCGGAAGTGGCGTAGCCCTATCCTCGCTGCCTTGGCGCAACGATCGGCTTCATGACCACCCCCACTCTCGCTGCTTAGGAGCGGACGGTGAGGCTGCCAATGGTGCGGCGATACTCTCGCCGACGCCAGTCACCATCATTCATGCGGCGGTTCATTTGGAGCTCCGACGAGTCCTCGCATGGAACCGCACGGGTCTGGGTGAGTAAGTGGACAAGCTGTCAGCTTAGACACGAATCGCCAGGCCGTAGCCAATGAGCTCTTCGATCGCAGCGGCAATCTCCTCGTCGCTCTCGTACGCATCCTCATACGGATCGATCGGCTGCCCCTGCTGCGCCAGCAGGAGCGCGTACAGTCCTCGCGCCATGAGCGACAGATCCTGGTTCGCCAAGACGTCAGACGGCATATCGACCTCGCCGACATCGGTCTCGACGGCACGCAGGCCGGCGGCGGCGATCCAGTCCGAGGCGGGTGCGTTCACAAGTACAGAGGCTACCGAGTCCGCGTGACCATAAGCACCAGGGATAGCGTCCTGTTCACCACGCCTGACGCTAAGCACTATTGACAGATTCGAACAAATATGCGATAATGCATGTCAGTTGAAGACCGCATCTGATACGCGACACCTTCAACAGAACGCTCGCCGATCACCTCGGCTTGAGCTGTTCGGGATAGCTCTCCCACCCGTCTCTCGGGTGCGGGAGTGATAGCGCCACCGCGTCGCAATCGTGCGCGGGGGAAGTGGTGCTATCGCTCCTGCAACCGCAGGAACGGAACTCCAACAAGCAGGGGGAGCAAGATGTCTCAAATAGGCGAAGCAGTAGCACTCAAGGACGAGCTCGACGAAGAACACCAACTCGACGAGCCTGAGCTTGAAAGGCACGGACGATCGTCGCGTCACATGTTCGGCGGATCGATCGTCCAAGTGGGCGGTCAGCGGTTTCGCGTTCATGAATACGGCGGCGGGCTCATCAACCTCTACGCCACGGTGGCGTCGACGGTCTATGTCGGGCCACATGCCATGATCAAGGATCGTGCGATCGTTGTCGGATCAGTCCGGCTTTTCGACCGCGCGACGATCGAAGGAAACGCCATCGTGGCCGACTCATGCACACTTCGCGAGGATGCGTGCATTGGAGGCCAGGCCATCGTCCGAGGGCAGGTGACTTTAGCGCACCATGCTCGTATCGACGGCGACGCACGCGTCAACGGAGGAGTGCTTTTGCAGCACTTCGCTCACATCAGCCGCGGAGTTCTCTCCGGCGGCATGACGGTCAGTTGACCGTCACTCGAGCCTGCCTCGAGCGACAAAGAGAAGAGCCCGCACGGGCGTCTCGTCGCTCGGCGGGCTCTTCTCATTTGTGTGCTCGAAGACTTGCTTGTCGTTCTCCATGACAGATACTCAGGCTTCGATAGTCCCAGTAGATGGGGAGTCATGGGGCGTTCCAGACCACTCCCAACCATCCATGTCGCCGTCACGGTATTCGACGGCGGCGACGTGGTCGTCAGCCTCGTGCATGAACCAGGTTGACACGTCGAGCGTGTCTGCTGTGGTCGGCATCGCGTAAGCGGAGACGATCTGTGCCGCAAGCCGTGCGCAGATAGCCGTCGCCTCAGCCGTGAACGTTACGGGCGGAAGAGGGGTCCATTCGCCAGCGACGAGCGGCTTTACGGAGCCGGAAGGGCTGGTTCCGATGACTGTAGAACCGTCCGTACGTCCAACAACGATCTGCAGTCCGGCACCTGCCCATGAAGCTCGCACGTACACCTTCGCGGTATACGTCTTCCCTGCTTCAATGAGGTTCTTGCCCGAGCCATTCACGAGAATCTGCGCAGCGGAGACGGGAGGTACTGTCCACGTCGCGCGGTAGAAGCTTGGAGACTCTGGGAGTGGCCCACCCGTTGCGACTCGCGCTCCGGAGCCAGTGCCGCCACCGCCCACCACCGACCACGACGAGGTACTCACGCCCACGCGTGGGTTGTCGACATAGTTGCGCGCCGCCACGACGACCGGCTGGGGTGCGGCCTGACTAATCCATTCCTTCGCGATGAGGATCCTTGCGAGCTGCTGAGCTTCAACTTCACGTCCGATCGCATTCATGTGTGTGTTATCGATGCGGAGAGAGGCGGGAATTACGTCGTTCGCGACGTCGGCGAGGTCTTGTGTGGTTGGCGTGATGCCAGCCTGCGCCAGCCCGTTGCGGATGATCCACCCGCGGAGGTCGTAGTAGTTCGCGCCGAATTCCGCTGCACGTGCATTGTTGATCGCCTTCACATTGTCGTAACCGGAGCTTCCAAGGATCTCCGTACTGGTGTTATACAGCGAGATGATCAGGAACCGGTTGTTCACTCCGGAGAGGCCTGATAACGCCGCTCGGTCGTCGCTGATGATTGTTTCGGGGCCGGAAGCGACGTTGTTGCGTCCCGTGCGTATTAGCGTGACTCGATCCCGGTAGACCGCATATGCGGACACCCACCGCGTCTCCGGCACGACTGAGACTGACTCACCTGCGGCGGTGCGGTAGAACCGCCAAGAGTCGGACGATCCGTCCATGCGCCGCAGCGTTCCCGGTACACCTGCGAGTGAGCCCAGACACGTAAAGCCTTGCGTTGTTCGCCACGCAGCCGGGGACGCGGACACGATCACCGAAACATAGCCTGACGAGGGGATCGTGCCCCCTGCAACTGTGACGAACACGTCTTTGCCGCCCTGCCTCACGACAACTTCGGTTGTCGAGTGCCCGCCGACGCCACCCTCGAAGACCGGAACCCCCAGAATCTGAGAGAGGGTTCCAGGCACGGTCACGCCTGTTGAGCCCACATCTGCAAACATCGAGTCCCCGAAGCAGGCGACAGCATTCACGCCAGCAGTCCCGACATACGAGTCAACGGCGGCGGCGGCAGGGGCCTCGAAGACATCGGGACTCACGTTGGATATCGCTTCGTCAATCGTCGCCCTGAGGTTGTTCTCACTCAGGCGACTCGGTATCTGTGCTTCCGGAAGGCGGCCCGTTTCATCGAGTGATGCGATGCCACTCGCGCCACCGACTGCACTGAGTTTCTGGGGAGTCACCGACTGGTCGGCGATCTGTGCCGTTCCGACTGCAGCCGCAGCGATCTTCGGCGTGGTCACCTGACCATCACCCAGCGCCACTCCCATGACGGCGTTCGGCTTCAGTTGCGGAGCGCCGACTGTATCGCTCTTGAGCGTGCCGTCGTCATTGTGCGACTGCGCAAGGTAGTTGTTGAGTATCACCCCCCAACTGCCGTCGTCTCCTCCTACTTTTGGTAGTCGTGCCATTCATTCGTTCTCCTGCTTATCATCATCATTTCGCTGCTCATCCGATTGCTCAGCGGGGCTGTCACTGGGCGACCCGGAAGCCGATGCTTGTGCCCCAGCCTGAGCCCGTGTAGCTCAGATTTAGCGCAAGCACACCTACGTTCGAGGTGTTGCTCCAAGGGCCTCCCCGTTGGAAGGCGCGAGCACTCGCGTCGGCGTAGTTGGCGTAGACCCTCCCGATGCCCTTGGAGTTGTCCCACGAGCCAATCGCCCCAAGGGTCTCATTCCCGGCAAGTGCGGATGGGCGACTAACCGTTGGGAGGTTGGCAAGCGAGAGGCTACCGTTCGTGTAGTCACGCCAGGCAAAGGCAGAGTCGCCAGCGACACCGATGTTCGACGTGGTGAATGTCGGTGTGCCAATGGTTTGCTGCGTCCATTCCCAAACATTGCCGCTGAGGTCCCAGATTGTGTCGCCAGTGGATAGCAAGAGCGTGCGCTGACTGTTCGTTCCCACTGTCGTACCCGTGCCGCCGGTGATGCCGTATAACGAGTCGGTGTCGTCGGTACTCGCTGAGAGCCCGCTCGCTGGATTGCTGTTGACGTGACCGTTGTAGATGTAGCCAGAGCCGACCGTGCCGCCTGACCAGTTGTACTTCACGCTGAGGACATCGGCCGCGATGGTCATCCACTCCGCTTCGGTCAGCATGTGTCCACCGGCTTCCGTAGCTTCGGTGATCGCGTTCGTCTGGGTGATGTTGACCCATGGAGTACCGCTGGCGCGAGACTCGGCGACCATGCTGGAATTGTAGGTCGTCGTACCGACGTCGTTTCCCTGGATCTTCGCCTCGTACTTCATGACGCAGAAGTCGTCGGTGCCGAGGTCTTCGTTGCCGTAGACGAAGACGTAGTTCGCTGGGCATTGGATCTCGTGCTCGATCTTGTAGAGGGAGGCTTGCTTCTTCCACTGCGCGATGGTTGAGTCCCGAGACGCCTCGTTCGCCTGTTTCGTGATGCCGTTGTAGCTGACGATCGTGATGGCCGCGAGAATCGCGATTACCACCACGACGATGAGCAGTTCGACGATCGTGAAGCCACCCGTGGTGGGATATGAGCACGCGCCGTACGTTGTCGGCGGGGTTTGCGAGTTGCTTGTTCGTCCTCTCGTCATAACTGCCCATGACTATGAACCATGAGCGCCTTGCTGACAACCCTTCCGCCGTTGTGAAAAATGCCACGTCAGCTGTGGAAAATGCTGGTTCTCAGGCCCCGCCCCGCCAGAGCTCCCAGCGGTTGGCTCGGCCACGTTTCAGCACTGCTTCGGGGTACGCCGCCTGCAGCTCCTTGAGGCGCTCGATGACTTCACCAATCGGGAGGTTGCCCGGCAGCGTGGCCAGAGGCTGGGGCTTCGGCGGTTCCGGTTCAGCGGGTCTCTGCCGGTCAAGAATGAAGCGAAGATTCTCGAGGGCCTGCTTCATGCGGGCAGTCTGCATCGGCCAGCGCGGGCACGGCGTGTGCTCGTCGTGGTCTCTCCCCATGTGCTGGTACAGCGGGGAGTCGCATTCTGAACACATATCGTCGGGCGTGAGCCGTGGGACGGCCAGAAGCACGGCCAGCTTTCGCTCCTTCATCCAAAGCGAACCTTCGAGCGACGACTTATCCTTGCGGTCCTTCGTGGCGGCGATCTTCTCGCGTTGCTCTGCGATGAACGCCTGTAACTCTTCCACCTTGAATCGCCGATAGACGTCGTAGCCGACGCGGTGGAGCGGCCTCCGATCACGCGGCAGCCGCCCGCCGGCATCGACTACGTCTTCAGGATCGCCGACGATCGCAACCAATCGTGCAATCTCGTGTTCGTTGCGATCATGGCTCGCCTCGAGTCCAGCGATCTCCTTGGCACGTCCGTCCGCGTGCATCCCGGGGAAGCGCGTGCCGGATCGGAAGTCCTCGATGTCGCCCTCGAACCTTGCACGCATCGCTTGACGTTCGAGCAGCTCGTACCGGGCGTTCTCGCGCTCGGGGGAGTAGCGCACCGCGTCCTTGGCCCAGCGTGCCTCGTCGGCGGCGTGCTGTGCGTCGGCATCCCGATCCATCTCGGCCATCCAGGCCTCGAACTCTTCGTTGGTCATCATTCGGTGGCCGGGCTCGGCCCGTGTCCGCTCATGCATGACGTCGTACGCCTGATCGGCCTCGGGCTGAAGCTCTTCCTTGCGCCATGGATTCCACTGCGTCTCGTGGAAGATCTCCATCCACCGATCGCGTGCCGTGAGGAACTCTTCGAAGGTCGAGGCGGAGCCATCGACGGGCTTCCAAAGCAGCCCTTCGTGCTTGTGGGCCACTTCGCCGCTGTCTAGCGTGATCGCGCTCATCACTCCACAATGCCTTCCGGGTGCGATGCGCGATAGTGAACACTTCGAGTCGCCTGGCACGTTGCGGCGGCACATCAGGAAGACTGGCTGGCATGGGAGGCCGGCCGTGAGCGAGGAGACCGAACGCAGTCGGATCACGCTCACCAAGGGGCAGCAGGCCATCCTCGCCTGGATTGTCGAGGGCTGCCCACCCGGTGCCTATCCCGACGACGAGTTCAGCCACCGTGTGTCAGCCCGGGCGCTGAAGAACCGCGGACTCATCGAGATCGCCGGGCACGGCAAGTCCTGGCGAGCGACGCCGACCGAACGCGGCAGGCGCTGGCCGGCGGCGACGGAGGAAGACCGTCGCGAGCGGGAGCGGCGGGAAAGTCCCCCTCAACGTGTCGTGGTCGAGCAAGGCGCCGCCAAGGTCGATTCGGGCGCACTGACGCGAGCGATGCGGCGGATGCCTCGCCCCGATCGGATACCGAAGAAGATTCCCGTCAAGCAGGTCAACAAGCAGGAGACGTACATGCGCTACAAGGTCATCGTCACGCGGGTACAGGTCGCCGAGAAATGGGTGCGCGCCACCGATGAGGAGGACGCCGCCCGCAAGGTGCAGGAGGAGTTCGCCAAGCCCTACTCGTACTTTGGCAACTGGGAGACGAAGGCCTCGGAGGTCGAGATCGTCGAGGCCGAGCAGACCGCGGTCATTCACCCCAACAAGCTCTCGGAGTCAGGGCCGATGCTGCTCAGCCTGAAGGACGCTGGGGCGGCACTTGGCATCCCGTACTCGGCGCTCTACGAGCTGACCAACCGCGGCGACATCGAGTACACGAAGATTGGCTCGCGTAAGTACATCCAGCGAGAGTCGCTGATGAACTTCATCGCCACGAACACGCACCGCGGGTACTACGGCGGCTGATGGGTCATCGCTTCATCGAGCGGCGGCCCCTCGTACGTCATCACGACGGAGTCAGGCCGATTCGGGCTCGTCCACGTCGAACGTCTTGAACCCGCCCGGGGGAGTGACATCGCTGAAGGCCGCCATGTTTTCCACGTGGTGGCGCATGAAGAATTCCGTGTAGATCATGCGATCCCGGAGCGGTTGCCTGCTGCCGTTGAGCGTGAAGTCGGCCCAGGCGTTGATCTCGGGGGCGATGAAGACTCCCGTGAGGTCGGCGACGATGTCATAGCGGGAGATTGGTTTGCTGGTGGTGAATCGCCCCACGACCAGCTCGCCTTCGATATGCCGATATGGCTGTACGGACTCATCGAAGACTGCGGTGACGCCCGCCGGGACACGAAGCCGGATGCGGTGCTCGTCGACGCGTCCAAGTCCTACGTGAGCGCTGCGGTGCCGGTCGGTGCGCGCCAGCTCGTGGATCCAGTAGGTGAGGTTGCTCTCAGGACCGTATGGCGATTGGTACGGCTGCGCCTTCTCCAGCTTGTCGAGGATGTCGCTCGGCACCCCGGCCAGTCGCTTGCGTTGGTCGCGAAACTCCTCGGGCGTGGAACAGATCGGGTACTGAATGCGTTCGGGCTTGGGCGGCGGGTTCTGGCCCGTCGCTGAAGCAACCCAGGCGTAGAGGCCGTTGTCGAGCGCCGCGCGGAGCGCTGCGAGCCACTCGCTGAAGATCATGGAGAGGTCGAGCGGCGCTACCTCTCGCATCACGGCCAGGATCTCGAACGAGCATGGCGCAACCTCGCGTAGATCGATGTCCCACGGGTGCACCGCGATGTAGTCCGCCCACGCCGCTGAGAACTCGCGGCGTTTTGCTTCCGCGCGATCAATGCGCGCGAAGGCGAGGTCAAAGAGTTCTTGCACCTTGCCAGGCTACGAGTGGCCTCCGACGTTGCGCGCTGCGACAGTTCAGAGTCCCTTGCGTTGCTTCGCGGGTGCGACGTTGTCTAGCAGCGTCATCGGAAGGAGCAGCTCGTCGGACGTCGAGTCGAGCTTGTTTAGTAGCTCGGTGTTGTTCGTCAGGCGGGCAACGACCCATCGCGCGAGCATGCAGGCCGCTGCGGTGACGTACGTCGCTTGATACTGATAGCCATAGTCCTGGTCGTACTGGATGTGGAGTTCGCCGTCCTCGCCGGGCGTGATGAAGCTCGTCACGGCCGCGTGGGTGACGTGCACCTGTTGCGAGAGTATGTGGTAGCTCGTCTCCAGGAACTTCTCCTGGTCGAGGTTGCGCACCATGTCCATGAACGGTGGCAGCTGCTTGCCTTCCGGGGGAGGATCGAGCTTCGCCAGCTCCTCGGCGAGCTCGTCATTCTTGAGCCAGTCAGCCAAGTTCGAGTAGTGCTTGATGCGGTCATGTGCTGCGGTGACTCGGAAACGATCGACGCCGTCTTGCACGATGAAGATCCACTGCAGTGTGATCGAGTGCTCCAGTGCGGCTCGTGCCAGTGTCACCGCTTCAGAGGGGTAGCCCGCACGGCAGAGGACGAGATAGGCGTCTGCGTACCGGACAGTGCGGGCAATGACGCCGTAGAGCAGCAGGAACTCATTCGCATGCGGACTAAGCACGTCGAAGCCCTCAGCATCCCGCAGATGTGCGACGCACTCCTCGATCCATGCTTCGAGCTCAGGTTCAGTCGGTCTGGTCGTCATGCCACCAACTCAGTTCCGGTTCAACCCGTGCCGACGTGAGTCCAGCGCGTCCTTGAAGTGACTCTCCGCCGCATCGATGTCCCTTGTCGGTGTTGACGGATCGAAGACGCGCAGCAGCGAGAAGCGGAAGCTCGAAGGATCGAGACCGCGCAGCTCGACGTTGCCGCCGTGACCGTTGGTGGCGTAGGCGTGCCAACGCTGCCGGATACTCTCTTCGCCGTCTGCCTTGCCGACGTAGTGCCGGCCGTCACTGGTGTCCGTGATGAGGTAGATCCCGAAGACGGATGACAGCGCCGTTCGCCACGAGGCGTAGCGGTGCTCCCGCATGACCGCCTGCAGCTGCACGTGGCTCAGAACGAGGCGATCGAAGCCCGGAAACGGGATGGGCTCAGCATCCGCGATCCCAACCACCGGATAGGTTGCCGCAGTGACGCCACGCATCCACCAGGTGCGAGGCGAGCGCCAACCGACGACGAGCCGCTTGCGGAGGTCAGACATGTGCTCAGTCTCGGAGATATCGAATCGGCGAAGCGCGCCGTCGTTCTCCGCTTCTCCGTGATTCTCAACCACAGACCACAGGCGTGCCTGGTCGCCGCCTTCTTTGATGAAGACAACCCAGTAGCGAGGCGGGATTTTCGGGAACTGCCCGCTGACGGAGTAGCCGCTGGTGTACTCGAGGATCTCGGTGTCCGTCGAGTCGGCGTGAATGCCTCGGTTCCCATCCTCGTGCTCGCGCACGTAGGCGTGGCGGAGGACGAGCGCCTCGGTCGGATCGACGCCTGCGTCGATTAGGAGCGGGCCAAGTGTCAGCGGCATTGGGGTGAGTCTCCTTCGGGCGAGGTCGAGTCCTGAAGCGCCGGGTCAGACGAGTTGCTTGCTGCGTCTGCGAGACCGCGCCACCTGACGCACAGCGGCGGAGAACATGGGTTGCACGTATTCGCGGGTGAAGTCGTCGACGAGGCGCGCAGTCTGGGTGAGGTAGCTCGCATCGATGGAGTAGACGCTCCGCGCGTTGCCGTAGCCGTCGTGCTCAAGAATGCGCTCGCCCCACCATCGGTCGAGTCCTTGCAGCCGGGGTGATCCGTCGGGGATGAGATGGAGCGAATGTCGAACCTCTTGGAAGCTGGCGGATTGCGCCAGTATCGGTACGTCAGGCCCGCTTGGCTTCCAGCTCAGTTCGCTCAGCCACTCATGTTCAGCGAGATCGTCGGCGGCGATGTCATTACTGATCGCCTCAAACTCATCTGCCTGCCGCACATCGGTCGCGTAGTTGTGCGCGAGGTTCAGGACAGCGTCCGGATAGTCACCCGTCAGACCAAGAGCCTCAAGCGCGAGGTCTGCGCGGGCCCGCGCGCTCAGGAATCGTTCAAAGGCCCCTGACACGACCTCTCTGCTACGGGCCGCGCCGTCCGGTTCGCCACCCAGCTTGCTGCCGAGCTTCCCGATCTCCTGGAGCGCCGCGAGCACGTCGCCGAAGGCCAGGAAGAGCTGTTCGACGGGCGCAGCTTCGCGGGCGATGGTGAGCGCGCGAATCGCCACGATGACGGCGACGATTCCACCGAGCGCGGCTAGGCCGGAGAAGATGGTTGCGAGCGCGTCAAGGAGCGATATGCTTGTCGCCGGCGCGCTGGCCTGCAGTTGATTCACGTGACTTCAGCGCACGCGGTACTGGATCGAGCCAGGCGGCGGGCTGTTGTAGTGCACCCCGACGTTGGTCTCGGTGGAACCTTCGTTTCCGCCTCCACTGCCGGTATCGGGAGCGTCGTCAAAATCAGGGCGTGCCATCTGTGTTCTCCACTCGTGTGCCGAAGACATAGCCAATGTTGCTCTCCTCGCGGAAGAGCATGCCGACGCTGCTCTCGGGGCTATTGGCGCCGAAGTAGGCGTTCTCGATCGATGTGCCTACCGGCTCCGATGCGTCGGTGTTCTCGTACGCGTTTGCGTCAAAGTCTGGTCGTCCCACTTATCCTCCAAGTAGCTCAATGCTGAAGACGATGGCGAGCGTCACCGCTGCCACCGCGAGTACGCCAAACCCTGCCCATACCCAGCGCCCTCTGCTGGCAATGTCACGCTCGATGGCGGTGAGCACCGTTTCCTTGTCCCGGACGAGTTCGGCCTCGACGAACGCGGCCGAGTGGTCACAGTCCAGGTGCCGGTCGACGAGGCGACGAGCCTCAATGCCTGGCCGCTTCCCGGGGCGTAGCGCCACGGCAGCCAGCGCCATGGCGAGACATGCGAGGGCAAGCGAGGCGACGCCGTAGCCGGGCGCGAGCTTCCAGACTTGGGCGGTCGCCGCGGTAATGAGGACGCCGGCAGACACCGCGAGGAAGGATGCCTTGTTGGTCACGCTGTTCGTGCGAGCTGTCGCATCCGACATGAGACGGTCGAGCTCCTCGTTCAGGAGTCGCACGCGGTCAAAGCGTTTGCGGCGCGCGGCAGTCTCGGCCGCAGCCTTGGCTTTGCTCGCCTTTCTCATGGTTCTCAGCCTATGGACGCGCACCGACATTGCCGGGGAACAGGAGGCGTGTGCCGCGGGGGATCAGTCTCTACAGAGGTCCACCGTTGTGGAATGGACAACGGGTATTGACATTTCAGACCACTCGTTCATAATCGCTCGTCCACTCCTCGTCGGGCTGCGATGTAGAGGACTCCACCCGGGAGTCATCCATCGCTTCCGATGAGGAGGCTCAGCATGGCTGAGAAAGAACCCGCTGAGGTGCCGGCCACGGCTCTCGGCCCGCTGCGCACCCTGGCGGTGCGCATCACCGACGGCCTGCGGGCCCAGCTGGACGTCATCGCCCAACTGAACGACCGCACCGTCACCGAAGAGATCCGTCTGGCGCTGGAGTCCTGGATCGAGGCTTCCAAGTCCGATCCCAAGGTGCTCCAGCGTGCCGAGACGGTACGAGCTGAGATCGAGCGCGAGGCAAAGACCAAGCAGAGCGCGATCGAGGCGATCTTCGGCGCCAACGGCGGAGCCAAGGCTCCTGCCCGCGGCAAGTCCGCCTGAGTTCCCATCCGGATCGCTTCCGGTCGGTTGAGCTCGGCGGGCACGAACCTCCTTCCCTCGTACTGGGGAGAGGGAGAGGGGCGGCTGACCCGGAGGTCGAGTGCTTCGCGCACTCCCTCCGGGCGGCTGCCCAATCATCACCTCTGGCTAGGCGCCGGGGGCGTACTCAACACCGACAGCAGGTGCTGTCTCGACCGCCCAGTTCTCGACTCGAGCGACTTGCGCTGAGAGCGCAGCTCTTTCGAGCTCGTCTTCGTGGAGGCGCGACACGAAGCTGTCGAGTGTTGCATTGACGCGTTCGAAGTTGGCCTGAGTATCGTTCTCAAACTGCTCCAGACGACCCTCGAAGCGGTCCATGCGGAACTCCAGCTTGTTGAAGTGCTGGTCGATTTCAGACTTGAAGTCGGTCAGCTGTTGCGACAGCTGGTTCTGCGTACTGGTGATGATCTCGGTGAGCGTCGCGATGTCTTGCTGTGTCATATCTGCCGCTCATTATGAGCCGCTTCGCGGCCCCCGTGAAGCCGTAGAAATCACAACACCCCGCACCGCTCCTCGTTGCTGCCTCGCGGCTTGTCAGGGAACTGCTGAGTTCTCGGCCGCGACAACAGTAAGGAGGTGGGGTGCATGGTGCGAAGCATCGTCATCCCGCACGATCCGGCTCGTTCACCGCGCCTGAGACATCTGGCCACGGCCGGCGACTTTCAGGAAGCGGTAGACGGCTGGCTCGAGCCCATCGAGATGCCCGCTGTCGGCGTCACGGTCTACGTCAACGAGGCAGCCCGTCGGGAACACTACCCGATCAACTGCCGCGCGATGGCCTTGTGGTGGCTCTACAGCGCCGACCCGACGCAGTACCCCGTGTTCCTCGGTAACGCCGTGCTCACCAGCGCGAGCGACCACGGCGACGAAGGGTCGCTAATGGAGCGGATCATCGGGGACGTCTTCGAGCAGCGTGAGTTCGTCGTGCAGGTGCGTCCGTTTGGGCACACTGCCTGGCGCGACTCGCTCGCTCGCTTCGAGAACGTCTTTGACGCAGCTACCTGGTGCATGCTCTTCTCGCACACGCTCCGCCACGGCGCATTGCTGCGGCTACAGAGCCGCATCCGTGAGCCCGAGAGCTGCGACGAGTCCTTCGAGGAGAGTGATGCACTGTGGTGAAAGCGCTGCGCATCCCTGCCGATGCGGATGAGCCGATCACGGCAGTGGAGGTCTCCGAACTCGAGGACTACCAAGCGGCGGTCGGCGGTTGGATTGAGCCCGTCGACCTTCCCGATCTCGGTGTCACGGTCTACGTCCACGAGGAAGGGCTGCTCCTGAGCTTGCCGTTCAACTCGCGTGCCAGTTTCCTCTGGTGGTACTTCGTTCCCGCAGCTCGGCAGAAGGCAATGCTGGTTGGCCCAGTGCTCGTCGTCGGACTGCCGGATCGCAGCGGCGCCAGCACGGACATCCCGCCGCACGTCACCGAGATGCTGAGTCAGCCCGGGCGTTGGCGCGTCGAGGTACGTGTGGTCGATGACCCGACGTGGCATCGTAACCGGGCCACCTACGACGACTACTTCGAGGCGCTCATCTGGGCCATGGTCATGCTCGAGCGCGTAACGGACGCGGAAGACGTCCGCGTCGTCCCCGTCACGAGCGAAGCGCTCGCCGGGGGAGCGGATGTCACTGAACCCGCCGCCTGACGGCATCAGGCACACCCATTCGGCGGTGATCGCCCGGACTGAGAACCTCGAGTTCTCGTCCGGCGCGGTCGCCGCCCTTTCATTTTTCGGCGCGCGGAGGCTCTACGGGACGGATCGCTGAGTCGCTCGGGGCGCTGCTGGCGCGGCGAAGGAATACGGCGATGGCTTCGCGCTCATCTTCGGAGAGTTCATCCGCGCGGCCTTCGAGCATCCGGAGAAGCGACTGCTCCAGTTCGGGAGCGATATCGTCTTCGGTGACCTCGGCATGTTCGAGGAGCCATCGCTGCCTGGCGACGTAGTCCTCGGCGAGCTTCAACTGGAGCTGGGCGAGCAGTAGGTCGCTTCGCGTCATCGGGATCGGCGGCTCAGTGACTTCGACGTCGGTACCGGCTGGCTCGGGTGTGGTTTCCTCGACGACTTCTAGCTTGGCTATCTTTGCCTCACGCGCCAGCGCCTTTGCTTGGGCACGCTCGAGGGTGCGAGCACGTCGGCGCTCGACGAATCGGCCCATCTTCTCTCGCGCTATCGGTGCCGCAACGTCTCGGATGAGCGGCACGACGAGTTCACGGATGACCACGTCCGCGACCGCGGCAAGGGCATCGGCGACGGCCTTCTCTCCGGGGCTGAGCTCGCGCTCTCGCGGCTCGGCGTTGATGACGATCGGATCACCCTGATATTTCTGGCGCAGCTCTTCCTCGTCGACTGCGCGGGACTCCGTTGGACCGGCGACGTTCTTGGTGGTGTTGCTGCGCAGCAAGTCGCTCTCGAACTCGTCAGACTTCGATGAGTTCGAGCGATAGGTGTCCTTCTTCCGCCGAACGACGCGGATCTCCTCCACGTACTCGTCTTCGTCCTTGCCCACGTCGCTCCTTCGCCGAGATCAGCCCCTCTTCGTGTCACGGTAGCCGAGGCGGCCGACGTTGCTTCGGCGCACTGGTTGTGGGTGTGTCGACCGGGTTTGAGTCTCGCGATGCGCTCAACCGGGCCGTTCGCTTGCCGACGGGGCCGGATGGACTGGTAGAAGCTTCGCTGTACTGGTGATGTGGAGGTACTGTGCCTATCCGTTCCTCGCCACGCCAGACGAGGGCAGTTCTGAGCGGTGTCTGTGGGCCCGGATACTCTGAGGGAAAGCATCTTCCTGGTCGTCCGGGAAGCGACCAAGGAGCACCGTGACCCGGATATTCGACAACATTGAGCTGACGCTTGGCCACCACCTTGTCGAGACGCTCGCCGAGTCGGAACGAATCGATGCAGCGGTGGGCTACTTCAATATCCGTGGCTGGAATCTTTTCAGCGAGGTCGTTGAGCAGCGTTCATCGGGTGACCATGCGGTTGCACGGGTATTGATCGGCATGGTTCACGGAGACCCGGAAGAGCAGGTATTCGACCACCTGCAGCGAACGCTCGAGGGACACGCTCTCACTGACGAGATCGACAGGAAGATTGCACTGGCGCGTCAGCAGCAAGCCAAGCTGAAGTTTCGCCAACAGTTGATGCGAGGAGCACCGACTGCGAAGGACCAAGAAACGATTCGTCAGCTCCGGGCGCAGCTTTCTGACGGGCGTGTAGAGATCAAGCTGTTTACCCGCCGGCCACTGCACGGCAAGACGTACATCTGCCATCGCGACGACAAGATCACGCCGATCGTCGCCTACGTTGGTTCGTCGAACCTCACGACTTCGGGTCTCGCTGGCAACTACGAGCTCAACGTCGACGTGGTGGACTCAGACGGCGCCGCCAAGCTCGACAAGTGGTTCCAGGACCGGTGGGACGACCGCTTCTCGATCGATGTCACCGCAGACCTGATCGAGGTTATCGACGAGTCGTGGGCGAGCGAAACGTTGCTGACGCCGTATGAGGTCTATCTCAAGGTGTGTTGGCATTTGTCGCGAGACGTCCGTGAAGGTCTTATCGAGTACACGTTGCCGCCGTCGATGCGCGATCAGCTCTTGGAGTACCAAGAGAGTGCGGTCAAGACGCTCTCACGGCGCATCATGACTAAGGGTGGCGCCATGCTCGGTGACGTGGTGGGGCTTGGGAAAACGATCACTGCCACGGCGACAGCCATCATGCTCAATGAAGCCGAGGGCTATCGCACGCTCATCGTTTGCCCGGTGAACCTGGTCAAGATGTGGGAGGAGTACAAGGAGAAGTACGCACTCAATGCCACGGTCGTCTCCTACAGCATGGCGGCCAAGCGGCTTCCTCAGCTCGGGCGCTACCAGTTCGTCATCGTTGATGAGTCGCATACTCTCCGAAACGACACGCGCCAGGACTACAAGGCCCTCTACGAGTACGTCCGAAACTACGACTGCAAGGTCTTGCTACTCACAGCGACGCCCTACAACATCCGCTTCAAGGACGTAGGCAACCAGATCGGGCTCTACATCGACCCGGACGATGACCTTGGCCTCCAGCCAGTCGTGGCGATGAGCAAGGACGACCGTTTCGCTGAGCGGCTCGACGGCAAGACGAGCTCGCTCGAGGCATTCAAACGAAGCGAAGAGCCGGACGACTGGAAGCGGCTCATGAGCGAACATCTCATTCGACGTACGCGCTCCTTCATTCGCAAGAACTATGCGCTTACGGACGGCGACGGCAAGGAGTATCTGCTGTTCGCGAACGGCAACCGCTTCACCTTCCCGACACGCATGCCGAAGCCCGTCGTGCATTCGTTCGGGGTCGGCGATCCGGCGGCAAAGATGGAATCGGTTGAGACGCTCGACACCATCGATCATCTGCTTCTGCCGCGATACAACCTTGCGGCCTACCTCAAGAAGGCGCTGGATCTGACGCCGGCGGAGAAGAAGATCGTCGAGCGCTTCGAGCGGGGCAGCGGCCACTTGCTCGGCTTCGTTCGATCGGGTCTCTACAAGCGACTGTCGAGCTGCGGGTATTCGTTCCTTCTGTCTCTACAGCGTCACATTGCTCGTAACGACCTGTACCTCTACGCCATCGAGAACGATCTCGAGCTGCCGCTCGGCACGTTGCTCGACCCGATGCTGACCTCCGCGGAGTCGGATGACGATGCTGAGGAGGATTACGAAGGCGCTGAGCCGCCGCTGTCGGGCGGAGGCAAGGTCGAGTACGAAACCCTGAAGGCGGCGGCACCGAAGTCGGTTCGTTGGATTCGCTCCGACATCTTCAACGAGAAGCTCCTCAAGGATCTGAAGGCGGACACTGATGGGCTCCGCGCGCTGCTGGAGGACTTCGGTACTTGGACATCGGCGACCGATTCGAAGTTGCAGGCGCTGATCGACCTGCTCATGAACGAGCACCCCGATGAGAAGGTGTTGATCTTCACCGAGTACAAAGACACGGCGAACTACGTCGCGAACGCGCTGCGGGCCGCAGGCGTCGACCGCGTCGGCGTCGCGAGCGGGGCCACTTCCAACCCGACCGACGTCGCCCGGCGCTTCTCGCCCCTTTCCAACATGATTGGTTCGGCCACACTCGACGAGGTCGAGCTCGAGCAGGTCATCGATCCGTCGGCTGAGTACCGCGTGCTCGTGTCAACGGATGTCCTCAGCGAGGGCCAGAACCTGCAGGACGCGCACATCGTGGTGAACTACGACCTGCCGTGGGCGATCATCCGTCTCATTCAGCGCGCTGGTCGTGTCGACCGGGTTGGGCAGAAGTCCGATGAGGTCATCATCTATTCGCTGTGGCATGAGGGCGTCGAGCAGGTGCTCAACCTTCGTCAGCGAATCGCAGCGCGTCTCCAGGCGAACGCCGAGGTCTTCGGTTCGGACGAGCAATTCTTCGGCTCGGACGATGAAGTTAAGGTCATCGAAGATCTGTACAAGGGCAAGCTCGACGATAGCGAGATCGACAACGAAGTTGATGCTTCGAGCCTCGCGTACGAGGTCTGGAGCGATGCTGAACGAGACATGCCGGAGCTCGCTGAGCGAGTGAAGGGATTGCCGGACCTGGTCTATGCCACCAGACCAGCGTTCTCGGAGCGGGATACCGACGGCGTCGTCTGCTACATCCGCACGGAGAACGATAACGATGGCTTTGGGTTCGGTACTGCGACCGGCATTCGTTTGCTTACCGGTCAAGAAGCGCTGGCACGCTTCCGCTGCGAGCCGGACACGCCTGCGCTCGAAGCACGAAGTGACCACTTCCCGTTGCTCGTGCAGATGGCGCAGGGCAACCTTGTTCAGTCCGGCAACGTCGAGGGACGTCTCAACGGCGTGCGGAAGCGCGTGTGGACGAGGCTCAACGGTGCGCTGGTCGCCAACGTTGGAGAGGTGGCCGAAGCGCTCGAGGCGCTCTTCAAGCGGCCGCTCACGAAGGAAGCCGAGAAGCGGTTTACGACGGCGCTCGCCGCCCGCAGCGACGTCGACGACCTCGCTGACCTGATGGTGCTCCTGCACCGCGACAAGCGGCTCGTGATTGACGTGTCGGTGGTTGATCCTATTCACATCGTCTGCTCGATGGGAGTGGTCGCATGAGCCGCCGGATCGAGCTCGTCAACGCGGGTGACTTCAAGACACTCTTCCTTGAGGAGCTTCTCTGGGATCGGCCGGATCAGCAACCGATTTTGGTAGAGGTGGAAGGCGTCGAATACACCCTCGCGCAGGTGGCGGGTTACGCCGGTCTTAGGGTTTGGCTCTGCGCGGTGGTTCCCGATCGACGCACACAGCGACTTATCGACAAGGAAGTCCGGAAGGTCTCGACCGAGCGACTCGTGATCTTCGCGGATCGTGACGTTCAGGAATGGCGTTGGTTGCAGTCGCCGGATACGCAGGGCGCAGGCCAGCCGCGCCTGGTGACGCACAGGCACCGTGTGGGCTCACCAAACCAGGCGCTCGACCAGCGCCTGGAGATGATTGCCGTCTCGTTCAGCGACGATGTCAACCTCATCGGAATGCTTCGCCGTATGCGGCGGGCCTTCGACGCAGACCAGGTCACGCGCCGCTTCTACACCGAGTTCATCACCAAGCAGCGCGCGCTCTCCGATGCGATTGAGGGGATCAGCGAGCAAGGGGACCGGGACTGGTATGCCGCGCTCACGATGAACCGTCTGATGTTCATCTACTTCCTGCAACGCAAGGGATTCATGGACGGTGACCCCAACTATCTGCGCAGCAGACTTGAGCGCCTCCAAGTGCTCTCCGAGGAGCGGGGAAGCTTCTACAACTTCTACCGCGACTTTCTGGTGCCACTGTTTCATCAGGGGCTCGGTGAGAAGACGCCCACGTATACGGATGGCCTCACCAAAGAGCTTGTCGGTGATGTGCGCTACATCAACGGCGGCATCTTCTCGCGTCACGAACTGGAGACGGCGTACGACATCGCCATCGACGACGCGGTCTTCGAGAGCATCTTCAATCTATTCGACGGCTACCAGTGGCACCTCGACGACCGTGAGGGGGGCAACCCGAACGAGATCAACCCAGACGTCCTCGGGTACATCTTCGAGCAGTTCATCAACCAGAAGCAGATGGGCGCGTATTACACGAAGGAAGACGTCACCCACTTCATGACCAGTTCGACCTTGTTGCCGGTCGTGCTGTCGCGTCTGGAATCGCTCGGGATCGACATCTGGTCGTTCGTCAAGGACGACCCAGAGCGCTACATCTGGGACGGCCTGAGCTACGGCGTCGCGTCGGCGTTCCCGGAAGAGATCGAAGCGGAGCGCGTTAGTCACGTACGTCCGAATTGGCTCGAAGCGCCGCCGGAGAGCATCGCGCTACCTGGCGAGAGCTGGTGGGATGTCGACTTCCGTCGAAGCGAGTATCGGCGTCTCGTCACCTCGCTCACCGCCGGCGAGATTACGACCGTCGACGAAGCAGTGACCGCCAATCTTGATCTTGAAACCCTCACCGTCGACGTAATCGACTCCATGCGTAATCCGGAGACGGTGTTTGCCGCCTGGCGCACACTGACAGAGCTACGCGTAGTCGATCCGACCTGTGGCTCGGGGGCTTTCCTTTTCGCCGCACTCAAGGTGCTGCTGCCGTTGTATTCAGCGGTGTTGGATGCGGCAAATGCCGTAAGCGAGTCGCACGCCGGTCTGACAGCGCTTCTCGAAGACATCGCTAAGCATCCGAACGTCGACTACTTCCTGCTAAAGCACGCGAGTCTCGCCAACCTGTATGGCGTCGACATCATGAAAGAAGCCGTTGAGGTCGCGAGGCTTCGTCTCTTCCTGAAACTGGTCTCGACAATCGAGGTCAAATCCAAGCTAGAGCCACTGCCGGACCTTGACTTCAACATCAAGCCCGGCAACATCCTTGTTGGCGCGCTCGAGGCCGGGCAGATCGAGGAAGCCAGTGACGACCTTTTCAGCGGTTTGACAGCAGGCAAGGTTGCCGAGTCTGCACGGCGCATCTCAGCGGCTTTTGCTGAGTTCCGCACCGCCCAGGAGCAGGACGACGATGCACGAGCCAGGGCTCTGCGTGCAGACCTACTGCGACTACTGGATGACGTCCGCGATGAGGTGAATCGCCAATATTACGCGACCGAGAGACGCGAGCTCTCGTTCGGCGACTGGGTGGACTCGCACCACCCATTCCACTGGTTCATCGAGTTCCCAGAAGTCTTTGATCGTGGTGGGTTCGACGTCGTGATCGGCAATCCGCCCTACATAGCCAAGAACAAGGTCACGGACTACTCCTACAAGGGCTTCGAGACCGACACACTGCCTGACATCTATGCGCCCTGCACTGAGCGGGCCTCCCAGATCACGAATGACGATGGCCGGCTGTCCCTCATCGTGCCTATTTCTGCGACATTCGGAGACGACTACGCGGAGCTCCGGAAGGTGCTGAAGCGACGCTTCACCACATTGTGGGTGAGTAACTTCTCACGCAACCCGGCGGCGCTGTTCAGCGCAGGGTTGGGCGTTCGGAGCACAATCCTCGTTGGGAGCGCGACCGGCAGCGCAAAACAGGTGCACGTAACGAAGACGCATCGGTGGTACGACGCATACCGGCCAGCGTTGTTTGAGACCCTGCGCTACTTCACACTGCCGCACTCGATAGAGGGGCGTCATGGATGGGTGCGCCTTCCAAGCGCTGACTACGGCAATCTCCTCGAGGTGATCGGTCAGCGACCGGCCTCGTTGGCGTCGATGGACCGTCCTCGAACCGGTAGCGCTTCAGTCGGTTTCAAGCAGACGGCGCTCTACTGGCTCGCGGTGTTCCTTAATGACCCGCCCGCTTACGAGCGTGATGGTCGAGTCGCAACCCAGACGAAGATCGGACGGATTACATTCGAGAATGACGAGGCTGCGTTACTGGCGCTCGCTGTGCTGGCGTCTAAGTTTGCCTTCGTCTGGTGGTACGCAACTGGGGACGACTTCGATGTCACGAGCGGCGGACTCAAGTCGACGCCGGTTGACCCCTCGACATTCAGCGAAGTGAGCCGTGCCAAGCTCATTGCCTCGGCGCGAGCTATTCTCGACGACTTCGACAACCACGTCTTGTTCACGCCGTACGCCGGCAAGTACATGGGTACGTACGTGGTCTCGGAGATGCGCGACCTGACGGATGCTATCGACGGGGTCATCGCTGATGAGCTCGGTTTTGCTGAGCTACTCCCGGCGCTCGAGCATGCCTATGCCTGCGTGTACAAGCCGACCGGTGACCGTCCCGGCACGCTTCGACGCGATCCATTCGCGGCTGAAGTGGTGCGGGAAGATTAGCGCACCGCGACACACCCAGAGTAAAAGTGGGCACACTATGTACTGACCCCGGTGTATGTTGGTCTCATGACCGCAGAAGATGACGCTCTCTCCGCTCTCCAGGCATCTGGACTACTCGATGTCCTGAAGTGGGGTGCGCCCGTCGCATTCGCAGCGACTGATCAGCTCTACGACGAGGACCAGGGACACGACCAGGGCGTTGTCGGCTACCTCAACTTCAAGCACTTCCGGGACCTCATCGACCGGGCGACGTCGAACGGTCGTTTCAAGGTGGCCGAAGGCCTCGCTAGTCTGGGCGAGGACATGCTGAAGCGTGGCGTCACGCCGGAGGCATTCGACTCGATGCCGACTCTCTCGGCCGATGCGGTTAGCCGCCGGGACTACAAGCAGTCTCCTGGCTGGGCGATCGAGGGCTACCGGGTGCTGCTGCAGTCCTACCCGTTTGGCAAGATCGATGAGATCAAGTGGGTGCAGCGCAGTGACGCGAAGCGGCGTGTCGCAGACCAGCTGTTCGTCGGTAAGAACACCCTCTTCGACGATGAAGAGTTCGGACTCGAGTCCATCCCTGGCATTCCGGACGATGATGACTTCGCCGGTGTAACCCTCATCGCAGCGCATGCGTTCAACCCGACGACGAAGCAGTTCGAGCTCTACATCGGACAGAGCGAGAACCCGGAGTATCCGGGCGACTCCTGCTGGCACTGGAAGAAGCTCCTGCTTTCCGGCGGGGCCCCGACTGGAGGCTCGAGCCTCACGGTCACACCGCAGATGCCGAGCGGCGGCGCCTCGACCGACGTCGAGGATGTTCCGGTACGAATCAAGCGGACGGGTGCTGGCGAAGGGTCGGGCGCGGCCAATGGCTGAGATGCGTCGGCCGTCACAGACACTCGCCGCCGCAGCCTCGTTCTTCAACGGTGAGCGCCTCACCATGGCCCGTCAGCTCAAGGGGCTCAAGAAGTCTCACCTGGCGGCTCGCATCGAGATGTCACCGGCCTCGGTGACGGCATGGGAGAGTGGCGCGAAGCAGCCTAACCGTGCGACGGTGGCGAAGCTGGCGTTGGCTCTTCAGGTCGAGCCGCAGTTCTTCGGGGGAGGAGCGCCGCCGAAGACGAACAAGCCGCATTTTCGATCGCTACGCTCAACACCGCAGATTGCTCAGGACGAGGCAGAAGCGTACGGGCGGTTCGTCGCGGAGATCGCTGGGATGCTTGAGAACGCGGTCGAGTTCCCTGAGGCGCTTCTGCCCGACCTCCCCGTCGACCCTGACGAGCGCTCGATGACGCCCGAGGAGGCCGCACAAGAGGCGCGAGAGTACTTCGGTGTTGCGCCGGGGCCCGTGCAGCACGTGGTGCGTCTCGTCGAGCGCCATGGCGTCGTCGTGGTGTTCAGCGAGCCAGGCGTCGCCGCGATCGACGCGTACTCACTGCATTCGGCGACTCGTCCGATCATCGTGCTGAACCCGGTGAAGGATGACTACTACCGACAGCGCTTCGACGCCGCCCACGAGCTCGGGCACCTGATCATGCACCACGACGCCGAACCCGGCGGGAAGGTTGCCGAGGAGCAAGCCAATCGATTCGCCTCCGAATTCCTCATGCCGGCCGAAGAGATCGCGCCTTCCCTGCCTGCCTCTACCGCGGGCAAGGCATGGGCACAGCTGGCTGAGCTGAAGGAGTACTGGGGAGTCAGCCTGGCAGCGCTCTTGTACCGTTCCAGAGCGCTCGGGGTCATGGGCGACGTGTCGTATCGGAACGCGATGATCAGGATGTCACAGAACGGCTGGCGGCGGGCTGAGCCAGGGCGCATCTCGTCGCTTGAGATGCCCTCGATGCTGCCGCGCGCACGCGAAGTGCTGAACGACGCCGGCGTTGACGAGGAGTCCTTCCTTGCTGGATCGGGGCTACCCATTGGACTGTATGAGATCGCGGCGTCACGGGTGCCAGTTGCAGTGCACGGGGAAGCCTCGTGATGCCAGCGAGTCGCCAGCCCTCTCCTCTTGTTGAGTTGAACATCTAATGGCGACGCTCGAGGGTCAAGTGCGCGCCGCCAGCGACTCTATTGAGAAGAACATCTCGCTGATTACGGCGGACCGCGGATTCCTCTCGAAGAACGTGCTGCAGTATCTGCGCGATCTCGTCGAGGCAATGATCGTCTGGGCGCACACTGGCGATCCTGCGCAGCGCTTCACGTACCAGACACAGTTCGATCCGGCTCGCGACTTCGCAAAGGCGCAAGCCAAGTACCGGCCTCTGACGCGCTTTCACGCGATGCTGCAGGTCAGCGTGTCGCACTTCACGCTTGACGAGGATCCGTCCGAGCGTCTGATGCTGAAGTACTACGAGTATCTGCTCCGCACGCGCCAGATCGCAAAGGACCACCTCGGCATCGAAATCCTGCGGAACCTGGAGCAGTTCCCGCTTGATCTCGATCCGTTGCTGCGCGAGTACCACGAGAAGATCGCAGTGAGGATCGAGGCTCCGGGCCTGATTCCGCCAAACGGGCCGCGGCGTGATCGGTATTACGTGCTCAGCTCGCGCCCCTTCTATGCGAGTGGGCGGATCTACTACGAGGTCACGTTCGCGCCGGCGCACAACCGGACCAGCAAGTTCGACCGCATCATCGGCTTCACCAACATCGAAGTGTCCGACTCATACGCAGCCAATATGGAGCTGGAGAGCACTTCGATCGACGTCTTCGGGCAGTCGATGCCGATCGTCCTGATCCGCTCGTGGGAAGTCTCAATCCGCCCGTGCGAGTTCAACAACTACGCCCGCTTCTTCGGCCAGCAGACCAAGGTTGGCACGGGCCAGCTCGAATACCGCAACTTGATGCAGTACCTGACGACCACCAAGTTCAGTCTGCTGGATCTGATTGATATGCCTGATGCCGACTTCGCGCGCATCCGTACGTGGGCGACGGACGGCATCAAGCGTGCGGACGATATCTTCACCATGCTCCAGAGTTCGCGCGACATCATTCGGCGGAATCGACCTGGTACGCGGATCCTGCGCTACCTGCTTCTGGGTATGAACAACAATGTGGTCCGGGCGCAGTACCAGCCCGACCGGTGTGGATGGCTGTCGAATCTCTACATCACGCCGATGTCGCGGCCGTTCGACACGATGCCGTTCTGTACCTACCCTCGCCGGCATACTCCGCGCTTCTACGACCCGGCCACGTCGATTAGTAGCGAGGGGCGTGCACACGAGTTCCTGGCGCGACGCGTGATGAACAACGTCGAGCAGTACGGTGTCATCTACACGCCCGATGCGGACCTCGAGCACCTCGGTGATCTGGATCAGCTGGTCGCGAAGTACAACGGGCTGTTGCCCCCGACTGACAAGCACAAGCCGCGGATCATGGCCCACGACAAGGGTCACGTGTTCATCACCGGGTACGAGAATGACTCGGTCACGATCATCAATGAACTGCAGGCCATCGCTGCGAGCGGTCTCACCGATCACGAGACCGACGCCAAGGCCTGGATCGACGCCAACCCGTTCGAGATCGACGACGACCTCAAAGCTGACGCACTCACTCGATTGTTCGCGGAGTCGAAGGTGGCACTCATCTACGGCGCAGCCGGGACCGGCAAGACGCGAATGGTCGAGCACATCGCCACCTACTTCGACGGCTCGCGGCAGCTCTTTCTCGCCAAGACCAACACCGCGGTTGACAACATACGGAGTCGTGTGGAGTCCAGCGAAGCTTACTTCAGCACGATTGATAGCCACCTCGGCAGCGGGCCAACAGGGTCATTACACTACGACCTGCTCGTCATCGACGAATGCAGCACGGTCGGTAATGCAGATCTGCTGAAGGTGCTTGATCAGACTTCATTCGACCTCTTGGTGCTCGTGGGTGACGTCTACCAGATTGAGTCGATCGAGTTTGGCAACTGGTTCCGGACTATCCGCTCCTACATCACTCCTGACTCCGTCTTCGAGCTCACGGAGCCGTATCGGACAAAGGACGACGCGCTCCTGACTCTCTGGAACCGGGTGCGCACGCTCGACGACCGGATCGAGGAGTCCATCTCTGGGAGCGAATACGCCGGCCCGCTTGATGCCACTCTCTTCACTCGCGTGGATCCCGATGAGATCGTCCTCTGCTTGAACTACGACGGCCTCTACGGCATCAACAACATCAATCGGTTCATGCAGACGAGCAACTCTGAGCCCGCCGTCGTATGGGGAGACTCGATCTTCAAAGTCGGTGATCCCGTGCTCTTCAATGAGACGGATCGATTCCGACCGGTGATCTTCAACAACATGAAGGGCACGATCACCAAGATCGACTACGCACCCGTTCAGATCACGTTCGACGTGGACATCAAGCGGACTGTGACTCCGGCGGATCTTTGGAGTACGGATCTGCGTTGGGTGTCAGACACAGTCGTGCAGTTCGACGTATTCGAACGTGCGAACACTGATGATGACGACGACTCGGCTACGACGGTGATGCCGTTCCAGATTGCCTATGCCGTCTCGATCCACCGCGCACAGGGGCTCGAGTTCTCGAGCGTTAAGGTCGTCATCACGGATGCCAATGAGAAGCGCATCTCGCACAGCATCTTCTACACCGCAATCACTCGTGCCCGTCAGCACCTCAGGATCTACTGGACCCCCGAGACGCAGAAGCGGATCCTCAGCCGCATGATCGTGAGCGAGAACATGAAGGACGAGTCGCTGCTTCGGGCGCGGCGCGGTGTCGCTCCAGTAGCGCAGCGGCCGCGCATGCAGCATGCCCGGCAGGCGCCCTGAGCGCACCTGGACGTGCAGCAAAGACAAGGAACGAGCGAGGCATGAAACAGACGAAAGACCAGCAGATCAAGGCCGTCGTAGTCGGCATGGCACTTGGGGTCCTTGCTCAAGGCGTGGAGGCCGTGACAAGCGCCAAGATGTCGCTGGAGTTCGCGTTCAACCATGCGTGGAGGAGTTGGTCAGAGGCGCGGCGCTTTCCGAGCATCAGTGGCTTCGATCCCGGCAACCTTTTCTGGATCGGGCTCGGTAAGTCCGAACGTCGTGTTGGTGCATGCGCAGCTTGGGAGAGTGGCAAGTGGTGCGTGCCGTACATCACTTACGAGGGCTGGACTGTCGATGAAGCGCTCGATCTTCATGCCGACGCCGACGTGACATCGGAGGACTGGATCGAACTCGGTCGGCTCTTCGTCGAATACTTCAAACCAGAGGAGGTGCAACGATCGAGCTGAACGACAAGTCGATCGAGCGCCTCGGGGATCTGCAGGAGCGGCACGACGGCTTCGCCTACGACTATCGAATGCTCTGCGATTGTGGACAGACGTCGACGCTGACCGCCAATGAGTACTTCGAAGAGGCCGATAGCTGTCGGATGCGCTGTCAACACTGCGACGGGTCTATCCACTTCGGGCCAGCCGTTGCGGCGGTTCGAGATGAGCACGATCCCGCACTTCGTGACGACTGTGTACCCGGGCTCGCCTGGTATCACACCAGCACCGACCCGGCTTGGCCCTCAGAGGACTACGCGGCACGATTCGAGGCCGAACTGAAGTGGGTCGATCGCGATTTCGGTCCGAGCCGGGAGTCGCACATTGCGCGCGAGACGTCCAAAGCACTCCACGTCGGGACCTATGAGGCAGCGATTGAGAACATGCTCCGACGCATGAATGATCAAGGGGACGGTGACTCGCAGTTCTATCTCTATCGGGTCGGGCTGCGTATCGCACCGGGGCGGATCAACCAGGGCTACCGTGACGAGAATCACGCGGTTGCCGCAAAGATCAGTCTGGGCGAGCTTGACGCGGCGGGCCTTGATGCCGTCCGATACCTGAACGTGCACGAGGCGATCGGGACGCTTTCTCTGGCTGTCCGGCCGGATGCGATTTGGGCGGTGCAACGCCTACCTATCCCGGTGTCGAGCCTCTCGATCGAGACCACCTGCGCCGCCGTGGACGAGGCAAGGAATGAACTCGTTGCAGCGGTACGAGCGCTACGACAGGCGGAAGAGGCTGCTTCCCTTGCTCCGGGAGATCGCCGGATGATGCAACTCGGTGCGCGACCGGACCCTGGGGGAGTGGCAAGGCGCATCGGTGATCTTGAACTGCAGTACTACCGCTGCTGGAACGAATTGGAGGAGCACCTATCGGAGTGCGTGCTACCAGGCGCATCTCCGGTCGTTCGGCGCGACTTCAACGACGCAGCTGCCAGTATGCGCGGCGCTGGCGGTGAAACGGAAGTAGACCAGTTCGTGGACCGCTACCGACAGTTGGCGGCATTGCTTGAACGTCGTGACGCGGTGCTCGCGCTTATTTCTAATCAGGAATGGCGACGGGTGGCGCGCGAGAGCTGACGGCCATCCGATGCCGTCAGGATTTCCTCCTTGGCGCTTTTGCCCGCATCTCGACGCCAGAGCGGTGAAGAGAGCGAAGCACCGCACCGTGCGACAACTTGTACTTCGTCTCAAGCTCGCGCATCGTGGCGCCAGCCTCATAGTCCTTCTCCATGGCGGCGGTTTCCTTGTCACTCACCCGCCGCTTCGAGATCTCGACGCCCTGATCACGGAGCATTCGGGTAAGCGCCGAGTTGGCGACACCAAGCTCGCGGGCGAGCGATCGGACGCTCTCTCCTGCTTGTGCTCGTCGTGCGAGCTCTTCGACCCTGTCGCCACCCAGGCGTTTCGAGAGCTCGTGGCTTTGATATGGCTTGGACTCGTTCGAACCCTCACCTCTGTCGCCTAGCACCGCGAGATTTCGCAGATCATCAGGGGTAAACGGCAGCTCCCAATGGTTAGAACAGAGGTCGTGTAGGTCAGCAAGATTGAAACCCCCGCTCGGTCGGGGGTTTTCTTCATTCCCAGGCGTAGTCCCCGCGAGGTGCTGCGCCGGCTCGTGGGCCTCCGTGGCTGAGGGCCGCTCCGGGCCGCGGCATCCCGTCTC
>Ga0180219_1000603_pt1 | contig 28109 bp, 27 predicted proteins | sample eDN3rd30CBELigMG_FD_151338 | JGI IMG/M metagenome (GOLD analysis project Ga0180219, IMG submission 151338) | Enriched Miracle-Growth compost microbial communities from Emeryville, California, USA - eDNA 3rd pass 30_C BE-Lig MG (version 2)... ... | reverse complement strand
GCCCACCCCTACCGCATGATCGCCCACAACGGCGAAATCAACACGGTCAAGGGCAACTTCAACTGGCTGCGCGCCCGCGAAGGCATGATGCAATCGGCGGTGCTGGGTGAAGATCTGCCCAAGCTCTATCCCATCGTCTACGAAGGCCAGTCCGACACCGCCACCTTCGACAACTGCCTGGAGCTGCTGGTCATGTCGGGCTATTCGCTGGCCCACGCCATGATGATGATGATTCCCGAAGCCTGGGAACAGCACGCCAACATGGATGAAAACCGCCGCGCCTTCTACGAATACCACGCTGCCATGATGGAACCCTGGGACGGCCCGGCCGCCATGGCGTTCACCGACGGCCGCCAGATCGGCGCGCTGCTGGACCGCAACGGCCTGCGCCCGGCCCGCTACCTGATCACCGACGACGACCTGGTAGTGCTGGCCTCCGAAGCCGGCACCCTGCCCATTCCCGAGCACCGCATCGTCAAGAAATGGCGCCTGCAGCCGGGCAGGATGTTCCTTATCGACCTGCAGCAAGGCCGCATCATCGACGACGACGAAATCAAGTCGCAACTGGCCAATGCGCGCCCTTACCGCCAATGGATCGAACGCCTGCGCATCAAGCTCGAATCGCTGCCCGCGCCGACGGTGGAATCCATCGCACCGTCCAGCGTCTCGCTGCTGGACCGCCAGCAGGCCTTCGGCTGGACCCAGGAAGACTTCAAGTTCATCCTCCAGCCCATGGCCCTCAACGGCGAAGAATCCACCGGCGCCATGGGCAACGACGCGCCGCTGACCGTGCTGTCGAACAAGGCCAAGCCGTTCTACAACTATTTCCGCCAGTTGTTCGCCCAGGTCACCAACCCTCCCATCGACCCCATCCGCGAACAGCTGGTCATGTCGCTGGTGTCCTTCATCGGCCCCAAGCCCAACCTGCTGGACATCAACAACGTCAATCCTCCGCTGCGCCTTGAAATCAGCCAGCCGGTGCTGGACTTCGCCGCCATGGCGCAAATCCGCAACATCGAGCAGATCACGGCCGACAAGTTCCGCAGCTACGAACTGGACATCACCTACCCCACCGCCTGGGGCCCCGACGGCATCGAAGCCTGCATTGCCGCCTTGTGCTCCAATGCGGCCGACGCCGTGCTCAGCGGCTACAACATCCTCATCATCACCGACCGCAACGTCGACGGCGAACGCTGCGCCATTCCCGCGCTGCTGGCCACCTCCGCCATCCACCTGCACCTGATCCAGGCGGGGCTGCGCACCAAGACCGGCCTCATCGTCGAAACCGGCTCCGCGCGCGAGGTCCATCACTTCGCCCTGCTGGGGGGCTACGGCGCCGAGGCCGTCCACCCCTATCTGGCGCTGGAGTCGCTGGCCATGCTGGAAGACCCGGCAAAAGCCACCAAGAACTACATCAAGGCCATCGGCAAGGGGCTGAACAAGGTCATGTCCAAGATGGGCATCTCCACCTACATGTCCTACACCGGCGCCCAGATCTTCGAGGCCGTGGGCCTGAACTCCGCGCTGGTCAACAAGTACTTCACCGGCACCGCCAGCAACATCCAGGGCATCGGCATCTTCGAGGTCGCCGAGGAGGCGCTGCGCCAGCACCGCGCGGCTTTCAGCAACGACCCCGTGCTAAGCAACATGCTGGACGCGGGCGGCGACTACGCCTTCCGCATCCGCGGCGAAGAACACATGTGGAATCCCGATTCCATCGCCAAGCTGCAGCATTCCACGCGCGCCAACAACTACGGCACCTACAAGGAATACGCCCAGCTCATCAACGACCAGACGCGCCGCCACATGACCCTGCGCGGCCTGTTCGAATTCAAGGCGGATCCGGCCCGCGCCATTCCCCTCTCCGAAGTCGAGCCCGCCAAGGAAATCGTCAAGCGCTTCGCCACCGGCGCCATGTCGCTGGGCTCCATTTCCACCGAAGCCCACTCGGTGCTGGCCGTGGCCATGAACCGCATCGGCGGCAAGTCCAATACCGGCGAAGGCGGCGAAGACGAACTGCGCTACCGTGAAGAAATGCGCGCCGGCAAAAGCACGATCAACGACGGCGACACGCTGGCCTCGTTCCTGGGCGAAGAGCGCATCTCGGCCAATGTGAGGCTGCGCGCCGGAGATTCGCTGCGCTCGCGCATCAAGCAGGTGGCCTCGGGCCGGTTCGGCGTCTCGGCCGAATACCTGAGCAGCGCCGACCAGATCCAGATCAAGATGGCGCAAGGCGCCAAGCCCGGCGAAGGCGGCCAGCTGCCGGGCCACAAGGTTTCCGAGTACATCGCCAAGCTGCGCTATTCGGTGCCGGGCGTCGGTCTCATCTCGCCCCCGCCGCACCACGACATCTACTCCATCGAAGATCTGGCGCAGCTTATCCACGATCTCAAGAACGTCAATCCGCGCGCCTCGATCTCGGTCAAGCTGGTGTCGGAAGTGGGCGTGGGCACCGTGGCGACGGGCGTGGCCAAGGCCAAGGCCGACCACGTGGTCATCGCCGGCCACGACGGCGGCACAGGCGCTTCGCCCATCTCGTCCATCAAGCATGCCGGCACGCCCTGGGAACTGGGGCTGGCCGAAACCCAGCAAACCCTGCTGCTCAACAACCTGCGCAGCCGCATCCGCGTCCAGGCCGACGGCCAGATGAAGACCGGGCGCGACGTCGCCATCGGCGCACTGCTGGGTGCGGACGAATTCGGCTTCGCCACGGCCCCGCTGGTGGTGGAAGGCTGCATCATGATGCGCAAATGCCACCTGAACACCTGCCCGGTGGGCGTTGCCACGCAAGACCCCGAACTGCGCAAGAAATTCGAGGGCAAGCCCGAATACGTCGTCAATTTCTTCTTCTTCGTCGCCGAGGAAGTGCGCGAAATCATGGCCCAGCTCGGCATCCGCAAGTTCGACGACATGATCGGGCGCGTCGACCTGCTCGACATGCGCCAGGGCATCGAACATTGGAAGGCCAAGGGTCTGGACTTCAGCCGCGTCTTCCACCAAGTGCAAACCCAGTCACCGCTGCACCAGGTCGAAACGCAGGACCACGGCCTGGACAACGCGCTGGATCACCAGCTCATCGAGCGCAGCAAGGCCGCCATCGAACGCGGCGAGAAGGTTTCGTTCATCACCCCGGTGCGCAACCGCAACCGCACCATCGGCGCCATGCTGTCCGGCGTGGTGGCGGCCAGGTACGGGCACGAAGGCCTGCCCGACGACACCATCCACATCCAGGGCAACGGCGCGGCAGGGCAAAGCTTCGGCGCCTTCCTGGCCCACGGCATCACGCTGGACCTCGTGGGCGAAGGCAACGACTACGTCGGCAAGGGCCTTTCGGGCGGCCGCCTCATCGTGCGCTCGCCCAACGATTTCCGCGGTTTCGGCCCCGACCACATCATCGCCGGCAACACGGTGCTGTACGGCGCCCTGGCGGGCGAAGCCTACCTGAACGGCGTGGTGGGAGAACGCTTCGCGGTGCGCAACTCGGGCGCTACCGCCGTCGTCGAGGGCACCGGCGACCATGGCTGCGAATACATGACGGGCGGAACCGTCGTCGTGCTGGGCGAAACCGGCCGCAACTTCGCCGCCGGCATGTCGGGCGGGGTCGCCTACGTATGGGATCCGCGCAAGGTGTTCCGCAGCCGCTGCAACCTCTCCATGGTCGAGGTCGAGCCCCTGCTCAGCCACGCCGAGCAGATCGAGGCCAACCAGCTCGAGACCTGGCACAGCCAGAAGCGCGGCGGCCCCCGCGAAACGGACGAAACCATACTGCGGCGCCTGGTCGAGGACCACTACCGCTACACCGGCAGCTTCCGCTCGCGCGACCTGCTGAGCGACTGGGCGCAGGCGCGCAGCGCTTTCGTCAAGGTCATGCCCATCGAATACCGCCGGGCGCTGGGCGAGCTGTGGCGCTCGACAAACTCTGAACAAATTGCGGCCTAAGGAAAAACAATGGGCAAGATTACCGGCTTTATCGAATTCGAACGTGTCAAGGAAGTGTACGAACCGCCCGTGCAGCGGCTCAAGCACTGGAAGGAGTTCGTCGCCACCCTCACCGACGACCAGGCCAAGACGCAGGGCGCGCGCTGCATGGACTGCGGCATCCCATTCTGCAACAACGGCTGCCCCGTCAACAACATCATTCCCGACTGGAACGACCTGGTCTACCGCCAGGACTGGCAAGGCGCGCTGAACGTACTGCACTCCACCAACAATTTCCCGGAGTTCACGGGCCGCATCTGCCCGGCTCCCTGCGAAGCCGCCTGTACGCTCAACATCAACAACGACGCCGTGGGCATCAAGTCCATCGAGCACGCCATCATCGACAAGGGCTGGAGCCAGGGCTGGGTCACCCCCCAGCATCCGGCCCGCAAGACCGGCAAGAAGGTCGCCGTGGTCGGTTCGGGCCCCGCCGGCATGGCTTGCGCGCAGCAACTGGCGCGCGCCGGCCACTCGGTCACGCTGTTCGAAAAAAGCGACCGCATCGGGGGCCTGCTGCGCTACGGCATCCCCGACTTCAAGCTTGAAAAATCCCACATCGACCGCCGCATCACCCAGATGGAGGCCGAAGGCGTCGAGTTCCGGCCGTCCACCTACGTAGGCGCGGCCGCCGATGCGCCCGAAGGCCTGACCGTACGCACCCCCGAATCGCTGCACGAAGAATTCGACGCCATCGCCCTGACCGGCGGCTCGGAAACACCGCGCGACCTGCCCATTCCGGGCCGTGAGCTGCAGGGCGTGCATTTCGCCATGGAGTTCCTTGCCCAGCAAAACAAGGTCAATGCGGGCGATCGCGTACCCGGCCAGATTTCCGCCAAGGGCAAGCACGTCATCGTCATCGGCGGCGGCGACACCGGCTCCGACTGCATCGGCACCAGCAACCGCCAGGGCGCCCTCTCGGTCACCCAGTTCGAGCTCATGCCCAAGCTTCCCGAAACCGAGGACAAGGCCATGACCTGGCCGTACTGGCCCGCCAAGCTGCGCACGTCCTCGTCCCAGGAAGAAGGCTGCGAACGCGACTGGGCCGTCTCGACCACGGCGCTGCAAGGCAAGAACGGCAAGGTCGAAAAACTGACCGCCGTGCGCATCGAATGGTTCAAGGACAAGGCCACCGGCCAGATGAAGATGCGTGAAGTCGAAGGCTCGAAATTCGACCTGCCCGCCGATCTGGTGCTGCTTGCCATGGGCTTCACCGCCCCGGTCAAGAACGTCCTGGACGCCTTCGGCATCGAACTGGACACGCGCGGCAATGCGCGCGCCAATACCGACGACTACGCCACCAGCGTCGACAAGGTGTTTGCCGCCGGCGACATGCGGCGCGGACAATCCCTTGTGGTCTGGGCCATACGCGAAGGACGCCAATGCGCCCGCGCCGTCGATGAGTTCCTCATGGGATCGACGACGCTGCCGCGCTAGAAGCACGGACAGTGAAAACAACTGGCCCGCCATACCGGCCGGCTGTTTGCATGCCCAGACTGGCGTGCGGACAGCCGGCCGTTCTACATGGCCGGTTCTTCACCTATATATGCAGGAAACCCGCTAGGCGGTCGCGGTCGAACTCGCCCGCCTCGCCCTGCGCCACGCACTGGCCGTGGTCCAGCACCAGCAGCGTATCCATGATCCTCTGCAAGAAGCCCAGGTTCTGCTCCACGACGATGAACGCCGCCCCCTGCTCGACCCGCCGGCGCACGAACTGTGCCATGAGGTCGATGTTTTCCTGCTGCACGCCTTCGGTGGGCTCGTCCAGCAGCGACAGCGGCTTGCCCTCGGCCAGCACGCGTACGAACGCCAGGAGCTTTTTCTCGCCGCCGCTAAGCGTGCCGGCCCGCTGCCGCAGGCGCTCCCACAGGCGCGGAAACGCGTCCAGATACGGGCCGTAGCGCGACATGTCGCGCGACTCCAGATGAAGCAGCAGGTTGTCGGAGACCGACAACTCGTCGAACACCACGCCCTCTTGCGGCGAATAGGCCAGGCCCAGGCGGCTGCGCCTGAACGGCGCAAGCTGCCCAAGCGCCTTGCCTTGCCAGGCGACTTCGCCGGAGAACGGCTGCAGGCCGCCGGTCAGCAGGCGCATCAATGTCGTCTTGCCCACCCCGTTGCGCCCCAGCACGCCCAGCACCTGCCCGGCCCGCACGCCGCCGTCGATGCCGCGCAGGACGACGGTGTCGCCATAGCCACCCTCCAGGCCGGAAAATTGCAGCAGCCAGGGTGTAGTTGCGTTCATTTCGAGCCTCCCGCATACACCGCCTGCACCTCGGCGTTCCGCCTGACCTGGGCGTAATCGCCCTGCGCCAGCAAACGCCCCTGGTGCAGGACGTAGACATGGTCGGCCAGGGCCTCGACCGCCGCCATATCGTGTTCGACGATCAGGGCGCAGGCATCCAGCCGGCCAACCGTTTCGGCGATGACGCTGCCCAGATGGCGGGTCTCGTCCACGGACAGCCCGGCGCAAGGTTCGTCCAGCAGGAAAAGCAGCGGCTCGGCCAGGGCCGTCATGGCGAACTCCAGCATCTGCCTCTGCCCTTGGGACAACGCTCCCGCCGGCTCGTCCAGGGTTTGGGCGAAAAACGGAAACGATCGGTGCATGAACTCCAGCGTCGGGGTGTTCCAGCCCCGCACGCTATTGCCCAGCAGCGCCCAGCCGCGCGCGCGATTGGCCCACAAGGCAATGCACAGGTTGTCGCGGACGCTCAGCTCAGGAAACACCGAGGGTATCTGGAACTTGCGCCCCACGCCCAGGCGCGCCATGGCCGGCGCGCCGAAGCCACCGACGTCGCGGCCGTTGAAACGCACGCTGCCGCGCGCCAGCGGCAGACGGCCGGTCAGCATATTGAAGGTCGACGTCTTGCCCGCGCCGTTGGGGCCTATCAGGCAATGCAGCCCCCGGCGTCCGGCCTGCATACTCAACCCGTTCAGTATGCGCACCGGGCCCTGCTTGACATGAACGTCGCTGATGCTCAGCGCAAAGCCGCCGCCATCGCGACGGAAGGAAGCCTGCGGCACCGCCCCGAAGCCGCCAACGGCAGGCACGTAGGCGGCACGCTTTGCCGCACCCCGGACAAGCCCCTTGCACGAATACCGCCAAAGACGCATCAGCGCGCCGCCCACGCCCTCGGGAAAGCGCAGCACCACCACGATGAACACAACGGCGACGATGGCTTCCCAATAGGCGAACTGCTCGCGCAGCTCCGTGGACAGCAGGCCGATCGCCACGGCCCCCAGCAAGGCGCCGTAGGGCCCCGCCCGGCCGCCCACCGCCGTCCAGATGACGAGTTCGGCCGACAGGATCACGCTGCTGGACTGAGGCGTGACCAGCCCCTGCTGCGAGGCGAACAAGACGCCGGCCAAGGCGCCGAGAAAGGCGCTTACCGCCCAGGCTACGGCCTTGAGGCGATAGGTGTCGAAGCCGAAGAACTGCAGTCGATTCTCGTTTTGCGCCGTCGCCGCCCACAAGGTGCCCAACGGGGTGCGCATCAGCCAGGCGACGAGCGCGGTGCTGGCCAGGCAGACGGCAGCGACCAGATAATAATGATGGGTGTAGCGATCCAGCCCGAACAGCACCGGAATATTGCCCACGCCGTTGAACCCCCCGGTGACGCTGCTCCATTGATTGGCGAGCTGATAGCCGAACATGACCAGCGCCAGGGTGATCAGTGAAAAATACGGCCCGCTTTCGTAGCGCCGCATGAACACCAGCACGCCGATGACGTAGGCCAGCGCGGTCGGCGCCAGCACGGCGGCCAGCAACAGCAGAACCTGGACGGCCGGCCCGGCCTGGCTTTTAAGCGCGAAAGCCGCCAGGTACGCCCCCAGGCCGAAGAACAGGGCCTGGCCCAGCGACAGAAAGCCGGCCCGCCCCCAGGTCAGGGCAATGCCCTGGGCAACAATGCCGTACATCAGGTAAAGGCTCAGCTCGTAGGCGAAGAAATCGCCGAACAGCAGCGGAACGGCCAACAGGCAGGCCGCCAGCGGCGCCAGCCCGCTGGCCAGGACGGCGGCGTTGCCGCGGCGTGCGTCAGCGACGGGAAATAAGGCCATCGGGTTTCAACCACAGGAAGATTATGGAAATACCCAGCACCGCCAGGTATCCGGAAGTCTGATCGAACAGCGTCGCGAACAGCAACTGGGTGCCGCTGACGATACCCGTGCCCGCCGCAAGCCCGGCCAGGCTGCCCAGGCCGCCCACCACCAGCACGAAAAAACTGTTCAGCAGATAGTCCAGCCCCATGCCCGGCGCCACCCTGACCATAGGCGCCAGCAGCGCCCCGGCCACGCCGGCGCTGATCACGCCGCACATGAAGGCAGCGCAGGCCAGGCGATTGGTGTCGATGCCCACGGCCTGAGCCAGGGTAGGATTGCCGATCATGGCGCGCAGGCGCGCGCCGGTCGAGCTGCGCCAGTACCACAGCACAAGTATGGCAAACAGCACCACGATGGCCGCGATGAGGAACAGGCGATACCCCGGGTACTCGACCCCGAACACCGAGATGCCGCCCGATACGGGCGGCTCGACGTTCTGATAGCCCCGGCCGTAGACCAGCTCGACCAGCTTGCGCAGCAAGATGCTGAGCCCCCAGGTGGCCAGCAGCGTGTCGAAGGGACGGTTGTACAGCCGTCGGATCAGGACATAATGGGTCAGGCACCCCAGGACCCCGCACACCGGCACGGCCAGGGCAGCCCCCCATAATACGGACAGCCCCGCATTCTGCGCCGCGACGGCGCAATACGCGCCTATCATCAGGAACTCGCCGTGCGCCATGTTCATGACGCCCAGCATGCCGAACACTATGCCCAGCCCCAGCACGACCAGGGCCAGCACCAGCCCCTGGTACGCAAAATTAAGCAGGGTTACCGTCAACGCCGCATCCATAAGCAATGCTCCACGTAACTTGCAGGACTGCCGGCCTACTTGGCGCAGCTCTGGCCCGGCGGCACATTGGCAAACTCCTGGACGATGCGGAACGTCGAGCCGTCGGCCCGGGCCAGGTAGATGTTCTTGGTGGTATAGCGCGACTGCAGCACCGTCTTGCCTCTGGGGCCGTCGTAGCTCACGCCCGCCGCCGCGGCCTTGTCCATGGCCTCGGGCTTGAGGCTGCCGGCCTTGGCCGCCATGGCTTCCAGCAGCAGCAAACCCTCGTAGCACGACTCGGCCAGCCCGTTCAGCGGAGCCTTGGCGGCATCGAACTGGCTGGCGTAGCGTTTGGCGAACGCCTGGGCGTCGGGGCTGGTCAGCGCCGCGAAATAGCCGGACGACGAATACAGGTTTTGCGCATTCTGAGCGCCTATGCCCAACAGCGTGTTCTCCTCGAGCAGGGTGCACAGGCGCAGCACCTTGTCCGGCAGGCCAAAGCTGGCGAAGGCGCGGTTGAAGCCCACCGAGGCGCCGCCAACCAGCGTCACCAGCACCGAGTCGGCCCCGCTGTCGCGGATGCGGGCCAGGCTGGCGTCGAAGTTGTCGACCGTGAACGGCACGTACTCTTCACCCACCACGGTGCCGCCACTGGCCGCAATGGCCTGCTTGCCCGCTTCGTTGCTCTTGCGCGGCCAAATGTAATCGTTGCCGATCAAATACCAGCGCTTGCTTTTCTTGTGCTCGGCCAGCCAGGGCACGACCGGCATCAACTGCTGCTGCGGCGTCTCGCCAATGACATACACTGCCTTGGAGCAGCCGCCGCCCTCGGTGACGGGAGTGTAGATATAGGGAATCTGCCCGTTTATCACCCCCGCCACGGCCTCGCGCACCGCCGAATCGTGCTGGCCGATCAGGACCTCGGCATGGCGGCCGCGCCATAAGCGCAGGGCCGCCTGGCTGGCTTGCGCCGGAGGCACGCCGGCGTCGGCCACCAGGGCCTCGAGCTGGCGGCCCAGGATGCCGCCGCGGGCATTGATGTCCGCAATGCCCATGTCAATGCAATTCCGGCTGGACGGGCCGAACAGGGCCGCGGGGCCGCTGAGTGGAATCAGCACGCCCACCTTCAGTTTATCGGCGGCGTAGGCAAACCGTCCCGCGGCCATGGAACCAGCCAATGCACCCAGGCCGTAATGTAGAAACTGGCGTCGCTTCATGCCTCTCTCCTTAAGTACGTGTATGTCTGCTGCTTGGTCATGCCCGCCGGCGCCATGCGCGGCGGGCTTTTTGGGTTTTCGGATACCCGGGCCCGCTATTGCATTGCACCGGCCGCCACGGCTTCCCGGCCGCGGAATTCGGGTTCGGGCATGGCCGGGAGCAAGGCCTCGACAGCCATGGCCACGGAAAGCAGCCAGCGGTCGCTGTGCGGCGGGCCGTCGATTTCCACTCCCACGGGCAGGCCCCGGCTAAGCCCCGCGGGCAGGCTAATGCCCGGCAGGCCCGCCACGCTGCCCGGATCGGTATTGCGCACGAAGGTGGGAAACAAGGGAACCTGCTTCCCATTGAGCTCTGTTGTGGCGTCCTCGCCGATGCGCGACGCCGGCAGGGGGGTCGTGGGGAAAATCATGCCGTCGAGCCGGTGGCTGCGGAAATAGTCGGCGCAGATTGCCTGCATATGCGAACGCTGGCGCCGCGCCTGGCGATAGGCCTCGCCGCCCACCGCCCGGTTGCCCAGCTGCGCGGCCACGATGGCCGCGACATCGGGGCTGCCTATGCCCGCATGCACGTCCGCCAGGGAAAGCGGCTGCCCTTCCGCCGCCAGGAAGGCCGGCAAATCCTGTTCAAGCTCGTAAAGCACCAGCGGAAAACCAATGGATTCGTCCAGCTCGCGATAGCGCGGCACATCGGCCTCGACCAAGACGACACCCTGCGACGCCAGCGTCCGCAGCACCGATTCCATGACTTGCGCTGTCCCGGCTTCAAGATCGGAAAGCATGGAAGCGCGCGGAACGCCCAGGCGCAGGCCGGACAGCTCGACCTGCGACAAGGTCTCGTCACCGGACAGAATCGCATCGAGCAAGGCAGTATCGGCCACGGTACGCGCCATCGGCCCGACCGCGTCCCGCGTGCGGGACAAAGGCACCAGTCCATCGGCGGCATACCGGCCTATGCTGGGACGCAAGCCCGCCAGGCCGCAAAGCGCCGCCGGCAGGCGCACCGACCCGCCGGTATCCGTGCCCAGCGCGGCGGGCGCAAAGCCGGCCGCCACCGCCGCCGCGGATCCGCCGCTGCTGCCGCCCGGAATGCGCGTCAGATCGTAGGGGTTGCGCACCGCCCCGGTCACGGCATTGTTGCTGGTAATGCCCATTGCCAGTTCGTGCATGCCCGTCTTGCCCGCCACCAGCGCCCCCGCATCGAGCAGGTCGCGCACGACGCCGGCATTTCCGGCCGGGCGGCGCCTGCCCAGCGCTCCCGTGCCCGCCGCGCACGGCAGGCCCGCCACGTCGATATTGTCCTTGATGGCCAGGGGCACCCCCGCCAGCCGCTGGCCGCCATCGGCCACCCGGCCCGACGCATCCACGGCCCTGGCCTGGGCCAGCAGCCGCTCGGGGTCTTGCGCCGCCCAGGCATTGACTTCGGGAAAGGCCCGGGCGCGCGCCAGCAGCGCCGCGGCATATTCCTCGCACGAAAAACGGCGCGCAAGCAGGCCTGCGCGCGCCTGCGCCACCGTCAGGCGAAACAGCTCCATTGTCGTCTCCTCCCGTTTGGTTATATAAGGAAGCTCTGAAGCCGCCGCGCCGCAGGCGACTGCGAACCCGGGCATTCAGGGATTCCCCCTGGAATTGGGATGAAGTTAATTATGTACAGATTATCCAAGTGCCACTATCCTTAAGAATGAGGAGGCCGGGCAAATGTATTTGTCATACCAAAAACAGCAAGTCCTGTCGCAACTGCTTGCGACATTGGCGGAAACACAAACCGAAAAAGACCTGCGCAACCGCATAGGCGACCCGCTGCTGAAGCTGCTGGACGCCGACTACTACGCCTCCTATGTCTGGGAGCCGGAACACAAACGGTTTGGGCGCTGCGTGTCCCTGAACATGTCCGACGACACACTGGCCTCGTACGACGCGTACTATCGGCACGTGGATGGCCTGACCCCTCTCATGGCGCGCAAGCACACCACCACTCTGGTCAATCAGGTCGTTCCCCAGGCAGAGCTGGCCAAGACCGAGTTCTTCAACGATTTTCTGCAGCGCGACGGGCTGTATTGGGGGCTGAACCTGTACATGTGGCAAGCGCAAAGCAACGTGGGCGATGTCCGCATCTGGCGCAACAGGCACCGCCCCGCCTTCGATGCCCAGGAAGCCAGCATGCTGGAGCTCATCCGCCCCGCGCTGGGCATTGCGCTGCACCGCGCCCGCAGCGCCCCGGCGGCGCAAGACGGCGCCAGTCACGCGGCCCCGGCCGTCCCGGCCTGCCACAGCAGCCAGGAACCTGGATATCGGCTTCACCACAGTGCGCACCCACCTGGGCCAGGTCTACCGCAAACTGGGGGTCGACAACCGGGTAATGCTTGCCGGCGTCCTGAATCGGCTGGATCCCGGCAGCCAATCAGAATGACCGCCAGAATGACCACCTATTACTTGCCCAGGCAATTAATCGCGATACAATGCAGGGCTAACCACTAAGTGTCTTTCCCCGCATGACCTCTGACGCAACATCTGCTTCAAACCCGTTATTGCTGTTCAAGGACGTCACCCTGGGCTATGGCGGCTTTACCGTGCTTGCGGACATCGACATCGAGGTACGCCGCGGCCAGGTCGTCGCGCTGATGGGCGGCTCGGGTTCAGGCAAGACCACGCTGCTGCGGGCCGCCACGGGGCAGATCCTGCCTCTGCGCGGCACGATTACCGCGTTCGGCCAGGATATCGCCGCCGCCAGCGCCGGCCAGCTGCAGGCGCTGCGCCAGCGCATGGGGGTTCTGTTCCAGCAGGGCGCCCTGTTCACAGACCTGAATGTCTTCGAAAACGTCGCCTTTCCCTTGCGTGAACACACCCAGGTGTCCGAAAGCCAGATCGTCGAGCGCGTGCTCGACAAACTCGACGCCGTGGGGCTGCGCGCCGCGGCGCACCTGGGCATCTCGGAGATCTCGGGCGGCATGGCCCGCCGCGTGGCGCTGGCCCGCGCCATCGTCCTGGAGCCCGAGCTCATCCTGTACGACGAACCCTTTGCCGGGCTGGATCCCATATCGCTGGGCATTACCGCGCAGCTCATCCGCAACCTGACCGACCGCCTGGATTGCGCCTCCGTCCTCATCACCCACGATGTCGCCGAATCGTTCGCCATTGCCGACACCGTGTACATGGTGGGCCAGGGCAAACTGCTGGCCAGCGGCCGGCCCGACGACCTCACCCAGTCGTCCGACCCCTACGTGCGGCAATTCCTGAACGGCGAGCCTGACGGCCCCATCGCCTTCAACTACCCGGAAACGCCGGCATTCGCCCAATGGCTGCAACAGCACGGAGGACGCTCATGAGCACGCTCGTTCGCGGTATCGGCCGGCTGGGAGGCCTGGTGCGCGGCTCCATCTACGGCCTGGGCGCCTTTACCCGCCTGTTCGCCACCATCCTCGCGCGCAGCGGCATCGCGCTCAAGCGCCCAGGCCTGGTTTCGCAGCAAATCCATTTCATTGGCAACTACTCGTTGCTCATCATCGCCGTATCGGGCCTGTTCGTGGGCTTCGTGCTGGGTCTGCAAGGCTACTACACGCTCAACCGCTACGGCTCCGAAGAAGCGCTGGGCCTGCTGGTGGCGCTGTCGCTGACCCGCGAGCTGGGCCCCGTCGTCACCGCCCTGCTGTTCGCCGGGCGGGCCGGCACCTCGCTGACCGCCGAAATCGGGCTCATGAAGGCCGGCGAGCAGCTTGCCGCCATGGAAGTCATGGCCGTGGATCCCATCCGCCGCGTGCTGACGCCGCGCTTCTGGGGCGGCGTCATTGCCATGCCGGTGCTGGCCGCGGTATTTTCCATGGTGGGGATCATCGGGGGCTGGGTCGTGGGCGTGCTGCTCATCGGCATCGACTCCGGCGCCTTCTGGTCGCAAATGCAATCCGGCGTCGACGTCTTCAACGACGTGCTCAACGGCGTGCTGAAAAGCGTGATCTTCGGCATTGCCGTCACGCTCATCGCCCTGTATGAAGGCTGGAACGCCAAGCCCACCCCCGAGGGGGTATCGCGCGCCACCACGCGCACTGTGGTAAGCGGCTCGCTTGCGGTGCTGGGCCTGGACTTCCTGCTTACCGCCCTGATGTTCAGTAATTAACGATTAAGACGGAATAACCATGACGCGTGAAAAAACCGATTTCTGGGTCGGCCTGTTTGTACTGCTGGGCATTGTGGCCCTGGTGTTCCTGGCCCTGCGGGCCGGCAACCTGAGCTCGTTTTCTCTTGCTCCCACCTACCAGGTGCAGGCGCGTTTCGACAACCTGGGCGGCCTGAAGGTGCGCGCGCCGGTCAAAAGCAGCGGCGTCGTCGTCGGGCGCGTATCGAGCATTTCGTTCGACAACCAGCGCTTCCAGGCCGTGGCCACCCTGGACATGGAATCGCAATACCAGTTTCCCGACGACTCCTCCGCCTCCATACTTACCTCGGGCCTGCTCGGCGAACAATACGTTGGCATCACGCCGGGCGGCGACGATAAAATGCTGGCACAGAACAGCACCATTAAATACACTCAAAGCGCCGTCGTGCTGGAAGAGCTGATCAGCAAGTTCCTGTACAGCTCGGCCAGCAAGGAAGGCACGGCCAAGGACGCCCCAGCCGGGACGCCTGCCGCAAAACCCTGAGCCAGCATAAACACAAGCGGTCGCCGGGCTTTCGCGGTGCATGGCCCGCCTCGGCGGGCCGCGGCAAGCGGCTGTTATCATTCATCACCACATGAACATTCACAATAATATGAACCTGGACACCTCAAGCTCGAAACGCAAACGGATGGCGCGCTGTATTCCGGCCCTGGCCGCGGCCGCCCTGGCCGCCGGGTGTGCCAGCGTGCCCAACCCCAATCCCAAAGATCCGCTGGAAAGCTACAACCGCGGCATGTACGCCTTCAACGACAAGGTGGACCAGGTGGTGTTCAAACCCATCGCCCAGGGCTACGAAACCGTTACGCCCAAGCCGGTTCGCACCTGCATCCACAATATGTTCAACAACCTGGCCGACGCCTGGTCGTCCATCAACAGCTTCCTGCAGGGCCGCGCGCACGACGGCATCAACAGCATGGGCCGGGTCCTGTTCAACTCCACCATGGGGCTGGGCGGCTGTATCGACGTCGCCTCCATGAACGGCTCCAAACGCATCGTCAACGACTTCGGCGTCACGCTGGGCGTATGGGGCTTCGGTCCGGGGCCGTACATCGTCTTCCCCTTCTGGGGCTCGACCACCCTGCGCGACGGCACCGCCTCGCTGGCCGGCCTGGCGGCCGACGCCTCGATGTATACGCCGATCTTCGCCATCGACAACGTGCCCCTGCGCAATTCCATCATCGCGCTCAGCCTGATCGACATGCGCGCCAGCCTGCTCAGCGCCGACAAGCTCGTCAACGACATCGCCCTGGACAAATACAGCTTCATCCGCGACGCCTACCTGCAGCGCCGCCAGGCCCTGGTGGAAGGCTCGCACTCCGCCTCCCGGCAATCCCTGCCGGACTACTCCAGCGACGATCTGCCCGACTATTCCGACAACGGCAATGCGCCCGCGGCGCCCGCCAAGCCGGCCAAATAATCAGGAAGTTATTTTTATGCGTCATACCCTTTTTTCATACTGCACCGCCAGGTTCCTCCGTCTTTTCGCCGCCGGCCTGCTGGGACTCGGCATTGCCGGCACGGCCCTGGCCGACGAACCCGTCAACGCCAAGGGCGCGCCCAATGACTTCGTCAGCGCCGTAGGCAACAACGCCCTGGCCGCCATCAAGTCCGAGCCCGCCGCCAAGAACGGCGACCTTTCCAAGATCAACCAACTGGTCAATCAATACGTCCTGCCCTACGTCGATCTGGAAAAAACCACCCGCCTGGCCGCGGGCCGCTACTGGCGCCAGGCCACCCCGCAACAGCAGAAGGACCTGACCGAAGCCTTCAAGGGAACGCTCATCCGCACATACAGCGGCGCGCTTTCGCGGGTCGACAACGTATCGGCGCTGACCATCGCCCCGTTCCGGGGCGATGCCAATGCCGACGACGTCGTGGTGCGCTCCACGCTGTCGCAGCGCAACGGGCCGCCCGTGGGCGTGGACTACCGCCTGGAAAAAACCAGCGACGGCTGGAAAATCTACGACCTCAACGTCGAGGGCATCTGGCTTATCCAGAACTACCGCAACCAGTTCGCCGAGCAGATCAGCCAGAACGGCATCGACGGGCTTATCAAGGCGCTGAACGCACGCAACAAATAGGCGCCCCCGCGCCGTCCCGGCCCCGGCAAAGGGGCCCGCGGGCCCGGTTCGGCAGGCCGCCTGGCCAATGCCCGCTCCCTTGCCCCCCGCGCCCCGATGCCCGCCACAGCCGGGCAACACACCTGGCAAGGCGTTCGCACCTATAATGATAAGCTTGGCTCAATGACGGGCCAGGCTTTTTGCTTATTATGTCCGCGCTCAATCTAAATCACGTATCCAAAATCTATCAATCCAGGCAGCCGCTGTGGAAGACGCTGTTCGGCGGAGGCGGAGGCGCCGGCAAGGGCTTCCAGGCCCTGAACGACGTCAGCCTGAACGTCGAACACGGTGAATTCTTCGGCCTGCTGGGCCCCAACGGCGCCGGCAAGACCACGCTCATCTCCATCCTGGCCGGCCTGGGGCGCGCCAGCTCCGGCACGGCGGCCGTCTGTGGCCACGATGTCGTGACCGACTACAAGATGGCCCGCCGCTCGCTGGGCGTGGTGCCCCAAGAGCTGGTCTACGACCCCTTCTTCACCGTGCGCGAGACCTTGCGCCTGCAGTCGGGCTACTTCGGCCTGCGCAGCAACGACGACTGGATCGACGAAGTGCTGGCCAACCTGGGCCTGGCCGACAAGGCCGAATCCAATATGCGCGCGCTGTCGGGCGGCATGAAGCGCCGAGTGCTGGTCGCCCAGGCGCTGGTGCACCGCCCTCCCGTCATCATCCTGGACGAACCCACGGCGGGCGTCGACGTGGACCTGCGCCGCACGCTCTGGGAATTCATCTCGCGTCTGAACCGCGAAGGGCACACCATTTTGCTGACCACGCACTACCTGGAGGAAGCCGAGGCGCTGTGCGGCCGCATCGCCATGCTCAAGCAGGGGCGCATCGTGGCGCTGGACACCACCCAGGCCCTGCTGGCGCGCGTCGGCGGCGTCGACCTCGAGGACGCCTTCGTGCGCATCATGAACAACGACGAAATCATGGAAGAAGCCGCATGAACGCCCCCGCCCTGCAACCGCGCGACGACATGGGGTCGGGCTTCCCCACCCTGCTGCGCAAAGAACTCCTGCGTTTCTGGAAGGTCGGCTTTCAAACCATTGCCGCGCCCGTCCTGACCGCCCTGCTGTATTTGCTGGTGTTCGCCCATGTGCTCGAAGGCCGGGTCCACGTATACGGCACCATTCCCTACACGGCATTCCTGATCCCGGGGCTCATGATGATGAGCATGCTGCAGAACTCCTTCGCCAATCCGTCGTCGTCGCTGATCCAAAGCCGCATCACGGGCAACCTGGTCTTCGTGCTGCTGCCGCCCCTGTCCCACAAGCAGATATTCTGGGCCTACCTGCTTGCCGCCATCGCCCGCGGCCTGGCCGTGGGCCTGTGCGTATGGATCGTGGCGCTGTTCTTCATTCCGCTGCCGCCGCACAACGTGCTGTGGGTGCTGGCGTTCGCCGTCATGTCCTGCGGCATCATGGGCACCCTGGGCATGATCGCGGGGCTGTGGTCCGAAAAATTCGACCAGCTCGCCGCCTTCCAGAACTTCCTGATCATGCCGGCCACCTTCCTGTCGGGCGTGTTCTATTCCATACACAGCCTGCCCCCGTTCTGGTTCGCCGTCTCGCGCTGGAACCCCATTTTCTACACCATAGACGGCTTCCGCTACGGCTTCTTCGGCGTCTCCGACGTCTCGCCCTGGCATAGCCTGGCCGTCGTGGCCGGCGTATTCGCCGTGCTGTGCATCCTCACCCAAAGGCTCCTGGCCTCGGGCTACAAACTACGGAACTGACCCCATGCTGCCAACTCCCGAACAAGTGCGCCAATACATCGCCGAAGCCCTGAACTGCGAACACATCGAGGTTCAGGGCGACGGTTCGCATTTCGAAGCCGTCATCGTCAGCCCCGCCTTCGAGGGCAAGCGCCTCATCGCGCGCCACCAACTGGTGTACTCCTCGCTGGGCGAACGCATGAAAAGCGAAATCCACGCGCTGTCGATGCGCACCCTGACTCCCGCCGAATACAAAGCCAATCCGAATGGATAAACTGCTTATCACGGGCGGCAACCGCCTGGACGGCGAGATCTCCGTCTCGGGCGCCAAGAACGCCGCGCTGCCCATCCTTTGCGCCAGCCTGCTCACGCCCGACACCATCGCGCTGAAAAACGTGCCCGCCCTCAAGGACATCGGCACCACGGTTCGCCTGCTGGGCCAGATGGGCGTGCGCATCACCCAAGAGGGCGACAACGCGCTCAGCCTCGCCGCCGGCGGCGTCCACAGCCTGGAAGCCCCCTACGACCTGGTCAAGACCATGCGCGCCTCGATCCTGGTGCTGGGCCCCTTGCTGGCGCGCTTCGGCCAGGCCAAGGTCAGCCTGCCGGGCGGCTGCGCCATAGGCCAGCGTCCCGTCGACCAGCACATCAAGGGGCTGGCCGCGCTGGGCGCGGAAATCAGCATCGAGCACGGCTTCGTCATCGCCAGGGCCAACCGGCTCAAGGGCGCGTCCATCCGCACCGACATGGTCACGGTGACCGGCACCGAGAACCTCATGATGGCGGCCGTGCTGGCCGAAGGCCAGACCGTGCTGGAAAACGCCGCGCGCGAACCCGAGGTCGCCGACCTGGCCGAGTTGCTCATCAAGATGGGCGCCCGCATCCAGGGCCACGGCACCGACCGCATCGTCATCGACGGCGTCGACAGCCTGCACGGCGCCGAACACACCATCGTGGCCGACCGCATCGAGGCCGGCACCTTCCTGTGCGCCGTCGGCGCGACGGGCGGCGACATCCTGCTGCGCAACGCCGCCCCCGACACCATGGGCGCCATCCTCGACAAGCTCCAGGAAGCCGGCATGGCCATCGAATGCGGCGCCGACTGGATACGCGGCTCGATGGGCCGGCGGCCCAAGGCCGTGGGCTTCCGCACCTACGAATACCCGGCCTTTCCCACCGACATGCAGGCTCAGGTCATGGCCCTGAACACCATCGCCGACGGCACGGCGGTCATCGTCGAGAACATCTTCGAGAACCGCTACATGCACGTGCAGGAACTGGGCCGCATGGGCGCCAAAATCGACATCGACGGCCACACCGCTGTGGTGACGGGCGTGCCGGCGCTCTCGGGCGCCACCGTCATGGCCACCGACCTGCGCGCCTCGGCCAGCCTGGTCATCGCCGGCCTGGCCGCCAGGGGCGAAACCACGGTCGAGCGCATCTACCACCTGGACCGGGGCTACGAACGCATGGAGCACAAGCTGCGCTCGGTCGGCGCCAATATCCAACGCATAGTACGAGAACAAGCATGAGCCTTGACAAGCCCCTGACCCTCGCCCTTTCCAAGGGACGGATTTTCGAGGAAACCCTGCCCCTGCTGGCCGCGGCCGGCGTGCACGTCACCGAAAACCCCGAGTCCTCGCGCAAGCTCATCCTGCCCACCAGCGATCCGGGCCTGCGCCTGATCATCGTGCGCGCCTCCGACGTGCCCACCTACGTGCAATACGGCGCCGCCGATTTCGGCATCGCCGGCAAGGACGTGCTGTTCGAGCACGCCGCCGAACACTCCGGCGGGCTGTACCAGCCCATCGACCTGAACATCGCCAAATGCCGCCTTTGCGTGGCGGTGCGCGAAGGCTTCGACTACCAGGCCGCCGTGCTGCAGGGCTCGCGCCTGCGGGTCGCCACCAAATACGTGCAGGCCGCGCGCGAGCACTTCGCCCGCAAGGGCGTCTATGTCGACCTCATCAAGCTGTACGGTTCCATGGAACTGGCGCCGCTGGTGGGGCTGGCCGACGCCATCGTCGACCTGGTGTCCACCGGCAACACGCTCAAGGCCAACCACCTCGTGGCTGTCGAAGACATCGTGCCGATCTCGTCGCGCCTCATCGTCAACCAGGCTTCCCTGAAAACCCGCTCCAAAGCCCTGCAGCCGCTCATCGACGCCTTCGCGCGCGCCTCGGCCCTCCAGGACTGATGGGTTGTTAAGGTATACACTCTTCATTTGATCGTCCTCGACAGATCCGCCTTCAGCTCCCGTTCGTTTATGCCCCTGATCAAACGCCTAGACTCCCGCTCCGACGATTTCGCGCAAACGCTGCGAACGCTGCTTGCCTTCGATGCCTCGCAAGACGAAGCCATCGAGCGCGTCAGCGCCGATGTCCTTAAAGACGTCCAGCACCGTGGCGACGCCGCTCTGCTCGAATACACCCGGCGCTTCGACCATGTGCAAGTGCAGTCGGTGGCCGAACTGGAAATCCCCAAGGCCGAATGGCAGGCCGCGCTGGCGGCCCTGCCCGCCGAGCAGCGCGGCGCGCTGGAAACCGCCGCCCGCAGGGTTCAGGCGTATCACGAACATCAACGCACCGAAACCTGGACCTACACCGAGCCCGACGGCACGGTGCTGGGCCAGAAAATCACGCCGCTCGACCGGGTCGGCCTGTACGTGCCGGGCGGCAAGGCAGCCTACCCCTCGTCGGTGCTCATGAACGCCATTCCCGCCAAGGTGGCCGGCGTTCCCGAGGTCGTCATGGTCACGCCGACGCCCAATGGCACGCGCAATCCCATCGTGCTGGCGGCCGCCGCCGTGGCGGGCGTGGATCGCGTATGGGCCATCGGCGGCGCGCAAGCGGTCGGCGCCCTGGCCTACGGCACGCAAACCATCGCCCCCGTCGATAAAATCGTCGGCCCCGGCAACGCCTACGTCGCCAGCGCCAAGCGCCGCGTCTACGGCACCGTGGGCATCGACATGATCGCCGGCCCCAGCGAGATCCTCATCATTGCCGACGGCACGACCCCGGCCGACTGGATCGCCATGGACCTGTTCTCGCAAGCCGAGCACGACGAGCTGGCCCAGGCCATTTTGCTATGCCCCGACGCCGCCTACCTGGACCAGGTCTACGCCGCCATCGAGCGCCTGCTGCCCACCATGCCGCGCGTCGACATCCTGCGCAGCAGCCTGAGCAACCGCGGGGCACTCATCCTGGTGCAAGACCTGGAGCAGGCCTGCGCCATCGCCAACGACATCGCCCCCGAGCACCTGGAAATCTCCACCCAGAATCCCGAACAGTGGGCCGAAAAAATCCGCCATGCAGGCGCCATCTTCATGGGCCGCTACAGCTCGGAATCGCTGGGCGACTATTGCGCCGGCCCCAACCACGTGCTGCCCACGGCGCGCACCGCGCGGTTTTCCTCACCGCTGGGCGTGTATGATTTCCAAAAGCGCTCCAGCCTCATCAACGTTTCGCCGGCGGGCGCGCAAACCCTGGGGCGCACGGCCGCCATGCTCGCGCTGGGCGAAGGCCTGCAGGCGCACGCGGCCAGCGCCCAGTACCGCCTTACCGAGAAGCACTGAGCTCCGCACATTATCCGTACGGCCATCACTAACCAAGTTATCCGGAAAAAGCGACAACGCGGGGCTGCAGCACCGACAGCCCGGGCCGCTTTCCGGCACTGAACTAGATTACCGAGTCCTGACCATGCGCACCGCCGACATTACCCGCAACACCAACGAAACCCGCATCCGCGTCATCATCAACATCGACGGCACGGGCCGCCAGTCCATCAACACCGGGGTTCCCTTCCTCGACCACATGCTGGACCAGATCGCCCGCCACGGCCTCATCGATCTGGAAATCCAGTGCGACGGCGACACCCACATCGACGACCACCACACCGTGGAGGACGTGGGCATTACGCTGGGCCAGGCGTTCGCCGCCGCAGTGGGCGACAAAAAGGGCCTGCGCCGCTACGGGCACTCGTACGTGCCGCTGGACGAAGCCCTGTCGCGCGTGGTCGTCGACTTCTCGGGCCGTCCGGGGCTGGAATACCACATTCCGTTTACCCGCTCGCACATCGGGCGCTTCGACGTCGACCTCACGCGCGAATTCTTCCAGGGCTTCGTCAACCACGCCCTGATCACGCTGCACATCGACAACCTGCGCGGCGAAAACTCGCACCACCAGTGCGAAACCGTGTTCAAAGCTTTCGGCCGCGCCCTGCGCATGGCCATCGAGCTCGATCCGCGCAGCGAAGGCGTCGTGCCATCGACCAAAGGCGTCCTCTAAACCCAATCGTTTTCCTGCATCGTGAATACTATCGCCATCGTTGACTACGGCATGGGCAACTTCCACTCGGTCGCCCGGGCCCTGCGCGCAGCCGCCCCCGACGCCGACGTGCGCGTCTGCAGCCAGGCCCATGAAATCCAGAACGCCTCGCGCGTGGTGTTTCCCGGCCAGGGCGCCATGCCGGACTGCATCCGCACCCTCGACGAATCGGGGCTGCGCGAGGCCGTGCTGGAAGCGGCCCGCAACAAACCCCTGCTGGGCGTCTGCGTGGGCGAGCAAATGCTTTTCTCGCGCAGCGAAGAAGGCGACACCCCCTGCCTGGACATCTTTCCCGGGCTGGTCAAGCGCTTCTCGGGGCCCCAGTACGCCTCGCCCGGCCACCCCAGGCACGACGAAGAACTGCTCAAGGTGCCGCACATGGGTTGGAACCGCGTGCAGCAGACCAGGCCCCATCCGCTTTGGGAAGGCATTGCCGACAACACCCACTTCTACTTCGTGCACAGCTACTATGCCCAGCCGGCCGATGCCGGCCTGACAGCCGGAACCACCCATTACGGAGTAAGCTTTACCTGTGCGGTCGCCGCCGGCAATATTTTTGCCGTGCAGTTCCACCCCGAGAAAAGCGCCGATGCCGGCCTGCGCCTGTACCGCAACTTCGTCGACTGGAACCCCTGACAGTTGCCTTAAACTTTTACTTTATCCTGCCTTTACGAACTTCGATCATGCTTCTCATTCCCGCTATCGACCTCAAAGACGGACAATGCGTACGCCTGCGCCAGGGCGACCTCGGCGACGCCACCATTTTCTCGGAAGATCCCGCCGCCATGGCCGCCCAGTGGCTCGAGCAAGGCGCCCGCCGCCTGCACCTGGTCGACCTGAACGGCGCGGTGGCCGGCACGCCCAAGAACCAGGCTGCCATCAAGTCCATCCTGACAGCCATGGACGACCAGATTCCGGTGCAGATCGGCGGCGGCATCCGCGATCTGGACACCATCGAAAAATACCTGGACATCGGCCTTTCCTACGTCATCATCGGCACCGCGGCCGTCAAGGACCCCGGCTTCCTGCGCGATGCCTGCAGCGCCTTTCCCGGCAACATCATCGTGGGCCTGGACGCCCGCGACGGCAAGGTGGCCACCGACGGCTGGAGCAAGCTCACCCGCCACGACGTGCTGGACATCGCCCGCAAGTTCGAGGACTACGGTTGCGAGGCCATCATCTACACCGACATCGGCCGCGACGGCATGCTGTCGGGCGTCAACATCGACGCCACGGTCAAGCTGGCCCAGCATGTCAACATTCCCATCATCGCCTCGGGCGGCGTCACCGACCTGTCCGACATCCGGGCCTTGTGCGAGGTCGAGGATGAAGGCGTCGAGGGCGCCATTCTCGGCCGCAGCATCTACGAAGGCACGCTGGATTTCGCCGCCGCCCAGGATCTGGCCGACGAGCTGGGCGCGGACGAAGCATGAACACCGCTGACGCGCTGAACGACACGGCGCTGACCCGGCGCATCATCCCCTGCCTGGACGTTACCGCCGGGCGGGTGGTCAAGGGCGTCAATTTCGTCGACCTCGTCGACGCCGGCGACCCGGTCGAAATCGCCCAGCGCTACAACGAGCAGGGCGCCGACGAGCTCACCTTCCTGGACATCACCGCCACCAGCGACAACCGCGACCTCATCCTGCCCATCATCGAAGCCGTAGCGTCGCAAATCTTCATTCCCCTGACCGTGGGCGGCGGCGTGCGGCAAGTGGCCGACATCCAGCGCCTGCTCAACGCCGGCGCCGACAAGGTGTCCATCAACAGCGCCGCCGTCGCCAACCCCGAGCTGGTCAAGGCGGCCGCCGACTATCACGGCTCGCAATGCATCGTGGTCGCCATCGACGCGCGGCGCACCTCGCAGCCCGGCGAGCCGGCCCAATGGGAAATCTTCACGCACGGCGGACGCAAGGCCACCGGCATCGATGCCGTGGCCTGGGCCCAGAAAATGGCCAGCTACGGCGCCGGCGAAATCCTGCTCACCTCCATGGACCGCGACGGCACCAAGGCCGGGTTCGACCTGGAGCTCACCCGCGCCGTGTCCGACGCGGTGCCGGTGCCGGTCATCGCCTCGGGCGGTGTCGGCAGCCTGCAGCACCTGGCCGACGGGGTTACCACCGGGCGGGCCAGCGCGGTACTGGCCGCCAGCATCTTCCACTACGGCGAACACACCGTGCGGCAGGCCAAGGAATTCATGAACCGACAAGGCATCAAGGTGCGACTATGACCACCGACTGGCTCAATGCCGTTACGTTCGACGACGCCGGGCTGGTTCCGGCCATCGCCCAGGACTTTCAAACCGGCCGCATTCTCATGGTGGCCTGGATGAACGCCGACGCACTGGCCGAAACCGCCGCCACGTGCCGTGCCGTCTACTGGTCGCGTTCGCGCGGCAAGCTGTGGCGCAAGGGCGAAGAGTCCGGCCACCAGCAAATCGTGCACGAAATCCGCCTCGACTGCGACGGCGACGTCATCCTGCTGACGGTGGAACAAAAAGGCGGCATTGCCTGTCATACAGGCAGGGAAAGCTGTTTTTTCCGGCGCCTCGAGGGCGAGGCCGGCCAGGATGGCTGGGTTACCACCGACCCTGTACTCAAAGACCCCAAGCTGATCTACAAATGACCGACCCCACGCACTCCGAAGCTGAAATCCTGTATCGGCTGGCCGATACGCTGGAATCGCGCCTGCCGCAAAACGGCGGCGACCCGGCCGCCTCGTACTCCGCCAAGCTGCTGGCCCGCGGCCCCGACGCCTTCCTGAAGAAAATCGGCGAAGAGGCCACCGAGCTCGTCATGGCCGCCAAGGACAACGCGCCGGACCGCATTGTCTACGAGATGGCCGATTTGTGGTTTCACAGCCTGGTCGCCCTGGCGCACTACGGCCTTCGCCCCGAAGACGTGCTGCGCGAACTGGCCCGCCGCGAAGGCACTTCCGGCCTGGCCGAAAAAGCCAGCCGCGGCGATTCCAAGTAGCACCCGGCGCGCGCGGCGCGAACACCCTGCACGATTCCCGCTGGTTGGGTAGAATGAGGGCCCTGGGACACAAGCGCGGCACAGCCGCTTAACACCGACAGAGTTGGGAGATAAAAATGGGTAGCTTGAGCATCTGGCACTGGCTGATCGTTCTGGTCATCGTGGCCCTTATTTTCGGCACGAAAAAATTGCGCAACATGGGCGAAGACCTGGGCGGGGCCGTCAAAGGCTTCAAGAAAGGCATGGCGGAAGCCAGCGGCGAAGCCAAAAAACCCGAGGCCGTCACCGAACGCGTCCAGGACAGCGACACCATCGACGTGGAAGCCAAAGAAAAGAAAGACGCCTGACGCCCCGCTGCGCCGCGCGCCCCCTGGTCGCCGCCTTTCCACCGGAACCCGGCGGTTCCCCACTCAAGAGCCCAGCTATCCATGTTCGATGTCAGCTTTAGCGAACTCATCCTGATCGGCGTCATTGCCCTGATCGTGATCGGTCCCGAGCGCCTGCCCACCGTCGCCCGCACTGTCGGCCACCTGCTGGGCCGGGCGCAGCGCTACGTCAACGACGTCAAGTCCGACATCCAGCGCGAGATGGAAAAAAACGATATCGGCGACCTGAAAAACCAGCTTGAAGACGCCGCCAAGTCGGTGAAGGACTCGGTGGCCGACGCCGGCAACAGCCTGCGCGAACCCATCATCGAGGCGCAAGATGCGCTAAAAAGCGCCAGCGAGGCGGTCAGCGCCAGCGCCAAGGCCCTGGCCGCTGAAACCTCCGGCCAACCGGAAGCCGCCCAGGAAGCGGCTCCGCAACCCGCTCAGGCCGAAGCCATTGCCGCCGAGGCCAAACCCGAGCCCGAGGCCAGCGGCGCGGCGGCCATCGACCCGCATACGCTGCCCCTGCCCGGCTTCGACGAAGCGCGGGCGCCCGAAGCCAGCACAGGCAAACCCTTCACCGGAACACACTCGTGACGCAGGAAGACATCGGCCAGGGTCAGGACGACTCCCAGGAAACCTTCATCTCGCATCTCGTCGAACTGCGTTCGCGCCTGCTCAAGGCCGTCGTGGCCGTGCTGGTCGTGTTCGCCGTGCTGTTCATCTATCCAGGCGCCTCGAAAATCTACGACTTCCTGGCCCAGCCCATGCTGGCTTCGCTGCCCACCGGCACGCGCATGATCGCCACGGGCGTCATCACGCCGTTCATGGTTCCCATCAAGGTCACCCTGATGGCCGCCTTCGTCATCTCCCTGCCGGTGGTGCTGTACCAGGCCTGGGCCTTTGTCGCGCCGGGCCTGTATACGCACGAACGGCGCCTGGCCCTGCCCCTCATCCTGTCCAGCACCCTGCTGTTCCTGCTGGGCATGGCGTTCTGCTACTTCGTGGTGTTCCGCACGGTCTTTCACTTCATCGCCACGTTCGCGCCGCAATCCATTACCCCGGCGCCCGACATCGAAGCCTATCTCAGCTTCGTCATGACCATGTTCATTGCCTTCGGGGTCACCTTCGAGGTCCCGGTCATCGTGGTGCTGCTGGTCAAGACGGGCATCGTCACCGTCGCCAAGCTCAAGTCGGTGCGCGGCTACGTCATCGTCGGGGCCTTCATCATCGCCGCCGTCGTCACGCCGCCCGATGTGCTCAGCCAATTCATGCTGGCCTTCCCCCTTTGTCTGCTGTTCGAACTGGGCGTCCTGGTGGCCAGCATGGTCTCCAAGAAATCCGCCAAGGCGGAATCGGCCGGCGAACTTACCGCCTCCGACACCTCGTCCGACAACTGATTCGCAGCACCAGCGTGCTCAGCGGCGTGGCCCACCCGGATGCGCCACGCGCGGGCGCACCCCCACCTTGGCCTGCAAATGCAGCGGCTTGCCGGCGCGCAGCACGTCCACTTCAACATTGCCGCCCGGCTTCAGGGGCGCGATCTGGTTCAGGAAACCCAGCGTATCCTCCACCGGCTGGCCGTTCAGCTTGACCACGATGTCGCCCACCCGCATGCCGCCGTTCCAGGCCGGCCCGTTGCGCAGCACACCGGCAATGATCACGCCCGCCTCCCGGCCCAGGTTGAACGCCTTGGCCAGGTCGGGGGTAATGTCCTGCGGCTCGATGCCCAGCCATCCGCGCGTCACCGTCCCGGTGGCGATGATCTGCTCCATGATGGTGTGCGCCGTTTTGGCCGGGATGGCGAAGCCGATGCCCAGCGAACCGCCCGATTCGGAATAAATGGCGGTATTGATGCCCACCAGCGTGCCCGACGAGTCGACCAGGGCCCCGCCGGAATTGCCCGGATTGATGGCCGCATCGGTCTGGATGAAGTTTTCGTAGGTGTTGATGCCAAGCCGGTTGCGGCCCAGCGCCGACACGATGCCCTGGGTGGTGGTTTGCCCCACGCCGAACGGATTGCCGATGGCAAGCACCACGTCGCCCACCCTGGGTTCGTGGCCCTCGCTGAAGGTGATGCTGGCCAGGTTGGGCAACTTGATCTTGAGCACGGCCAGGTCGCTGTCGGGATCGGCGCCGATGAGCTCGGCCTTGGCCTGGCGCCCGTCGTTCAGCGCCACCTGGATGGCGTCCGCCGACTCGATGACGTGGTAGTTGGTCAAAATATAGCCGTCGCTGCGTACAATGACACCAGAACCCAGCGTGGTCGCCTTGCGGCGCTCGCTCAGGCCCGGAATCGCGCCGAAAAGGCGGGACAGCTCGGGATCGTTGAACAGGGGCACGACAGGCTCGGTCACGTGCTTGGTGGTATAGACATTGACCACGGCGGGCGCCGCGCGC
>Ga0180219_1000599_pt1 | contig 28165 bp, 27 predicted proteins | sample eDN3rd30CBELigMG_FD_151338 | JGI IMG/M metagenome (GOLD analysis project Ga0180219, IMG submission 151338) | Enriched Miracle-Growth compost microbial communities from Emeryville, California, USA - eDNA 3rd pass 30_C BE-Lig MG (version 2)... ... | reverse complement strand
GTCGTCACGGGTGGATCGAGCGGCATGGCGCTGGCGAGCGCCAGACGGTTCGTTGAGGAAGGCGCCTACGTCTTCATCACGGGGCGGAGGCAGGAAGCGCTCGACGAGGCCGTCAGGCTGATTGGCCGGAACGTGACCGGCGTGCGCGGCGACGCGGCCAATCTCAACGACCTCGACCGCCTGTTCGATACGGTCAGGCGGGAAAAAGGCAGGATCGACGTCCTGTACGCGAGCGCCGGCACCGGCGAAGCCGTCCCCCTGGGCGAGATTACCGAGCAGCATTTCGATGCGACCTTCGGCCTGAATACGCGCGGCACGCTGTTCACGGTGCAAAAGGCGCTGCCGCTGTTCAACGATGGCGGATCGATCTTCATGACCGGCTCCGTTGCCTCGCTGAAAGGCTTTCCCGGTTACAGCGTCTATGCGGCGAGCAAGGCGGCGTTGCATGCCTTCGCACGCGGCTGGCTCAACGAGCTGAAGGGCAGGAACATCCGGGTGAACGTGCTGCACCCGGGGCCGATCGCCACACCGATGCAGGACCAGGTTCTCGACGAGGCGGCGAAGCAGATGTTCGAATCCCTGATCCCGCGGGGAAAGATGGGTCGTCCCGAGGAAATCGCGGCGGCCGCGGTGTTTCTGGCTTCAGACGATTCCAGCTTCGTGAATGGGCTGGAGCTGTCCGTCGACGGCGGCTTCTCGGCCATCTGACAGGCCGGAAATCAATATCAACACGAATTGGAGAAAACATCATGAGCTATGCGATCATAGGATTCGGCAAGATCGGCCAGGCGCTCGCCCGCGCCTTCGCCCGTAACAACATCGATGTGACCGTCGCGAGCCGCCGGCCGGCGGAGGCATTGGCGCCGCAGGCTCGCGCCATCGGCCCCACCGTCGTCGCCGGGTCGCTGCGCGAAGCACTCGAGGCAGACACGATCATCCTGGCGGTCCCGTTCGGCGAGCATCGCGAGGTTGGCAAGGCCCTGCCGAACTGGAAAGGCAAGACGGTCATCGACGCGATGAACGCGCAGCTTCCCCCCGAGGAGTTGGACGGCCTCCCCTCCTCCGCCTTCGTCGCGAAGTCCTTCGCCGGCGCCAGGTTCGTCAAAGGCTTCAATCACCTGATTGCGGCCACCCTGGCTGCCGATCCGGCCGTCGAGGGCGGCCATAGGGTCGTCTTTCTGTCGAGCGACGACGAGGACGCGATCGCGCCCGTGGCGGCTTTGGCCAAACAACTCGGCTTCGCCCCCGTCAAGCTGGGCAAGCTCAACGAGGGCGGCTGGCTGGTGCACGCCCGCGGCCGCACCTGGGGCCAGCTCATCTTCCAGGATCTGTTCAAGAAGGAGCAGTAGCCGATCTGCGAGCGCGTGATCTGCTTTGCGATGGGAGCACGACGAGGCGATGGCTAAACCATCCCCGGCGTGCGCTCGCAGGGCAACGGCGAGGGGTTTAACGGCAGGCGTCTAAACAGATCGCAAAGCCCATCGCCGGTGGCTTCAGCTCAGACAGAGCTCGGATCGTTTCTGCGGATGATCTTCCAGACCAGAAGCAGGAGGCCGATGGCTAGAACGATCGAGCCGCCAATCAACGCGCCATGGGACCCATATTCATAGCCGGCCGCTGCAATGAGAAAGCCGACAATTATAAGAAAAAATCCCGCCAGTTTTTTAATGAGTAGAGACCCGGTCATTCGCTAATCTCCGCAGAAATTACAAACCGCGATGTCACCTGGACGACCGAAGCCACCGTCCAATGGCGCGCAAGACATATATGCGCAAGCTGAAGCCTATTGCCGTCTCTCGGGCACGGCAAGTTCATTCGTCGGACATGGTATAAAGAGATCGGGCTTTGCCGGCTATCAACCTTCCTCGGCTATAAGAGGGTTCACGGCAACTTGCATTGGCGAGGAACAGCATGGAGATGGCGTATCGAGACCGCTGGCAGGCCGAGATTGCCGCGCTGCGGAAGATCCTGTCCGGATTTGACCTGCAGGAAGAGTGCAAGTGGGGAAAGCCCTGCTACACGCTGGACGGCAGCAACATCGTCATCATCCAGCCCTTCAAGGACTATTGCGCCTTGAACTTCTTCCAGGGGGCCTTGCTGAAGGACCCCAAGAAGCTGCTGGTACAGCTCGGCCGGATGCAGGCGCCGCGCGTGATGAAGTTTACCAGCAGCGAAGACATTGCCGCGAAGGCCGCCACCATCAAGGCCTACGTGCGCGAAGCCATGGCCGCCGCGAAGGCCGGCCTGAAGGTCGAGACAAAGCCTGCGGAGCTTCCCGTCCCTGAGGAACTGAAGAAGAAGTTCCGTAGCGATCCGCGCTTCAAGCGTGCCTTCGAGGCGCTGACGCCAGGCCGGCAAAGAGGCTACCTGTTCCACTTCACCGGCGCGAAACAGTCCGCGACGCGGACCACGCGGATCGAGAAGGCGATGCCAGCGATCTTCGAGGGACGAGGGTTTCTGGAGCGGAGGTAGCTCGCGATCAGCCCTCCCTCCATTTCAGCAGACGCCGAATGTCTTCCAGCTTCTCGTCGGCCAGGCCGGCAAGGCTGGCTTCCTCCATGTAGCCTTCGCCGATTGCCGCGGCAAAGACGAGAGGAAGCCGCGAATACCGATAGTCGAATGTGACATCTATATGTTTGCGCTGCTCGCGCAGATAGTCCTCGATGTCCCACATCTCGGACGGCGATGTCGCGCGAGCCGCCCTGGCCTTGAACTCAGCCATGAGTTTCGCGAGCGCCGCGTCAAACGCACGACGGGCGATCTTCTTTTCGGAGGGAGACCATGTGATATCGTTCATAAGTGTCCTTCAATTCGGTCGCAGTCTCGGCGCAACGCCGGATCGGCCTTTCGGCGTCGGATCACTCAGATCAAAGTTTGTTCAGCCGCGCGATGAATGTCCTCTTGCCTGCGTGCCGCTCGCGGATGGAAGCCAGCCGGCGCGCGAATTCGTTCCGGTCTCCCTCCCTGTCCGCCAGTGCCTTGAGGTCGGCGAGCAGGCCGGACGCCTTCTCATAGCTGAGCGCAATGCGACGCTCGATTTCCTCCTCCACCTCGCCCCAGACGCGATCGCCCCGCTTGGCGAGCGCATCGAGGCGCACGCTCTGCGCCTTTGACGCCGCTTCCGCCTTGCGCCGCTCATCCGCCGCGCGCTGCCGGATCTCGGCCTGCTCCCGGGCCTCGGCGATTTCCCCTGCCCGTATCCGCAATGCGCCCGCCGTGCGACACGGAGGCGCCGGCGCCTGCGACCTTGAGCCGATCCGGTTCTTGAGTTCGACGCCAGCAAGGCTATCGCCTTCGGCAAACCGCAGCAGGAAATCCGTCTTCTCGCTGTCGGACAGGGCGGCGAGCGCCGCGCGCAGCTCTTCCTTGGTCATTGGCGGTGCGGAGTGCCCGGACTCGGCGGCTGCCGCCAGCAGATCGCTATCGACGTAGAAGAAGGCCGCGAAGGCTTCGAGCGCCGGCGTCAGCGGGCCGATGCCCGGCAACGGCTCGAACTCGCCCTCAGGCGCTGTCTCATCAGACACCGCCGTCAACCACAGCAGATAGAACAGCCGCAGGTCTCCGGACATAACGTCCACGCGCAGCGGCGCCAGCTCGGCAAGCCGGCCGGAAGGGTCCTCCATATAGTCGGGCGCTTCCTCATCGAAGTGGACGTCGACGATCGCGTGGCCACCGGAATGCCAGACCTCGACCCAGTCGATATGGCGCAGGAACGGATCGACGTCGGCGCGCTTCAGAAAACGCTCCGGCACCCGCATCATCAGACGCCGCGTGCCCCAATTCGCTTCATAGAGATGCAGGTCGAACCAGCGCTCCATCAATTTGCGCGGATCGCCTTTGAAATCTCCCCACTCGTAGTGGTTGGTGAACCGCTTCGCCGAGATCTCGGCGCGCGACGAAATCTCCCGCAACGCCTTTTGCGCCGCCTGGTCCAGCGGCTGGTCGATCGCCTGGAATTCGTAATATTGATATTCGCTCATGGAATGGCGCTGCCTTGAAAGCCACGGACCGTTATCGTCTGTTGGCGAAATTAACGGAGAAATCAAGACAGCGGCAAGGTGGCGCGGGCATTACCCACATTTCTGGGCAAGCCGGCGCCGCCTTCACTGCGGGCGCCTACAGGCTGTGCTGGAATCTCTGCGACGGCCCAAACTACGGAACCTATGCCTGCATTTCAGTTGCAGTCCTTTTCTTCTGCTTCAAGGTTTTGAGGATAGCAGAGTGAATGGCGACCGCTCGGGAATCCCCGCCGCTCAGGCCGCGCACTATTTCGCCCAGTGACGCCATGTCGAACTGCTTCAGCGTGGGCACCAAGTCATCCGGATCAAAATCTTCCGGCGCATTTGCGAACAGCTTGATCAAAGCGCCGAATATCGACGCACCATAGGTCAGAGGTAGCCCCTCATACGCTTCAGCTATGCTTGTGAGTGCCGCGGATACGATCGAGATCCTTCGTTATCAATTGAACGCTGGTAGGACTGATCGACGGTCAACTCAGTGGTGTGGACCCATTCGATGCTCGGCATTTTGCCAATGGGTGGCCGAAAGCCGGCTTTGCGCTTACCTCCTCGTATTCTGCCCTTTCCAGACTTGCTTCTTGTCCCAAACTGGGCGTCCTTGCCCGGACCAATGGCACCAATCGGGATTGCAGCTTCCGCTTGAAATCCGTCGATCGGCAATTGAATTTCATCAGGTGATCTGGACCAAAGTTGACCTTTATTCTCAACGACAATGTCGCCGAGGTGAACACGCGCCGTGCCAATCGGCGTGATGATGAGGAAGGTTCCATTCCGGGCAACGTCACCGGACATTTGGAAACGCACCCAATCTGGAATCAACGAGCCGTCGTTGGTCCAATTGCGCACATGACTGAAGTGGCAGGAAGCTTGCCCGATTGTCACATCATATCTCCTCGAAGGGTCGCGAGCGTCGTAGTCGCAAGCAATCGGAGAATGCGCTCTGAGCTTGCAACCTGGATGACCGTCGCCTACGCGCAGGTCTGACCCGAGAGCTGAACTCGACAGCTCCTATGGATTTCCGGTCCGAGCATGTTATATGACCATCTACATGGTCAGGAGACCAGCATGAATGCGATCAATCTGGCAGACGCCAAGGCCCATCTGAGCGAGTTGGTCGACCGGGCCGAGGCAGGTGACTCAATCGAGATAACGCGGCGCGGCAAGCCGGTTGCACGGCTGACTGCCGTGGCCAAGCCTCGCAAACCAGTCGACCCTGCCCTTCTCAACTCTCTGACGGCGACTATGCCGACGCAGACGGAAAACGCGGCTGATCTGGTCCGGACGATGCGGGACGGCGACCGCTACTGATGCTTTACCTCGATACATCGCTGATCGTCGCGGCGCTCTACAATGAAGCGATGACGCCGCGCGTTCAGGCCTGGCTGGCGGAGCAGGATCCGGAACAACTGCTGATCAGCGACTGGACCATCACGGAGATGTCTTCCGCCATAGCGATCAAACTGCGGACCGGCCAGATCAACGTGGAGCAGCGCGCCGGCGCGCTCGCTATGTTCAACAGGCTCGTCGCCGAAAGTTTTACTTTGCTCAGCGTGACGGGCGGGCAATTCCGGGCTGCGGCGAGGTTTGCCGATCAGCATCTGTTGGGGCTTCGGGCCGGCGATGCGCTGCATTTCGCCATTGCATCGGACCATGGCGCCACGGTGCACACGCTCGACCGACGGCTGGGCGAGGCCGGTCCAGCGCTTGGCGTGCCGACGCTGTTGCTGACGTGAAACACGCTCGCCAGCAATTGCGGTGACAGTGCATTAAAATGCCGTCTTCGTTATGACACCAGCGCTGCCCGCTGCCGTTTATCCCCGCCAATTGAATGCACTGTCACCGTAATTTCTGTCCCGGTCCGGCTTCGCGGCGCGCTTTACGGCATTGGTGAAAGAAGCCCCGCTTGCCTACCACAGCCGCTGGCGGCTGACGCTCGCCCTGGGCCTGATGCGCCAGCCCGACGCCAAGGTCGGGTCGGCCGCCCGGCAAGTGGGCTATGACTCTGAGGCAGCCTTCAGCCGCGCCTTCAAGGCACAGTTTGGTTTTGCGCCGATGAACGCCAAATCGACAGCTATGCAGGATTGAAGACGCGCGCCTTAGAGCATTTTCGAGCGAAGTGGCTGCCGGTTCGCGTGAAGAAAATGCGTCAAAACAAAAACCTAGAGCTCGGTTCTGATTCTATCAGAACCGAAAAAGCTCTAGGTGCACTCAGCGTTCGACATGGGCGTAAGGCTGCCACCGGCTAATGTCGGGGTTCCCGTGAGAATTTCTCGATATACGCCTCGATTTCCTCGAGGTCGGCGGCGAAGGGATAGGGATGGTCACCAAAGACGATCTTGGCGGTCTCCACGTCGCGCAACATATAGCCGCCGTGCCGCTCCACCCTGGGGTCAGGCGTCTGCGGCTTAAGGATGTGCAGCCCGTGACGCACCGCGATGCGGCGAACACGGCGCTCAAGCGCTGACGTGCTGTCCTTGTAGCTCATGACGGAAGGCCCGGCATCCGGGAAACGTCTCGCATTCACGCTCACTCCATGATTGATGGGCCAAAATATCATTCAAAATCATTTTTTGGATGATATTTTCGCGGTGCCTTCGGAAACGCTTGCCCTCCTGCACCCGCATCGGGCGCAATGCGCCGCGACCGCGGCATGAACAGATCGGGCTTCCCGGCCTTTCGATTTTCGGTATCGAAGTTCCACCGGCCGCCGGCCGGCTCCCCGCCCTCCATCAACATGCCGGTGCGGCGGCGCATCTCGCGATAGAAATATTCCATGCGCAACGGCTCCGCCTGCTCCCCCAGGCCGCGAACGCGCCATGCGAACACAGAAACCGCTCATCGGGCAGAACATCGACCGGCACACCAAAGCGCTCGCCCCCCCCGTCCAACATCGGCGCCACCCGCCACTCGCCCGCCGCCGTCACGACAATCTGCTCCGACCGATGCGCCGCCACCGCCCGCGCCACCTCCTCGCCAAACCCGCCCCGATTTCCAGGCGCATCGAGCCTCACATACTCCACCCGCCACCCCGCCGCCCGCAGCTCCCCCGCGAAATGCCGCATGGCCGCGAAGAGGAAGGCGATCTTCTTCTTGTGATGAGGAACGTAGGTGGCTTCGTCCTGGAGCTCGGCCATCAGCACGAGATCGCGGGCCGGATCGCCGGCGGCGAGGCTGGTGAGCGCGGGGCTGAGTTGGTCGCCGAGGATGAGGATGAGATTGCGGATGGGACACATGGACGGGAGATAGCGGGGGAGCAGGTGGCCGCAAGTTTAGCTAGGACCAAATTCGAGACCACCGCAAATGGATGGCACCGCCCACGGCGACAGCGTTAGCGCGAGTCAGCTTTACATACTCGCCATCGCTTCGAGCATGCCGTGCTAGCTCATTTAACCGCTTGTCGGCTTCAAGGCTACTTCAGCATAATGTACCGTCAAGTTTCGACATCGCTATCCTTCCGCCGGCTCAAATGAGCAAGAGATAGCGCAGCGCATGCGTCTAGAGAGAAAACTACGAAAGCGACGAGATGGCTTCCTGTCTATTTAAAAATCAGACTAAGCCGCCTAGGACCAGCGGCGACGCCATTACGCGATAAAATATTTCTTGCGCGACGGCTTGAGATCACGTGCGCTGGCTTTGGCGCTTTAGACCGAAAACGATCCATCGCTAGCTGGAAGATTCTTGAAAATCCGCTTTACCTCTTCCTTAAGCCATGAAATAGCCTTACTTGCTGCTCGCGTTGCATCACCATGATGGTCCATTAGCGTTCTGCCGTCATAACCCAAGTGGGTACTAAATCCACCGTAATGAGCAATATTGGGCGGACGCCCTAGCGCAATCAGGCTCTGACCAATTTCATCCCAAGGTGGCATGGGATCGGGCAAGGGACCCTCAAACGAGACATCGGCACCAGCTTCTTTCCAGCTCCTAACCGGTGTCCAGCGCGGATAGACAGTGAAACTGCCTTCCAATGGACCGCCTCTAACGACGCGTAGATTCCAGCGAAGCGGCAATATCGGATAGAGGATCATATTGCCGGCAAAACGGGGAAATGATGCCTCAATCATCTCTTTGTAAAGCAGCTGGGCACGCCTATATTCTTCATCGAGCAGACTTGCGAGCCCGGCATCGCTTAGACAAGCAGATGACAAGCATCCCCTCCAGCCAAGTCGAAACCACCAAGGATCGAGTTCGGTTACCCCGGATGACCGCAACGTCGCAATGTCGTCCAACATGGACCGGATAGAAAAATGCAAATCACTTAAGAACGGCCCCTCCGTTACCCATTCACCGTCATGAGGCTGCAGAACGCGCTCAACCTTATCCAGATTATCGCTAATCGAAATTCCGAAATTATAACGCTCAGCCAAAAACCGCACGCGACCGATCAAACGTTCACCTGCCCAAGTCGCCCCCCCAACGACATCTAGCCCCTTAACTATTTCTTTTATCCCGTCAGCCAACAGCGTCATACCTAATAGCCGTGCGCTGTCTGTTCTGTAGCGAGAAGCATCTAAAGCAACTCCCCGGACCATTCCTGGCAACCGCGCAACACCAACCTCAACTCGAGGCGAATTCGCCTCTAGAGGAAAAATCTTATACCGGAGACGTCCTGGGCTGGTGCCGCCGATGATTGCGAGCGACTTTTCTCGCTCGCTTGTTAGCCAATCCTACCGTCGCCTCAGCAATAACCGATAGTGCGTGCTCGCGCCGAAGCTGTGACACTCGATCATTCGGCTCAGCTTGCAATAGTGATTACCGTCGGATAGCCCCTCATGAGGAGCCTTGGCTTCGACAACCAAAAGAGAATTGTCTCTGTCGCGAAGCGGACCGTAGAAGCAAACGAAGTCGGCTTCTGGCTTGCGCCCCACACGGCCCTGTTGAAACACAACTGGATACTTGGGGGCTATATCTACGTTCCTGTCGTAGCCAAGAGATTCAAGCAAAGGAATCACAAGGCGCAACTCGACATCGGCCTCGTTTTTCAGGGCACCCATACTAGGTATTGCAGCCCAGAAGCTATCAACAAAAGCCATGTTTATTGCCCAAATCAAATGCTCTGTGCACTCGGAGATAGCCAAACAAATGCCGCCCCCACGTCCATAATCTGATTACTCTGGCGGAATTTCTAACAAATCACACATCACCAGCCGGACCCATGCGTGCACCCGTACCACCTCTTTCTTATCGGTTGCAGTGTGAGTTGAAACGCTAGTCCGACTGTATACCGAGCGCATAAGTCCACCGATGATTTCCTCAACCCCTTGCACAGCACTTTCCGGTGCCGCCAGCGCCCCATGCGGAATCTCGCGCTTTTTTAAGACGTATCGCACCTTCTGCTTCATAGTGGGACGATGAGCATCCTTCTCTAATTTAAAGCCGGCCTCTTTCATGATCTCGCTATCGGGAGCAAGCACGTCCAGAGTCTCACGCATCGCCTCACGCAAATCGGCTGCCGGCCCGCGCCACGATTCCCGCTTTTCGGCGTGCAAGTCTGACAGGGCCTGAGAATATGCAGCCGCAGCGCTTGGACAGAGTTCCTGCAACGTTTCGATAATGAGTTGGTCCGTAGCAGTGCGTCGGCCGGCCGACTTAATAGAGGCCGATGCCAAAGCTGCGCCATCCAGCTTGACCAGCAGTTGCTTAGCCGTTGCGAGGCGACTGATAACCTTAGGTCGGCTTGGCTTTCCCCTCGCAGACCTATGCAACTCCTTGAACAGCTCATCTGCAGCGAGCGCGTCCTCCGAGTCTTCCAACTTCGACCGCACGCTAAAGTAGTCAGCACACAATTTCCGTATCTTTTCACAGTCCGAGTTAGCTTGGATTTGTGTGCCCGGACCGTTCTTAATGAACCGCCTGAGCTTGTCTGTCTCCTGAAGGACGGCCTCAACATCTCCTGCCATCAGGATTTGCCTTTGGCCGGTAGCTGGTGAGCAACGAGGTTATGCCCCACTCGTGTGAGCTTGTACTCACCGCGCGCTGCGCTATCGAAGTAACCAGCGCCTCTGCAGTCGATCAAGAGTTGCTCCAACTTGGTCGGTAAAGCATACCGACCTTGCTTGAAATACTTCTCGACGTCACTCACCGTAATGACCTGTTTCCGCTCGTCCGCAGTAGCGATTTCTGCGAGATAATACGCGACAACACATGCCATCTGCCGTGCCGAAGACGGGTTTTTTAATTCCTTGAAAGCCTTGATATCCATTCCAGCGAATTCATTTTTTGACGATGGAACTGGTGGCGCAGTCTCTTTTTGCTCTTGCACCGCTTCCAATCTAACGGTCTTTGCCGGAGTTTCGTCAGCGGGACCTGAGATGTTCAGGTGAGCATAGACGGCCTTCAATATCGTTTGTTGGTCTGTTGCTTTGAAGGCGCTAAGGGCGGATACAACTTGATCGATCGCCTGACCAAGCGTGAACTTCGGCGATCCGCCGTCCAACACATCATTCGCCATTTTAGTCCCCCACGTAGACAACTCAGCTATAAGAGGCTTCTGCAGCGCCCTTTATCAGTTAGGTCAGTCCAGAATTTCAAAATCATGGCAGCAATCTGCTACCATGCAATTAATTGGCAGGTTTATCTAACTTACTTACTTCTTAAAGTTCTTTATAATCCGCACCCCCTGCCTCCCCTCACTCCCACTCAATCGTCCCCGGCGGCTTCGACGTCACATCATAAACCACCCGGTTAATCCCCTTCACCTCATTGATGATCCGCGTCGCACACCGCCCCAGCACGTTCATGTCAAACGGGAAGAAGTCCGCCGTCATGCCGTCCACGGACGTCACCGCCCGCAGCGCGCACACGTGGTCATACGTCCGCCCGTCGCCCATCACGCCCACGGTACGCACCGGCAGCAGGACCGCGAAGGCTTGCCAGATGGTGTCGTAGAGGCCGGCCTTGGTGATCTCTTCGAGGTAGATGGCGTCGGCCTTGCGCAGGATGTCGAGCTTCTCGCGGCTGATGGCGCCGGGGATGCGGATGGCGAGGCCCGGACCCGGGAACGGGTGGCGGCCGACGAAGGCTGGCGGCAGGCCGAGTTCGCGGCCGAGGGCGCGCACTTCGTCCTTGAAGAGTTCGCGCAAGGGTTCGACGAGCTTCATGTTCATGCGCGCCGGCAGGCCGCCGACATTGTGGTGGCTCTTGATGGTGACGGACGGGCCGCCGGTGAAGGAGACGCTCTCGATCACGTCCGGGTAGAGCGTGCCCTGCGCCAGGAACTGCGGCGCGCCACGGCCGTCGGCGGCGATCTTCCTGGCCTCCGCCTCGAACACGTCGATGAACAGCTTGCCGATGGTCTTGCGCTTGGTCTCCGGGTCGCTGACGCCGTCGAGCGCGCCGACGAAGAGATCGCTGGCGTCCACATGCACGAGCGGGATGTTGTAATGGTCGCGGAACAGGGTGACGACCTGCTCGGCCTCGCCCATGCGCAGCAGGCCGTGATCGACGAAGACGCAGGTCAGCCGTTCGCCGATCGCCTCATGGATGAGCACGGCGGCCACCGCGCTGTCGACGCCGCCGGAAAGGCCGCACAGCACCCTGGGTCCATTAGAATCTTGACCCACCTGCGCGCGGATCGCCTTGATGGCCTCGCCGCGGAAGGCGGCCATGGTCCAGTCACTCTTCAGCCCGGCGATCTTGTGGACGAAATTGGCGATGAGCTTGGCGCCATCGGGCGTGTGCACCACTTCCGGGTGGAACATGGTGGTGAAGATCTTGCGCTTCTCGTCGGACGCGATGGCGAACGGCGCGTTCTCGCTGACGGCCTTGACAGTGAAACCTTCCGGTAACCGCGTCACCCGATCGCCATGGCTCATCCAGACGGGATAGCGGCCGCCCTTTTCCCACACGCCCTCGAACAGCGCCGAGTTTTCCTGGATCTGGATATCGGCCCGACCGAACTCCGCCGCATGGCCGCCCTCGACGTCACCGCCAAGCTGCACGGCCGTGGTCTGCTGGCCATAGCAGATGGCGAGCACCGGAATGCCGGCCTCGAAGATCGCCTGCGGGGCGCGCGGCGAACCGTCGTCAGTCACGGAGCACGGGCCGCCCGAGAGGATAACCGCCTTTGGATTCAGCTCCTTGAAGGCCTTTTCGGCGTTCTGGAACGGCGCCAGCTCGCAATAGACGCCGGCCTCGCGGACGCGCCGGGCGATGAGCTGCGTCACCTGCGACCCGAAGTCGACGATGAGCACCTTGTCGTGATGGGCGATGATATCGGCGCGGGCGGCAGTCATGAACGTGGGTCTCCGGGGGGAAACAAATCGAATACGGCAGCCTCCTCCCGGGTGCAACGTCTGAGCGGCGGCAAAGGCCTCGGCACTGGTCGCAAAGGAGAAGAAGTGAACGGATTTTAACAGGGTTTTTAATGAAAGCCTTCGAGGCCTCGCAAGAGGTCGCCGCTACCGTCCAGGCAGGATTGAAGTTGGGTCAAGCCGAGCGCCTTGCCCGCCTGTTGAGGACGAAATGATCAGGAATTATCGAATCGCTCAATTTGGGTCATTATTCTCCGATGGAATCGAATGGGCGCCCTCGATGACCCGTGCGGAACGACGTAAATTCCGGCAGCGCATGTTCCGCGAAACCCTCGCGCAGCGCATCAGCCGCCTCGCCTCCGATACACGCCATCTGCTCGTGGGCGGCCGCGACCTGCCACAGACGGCCGATTTCTTCTTTCGCTCCACCGTGGTCGGCCATGCCGGCCTGCCGACGCTCGATGACGTCCGCGCCGTACCCGACGGCATCGCCGGCGTCATCAACGATCTGTCGCCCGAGACCATTGTCGAAGGCTATGCCTCCGGCTTCTTCCCGCGCTGGATCCTGGGCCAGGCCACCTGGTGGTCGCCCGCCCTGCGCCATGTCCGCGAGCCTGACGCCGAGCGCCTGGCGGCCCTGCAGCAGCGCGCCGACGCGGGATTTTGCGTCACGCTCGATCGCGATTTCGAGGATGTCGCCGCCGCCTGCGCGCGCGGTAACCCCACCTTCAACCTGAGCCCGGCGGCGCTGCATATGTTCGCCCGCATGCACGACCTGGGCTTCGCTCATTGCTTCGCCGTCCGCGACTACACCGGCAAACTGGTGGCCGGCGGTTTCGGCGTCGCCTCGGGACGCATCTATGCCACCGAGCGCGTGTTCGAGAACGCGCCCGGCGCGCTGGCGCTGGGCCTTGCCACGCTCGACGCCCATCTCGCCGACTGGCTGTACCGCCTGCATGAGATGCGCAGCCAGGACATGAGCGGCGAAGACGCCGACAGGCTCGGCTACCGCCCCATGGCGCGCGAGCCTTTCGTGCTGCTCTGCGCCGTCAGCCAGAACGGCGGCTGCCCCGGCCGCTGGTCGGAGGCCGAGAACGTGCCGCTTGCCGATGCCTTCAGGAGTGACGCGGTTACGAACGCAGCATGACGGCGGCGTAGAACCCGTCGGTATGGCTCGTCGCCGGCGACAGCCGCAGGCCCGGCCCAAATTTTGACGCGAACTGGCCCAGCGCCTCGACACCGGCAGCCTTTGCCGCATGCGCCGCATCGAGCGGCAGAAACCCTTCCCCCGCAGCCAGAAACGCGCTCACCTGGTCTTCGTTCTCCTCGCGCAGCAGCGAGCACGTCACGTAGACCAGCCGCCCGCCCGGCTTCACATAGGTGGCGGCCTCGGCCAGAATCTCGCGCTGCTCGCGTGTGCGCTGTTCGAGCGCGCCGGGGCGCGTGCGCCATTTGGCGTCCGGGTTGCGCCGCCAGGTGCCGGTGCCCGTGCATGGCGCATCGACGAGCACGAGATCGCAGCGGCCTTCGAGATCGGTGAGCACGGGCTTGGCGCCTTTCGGCGAACGCACCTGCACGTTGCGGGCGCCGGACCGCTCGAGCCGATCGAAGATCGGCATCAGCCGGCGGCCGTCCGTATCGGTGGCGAAGACCTGGCCCTTGTTCTCCATCATGGCGGCGAGCGCGAGCGTCTTGCCACCGGCGCCGGCGCACAGATCCAGCACCTGCCAGCCGGCCTTGGCGCCGGCGAGCAGCGCCACAAGCTGCGAGGCCTCGTCCTGCACTTCGACCAGGCCCTTCACATAGGAGGGCTCGGCCGCCAGCGCCGGGCCGCGCCCGTCGGGCGCCACGGCGATGCGCAGGCCCCAGGGCGAATAGGGCGTCGTCACCGGGCTGAAATGCGATAGCGCCTTGAGCGCCTTTTCGCGGTCGGTGCGCAGGGTGTTGACGCGCAGATCGACCGGCGCGCGCGCCGCCAGCGCTTTGCCTTCGGCCACCGCGTGGTCAAAGGTGGCGGCGAACGATGGCGCCAGCCATTCCGGATAGTCGCCCTGCACATGGTCGGGCGCGCCGGAGAGATCATCGGCCGCAAGACGCGCGGTCTCCTGCTCGCTCAGCGGCTCGGGCGCATGGGGGCCTGCCCCGCACAGCGCCGCGATGGCCGCAACCTCCATGCCGCGCGCCCGGCGCAGGGCGCCCAGCACCACGGCGCGGGCGCTCTCGTCTCCCATGATCCAGGCGGCGGACGAGCGCACGCGCAGCGCATCGTAAATGAGGGTGCCGATGGCGGAGCGGTCCTTGGAGCCGGCAAAGCGGTGCTTCAGCCCCCAATCCTTGAGGGCGTCCCCGGCGGGACGGCGGCGGGCTTCGATATCGGCCAGAACTTCGATGGCGGCGGCAATGCGGGCTGCAGGTGTCATGCGCCCCCTTGTGAGCATTGGCGGCCGAAAGTCCAGTGTGATGAGGGTTCGGAAGAGAGAAACGGTGTCTACCACCTCCGGGACGTCATGCCCGCGCTTGTCGCGGGCACCCACGCCGTGGTGCGCTGCCACGCGTCAGGAAAGGCGTTCTCCCCATTCTGCAACAACTTTGCGGCGTCATCGCGTGGATACCCGCGACAAGCGCGGGCATGACGGAGAGGCTGTGGCACGCAGCACCTTATATCCAGCCGCCAGAACCACTTACGCCCACAACCTGACTCAAAATCTCAAAGCGCGATCATGATCCGGATAGCGAAAATAACCCACATGACGATCAGCACGAACACGCCGAACGAATAGGCAAAGAAACGATGGCGGACGAAATTGCTGGTGATGTGGACGCCGGCGTGGACATAGCGCGACAGCACGAACACCCAGGACAGGATGACGAACAGCAGGTCCGCCTTGCGGGTGAACATGGCGAAGGCGACCAGCACGTAGAACAGCACCGGGATTTCGAACTGGTTGCGGAAGGCGTTGGCGCACTGGGTCGGCCCCGGCGGCCAGGTCTCCTCATCGAGCGCCACATTGCGGATATGCGTCTCGCCCGCCCTCAGGGCCGCGCCCCGCCGTCGCCCGAGCTCGCCCAGCAGCAGGAAGGCCAGCAGAACGAGTACAAACACCGGAAGCAGAATAGCCTGGACTGTCATTCGGGCCCCCCAACGGAACAGCTCGTGATGACATTGCGCGCAGCCGGCCTAAGTCAAGCCCGCCGGGGGCTTAGATAGCGGCTTAACTAGCCGCCACCCATTGGATAATTCGGGCTTTCGCGCACGATGGTCACGTCATGGACATGGCTTTCGCGCAGGCCGGCGCTGGAGATGCGCACGAACTTGGCGCGGCGCTGGAATTCCTCGATCGTCGGCGCGCCGACATAGCCCATGGCGGCGCGCAGGCCGCCGGCAAGCTGGTGCAGCACGGCGCTGACCGGCCCCTTGTACGGCACCTGGCCCTCGATGCCTTCCGGCACCAGCTTCAGGCTGTCCTTGATGTCCTGCTGGAAATAGCGATCGGCCGAGCCGCGCGACATGGCCGAGACGGACCCCATGCCGCGATAGGCCTTGAACGAGCGGCCCTGGAACAGGAAGGCCTCGCCCGGGCTCTCGTCGGTGCCCGCCAGCAGCGAGCCGATCATGACGCATTCGGCGCCGGCGGCGATGGCCTTGGCCAGATCGCCGGAGAACTTGATGCCGCCGTCGCCGATGACGGGAATGTTCTGCTTGCGCGCCTCTTCGGCGGAATCGAGGATGGCGGTGAGCTGCGGCACGCCGACGCCGGCGACGATGCGCGTGGTGCAGATGGAGCCAGGGCCGATGCCGATCTTGATGGCGTCGGCGCCGGCGTCGATCAAAGCCTTGGTGCCGTCCGCCGTCGCCACATTGCCGGCGATGACGGAAACACTGTTGGAGATGCGCTTGATGCGCGCCACCTGGTCGAGCACGTTCTGCGAATGGCCGTGGGCGGTGTCGACGACGACGCAATCGACGCCGGCCTCGATCAGCATCAAGGTGCGCTCATAGCCCTTGTCGCCGATGGTCGAGGCGGCGGCGACCCGCAGACGCCCCTGCTCGTCCTTGCTGGCGTTGGGATGCATCGTCGCCTTCTCGATGTCCTTGACGGTCATCAGGCCGACGCAGCGGCCGTCGTCATCGACGACGACAAGCTTCTCGATGCGGTGCTGGTGCAGCAGGCGCTGCGCTTCCGCCTGCGACACGCCCTCGCGCACGGTGATGACCTTCTTGGTCATCAGTTCGGACACCGGCTGCTTCGGATCGGCGGCGAAGCGCACGTCGCGATTGGTGAGAATGCCGACGAGCTTCGACGGCTTGCCCGGATTGCCGCGCTCGACCACCGGAATGCCGGAGATGCCGTTCTGCTTCATCAGCTCCAGAGCATCGGCGAGCGTCTGGTCGGGATAGACGGTGATCGGGTTGATGACGGTGCCGCTCTCATAGCGCTTCACCCGCCGCACCTCTTCCGCCTGCGCCTCGGGATCGAGATTGCGGTGGATGACGCCGATGCCGCCGGCTTGCGCCATGGCGATGGCGAGCCGGCCTTCGGTCACCGTGTCCATGGCCGAGGAGATGATCGGCAGGTTCAGCTTGATGGTGCGGGTCAGCCGCGTCGACAGATCGACCATGGAGGGCATGACTTCGGAATGGCCCGGCTTCAACAGGACGTCGTCGAACGTCAAAGCTGTCTCGAAAGACGGTCTCTCAATTTTGGCCATTGCCAACTCTCCAGTATTGTTTCGGAGCCGATACGACGATGCGTTGCTGGAATCGTCGTGGGGATCAGGGTTGGCAGCGGCTCATAGCATGCATGCGACAGGGCGCAAGCACTATTGCTGATTTGGCCACAACTCACACCAGATGTTGAACAAGTGGGGTCTGGCGGGGCGGATTCCAAGGCGAAACCGCCCCGTCTTTCGCGTGGCGCCTGTACCGCGATGCGCACCGGATCGACAGGCACCGCCGGGCGGATTAAGGCAGGAGCCGGCAACATCATTTCTGGGAGGATCCGATGAGCACCGGACACGCTGGCCATCCGCTGACACGGCGCTGGACCGAACAGCGCTGGCTGCTCGACAACGTCATCCAGGCCAACGGCCTAGACTGGGACCAGCCCCGGTCGGTCTATCTGAGCTCCCCCTGCGGTATGGAGGCGAATGCGGATTTCGCCGCGCTGCGCCTGCGCATCCGCAAATATGCCGACGCCTCGCCGGCCTTCGAGGCGGTGGCGAAACGCCGCCAGGCGAAGGCCGAGGCTGCCGAGGAGGCAGGACAACTGGCAACGGCGCGGGAAAACTATTTTATGGCCGCCACCCATTGGGGCGCCGCACAATGGCCGATCGACGAGGCCAGCGAGCTGAACCTGCGTTACAACGCCAGCAAGCGCCAATGCTATCTGAAATACGCCGAATACGCGGACCACAAGGTCGAGCCGGCGTGGATTTCGCTCGGCGATCATAAACTGCCGGCCTGGCTGCACCTGCCCTACGGGTACAGCGGCGGCAAGGTGCCGGTGGTCATCTCCGTGCCCGGCATGGACAGTTTCAAGGAATCCGGCGTCTCGCTTTACGGCGACCGCTGGCTCAATCGCGGCATCGCCGTGCTCGCCATCGACGGGCCGGGCCAGTACGAAAGCCCGCTGCTCGGCATCTATGTCACGATGGAGGCCTGGGCCGCCACGGGCCGCGCCTGCGTCGATTACCTCAACACCCGCCCGGAGATCGACGCCACGCGCATCGGCATTTCCGGCACCAGCTTCGGCTCATTCTTCACCACGATCGCCGGCGCCAACGAACCGCGCATCAAGGCCATCGCCGTCAACGCGCCCTGCCTCGAGCCCGGCTGCCACACGATTTTCGAGGAAGCCTCGCCGACCTTCAAAATGCGCTTCATGTTCATGGCCAATTACACGGACGAGGCCGCGTTCGACCGTTTCGCCCAGAAGCTCTCCTGGCGCGGCCACGCCGAGAAAATCAGCGTGCCCTATTTCTGCGCAACGGGAGAAGCCGACGAGCTGAGCCCGCTGCGTCACGTGGAAGAGATGATCGCGGCGATCCGCGCGCCCAAACAGTTCGTCATCTACCAGGACTCGCGCCACGCCATCGGCAATGTGCCCTCGGCAAGCCTTGGCCCCTTCCTGCCCACCTTGATCGCTGATTGGATGCTGGCGCGGCTGAACGATCAGCCGATGCAGAGCGAGCGCTGGTTCGTCGATGCGACGGGTAGAATAAACCGCACAAGTCTGCCATAAGTTCGTAGACAAACTTAAACAACACTGAGGAAACGCCGGTTGAAAATCTTTGTGTTCGACCTTCTGCCGTATGGCGAACATCTCGATCATCTCAAGGTCGATAACGAGCTGCCCTACCCGCTCGCCAGGCAATATTGCGACCCCGCCGTCGCCGCCCGCACCTATCAGGAACATCTGGAAGCCTGGGAAGAGATCGACCGTCTCGGCTATGACGGGCTGGGCTTCAACGAGCATCACACCTCGCCCTATGGGTTGATGAATTCGCCCAACTTGATGGCGTCCGCCGCCGCGCAGCGCACGAAGCGCTGCAAGCTGCTCATCTACGCCAACCTGCTGCCGCTGCATCAGCCGCTGCGCCTGGCCGAAGAACTCGCCATGCTCGACTGCATGTCGAACGGCCGCATCATCTCAGGCTTCGCCCGTGGCATCCCGCGCGAATACGCCGTGCACTCCGTCGCCATGTCGGAATCGCGCGAGCGCTTCGAGGAAGCCTACGAGATCATCACCCGCGCCTGGCGCGAAGACGTGTTCTCCTTCGAGGGCAAGTTCTCATCCTACAAGGATATCGCGCTATGGCCGCGGCCGCTGCAGCAGCCCGGCCCTCCTGTGTGGATCCCCGTCACATCGAGCCGGGAGTCGCTCGAATGGGCGGCCGCGCGCGATATCCCCATCACTGCCGGCGGCCCGACGCCGGGCGTGCGCGCGGATTCGATCCGCTACTACGCGAAATGCCTGGCCGAGCGCGGCAAGCGCGTGACGCCCGATCATATTTCGCTGCCGGCCCTCACTTATGTGGCGGACAGCAAGCAGCAGGCGATCGACGAATACGCGCCGTATCATCTCTATTTCAACCGCACGCTCTACAGCCACGGCAATGTGACGGAAAACAGCGTCAATCGTAACTCCGGCTATGTCAGCGCCACCTCGACCGACTATGTCAGCGCCGAGAACAAGAAGGCCGCCGAGCGCTCGCGCGACAGCTTCCGCAAGATGACCATCGACGACGTGACGCAACAGGCGCAGACCATGCCCTGGGGCACGGCTGATGAAGTGGCGCAACGCCTCATCGATATGGCGGAGAAGAACGGCGCCGGCACTTTGCTGCTGAGCATGAACCGCGGCGCCATGCCCCACGACATGTTCATGAACCAGATCCGCCGCTTCGCCAAAGAAGTGCTGCCGATCCTGCAGGCGCATGAGGTCAAGGTGTCGCCGTTCGCGGAAACAGCCGACGCGTAAACACACGCTGAATATCGAACGACCAAGGGAGAGCAAAATGAAGAACTATCAGGATGGTGGCGAGGCGATTGTCGAGGCGTTCCGCAACCTGGGCGTCGACTACATCATGTCCTCGCCCGGCTCCGAGTGGAGCCCCGTGTGGGAAGCGATGTCGCGCCAGACGGTGGAGAAGAACGCCGGCCCGAAATTCATCGACTGCTGGCACGAGACCGTCGCCGTCGACATGGCGCTCGGCTACACCGCCGTCACCGGCAAGATGCAGGCGGTCCTCATCCACGCCGGTGTCGGCCTGATGCATGGCTCCATGGCGATGCTGTCCGCCTCCAAGGCGGAAATGCCGATGCTGGTCATGTCAGGTGAATCGACCACCTTCGGCGCCGATCCGGAATTGTCTCTCGAACCGCAATGGTACGGCGGCGTCAGTGAAGGCGGCGCGCATCGCTTCGTTGCCCCCATCGTCAAATGGTCGACGCAGATCACCAGCCACGCGACGCTCTACAACACCATCACCCGCGCCGGCGAAATGGCGCAACGCATTCCGCAAGGTCCCGTCTATCTCAACTGCTCGCTGGAAGCGATGCTGCACGAATGGAAGAAGCCCGACGAGCTGCGCCGCGTGCCGCCCGCGCCCAAGACGCAGCCGCTCGCCCAGGACGTGCAGGAGATCGCGGCGCTCATCAAGAACGCCAAGAACCCGGTGATCGTGACCGAAACGCCCGGCCGCGATCCTGCTGCCTTCCCCGCACTGGTCGAACTCGCTGAGACGCTCGCCATTCCCGTCATCGGCGGCCGCGCCAGCGTCTACACCAACTTCCCCAAGACCAGCCCGATGTGGCTCGGCTTCGGCAATCTCTCCTATGTGGAAGACTCCGATCTCATCATCCTGGTCTGCGCCAAGACGCCCTGGTATCCGCCGAACAAGCGTCCCGGCGTCGGCAAGATCGTCTCGATCAGCGAGAACTCGCTGAAAGCCCAGCTCGCCTATCAGGTGCTGCACGCCGACGTTTATCTCGAAGGCGACACGGCCCTCGCGCTACGCGCGCTGGCGCAGGCCGCCAAGCCCGTCAATGGCGATGCGGCGAAGATCGAGGAGCGCCGCAAGCGCTGGACCGCCGAGCACGAGAAGCTGCTCGCCAGCCTGAAGGCCGCCGAAGACAAAGCGGTTGCGGTGGGCACACTCGATGCGATTGCCGTCGCCGCCGTCGCCAAGTCGGTGCTGCCGAAGGATGCGATCGTCTGCGACGAGACCATAACCCATATGCCGCTGATGCGCCCGCATCTCGATCTCGACGAGCCGCAGAGTTTCTTCCGCGTCACCGGCGGCGCGCTCGGCCAGGGCATCGGCGCAACGATGGGCGTCAAGCTCGCCTCAGGCGACCGGCCGGTAGTGCTGTTCGTCGGCGACGGATCGTTCCTCTACAACCCGGTCATCCAGGCGCTCGGCGCATCGAACACCTACAACATCCCGATCATCGTCGTGGTGTGCAACAACGCCAAATACGAAGCCATGCGCAAGGGCCACGTGATCTATTACGAAGGCGGCGCCGCCCATTCGACCGATCACCACTATGGCGTCAAGATCCAGGGGCCCGAGTATCACGAGCTCGGCCAGCACTTCGGCCTGTTCGGCGCCAAGGCCTCGACGCCGGCGGAACTCAAGCAGGCGTTCACGGATGCGCTGGCCTCGGTGAAGGCCGGCAAGACTGCGATCCTGAATGTGGTTATGACGAAATAGGCTGAAGTACACTGCCCTCATCCGCCCCTCGCGCAGCAAGGGTCGGATGAGGGTGCGCCCCTACTCCGCGATCGACTCCTTGATCACCTTCTTCACCTCCGGCGACACATCTTTCATACGCTTCAGCATCGGCTCGACCTCGTCGGCCGTCGCCACATCCGGCTCCTCATGGGTCACGTTGCGATAGGCCGTCGCAAACGCTTCATCCTTGACGAGCTTCTGGAACGCGCCGCGCATGTCGTTCACAGGCTCATCGGGCGTCCCCTTCGGGAACACGATCAGCCGCTGCATCTGCGAGCCGAGATGCGTCGTCAGCAGCATCGCCTCCCATTTCGGCCCTGACGGCGGCTTGCCGAAGGCCTCCTGGTAGAGCTCATCGAAGCGGGGAATACCCTGTTTCGTCAGCGCCGGATTGCCGGCGGGCTTGCCGTCCTTGCCGATGACCGGGAACTGGAACAGCGGTACGGCGATGCCGGCATTCACCAACTGCGGCACCGCCTGAGTCTGATAGCCCGGCAGGGTCGAGCCCGTGATGTTGAGCTCGTTCTGCAGCATCGCCTTGTTGATCATGCTCGTCGTCTGGAACCCCGTCACCATCTGATAGGGCACGCCGAGGATTTCCATGGCGAAGCGCAGCCGCGTGTCATGCAGGGACGAACGCGAATAGCCGCCGATGAAAACCTTCTTCGCCTTGGCGAGATCGGACGGCTTGGTGATACCCGGCGGAATATCCTTGCGACCATAGGCCAGAGCCCAGGATTTCATCGCGCCGACGACCCTGAACTCGGAAACGTCGACCTTCAGCGCCGGATCATCGGCGATCGACGAGATCGGACCGAAAGTGAAATAGCCCAGCGTCAGCCCATCGGCGCGTGAGCCCACATTGAGGCCAAGCATATTGATGGCGTTGATGCCGCCGGCCCCGGGGACATTCTGCACGATGACATTCGGCTTGCCCGGGACAAAGCCGCTCAGATATTGCTGGAACAGGCGCGCCTCGATATCGGCATTGCCGCCGGCGCCATAGTTGACCAGCAGGGTCAGCGTCTTGTCCTTGTAGAACTGGGCGCAGGCGCCTGTTGTAGCAAACACCTGAGCAACGGCGAAACAAACGGCAAAACCGGTAAGCGACGCTCGCAAGCGCATGACACTATCCTCCCCCCGCGCCCCGGCGCTTTACCGCTCCGATGGCTTTGGATACTAAAGGTACAGCCTGTCTGGCAGCCTGGTCAAACGCCGGACGGGCCAAGACGGGCGCGACCGCAAAAGCGGCGTGAAAACTGGGAGGACATATGCAAGTCGGTCTCTTCGACCATGTCGCGCATTCCGGGCGCCCGGTCGCCAATCTTTTCGACGAACGGATCGCCTTCTTTCAGGCTGCCGACGAGGCGGGCTTCTATTGCGTGCATCTGGCCGAACATCACGCCTCGCCTGTCAATATGGTGCCGGTGCCGGGCGTCTTCCTCGGCGCGCTGGCGCATGCGACGAAGCGCATCCATCTCGGCACCCTGGTCTACCTGCTGACCCTGGTCTCGCCCCTGCGCATGGCGGAGGAAGTCTGCATTCTCGACCATCTCAGCAAGGGCCGGCTCGAGGTCGGCGTCGGCCGAGGTATCTCACCTTACGAACTCGCCTATCACAAGATTGCACACGAGGACGCGCGCGAGATCTTCACCGATGCCTATTTCTGCCTCGAACAGGCGCTGACGCACGATACGTTCAGCTATGACGGCAGGCATTTCAGCTACAAGGATGTGCCGATGCCGCTGCGCCCGCTGCAGCAGCCGCACCCGCCCTTCTGGTACGGCTCCTCGAACACCACCGGCTCCACTTTTGCCGGCGAACAGGGCATGCATTTCACCGCCAACGGTCCCTCCTCATTGGCGAAGACCAATATCGCCGCCTTCCGCGAAGCCCTGGCGAAGCGCGGCGGACCGCTGCAGCCCAAGGCTGAATTCTCCGGCGGCACGGCCGTCGGCGCCTTGCGCTACGTGGTCGTCGCCGAGACGGACGAAGCTGCGCGGCGCATCGCCGAGCCGGCTGTCACCCATCACATGAGCCGCCTCCACTGGCTGTGGCAGAAGCACGGACACAAGGATTATGTCGACCGCCTGCGGGTGCCCGGCCACGTCACCTATGACGATCTCGTCGAAGACGGCGTCATGATCGCCGGCTCTCCCGCAACCGTGCTCGACAAGGTCGCCGGACAGTCGCGCGATCTGGATTTCAATTATCTCCTCGGCTACATGATGTTCGGCGATATGCAACTGCCGCAGGCGCTCTCGTCCCTGCAGATGTTCGCCAGCGAGGTCATGCCGAAACTGCGTACACTCTAGTCATTCCATCCTCTTGCATCCGGAAATCAAGCAATATGAAAGTCGGCCTCTTTGATCATGTCGGCGTCGGCGACAAGCCACTGTCAACCCTGTACGACGAACGCATCGAATTCCACGCCGCCGCCGACGAGGCCGGTTTCTATTGCCTGCATCTGGCCGAACATCATTGCGCGCCGATCTGCATGGTCCCCTCGCCCAGCGTCTATCTCGGCATCGTCGCCCGCGCCACCAAGCGCATGCGCCTTGGCCCGCTGTGCTACCTGCTGCCGCTCTATACGCCGCTACGCATGATCGAAGAAATCAGCATGCTGGACCATCTCAGCCGGGGCCGCATGGAAGTCGGCATCGGCCGCGGCGTCTCGCCGTTCGAGATGGGCTACAACAATATCCAGCACGACAAGACCCGCGAGATCTTCATCGATGCCTATCGCTGCATCGTTGAAGGCCTGACGTCGGAGATCCTCAACTACAGGGGCGAGCACTACACCTACACCAACGTGCCCATGTCGATCCGGCCGCTGCAGCAGCCGACACCGGCCTTCTGGTACGGCTCATCGAATGCGACCGGTTCCACCTTCGCCGGCGAGGAAGGCATGCACTTCACCGCCAACGGCCCGACGGCCTTCGCCAAGGCGAATATCGACGCCTACCGCACCGCGCTGAAGAAGCGCGGCGGCCCGGCGCAGCCGAAGCCGGAGTTCAAGGATGGCGCCGCCATCGGCATCCTCCGCAACATCGTCGTCGCCGATACCGATGCGGAAGCCGTGCGCATCGCCAAGCCGGCCTGCGAAGCTCATCATGAATCGCTGAACTGGCTGCGCAACAAGCACAACATCAACGAGTTCACGGCGCGGTTGAATGTGCCCCGCGCGCATGACCTCGCCGGCATGATCGCCGAAGGCAGCACCATCGCCGGCAGCCCACAGACAGTGCTGAAAGCCATTAAGCAGCAGGTCGACGAACTCGGCATCAACTACCTGCTCGCCTACATGCAGTTCGGCACGCTGTCGCTGCCGGATTCCCTGCGCTCGCTCGAACTCTTCCGCAGCGAGATCATGCCCGAACTGGCGAAGCTGTAAGAAGGCTGATTGAAAGTCGGGGTTGTCATCCCCGACACCCGCACAGCGGGTGAGCGGGAATCCAGGAGTCAAGGTCTACCACGTTGCCCTGGATTCCCGCTCTGCGCTTCGCTTGGCGGGAATGACACCCCAGCCAACGCTGTCAAAACTCAAACCCTCTCCAGCTTCTTCCCACCCAAACCCATATTGTCCGGCAGCAGATCCTGCCAGCGCGCGCCCTTCGGCACGTTGGTGTCCGCCATGCTGCGCACTTTAGAAAAGTCGGCGATAGACAAGCCCATCAGACCTTCACCCGCCTCCATGCGGCGCAGGTTCTCCAGTACACGCTCGCGCAGCCGCACCACGGCCGCATCTGCGGCAACCAGCGTCTCGTTCTCGCGGTCGACGATCGGCCCCATCGACACGCCGATGCTGGCATCCTCTGGCGCAAGGCCGGACAGGCCCGACCATGTGACATTCATCAGGCTGCGGTCCTGCAGGTAAAGATTGTCCGGCGTCGCCTTGTAGATGCAGTCGCGCTCATCCCAGAGCTTCTCGTTGTCGAGCCCCAGCACCGCCTTCTGCTTGGCGCGATCGAATGGCTTGGGGCCGTGGCAGATGAGGAACGTATTGGTCCAGTGATCGTCAGCCGGCACCTCGAACAGGAAGAACTGGTACTGCGCCAGCGGAATAATGCGTCCCGTGGGCATGAAAACCGCCGTCACCCGTGTGCTTGACGTCGGCGTGCCGTCCGCGAGCGGCGGCCCCTGCCGCTTGGCGGCATAGTGATAGCCGTATTCCGTATTCTCGATCTCGATGTCGGGCGCATTGTCGCCGACAGCCAGCGCAACGGACGAATAATCGTCTTCCGGCGGCACCACGTCAGACTTGTTCTTCCAGTCCGGGTTGGCGAGATTGCAGTGAAGAATGCCGACATGAGAGGAATCCGTGCCGCCTTCCCACAATTGCAGATAGTTCGCCGGGATCTTGATGAGGAAGCTGCAGCGGTTCTCGTCGGGCCCTTCGAAGAAACCGAATGTCTGGAACGGCGGCTCCAGCTCCTTCGGCCCAAAGTAGCCCCAGACGATGCCGCCCGCCTCGCGCACCGGATAGGCCGGCGCCTTGATGCGCTGGCGGAAACGCTCGTCGCAATGGTTCGGCGTCTCCTGGATAGTGCCGTCGACGCCGAACTTCCAGCCGTGATAGAGGCAGCGGATGCCGTTATCTTCCACGCGGCCGATGGCAAGCGATGCTCGCCGGTGCATGCACAGCTCATCGAGCACACCGGGCCTGCCGGACGTATCGCGGAACGCCACGAAATTCTGGCCAAGCAACCGCACGCGCAGCGGATCGCCATCGGACTTCGGCAACTGATCGGAGAAGCAGACGGGCTGCCAGTAGCGGCGCATCAGACTGCCCATCGGCGTCCCCGGCCCCACGCGCGTCAGACGTTGATTTTCAGCGGCGCTGATCATGCCTCACTCCCGATCTTTTGATTGGAGCAACTATAACACGTAAGGGTTCACACCCAAAGCCCTCACAGCTTCAGCAGCATTTTCGCCGTGCCGCCCATGATCGCAGCTTCCTCCTCCGGCGTGAATCCCGCCTCCCTCACCACGTCGATCGCCTTCTGCTTGATCGACAGCAGCATCGGCGAATCCGAGCCGAAGACAAGACGGTCAGCGCCGATCGTATCGGCAGCGCAACGGATAGCGGGCGCATGATAGCTCGTCGTGTCCATATACATCATGCGCAGATAGTCGCTCGGCTTGCGCGTGATCAGCATGGGCTCGTAGGAGCCGAGAAAGAACGCCTCGTCGCCCATCTCATAGGCATAGTCCATGCGGCCGATGATTTCGCTCATGCCGCCGGCGAGATGCGAGCCGACGATCTTCAACGTTGGGAAGCGCTCATAGATGCCGCGCACAATGAGCCGCGAGATCGCCAGGCAATTGTCGAAAGGCCTGCCCACGCTGGACGCCAGCCGATAGACATTCACCCGCTCCTCGCCGAAGCCGACCGCCGGCGGATGGATGAACACCGGGATGTCGAGCTTGGTCACCAGATCGAAAAATGGCAAGGCATCGTCATCGTCAGGATAGGCGCCGCGATGGCTCGACGAGATGAGCACGGCGCGCAGATCGTCCTGCTTCACCGCCCGTTCCAGCTCTTTGAGATATTCGTCACCGCCGCCGGGAATGGTCGTCGCAATCGCGACGATCTTGTCGGGATAAGCGTCGCGCAGCGACGCCATATATTCGTTCGATGCCCGCAGTTCGGGGAGCGCCTGTTCTCGCGTCAGGTCGCGCAGATATTGCGCCGCGCTGGAGATGACGCTGATCGACAGGCCGGCGCGCTCATGGGTCGCCAGCACGTTCTCGATGGTCGCCGGACATTTGCCCTTCCAGAACGGTCGCGCCTGTTCGCGTGGCGGGTGAACATGGGTATGGAAATCAATGATCATAGAAAACGCCTGACCTTTCTGCTCTTCATTTCGAAAATTAACGCATCGCACGCCTGTAAGGGCCGAGATGCGCCACGGCCGCCTCGGCGAAGCTGGTATCGACGAGCTGCGAGGCCTTCACCGCATCGGTGACGAGCCCCTGATTGCGCAGCATGTCGAGATCGGCCTGCATGCTCGCGACATTCATCCTGCCATCAGGATTACAGCCGGCGGGAACGATTTCGCGATAAATTTCCGGAACGTGCACGTCGGCAGATGCAGCAAGAATGGAAATGACCTCGTTTGCCTTCGGCCCTGCCGTCCTGCCGTGCGACAGCGCGTCGTTGTAGAGCCGCACGCCGCGCAGATAGGCGACCATGAACTTGCGCGCCGTGGCCGTCTGCCTGGCGAAGACGCCGCTGTAGAGAACCACCGCCAATTGCTGATCGGGATAGACCTCGTCGCCGCGCAGCACCTTGACGCTGCGCCCGAGCCGCACGGCATTGGTTGCATTGGGCTCGGTGATGAAGGCCGCGTCGATGGCGGCGCTGTCAATCGCCAGCGCCAGTTGCGGATGCCGCATATAGGCGATTTCCATGTCCCTGAACGTCAGGCCGGCCTGTTTGAGCCCGCGATCGAGGAGCGCCGTTGCAGCGCCTCCCGGCGACTGGCTGCCCAGTTTCAGATCGCGCAAGTCCTTGATCGATTTATAGCGCCCGTTGTCGACAAGCTCCTTGCGGACGACCAGCACGCTGTAGCCGTAATCCTTCGGCATCGAGCCCTTGTCGGCGACGGCGCGAATATCGATGCCGCGCGCAACCGAGTTGTAGAGACTTGCGGA
>Ga0180219_1000594_pt1 | contig 28478 bp, 22 predicted proteins | sample eDN3rd30CBELigMG_FD_151338 | JGI IMG/M metagenome (GOLD analysis project Ga0180219, IMG submission 151338) | Enriched Miracle-Growth compost microbial communities from Emeryville, California, USA - eDNA 3rd pass 30_C BE-Lig MG (version 2)... ... | reverse complement strand
GGGGCAGGATCATCGAGATCAACGCCCTGGCCGGCACCATTCCCACGCCGGACGGCATTCCCTCGGTGATCAACCGGGCCTCCTGCGTCGCCCTGTCACGTTCGCTGGGCATGTCCCTGGCGAAGGACAATATCCTGGTCAACAGCCTGAACATGGGCTGGATCGACACCGGGCAATGGGACCGCCACTACAAGGAGATGCCCCCGGGCGTGAGCCGCGAGGAATTCGACGCGATGGTGCTCAAGGTGGTGCCGCTCGGCCGCTTCGGTAAACCCGAGGACGTCGCCGGCCTGGCCCTGTTCCTGGCCAGCGAATACGCCAGCTTCATCAGCGCCGCCTCCATCGACATCAGCGGCGGCATGGGCGGACAGATCGCCTACTTCCCCACCCTCAAGCGCGACTTCGCCGAAGCCGCCCGCAAGCGCAACGAAAACGCTTGAGAGACCCTTCCCCCCAACCGCAAGGAGCAGAACGGCATGACCCAGACGATCTACGACATCCCGCTCAAGACCATCGAAGGCGCCCCCCTGACACTCGACCGCTTCAAGGGCAAGGTGCTGCTGGTGGTGAACGTCGCGTCCAAGTGCGGGCTCACCCCGCAGTACGAGGGCCTGGAAAAGCTCTACGAGGACAAGCGTGAGGCCGGGCTGGAGGTGCTGGGCTTCCCGGCCAACGACTTCAGGGAACAGGAGCCGGGCAGCGACGAGGAGATCAAGGCGTTCTGCAGCCTGAACTACGCAGTCCAATTCCCTTTGTTCTCGAAGATCGTGGTGACCGGTGCCGACCGCCACCCACTGTATCGGCTGCTGACCGAGGCACAGCCACAGACCACCGGCGAAGGACCGATGCGCGAGCGCCTCAAGGGCTACGGCATAGAGCCCGACCCGGCACCGGCGGTGCTGTGGAACTTCGAGAAATTCCTGGTCGGCCGCGACGGCCAGGTGGTCGGTCGTTTCGCCCCGGATGTGGCGGCGGACGATTCCCGCCTGCTCCAGGCCATCGAGGCCGAGCTGGAGAAACGCTAGCGGCCCGGATCAGGCCGAACCACCCTCTCCTGCCCTGCGCGCGCCCTCCCGTAATGGCGGAGGTGGTGGCATATGCCCCAAAGTCTCGCGTGCGGGGTGGGACATCGACCTGCTAGTCCCTCGGTCAGGAGGCGCAGGTCATGATCAGGAACTGCCGGAACGCCTGAGCGGGCTCCGGCAAGGCAGTCTCGGGGCGCCAGATCAGCCCCAGCTCCATCGGCGGAATGGCGTCCGCCAGCGGGCGCGCCTCGATCTTCTTGCCCTCCAGGGACCAGGCGCGGTAGAGCATGTCGGAGAGAATGGTGACGCCGAAACCATGGGCGACCAGGCCGCGCAAGGCCTCCATGGAGGAGGTGCGAAACGCCACGTCCGGTGCCAAGCCACGCGTCTCCCAGTAACGGCTGGTGGATACGCTGCCCTCGTCGACCGTCGCCAGGATATAGGCATGCCTGGCGACATCCTCCAGGCTGATCGAGGTCGCCGCCATCAGCGGATGCTGACTGGCCAGCCAGAGCTGGCGGCGCGAACGGATCAGCACATGGTGCTCGAAACGGGACAGGTCCGGGCTGTTGGAAATGATGGCCAGCCCCAGGTCGAGCCGGCCATCGGCCACCGCGGCCTCGATGCTCTCGCGGTCCATGTCTATCAGGTCGATCTCCACCTGCGGATAGCTACGCTTGAAGCGCGCCAGCAGCGCAGGCAGGAAGTACCCGAGCACCGTGTAGGACGCACCGACCCGGACCACCCCCTGCATCGCGTGGCTGAGGAACAGGGGTTCGCTCAGGGCATCCTGCAGGGTGTCGAGGATATGCCGGGCGTGCTGGGCGAACTTGTGGCCCTCGGCGGTCAGCGCCACGCCATAGGGCAGGCGCTCGAACAGGCTGACGCCCAACGTCTCCTCCAACTGCAGGACCGCCGCGGTGATCGCCGACTGAGAGACATGCACCTTGAGCGCGGCCTGGGAGAACTGACCGGCATCCGCCGCCGCTACGAAGTAGCGGAGCTGTCGCATGGAAATGTCTTTGCCCTTCGCCATCTGCTTTTCTAATACCTGTCTCTCATTTTTATGAATCGCCCTCACCGACACGCTGAGTAAACTCGGGCAGTGACAGGGGCCAGACCGGCTGCACTGCGGTTCCGATCTGCCCGACGGTTTCGCGACCGTTCGAATTTCAGCGCCAAAAACAAGAATTGCTGAAGGTTGAAAATGAACGCGATCAGTCCGAACATAGCGGCGATTTCTGGACCGAAGCCTCGCTACGCAAGCAGGGTTTCGACATTCGCCTGGAACACGCCCACTGGTCCAGCGCGGGCACGGCACTGATCAAGCTCCAGAAGAATTGCCTGGTACGCATGCTGCTGACGCCATCCGGCCTCGCCTACAACGGCACCGCACACAATTTCGGCAGTTTCGACGGCCATGCCGCGCACCGTTTCAAGCCACTTGGCCAGCTTCTGTTCATTCCTCATGGTACCGAATTCCATCTCAAGCATGGCGCCTATCAGCAGAAGTCGCTGATCTGCATGTTCGACCCGACAGACCTGGGCGCGCTGGCCGCCTTCCACTGGGACTGGAACAGCCGCGCCTGCGAGGAAATGCTCAACCTGCAGAGCCTCTACCTGCAAGCTACCCTGCAACGCCTGGCGGAAGAGATCGCCGCCCCCGGCTTCGCCAGCGAACTGCACATCGAATGCCTGCTGACCAGCATCGCCCTGGAGCTGCACCGGGAGTTTCTCCGCGACCGCGGCGGCGAGGAAGACGGCAAACTCAGCCCCGGCCAACTCCGACTGCTACGGGACATGCTGGAGGCCGGCCCGGATGAGGACACCTCCCTGCGATGCCTGGCGGCGGCCTGTTCCTTGCCGGCCAGACAACTGTCGACCCGCTTCAAGAACACCACCGGCAAGACCCTGCGCCGCTATGCGGCGGAAATCCGGGTCAGGAAGGCCATGGCGCTACTCACCGATCCACGCTTGCTGATCAAGCAGGTCGCCTATGGCGCGGGCTTCCAGAATGCCGCGGCTTTTACCGCGGCTTTTCGCAAGGAAGTGGGACTGACGCCAGAGGAGTTCCGCCGGCAGCGCAGCCGCTGAAGTCGCACAAGTTAGCAGGTCGAAAACAACCTTTATGGAAGTGGCGATCCGTTGCGACCACAATAAGTACATGGCAGCTTCGCGGCTGAGACCACTCCCACAGGCTCATGGCGCTCGGGCCACGGCATGGATCAGCGCTTTATGCTGGCCGTAATCTTCGCGTGCGGACCGGCCATTTGGGTAGCCCAGGCCTCAGCCGCCTGATCCAGGGTGTAGTCGAGATAGTCGACCTGGATTTCCTGCTCCTTGGCGATTTTCAGCAGACGTCGCCAGATCTGCTCGCGTTCGGCCGGTGGGCGCTGGCCGGTGCCGATGCAGGACAGCGAGCGGAACAGCAGGTCGGCGATGTCCAGGTTGACCTGCCGCCCCGCCCCGGTGCCGATGGTCATGATCCGCGCGCCCCAGTTGGTGGCCTTCAGCGCGGTGAGCATCGGCTGGCCACAGACCAGGTCGAGGACCACGTCGAAGCCGCCGTCGGCGGCGTCCTTCAATGCGGCCACATCATCGGCGCCACCCAGGGTCACCACCTCGTCGGCTATGCCGCGCGACTTCAGGCCCAGCAACGCTGGGGCCGAACGCGCCGCGCCCACCACCTTGCCGGCGCCCATGTTGCGCGCCAGTTGCAGGGCGATCTGGCCGAGGGTGCCGGTAGCGCCGAGGATCAGCACCTTCTCGCCTTTCTGGATCGCGGCCTTCTCCAGCGGCACTATGGCTCCGGTGGCGGCGATACCCATGCTGATGGCGGTCTTGTCGTCTACCTCGTCAGGCACCTCCCACACCTCGACGGCAGGCACCAGGGTGCGCTCGGCCCAGGCGCCGAACGGCGCCACCGAGCGTTCGCCGAAGTACACGCGCCGGCCATCAGGCGCACGACCTACGCCCTCTCCACGAATCACGCAGGGATATTCCACACCCAGACGATAGGCACCGAGCACATCCCAGCCACCGAGGCCGGCGGTGTCGACGTCGATCAGTACCGCACCGTCCTGCGGCTCTGGCTCACAGAAATCGCCCACCACCGGCGGGGCATTGCGTTCGGAAATGATGGCAGCACGCATGACAATCTCCTACTCTGTCTTGTTGTTTAGGGACGGCACGAAGTTGAACACATTATGCAAATTTGTCCAGCTATTTAACAGGCAGGCTCAATGCACCGGTAACGCTTCGCGCTTGAACACCGGATAGCCACCCAGGGTCAGCAGCAGCAAGGGGCCCACCACGAAGCAGGCGAAACAGAAACCGAGCATGGCCGAGTAGTTTCCGGTCTCCCTGAGCAAGACGCCGAACAACAGGGGGGAAGCGGCGGCGCCGGCGGTGATCAGCCCCAGGTGCACGCCGAACAGCCGTCCGTAATCGCGCATGCCGAAATAGCGGGCAATGAGAAAGGCGGCGATATCGAATTCGGCACCGGCCCCTACCCCTACCAGCAGGGTGGCGATGACGAACAGCAACGGGCTGGCTTGGGCGTAGGCGAAAATCAGGCAGGCGAACGCCGGGAGCAGCAACGCCACGGCCGCCACGCCGGGAGCCCACAGGCGGTCGATCAGGTAACCCACCACCAGGCGGCCGAGAATCAGCGAAATGCCGAAACTGCTGAACACCTGGCTCGCCTGGGTGCCACTCAGGCCGCGGTCCTGCAGCAGCGGAACGATATTGGTGACCATGCCGACCACACAGGCCACCACCAGGGTCATGGACAGGTTGCAGATCCAGAAGCGCCAGGAACGCAATGCCTCACGCAGGAGGATGCCCGGTTGGTGCGCCGCTTCGGCCCGCGGCTGCTGCTCGCCGGTGTCGCTGCCCACGCTCAGCGGCACCAGCCAGCGCAACGCCAATGGCAGGGCCAGCAGTACCGGCAGCACGCCGAGCGCCATGAAGCCGGCCTGCCAGTTCCAACGGCCGATGGCCCAACTGGTGATCAGCGGCAGTATGATCGCCGCCAGCCCGGAACCGCTGAGGATGATCGCCAGGGCGAAGCCACGGTTCTCCTCGAACCAGAGGTTGACCAGATGCGACCAGGTGATCTGCAGCGTGCCCACGCCAGCCAGCGGTACCAGAAAGAAACCCAGGTAGAGCATCCAGATCGAGCCGCCGACACGCGACAGCATGAACAGGCTCAGGCTCAGCACGACCAGCGACACCAGGGTGACGGCGCGCAGGCCATAACGCAGGTTGAGCCAGCCGACCAGTTGCGCGGCGACGATGGTACCCAGCGACAGCGCGGTGATCGCCGCCTGCAGGTCACTGCGCGCCCAGCCCATGGCCCGCTCCAGGGGAATGACCATGGAGCTGAAGCTGTACAGCAGCAGCGAACTGGAACTGGTGGCCACGCCGACGATGGCCAGCACCAGCACATGCCAGCCGCGCTTGAACTCCCGATTGTCGAAATGCCTCATGTGCAAACCTCCATGCTGTCAGTCCGCGCCGATGAAGAGCGCCGCCTCAGCGCTCTTGTCGAGGGTGTGCGTACGCCGCGCGCTACCCGGCCGGCGCTGCGGCTCGTCACCCTCCAGGTCGTCGGGATGAACCAGGGTCGGCCCGTTGGGCAGCTCGCGCAGGGCCAGGGCGACGATGTCCTCGGCCTGGGGCAGCGGCATGCTCGAGGCGTCGGGGATGTTCAGCCGGAGCATCGCCTCGCGCATGGTCGGGGTATCCACGGTGCCGATCAGCAGGTTCAGGACATCCACGCCACGTTCCCGCCACTCGGCCCACAGCGACTCGCCGAGGTTCAGCGCGAATGCCTTGCTGGCGCTGTACATGGCCAGCTTGCGGATACCGCCCAGGGCAGCCTGCGAGCCGACCAGGATCACCCCGCCACGGCCACGGGACAGCATCCGCCCACCAAAGACGTGGCAGCACGCCATTGGCGTAGACGCGTTGAGGCGCAGCAGCGAGTCCCACTTGTCCAGCGTGGTGGCGAGGAAGCGCGTGATGAACGGGTCACCGCCGGCGTTGTAGACCAGCAGACCGATCTCGCGCTGCGCCACGGCGGCGCACAGGCGGTCCGCGGCATCCGCCCGAGACAGGTCCTGGCTGACCACCAGCACCTCGACGCCATGCTCCGCTATCAGTTCCATGCGCAGCGTTTCCAGGGCCTCCTGGCGCCGCGCAACCAGCACGCAGTTCAGACCGAGTGCCGCCAATTGCCGGGCGAATGCCGCGCCTACCCCGTGCGATGCCCCGGCGATCAATGCCCAGGGCCCGTATTGCCGTTTGAACGCCAGCGTATCGCCGGCGCGTGTTTGTGCGTGCGACATGTGTCTAGCTCCTCTGTTCGCAGAATGGGACCTCAGCGTGCCTCGATGGCAGGCAGGTCGATATGGCTGGCCGAAGCACCAATGGCCGTGCCGCCAAACACCTGCACGCGCCGTTCGACCTGGGCCATGAACAGGCGCAGCAGGCGCTCGTCGTACTCGGCCCCGGCTTCCCGCACGAATGCCTCGAGGGCGACGTCGATCTGTGCGGGATCCTCGAAGCGCCGTCCCAGCAGTGCCTCGGCGTCCTCCCGTTCCAGGCGCCGCAGTTCCACCTCCATGGCATCAGCGCGACCCAGGTACTCGACCAGCTTGAGCGCGGCGGTACGCCGGGAGGCCTGGAAGTCGTCGCCCACCTCGATCTGCCCGACCGCGTCGACGAGCATCGTCAGCAACTGGGCATTGGCGCCCGCCTCGACGAGTGTCAGTGACGGCTTCTCGATGGCAATGCCCATCGCCTCGGCCAGGGCGTGCACGACGACACGACGCAGGGCCAGGTCGAACTCGATGTAGGTGTCGTGCGGGTCGCCGGGCTGCGGCGTGGCAACGGTAGCGGAAAACTGCATGGTGCTGACGGTGGAAAACAGCACCGTGTGGTAGCGCACCACATCCGCATCGGCTGCCTCGCCGCTGACCTCCTGGTAATAGCGGTACAGTTCACTGAAGGTCTCGCCCAGCGGCTCGTAGTTGTCGCGCATGCGCGCCGAGGCCAGGTCTGCCAGCGGGTCGCCAATCATGGCGAATTCGAAATCGTAGAGGGCATTGACCCGACCGTTCTCGAACAGGTACTGGCCAGAGTCGTACTGCACGAACGCCGCCCGGGTACGATGCCGGGGCACGTTGCGGCGCAGCCAGCCGAGGGCGAACTCGACCAGCGGCTGGGCTCGGCTCTTGTTGCGCAGGTACAAGGGGTAATAGGCGTCCAGCCCGGCCAGGCTGATCTCGTCGGCGCCCTGCGGTAAGCGGACGCCCTTGGCCACGAAGGGCTCCAGCGGCAGTCGGTGCATGGCAGCCATGGCGCGCACGTACTGGCGGGCCAGATCACGGCGTTGCTCGTCGTTGGCCGCGGCGCCGAGGTCGCGCGTCCCGGCGACCCGCTCCATGATGATGGCCTGCGGGTCCTCGCAGAAGCCATGGATATGCGGCACGGGAATGCCCTGGGCGCCGAGCAGCATGAGGATTTCCGCCTCCCGCCGCAGCTCCGGGAAGGGACTGACGTCGCCACCGCGCTCACCACGAATATGCAGGCGCAGGCGCTCGCCACCACGGCGCACGTCCAGGTTCCAGGCCGGGCGCCATCGCGGCAGACGATCCATGGAGATGACCCGCCCCCCAACGAGCTGTTCGACGAAGCGCCGCAGCTTCTGTTCAATGAGCGCCGCAGCGCTGTCTTGCGTATCTGACGATTGCATGGGTTTCTCCGCAAGGGCTCAGTGCTGCACGGGGGGCAGGCCGGGGCCACCCACCTGGTCGAGGGCCACGCCTTTTTTCCGGGCCAGGTCGGCGGTGTCCAGATACTCGCGCCAGGCCTTGATCAGGCCCTGCTCGTCGAGTTCGTAGACCGCCACCATCGAGTGCGGCATCGGCTTGCCGCTGGACAGCGCGTAGTCGTCGCGCTCGGTCATCACCAGGGTGTCCGAAGACAGCATGTGCCGGATGGTGCAAAGGTTGTGGCTGGTGTAGCGCATCTGCCGCTCGATTTCCCGGCGCAGTGCGACACGCCCGCGAATCACCGGGCCGCCCGGCACCCAGAGTTGCCAGACGGCGTCTTCGGCCAGCATCGACACGAGCTTGTCGACCTGCGGCCGCGACTCGGCGCTGCCGTCGCCCCAGGCGGCGCAGAATTCACGGATGAAGTTTTCCTGTAACAGTCCCATATTCAGCTCCTGATGAAGGGATTCAGAGGTAGGTGCGCACGATCGGCACCATTGGCGTGCCGCAGCTCATGCCGCCATCGACGCGCAGCAGCGCGCCATTGACATAGCGCGACTCGTCCGAAGCCAGGTACAGCGCCATGCCGGCAATGTCCTCCGGTTCGCCGAGACGCGGAACGTTGTGGATGTCCAGGAAGGCCGTCTGCATTGCCGCGTTGGCCCAGCTCTCCATCGCCGGGGTACGGATCACCCCTGGCAGGATGGCGTTGCAGCGCACCCCGCGTTTGCCGAAGGTCGCGGCAATGCTCTGCACATACCAGTTCAAGGCCGCCTTAGAGGCGCCGTAGCTGAACTGCGCGACCTCGCCGGCGATCGAGCTGGTCGACGAGGTGAAGATGATCGAGCCCTCTCCCCGCTCAAGCATGTGCGGCAGGGCGTGCTTGCAGGCCAGCACGCCACCGAGCACGTTGACCCGCATGTTGCGGTGGAACAGTTCCTCGTTGAACGCGAGGAAATCCACGTCGCGCACGGTTGCCGGATTCTTGTTGACGGCGTTGTTGAACAGAACGTCGATCTGCCCGAACGCGTGCAGCGTGTCAGCGACCATGCGCCGCAAGTCATCTTCCACGCCGACGTCGACCCGCAGCGCGATGGCGCTGCCGCCGGCCTCGGCGATCTCCTGGGCGACCGCCAGGGCCGCCGCTTCCTGCAGGTCGGTCACTACCACCCGGGCACCCTGCGCGGCGAACAGCAGGGCCGAGGCCCGGCCGATTCCGCTACCGGCACCGGTGAGTACGGCGACCTTTGCTTCGAGACGCTGCATCATGCTCTCCTCAGCGGGTCTGCCCGCCGGCAATGGTCTGTGGATTGGCTTCGCGCTCGGCGACCGGGGCGACGCGATAGCGGCTCGGACCGTTGCCGAACATGCCGTACTGGTCGCGGGTGAAGTCGTACAGCGAGTAGGCATCCTGCAGCGGGTTGTTCGGTGTGCCGTAGGCCTGGATGTTGTACTGCGCGCCGGCGCGGAACATTTCCCCGGCGTCGTCCCAGGCGTCATACAGCGCGGCGCCAAAGGTGTCCTCGTCGATGTAGTAGCGCCGCGTCTTCTGCGCGTGGCGCATGCCTTCCTTGCGCGTGGCCTCGACCACCCAGACGCGGTGCAGCTCCCAGCGCTCGCAAGCCGGGTTGATGTGCCTGGCCATCAGCTTGGTGTCCATGTCGCAGCCCCATTTCAGCTTGTAGTTGCTGTAGGGAATGAACATTTCCTGGCGGCCCAGCAGCTTCCAGTCGAAGCGGTCCATCTTTCCGGAAAAGAGGAAGATCTCGTCATAGAAGGCCACTCCGCCGAACGCCGAATTGGGTGTGTCGTAGGCAAACTCCGGGGCCTTGCGCACGCGGCGTTGGCCGGTGGAGTAGCTCCAGGCATAACGCGCGTTCGCCACCGGATCGAGGTAGTCCCAATAGCCGGACGCCTGCCCGGCGGTGCGCGCCGGCGCGACGATGCGCGACCAGATGCGCTGGGCGATCTTCGCATCGCGCCCGGGCACATCGAGCTGGTAGAACGGCTTCTCGCCCGTGGAGCGATTGGTATTGGTCAGGGTCGGGCGGCCCTGGTTGACCACATAGGCACTGTGATTCCAGTCCCAGCCGTTCACGCCCTGATAGTTAAGGATGTAATTCCACATCACCTGCTGGCCGTCCTGCGGCAGCGGGAACGGCAGGCCACCGCGACAGGCCTCGGCAATGGAGAGGCCATCGTTGAACGACCTGCACTCAGGATCGTTGGCGTTGCGCTGGGTCGCGGCGAGAAACGCCTCGGGGAAGGCCGCGGTGCGGTGGGTCGGGTAGATATCCATGAAGTAGGTGTCGGGATTCTGCTTGAGCAGCCGCATCTGCCCGGCGGACAACTGGTCTGCGTACTGGTCGGCATTGATTGCGGTGATACGCAGTCGAGGCTGCTCTCCGTCGAACGGATTGGGCCAGCTGCCATCGCCAGGTTGCAGGCTGGCCGGTACCTTGAGCCCCCCTTCGTAGGGAGGAATGGTGCCCTCCGCGTTGCCGGCGGCGATGGCGCCGAAGCGCGTCAGCTTGCCGCCGAGATCGTTGGGCGAATAGCTGTCGTCACCCAGCGCCGAGCCGGCCAGAGCGATGGCGAGCAGGCCCATCGTGTAGATGTTCGGTTGCATGGAAACCTCCACTCATAGTCTTGGGAAACGCCGGACAGGACGCGACCTCGTCGCGCACGCGATGTCATGGCGTTGCGCCGGCCGCGCGGCCGGCGGCGGATCAGAACGCGGTGCTCAGGGTCAGCGAGATCCAGTTGCGGTCGGACAGGCCGATATCGCCGGAGCCACCGACCACGGTCTTGCCCACACCGGGGATGTCTGCGTACTTACGTGGGCTGCCGTAGCCGATATAGGCCAGGGTCACGTCGTAGCGCTCGTCCAACGTGCCCTTGACACCGATCTTGTAGCTGTACTTGCCCTCGCTGCCGCCGCCGGTGGCGGCATTGCCCGATACGCCATAGTCGAAGCTCATCGGCGCGGAAATGTTCCAGCCGGGGAAGACGCCAAGCCACTGTGGCGCGAAGCTGAAGGCGACGCCCAGGTAGTCGCGCGTGGCGCACCCCCAGGCCTTGTCCTGGCCAGCCGGGCATCCGCCATGCCCCTCGGCCTTGAACAGTTCCTTGTGTTCGGTTACCCGCTGCACGCGGCTGTAGGCCATTTCGGCGATCGCGTTGCCGGTGTCGAAGTAGGCCGTACGCGGCAGCAGCCACAGGCCATTGACCACCAGATGCCAGGTGTCGCCTCGTGCGCCCTGGTTGTCCCGTGTATCGATGTTGCTCGACACCAGCGAGGTATTGCGCCGGTAGGACAGGTCCACACCCACCGAGCCACCGCCCAGTACCGGCCCTGCCGACCAGCTCAGGCCATAGAGCTTGACGTTCTCGGCATACACGTAGCGGGCAAAATTTCCGCCTACCTGCAGGCCCCAGGGGTTGTAGTCATCGAACTCGCGGTAGTAGAGGCCGATATCCGAATGCAGGAAATCCAGGCTGTAGGTGCCCATCACCCCCCAGTTGCCACGATTCCTCGGGGTTAGGGCATCAATCAGCGGCCGTGCCAGGCCTGGCGCGACCGGCAACTGGTTCGGCCCCTGCAGGGCCACGTCGGCGGAGGCCAGATAGGTGCCGCCTTCCGGCGCGCGCGTGGTGTCCCACTCGAAGAAATACTGGGCGGCGAGAGACAACCTGTCGGTAACCTGGGCCTGGGCCGAAAGCTGGGTCAGCGGCAGGAATATCTCGCGGGTTTCGGTACCGGGGTTGCGCACCGCCTTGCGCCCATCGAGCGGGGCCTGCGAGTAGGAAACGGCGTGGCCGGCAATCAGCAAGCCGCTCCCCCAGTAGACGGTATGTCGGCCGGCGCGCAGGCTGACCGGCACATCGCCGAGATTGAGACGGGTGAAGGCGAAGGCGTCCAGCAGTTCTCCGCTGGGTCCCCGGTGGTAGCGCTTGGTGAAGCCGGAGTAGTCACCACCCCGGTAGCTCGGCGTGCTCGGCCCCGGAAAAGCCCCGGGATAGTAGACATTGCCCTGGGCGGTCTTCACCTCGCCATCCGTGTAGGCCTGGTCGTACCAGGCAGCGGCGCTGACACGGAAGCCGTGGTACTGCTGGTAGGCCAGCTCGAACTCGCTCATCAGGTCGAGGCGGTTGGTCACCACGTCACCACGGTCGAACCTGGAGTCGGACTCGTCATAGGTGGCGTTGTTGGCCAGCGCGCGCTCCCGGCCCTCGGCCCGGACCCCCAGGTTGTAACGCAGCGTGTTGTCCCAGCGCAGGCTCAGGTCCGGGTTGGCGGTCTCGAACTCCCGCGCCTGGAGCAAACCGCCGCAGGCCAGGACCGCCGCCACGCCAATCGCCAGGCGGACGCCTATCAGGTTGGCACTCGACATCAGAAATCTCCGTCTCACTCGTTATTGTTGTTTTCCGCCACCAAGGCGGCGCCCTCGACAGGAGCGCAATACGAGTAAACGGGAGGGGAGAGACGGCGACAACGAATCGGGCTATCGGCGAAATGCAAAAGGCTATCGTCGAAATGCACGGGCAATCCGCACCAGGTATTTGATTATCAAATACCTGAAACATATTTTTATTACTTCAAGATATCTGAACACAAGCCAATAATTTGTTCAAAATCCAAATGCGCCCTCCACAGGCTGGCCGCATCGATAAGAACAATTGGAGGTTAGCCATGAGCACATCGCCCTCGCTGGAAGACAAGTATATCCAGCAGACCGGAAAGGCCCTGATGACCGGTGTCCAGGCGCTGGTGCGCCTGCCCCTGATGCAGCGCCAGCGCGACCTCGCCAACGGTCTCGATACCGCCGGCTTCATTTCCGGCTACCGAGGCTCGCCGCTGGGCGGTTTCGACCAGGCGCTGTGGAAAGCTCGCGATCACCTCAAACAGCATCACACGCTGTTCCAGCCCGGCGTGAACGAAGACCTCGCCGCTACCTCGCTGTGGGGTACCCAGCAGGTCAACCTGTTCCAGGGCGCCAAGTACGACGGCGTGTTCGGCATGTGGTACGGCAAGGGCCCCGGCGTGGACCGCTGCGGCGACGTGTTCCGCCATGCCAACGCCGCCGGCACCTCGAAGTTCGGCGGTGTGCTAGCCATCGCCGGTGACGACCACGGCGCCCGCTCCTCCTCTCTGCCACACCAGACCGAGCACATCTTCAAGGCGGTGATGATGCCGGTGCTGGCGCCGTCCGGGGTGCAGGAGTACCTCGACTACGGCCTGCACGGCTGGGCCATGTCACGCTATTCCGGTTGCTGGGTGGCGCTCAAGGCGGTGGCCGACACCGTGGAAAGCGCGGCCATCGTCGATCTCGACATCAATCGCGTGCAGCCGATCATTCCCGACTTCGAACTGCCGGAGGGTGGCCTTAACATCCGCTGGCCGGACCCGCCGCTGGCGCAGGAACAGCGCCTGCTGGAACACAAGCTGTACGCGGCGCTGGCCTATGCGCGGGCCAACCGCCTCGACCGTATCGTGCTCGACTCGCCCAAGGCACGCATCGGCATCATCACCTCCGGCAAGTCCTACCTAGACGTCTGCCAGGCGTTGAACATCCTCGGTATCGACGAGGAGCTGGCACAGCAGATCGGCCTGCGCCTGTACAAGGTCGGCATGGTCTGGCCGCTGGAGGCCGAGGGCGTGCGCCAGTTCGCCGAGGGGCTGGAGGAGATCGTGGTGGTCGAGGAGAAACGCCACATGATCGAATACCAGCTCAAGGAGGAGCTGTACAACTGGCGCGAAGACGTGCGCCCGCGCATCGTCGGCAAGTTCGACGACAAGGGTGAATGGAGCCTGCCGCACACCGACTGGCTGCTGCCGGCGATCAACGACCTGACACCGGCGCAAATCGCCCGAGCTCTGGCTAAGCGTATCCTGCGCCTGCATCCGAATGGCTCGCTGCAAGTGCGCCTGGCGGTGCTGGAAGCCCAGCTCGGTTGCAACCAGCAGTTCGGTAACCTGATGGAACGCGTGCCGCACTACTGCTCCGGCTGCCCACACAATACCTCCACCAAGGTCCCGGACGGCAGCCGAGCCCTGGCCGGTATCGGCTGCCATTACATGGCCGCCTGGATCTACCCGCAGACTCAGACCTTCAGCCAGATGGGTGGCGAAGGCGTGGCCTGGATCGGCCAGGCGCCGTTCACGGAAACCCGCCACGTGTTCGCCAATCTTGGTGACGGCACCTACTTCCACTCCGGGTTGCTGGCTATCCGCGCCTCCGTGGCGGCCAAAGTGTCGATCACCTACAAGATCCTCTACAACGACGCAGTGGCGATGACCGGCGGCCAGCCGGTGGACGGCACGCTGACCGTGCCGCAGATTTCCCGCCAGCTCGCCGCCGAAGGCGTACAACGGATCGTGGTGGTCAGCGATGACCCGGACAAGTATCAGGATGTGAAAGACCTGGCTCCCGGCGTGCCGGTCTATCGCCGTGACAGGATGGACGAAGTGCAGGACGAACTGCGCCAGTTCACCGGTGTATCTGCACTGATTTACGACCAGACCTGCGCCGCCGAGAAGCGCCGCCGACGCAAGCGCGGAAAGTTCCCCGACCCGGCGCGTCGGGTCGTTATCAACGAGGCGGTATGCGAGGGCTGTGGCGATTGCAGCAGCAAGTCCAATTGCATGTCGGTGGTCGCGGTGGAAACCGAATACGGCCGCAAGCGCGAGATCGACCAGTCGTCCTGTAACAAGGATTTCACCTGTCTATCCGGCTTCTGCCCGAGCTTCGTCACCGTCGAAGGCGGCAAGCTGCGCAAGCCCAAGGCCCTGGCGCAAAATGCCGAGGATGTCTGGGAGCTGCCTGAACCGGTGGCGCCGAGCCTGGAGGAGCCCTACAGCATCCTGGTCACCGGCGTCGGCGGCACCGGTGTGGTCACCATAGGCGCCCTGCTCGGCATGGCCGCCTTCCTCGAAGGCAAAGGTGTACTCAACCTAGACATGGCCGGCATGGCGCAGAAAGGCGGCGCGGTGTGGTCGCATATCCGTATCGCCGCCCACCAGGAGCAACTGTTCGCCCCACGCATCGCCGAGGGCGAAGCCAGCCTACTGCTGGGCTGCGATCTGGTAGTCAGCGCCAACAGCGAGACCCTGGCCAAGCTACGCCAGGGCGTGACCCACGCCCTGGTCAACAGCGAGGAAAGCATCACCAGCGCCTTCGTTCGCACCTTCGCTCGACAGGCGGAGAGCGGCAACCTGCAGGCCAACCCGGATCCGCAGTTCCGTACCGAGGGCATGGCCGCACAGATCAACGAGGCAGTCGGAGATGGTCAGGCGACCTTCATCGACGCCAGCAAGATTGCTACCGCGTTGATGGGCGACTCCATCGCTACTAACACCTTCATGCTCGGTTACGCCTACCAGAGAGGCTGGCTACCGGTGAGTGAGGCCGCCCTGCTGCAAGCCATCGAACTGAACGGCACGGCGGTCGAGTTCAACCGTACCGCCTTCGTCTGGGGCCGCCGAGCCGCCGTCGACCTGCCCCGGGTACAAGGCAAGCTCGCCACGAGCAAGGTCGAGAGCAGCGACCGGCAACTCTCGAAAAACCTCGACGAAATCGTCTCCCGTCGCAGCGAGTTCCTCACCGACTATCAGGACGCGGCCTACGCCGAACGCTACCGCAAGCGCGTCGAGCGCTTCTGCGTCGCGGAAAGCGCCCTGATCGGCCAGCCCGGCGCTCTCACCGAGGCGGTAGCGCGCCATTACTTCAAGGTCCTGGCGATCAAGGACGAATACGAAGTGGCCCGCCTGTTCACCAACGGCGAGTTCCTCGGGAAGATCGAGGCGACCTTCGAGGGTGACTATCGCCTGAACTTCCACCTCGCCCCGCCGCTGCTGAACAAGGCCACGCCGGGCGTGGAGCCGGCCAAGCGCAGCTTCGGCCCGTGGATGCTCAAAGGCTTCAAGCTCCTGGCCAAACTGAGGCGCGTGCGCAATACCTGGCTCGATCCCTTCGCCCATACCCACGAGCGCAAGGTGGAGCGCGAGTGGTTGCTCGGCTACGAACAGCTCCTCGACGAACTGTTGGCGTCGCTCAGCCAGGACAAGCTCGAACTTGCCGTGAAGCTGGCCGAGCTGCCGGATGCGGTGCGCGGCTACGGCGCGGTCAAGGAGCGCTACCTGGCCCACGCCCAGGAGCAGAAGGCACGCCTGCTGGATCAATGGCGTAATGGCCAGCCGTTCGATGACGCCGGCCAGGCGGTACGCATTCATGCGACCCAGCTTTGATCGTCGGTCCGAAGGCGTCAGGCAGCATCCGCCGGGTTCGACGCGGGCAGAAGGCGCGTGAGCATGTCCGGGAACTACCGCATCTCCCAGCTCGCCCGCGAGCTGAAAGTGACCACGCGCACTATCCGTTTCTATGAGGAACAGGGACTGCTGACGCCCGCTCGGCGTGGTCTGGAGCGTGTCTATGCACCGCGCGACCGGACCGTCCTGAAGCTGATCCTGCGAGGCAAGCGCATCGGCCTCTCACTGGCCGAGTGCAAGGAATTGATCGATATGTACGCCCCCTCCGGAGGCAACCACAGGCAGTTGGGCCACCTCCAGGAGAAGATCGCCGGACGCCGCCAGCAACTCGAGCGGCAACTGCTCGACATCCAGCAGATGCTGCGAGAACTGGACAAGGCCGAACAACACTGCCGAGACACACTCGTGGCGGCCCGGGATGACACCCCCAACATCGATAATGACAACAGGAGATTGGAACCATGAGCAACTTGCCCGGCCTGAACTTCTTCCTCGGTGAGGAAATCGACATGCTGCGTGATTCGGTCGCCGGCTTCGCCGCCAAGGAGATCGCGCCACGTGCGGAAGAAGCCGACCGCACCGATCAGTTCCCCATGGACCTGTGGCGCAAGTTCGGCGACATGGGCCTGCTCGGCCTGACCGTTCCCGAACAGTACGGCGGCTCGGGGATGGGCTACCTGGCGCACATGGTCGCCATGGAGGAAATCTCCCGCGCGGCGGGTGGTATCGGCCTGTCCTACGGCGCTCATTCCAACCTCTGCGTCAACCAGATCAACCGCAACGGCACTGCCGAGCAGAAGGCCAGGTACCTACCCAAGCTGGTCTCCGGCGAGCATATCGGCGCCCTGGCCATGAGCGAACCGAATGCAGGCTCCGACGTGGTGTCGATGAAGCTACGCGCCGAGAAACGCGGCGACCGCTACGTGCTCAACGGCAACAAGATGTGGATCACCAATGGCCCCGACTGCGACATCCTGGTGGTCTACGCCAAGACCGACCTGGCCGCCGGCGCCAAGGGCATGACCGCCTTCATCCTCGAAACCGACAGCCCTGGTTTTTCCGTGGCGCAGAAGCTCGACAAGCTGGGCATGCGCGGCTCGCATACCGGCGAACTGGTGTTCCAGGATGTCGAGGTTCCCGCAGAGAACGTGCTCGGCCAGGTCGGTGAGGGTGTCAAGGTACTGATGAGCGGCCTCGACTACGAACGCGCCGTGCTCAGCGGTGGCCCGCTGGGCCTGATGCAGGCGGCCATGGACGTGGTCGTGCCCTATATCCACGACCGCAAACAGTTCGGCCAGAGTATCGGCGAGTTCCAGCTAATCCAGGGCAAGGTCGCCGACATGTACACCACCCTGCAGGCCAGCCGCGCCTATCTCTACTCGGTCGGCAAGCACCTCGACGCCCTGGGCACCGATCATGTCCGCCAGGTCCGCAAGGACTGCGCCGGGGTGATCCTGTATGCCGCGGAGAAGGCTACCTGGCTGGCCGGCGAAGCGATCCAGATCCTCGGCGGCAACGGTTACATCAACGAGTTCCCGGTGGGGCGCCTGTGGCGCGACGCCAAGCTCTACGAGATCGGCGCCGGCACCAGCGAAATCCGCCGCATGCTGATCGGCCGCGAGCTGTTCAACGAAACGAAATAACGGCAGCTACAAGCCGCAAGCTACAAGCTGCAAGCAAGAGCCCCGCTGCTCTCTTGCAGCTTGAGGCTTGTAGCTTGCAGCTCATGGAGAAGCCATGATCCTGCACACCCAGATCAATCCCCGTTCCCCCGAGTTCGCCGGCAACCGCGCGGCCATGCTCGAGCAGGTGAACGAACTGCGCGCCCTGCTCGCCCGCCTCCACGAAGGCGGCGGCGAGAAGGCCCAGGCGCGCCATACCGCGCGCGGCAAGCTGCTGCCGCGCGAGCGCATCAACCGCCTGCTCGACCCCGGCTCGCCCTTCCTCGAGATCGGCCAGCTGGCCGCCCATGAGGTCTACGGCGAGGACGTGCCCGCCGCCGGGGTGATCGCCGGCATCGGCCGGGTGGAAGGCGTCGAATGCATGATCGTGGCCAACGACGCCACGGTGAAAGGCGGCAGCTACTACCCGCTGACGGTGAAGAAGCACCTGCGCGCCCAGGCCATCGCCCTGGACAACCGCCTGCCGTGCATCTACCTGGTGGACTCCGGCGGCGCCAACCTGCCGCGCCAGGACGAGGTGTTCCCCGACCGCGAGCACTTCGGCCGGATCTTCTTCAACCAGGCCAATATGAGCGCCCAGGGCATCCCGCAGATCGCCGTGGTCATGGGCTCCTGCACCGCCGGCGGCGCCTACGTGCCGGCCATGAGCGACGAGACCATCATGGTGCGCCAGCAGGCCACCATCTTCCTCGCCGGCCCGCCGCTGGTGAAGGCCGCAACGGGTGAAGTCGTGAGCGCCGAGGACCTCGGCGGCGCCGATGTGCACTGCAAGGTCTCCGGCGTGGCCGACCACTACGCCGACAGCGACGAGCACGCCCTGGCCCTGGCCCGCCGCAGCGTGGCCAACCTCAACTGGCGCAAGCTGGGCGAGCTGCAATGCCGCGCGCCGGTCGCCCCGCGCTACGCCGCCGAGGAGCTGTACGGGGTGATCCCGCAGGACGCCAAGCAGCCCTTCGACGTGCGCGAGGTGATCGCGCGCATCGTCGACGACTCGCAGTTCGATGAGTTCAAGGCGCTGTTCGGCACCACCCTGGTGTGCGGCTTCGCCCATGTCCAGGGCTACCCGGTGGCGATCCTGGCCAACAACGGCATCCTCTTCGCGGAGGCCGCGCAGAAAGGCGCGCACTTCGTCGAGCTGGCCTGCCAGCGCGGTATCCCGCTGCTGTTCCTGCAGAACATCACCGGCTTTATGGTCGGCCAGAAGTACGAAGCGGGTGGCATTGCGAAACATGGCGCCAAGCTGGTCACCGCGGTGGCCTGCGCCAAGGTGCCGAAGTTCACCGTGATCATCGGCGGCAGCTTCGGCGCCGGCAACTACGGCATGTGCGGCCGTGCCTACGACCCGCGCTTCCTGTGGATGTGGCCCAACGCCAGGATCGGCGTGATGGGCGCGCAGCAGGCCGCAGGCGTACTGGTGCAGGTCAAGCGCGAACAGGCCGAGCGTGCCGGCCAGCACTACAGCGACGAGGAAGAGGAACGCCTCAAGCGCCCCATCGTCGAGCAGTACGAGCGCCAGGCCCACGCCTTCTATTCCAGCGCACGGCTGTGGGACGACGGCGTCATCGACCCGGCGCAGACCCGCGAGGTGCTCGGCCTGGCCCTGTCCGCCAGCCTCAACGCGCCGATCGAGCCGACCCGCTTCGGCGTGTTCAGGATGTAAGGCTGCAGGCTACAGGCCGCAGGCAAACCGCTTGCCGCCTGAAGCCTGTGGCCTGAAGCCATAGGAGCTTTTATGACCGACTTCACCACCGTACAACTGGAACAAGACCCGCGCGGTTTCGCCACCCTGTGGCTGAACCGCGCCCAGAAGAACAACGCCTTCAACGCCGAGATGATCCGCGAGCTGATCCTCGCCCTCGACGCGGTGGCGGCGGATAGTTCGCTGCGCTTCTTGCTGCTGCGCGGACGCGGCAAACACTTCTCCGCCGGTGCCGACCTGGCCTGGATGCAGCAGGCCGCCGGCCTCGACTACGAGGCCAACCTCGGCGACGCCCGCGAGCTGGCCGAGCTGATGTACAACCTGCACGGCCTGAAGATCCCCACCCTGGCCGTGGTCCAGGGCGCGGCCTTCGGCGGCGCGGTGGGCCTGGTCGGTTGCTGCGACATGGCCATCGGCAGCGAGGACGCACTGTTCTCCCTGTCCGAAGTGCGCATCGGCCTGGCTCCGGCGGTGATCAGCCCCTTCGTGGTGCAGGCCATCGGCGAGCGCGCCGCGCGCCGCTATGCCCTCACCGCCGAGCGTTTCGGCGGCGGCCAGGCCCGTGAACTGGGCCTGCTCGCCGAGTGCTACCCGGCCGCCGAGCTGGACGCCCAGGTCGAAGCCTGGATCGCCAACCTGCTGCAGAACAGCCCGCAGGCCATGCGCGCCAGCAAAGACCTGCTGCGCGAAGTCGGCAGCGGTGTGCTGAGCCCGGCCCTGCGCCGCTACACCGAAAGCGCCATCGCCCGCATCCGCGTCAGCGCCGAGGGCCAGGAAGGCCTGCGCGCTTTCCTCGACAAACGCAAACCGAGCTGGCAGGAGCACCAAGCATGAGCCTCAAGCATATCGACACCCTGCTGGTGGCCAACCGCGGCGAGATCGCCTGCCGGGTGATGCACACCGCCAAGGCCCTGGGCCTGAAGACCGTGGCCGTGCACAGCGCCATCGATGCAGCCGCGCGCCACGTGCGCGAGGCCGACCTGGCCATCGACCTGGGCGGCGCCAAGCCGGCCGACAGCTACCTGCTGATCGACAAACTGATCGCCGCGGCCAAGGCCAGCGGCGCCCAGGCCATCCATCCCGGCTACGGCTTCCTCTCGGAGAACGCCGGCTTCGCCCGCGCCATCGAGGCAGCCGGCCTGCTATTCCTCGGCCCGCCGGCCAGCGCCATCGACGCCATGGGCAGCAAGTCCGCGGCCAAGGCGCTGATGGAGCAAGCCGGCGTGCCCCTGGTGCCCGGCTACCATGGCGAGGCCCAGGACCTGGAAAGCTTCCGCGCCGCCGCCGAGCGCATCGGCTACCCGGTGCTGCTCAAGGCCACCGCCGGTGGCGGCGGCAAGGGCATGAAGGTGGTCGAGCGCGAAAGCGAACTGGCCGAGACCCTGGCCTCGGCCCAGCGTGAAGCCCAGGCCGCCTTCGGCGACGCGCGCATGCTGGTGGAAAAATACGTGCTGCAGCCGCGCCACGTGGAGATCCAGGTATTCGCCGACCAGCACGGCAACTGCCTGTACCTCAACGAGCGCGACTGCTCGATCCAGCGCCGCCACCAGAAGGTGGTGGAGGAAGCCCCCGCCCCCGGCCTGAGCCCCGAGCTGCGCCGCGCCATGGGCGAGGCGGCGGTCAAGGCCGCGCAGGCCATCGGCTATGTCGGCGCCGGCACCGTGGAGTTCCTGCTCGACGCCCGTGGCGACTTCTTCTTCATGGAAATGAACACCCGCCTGCAGGTGGAGCACCCGGTCACCGAAGCCATCACCGGCCTCGACCTGGTGGCCTGGCAGATCCGCGTGGCCCGTGGCGAGGCGCTGCCGATCAGCCAGGAACAGGTGCCGCTGAATGGCCACGCCATCGAGGTGCGCCTGTACGCGGAAGACCCGGACAACGACTTCCTGCCCGCCACCGGCACCCTGGCGCTGTACCGCGAGGCCGCCGCCGGCCCCGGCCGCCGCACCGACAGCGGCGTGGCCGAGGGCGATACTGTGTCGCCCTTCTACGACCCCATGCTGGGCAAGCTGATCGCCTGGGGCGAGAACCGCGAGGAAGCGCGCCTGCGCCTGCTGGCCATGCTCGACGAGACCCTGGTCGGAGGGGTGCGTACCAACCTGGCCTTCCTGCGCCGCGTGCTGGCCCACCCGGCCTTCGCCGCCGCCGAACTGGACACCGGTTTCATCCCGCGCCACCAGGACGTGCTGCTGCCGCCCCCCGGCGAACTGCCGGAGACCTTCTGGCAAGCGGCCGCCGAGGCCTTCGCCCAGAGCGAACCGCTGCGCCAGCGCCACGATGACGCCCATTCGCCCTGGGCAAGCAACAGCGGCTGGCGCGCCGGCGGCCCAGTGGAGATCGAGCTGCACCTGTCCTGCAACGGCCACGAGCGCAAGGTGCGCGCCAACGGCGGCGCCCGCCTGCACGGCGACAGCCTGAGCCAGGTCGACGAGCAGGGCCTGCAACGCCGCCTGCACGCCATCCGCCAGGGCGACACCCTGCACCTGCAATGGCACGGCGAGCTGCACGCGGTCAGCCGCTTCGACCCCATCGCCGAAGCCGAGGCCAGCCACCATCAGCATGGCGGCCTGACCGCGCCGATGAACGGCAGCATCGTCCGCGTGCTGGTCGAGTCTGGGCAGAGCGTCGAGGCCGGCAGCGCCCTGGTGGTGCTGGAGGCGATGAAGATGGAACACAGCATCCGCGCGCCCCATGCCGGCACGGTCAAGGCGCTGTACTGCGGCGAAGGCGAGATGGTCGGCGAAGGCACCGTACTGGTGGAGCTGGAGGGCATCGAGTGAACCTTCCAGAATCAGTCAGGATCGTCGAAGTCGGCCCCCGCGACGGCCTGCAGAACGAGAAGCAACCCATCAGCGTCGCCGACAAGGTGCGCCTGGTGGACGACCTCAGCGCCGCCGGCCTGAGCTACGTGGAAATCGGCAGCTTCGTCTCGCCCAAGTGGGTGCCGCAGATGGCCGGCTCCGCCGAGGTGTTCGCCAGCATCCAGCGCCAGCCGGGCGTCACCTACGCCGCCCTGGCACCCAACCTGAAAGGCTTCGAGGCCGCCCTCGCGGCCGGCGTGGAAGAAGTCGCGGTGTTCGCCGCCGCCAGCGAGGCCTTCTCGCAGAAGAACATCAACTGCTCGATCAAGGACAGCCTGGAACGCTTCGTACCGCTGATGGAGGCTGCCAAGGCCCACGGCATCCGCGTGCGCGGCTACGTTTCCTGCGTGCTGGGTTGCCCCTATGAAGGCGAAGTGGCGCCCGAGCAGGTCGCCAGCGTGGCCCGCGAGCTGTTCGCCATGGGCTGCTACGAAATCTCCCTGGGCGACACCATCGGCACCGGCACCGCCGGCAAGACCCGCCACCTGATCAACGTGGTGGGCCGCGAGGTGCCACGCCACCTGCTGGCCGGGCACTTCCACGACACCTACGGCCAGGCCCTGGCCAATATCTACGCCAGCCTGGAGGAAGGCATCAATGTCTTCGACAGCTCGGTGGCCGGCCTCGGCGGCTGCCCCTACGCCAAGGGCGCCACCGGCAACGTCGCCACCGAGGACGTGCTCTACCTGCTCGACGGCCTCGGCATCCACACCGGTATCGACATGGACCTGCTGGTCGCCGCCGGTGCGCGCATCTGCGCCGTGCTGGACAAGCCCAACGGCTCGCGGGTGGCACGGGCGCTGGGCAGGCACTAGCTCATGTCCTCCAGAGAACTGGCTCCCTAAACAACAAGTTTTCTGCCGTATGGCAGAACGTGGTGTCTTCCCGCAAAGACATGGCACCACGCTTTTTATTCGGAGGTAAACATGCAGGACGTCGTCATCGTGGCCGCAACCCGTACCGCCATCGGTACCTTCCAAGGCAGCCTGGCCAGTTTTACCGCTGCCGAGTTGGGCAGTATCGTGATTCGTGCCCTACTGGAGAAAACTGGTCTGGACCCGGCCAGCGTCGATGAAGTGATCCTCGGCCAGGTACTCACCGCGGGTTGTGGACAAAACCCAGCTCGCCAGGCTGCAATCAACGCCGGCCTGCCGCATAGCGTGCCCGCCCTGACCGTGAACAAACTGTGCGGATCGGGGTTGAAAACCGTCAGCATGGCGGCCCAGGCGATCCGCTGCGGCGACGCCGAAGTAGTGATAGCCGGCGGCATGGAGAGCATGAGCCAGGCTCCCTATGTGCTGGCCAAAGCTCGTACTGGCCTGCGCATGGGTCACGCCCAGCTCGCCGACTCGTTGCTACAGGATGGCCTGTTCGATGCCTTCAACGACTACCACATGGGCATCACCGCGGAGAATCTGGTCGACTGCTACCAACTGACCCGTGAGGAACAGGACACCTACGCCGCACGCTCCCAGCGCCTGGCCTGCGCCGCCATCGAAGCCGGTCGTTTCAAGAGCGAAATCACCCCGGTGGCAATTCCTCAGCGCAAAGGTGAGCCACTGCTCTTCTCCACTGACGAACAGCCACGAGCCGGAACTTCCGCCGAATCTCTCGCCAAGCTCAAGCCAGCATTCAAGAAGGATGGCAGCGTAACCGCCGGCAACGCCTCAACCATCAATGATGGTGCAGCCGCAGTACTCTTGATGAGTGCAGAAAAAGCCAAGACTCTCGGCCTGCCGGTGCTGGCAACCATCCAGGCCTATGCCAGTGCCGGTGTTGACCCGCAGATCATGGGCATCGGTCCCGTCTCCGCCAGCAAAACGTGCCTGGAGAAATCTCGCTGGTCTCTGGACGATCTTGACCTTATAGAAGCCAACGAGGCGTTTGCCGCTCAGGCTCTTTCAGTCGGCAAGGAGCTGAATTGGGATATCGACAAGGTCAATGTCAATGGCGGCGCTATCGCTCTCGGTCACCCAATAGGTGCATCTGGCTGCCGTGTATTGGTCAGCCTCATTCACGAGATGATCCGACGCGACGCTAAGAAAGGCTTGGCCACCCTGTGTATCGGTGGAGGTCAAGGTATCGCATTGGCGCTTGCAAGGCCTTAAACATTACTTAAGTGCCCACACTGGCTAATTACACATTGCGGTTTATTAGTCAGTCGGCACTTCATCAACTCTTGGACGGTCGTGATGAACACCGCTACAGCGACTTGTAACCTGTTGCCAATGACAGGAAGAGTGCCTTCTAGCGTAGACCATGCCTCCTCACATCAACTGGTGAGGCAGGTTGCCCTGACGCTGTTCAGCGAACTAGGCTTTCATAATGTCAGCTTGCGAAAACTGGCTAGCACATTGGGGATGCAGCCCGGGTCACTTTACAACCACATAGAGGGCAAGCAAGAGTTGCTGTTCGAGCTAATCGACGAATACGAAACAGACTTGCTCGACGCCATTAAAATTGATCTACCTACAGGTGGCTCCCCTGACCACAAGCTCTCTGCTTACATCCGTTCATATTTCAGCTTCAATGCTTCGAACCCACAACGTCTCTCCATTGCACAACTCGAATTCAGAAACCTACATCCAAGGCAACAAAAGGTCATTGAAGCCACCCGTGCAGAGTACACCGCCCTACTCGACGAAATAATTCAGCACGGTATACGGACTCAATCATTCAGCCCCGTCTTCCCCCAAGCAATCACACACCTGATTCTGTCAATGCTGACTGAAATGAGCAAACAAGCAAAAAGCAGTGCCGCTCTCACAATTGAAGATGCTACGACCTTACTCCAAGAGGCTGCGCTTAGAATCCTGCATACCTGATATAGCGCGGCCACACAACACAACCTAAGCACCACAGTAAACACCCAACACAAAGAACAGATCGGCAAAGACGTAACCGTAGAGAACAGCGCCATGACTCATCAAGATGCAATATTTGCTTTAATGCTAAGCGCACAAATTCACCAAACTCACAGGGCCATAAAGAATACCGCTCGCCGCTGCGCCAAACGCCTACCGAAAAATAATCGCACGCTGATGATAACCATAGCCAGGAGTCCACGCCCATTGGACATGATAGCCTTCATTGAGCGCTCTCTAGACAGCACCTCCATGCATCCCCCGCAATGCGTGGACCCGTTGAAGCAATAGAATCCAGCATCCCGACGAGCGGCAAAATTTGCACTTGACTCCAACTACCATGAGGGTATATTTCATCGAGCAAGGCTTCCAAAAAAAACAACAAACCTAGAGCAAGCTAAACATGCCCATGAAAATATCTTCTATTATCTTCTTTTCGGTCCTGTTGGCAGGATGTGCAGAATTTGGCGATGTGCAAAAAAGCTCAACAGGCTTATCGCACCCTCATTGTCAACATCACGTGAGCAGCTGTGCCCCTCCTGCCCCAGTATCCTGGCATAACGCTTTTTTATAATCATGCCACCCGTCTCCTCATGACCTTGTAGCAGTTACCATTAATTGCGGCTGGCAACTCACCTTGGCAACAAGTAACCTCCCTACGTAACTTGACACCCCACCAGCAGCGCTGATGTAGTGCCTAGGGATGGTCTGAAGTAGCCATGCATTTCTGGCTGACTTCAGCCTCCGCCGATTTTGAAAGCGGCAAATCGATCAAAAACGATCAGATAACCCGCTTATTTCGGTGTTTCTAGCCGCCGAGAACACCTCGCGGCGGCCATTTCCTGCATTACAGGCGCACCTCTCCTGCATTGGTCAGCAAATGTCGGCGTGCCATCCACAGGTTCGACAGCGCGAACAGCGTCACCAGTTGCGCAGTATTCTTGGCCAAGCCACGGAAGCGCGTCTTCACATAACCGAACTGCCGCTTGATCACCCGAAACGGGTGCTCAACCTTGGCCCGTACCTGAGCCTTGGCTTTCTCGATCTTGCGTCTGGCTTTGTACAGCGCGCTGCTCTTGCCCGGCTTTTTGTAAGTGCTGCGCCGTGCTGCCACCTGCCAAATCACTTCGCGGCCATCATGCTCGGCACGCTTCTCGACGCCGGTATAACCCGCATCGGCGCAGACAACGTTTTCCTCGCCATGCAGCAACTTGTCGACCTGGGTGACGTCCGCCACGTTGGCCGCCGTACCTACAACGCTATGCACCAGGCCTGATTCGTCATCGACGCCGATGTGGGCCTTCATGCCAAAGTGGTGAGTCGACCGCGGGAACTGCCCCCGCAGCCGCTCGCAGAACCGTACGTGACACTCTCGCGTCATACGGCTCCCGTTATCCAACCTTGCTGCCCGGTCACTCGCCAGTGATGAAACAGCCGGGGTACCACAGTCCGCATCTTGTCCAGCCATTGGCTAATGCGCCGCTTGCGCCTATGAAGGGCCTTGTATTTTCGTCGGGCCCAGCGTTCAAGCGCGCGGTCAATGTGCTGGAAGATGCCAAGCATGGCTGTCCGATAGAACGAGCCATAGTATTGCCACCACCCCTGTATCACTGGATTGTAGAGCCGAGCCACGTCGACCAGCGTCACGTGGGTTTGGCGATTGAGTCGCCACCTGCGTACCGCTTGCCGCATCCGCTTTAAGGCATCCGCACTCGCTCCCGGAAGGAAGCTCGTGAAGAGCTGGTCTTGTTTGCTGAGCGCCTTCCTCGGCCTAAAGGTGAAGCCGAGGAAGGTAAAGCTCACATGCGGATAACCTGCGCGACGGTTACTGTCCTTGCAGTACACGACCTTCGATTTCTCCGGGTGCATCGTCAAGCCACAGGCTGCCAGCCGTGAAGCAATGGAGCGCATCACGTACTCCGCTTGCTTTCGACTGCGGCAGTGCACCACCGCATCATCGGCGTAGCGGGCAAACGGGCAGTTGGGGCTGGTACGTTGCATCCAGGTGTCGAAGGCATAGTGCATGAACAGATTCATCAGGAGGGGACTGATCACTCCACCTTGCGGGGTGCCGCGTTCGCGTGGGACGTGCATGCCGTCATCCGTTTCGAACGGCGCAACCAGCCACCGCTCGATGTACAGAAGTATCCAGTCCTCCTTGATGTGCAGGCGCACCGCCTTCATCAGCAATCCATGATTGATCTGATCGAAGGCTGCCTTGATATCAAACTCCACCACCCAGTCGTATCGCCAGCAGCGCTCACGCGTGATCGCCACCGCCTGCTTCGCTGATCGTCCCGGCCGGTACCCATAGGAGTCCGAGTGGAAGATCGAGTCCAGCTCCGGCTCGATGAGAAGCTTGACCACGGTTTGCGCGACACGATCACCAACCGTGGGCACTCCCAGCTTGCGCGTGCCTCCCGATGCCTTGGGAATTTCTACTTGCTTGACCGGAGGCGGGAAGTACGACCCCGACGACATCCGATTCCACAGCTTGTAGAGATTCTTAGACAGATCCCGCTCGAAATCGGCGATGGTTTCATCGTCGATGCCGGCAGCACCGCGATTGGCCCTGACCTGCTGGTAGGCGTCCCATACCGTGCGTTTCGCTATGTCATAAGGTTTCGCCGAGCTCACGCCACTCATCCCCGGAGGTTGGCAACGCTCGTCGGCCGGATAACGCCGCCCCTTCGCTCCACCTCCATTACAGAGGCTTCATCGCTACTACGGGAGGCTCCGCCCCTCGTTCCAGCATCGGTATTCTTCCTCATGGTGTTGGCCATTTGTCATTTTCCTTCGCATCTGGAACAAGGTTCTCACGTTCCGTACCAAAGCCTGTATGAAGATCATGCCGCCTATACACCGGCTGCCATCGGGTCCGTAAGCAGGTAACGCCCCGACTTGTCCTGAAGCCAGTACTCCACCTCAGTTTCGGCAGCACCTTGGGCATAACGATGCGTCATCGGACGGTTTGCTTTCGCTCATCTTCTCCATACTCACCTGCCATCCTCAGGGATGACTTTTCCTCGGTCGCTCACCACCACACCTTTTGGATGCAGCAGCACCGGGTGGTTTGAAGTCCGCTCCTGCAAGCCGACTTCGGAAGGCCTACTTCCATCTTCGGCACAGCAGCACAGGTCATCTGACCTGTGTTCGTGACACACAATACTGATTGCCCTTCTTGGTCTGGTGCATTTCCGGGTCACGCTTACCGTCCTTGTTCTTGGTCGAACTCGGCGCATGGATCAGCGTGGCATCGACGATGGTGCCCTGGCGCAGCGACAGGCCCCGATCGCCCA